>ERZ761609.2147-NODE-2147-length-15252-cov-60.057248_pt1 | contig 15252 bp, 15 predicted proteins | sample MGYA00511163_ERZ761609 | MGnify/ENA primary metagenome ERZ761609 (study PRJEB28899, sample SAMN02445070) | bioreactor sludge metagenome | biome: EBPR sludge | place: Australia: Brisbane, Thorneside Wastewater Treatment Plant | collected 2011-12-16 ... | reverse complement strand
ACGAGATTGGTCAGTGACTGGAGTTCAGACGTGTGCTCTTCCGATCTCCCCCGTGCTGGGGGACGGCGGCGGAACCAGGCAGGCAGGGTTACCGGAGTGCTGTGTGATCAGAATTCAACCCGCAGAGCGTAGCGCAGTTGCCGCCCGAAATTCCCGCCCACGGGCGCGTTCGTTCTCCCGAATTCCGTGGACGTGACCGTCATGTTCGGGTTCGCCCACATCAACTGGCTGAGCGCATTGTAGGCTTCCAGGCGGAACTCGGGGACGAATCTCTCGAACAGGCGGAACTTCTTGCTGAGTACCGCGTCCACGTTCGAGAAGGCCGGTCCCCTGATGTTGTCGTAGTACATGGGGTTCTCCCGCCGGGTGAAGGGCGCGAGTGGCGCGAAACCCGTCCGGTCAAACCAGAGCCCGCCGGTACCCGTCTGGCCAAGCTTTGTGACGTTGGCGGGCGCGACCATGCCGCCGAACGTCAGAAGACCGCCGCTGCGATAGGTGTAGATGCCGGAGAACTGCCAGCCGCCGATGACGGCATCGAGAGTCCGCGACATGCTGGCGCCGAAACGCTGGCCCCGGCCCACGGGAATGCCCATGGCGCCAACACCAACGAAACGATGCAGCGGGTTCACCTCCGGCATCTTGGTCAGAATCATGTCGTACTGATCCAGGTCGTCGCAGAAGGTGCGGGAGTTCGCCGTGACGTAGGCGTAGTTGAGCATATAGGAGAAGCCGCTGTCGAACGAACGCTGAGCGCGGATCTGGAACGTGTCGTTTCGAAATTGGCCGAGGTCCATGAACGTCTGGACTACGTTTCCATACTGCGGGTAGGGCCTGAGCAGCGAACCGGCGGTCACTGTGGCGGGCCGGCGCAGGGCGCCCGGGAGGTCGCCGACGGAGCCGTAGTTCAGGAAGGGATTGGGTACGCTTCGGGACAGCTCCGCTCCATAGCGGAAGTTGAGGCGGGGATCCATCATGTTCAGGTTCACCGACATCAGATCCCGGCTGACGAAGTTCTTGAAGTAGGTGACGTCGAGGACGGTCTTGCCCCAGATCTCGCGTTGCACGGAGAGGTTGATCCGGTCGCTGATGGGAGTGCGCCGTTCATATTGGGAGATGGTGATGTTGTCGCCCAGGTTGGTGTTCCTGCCGCAGGCCTTTCCGTAGGCGGGGGTCAAGCCCTGCGGGAAGGGATTCGAGAGGAAGGCCTGGGGGACACCGGCCAATTCCGGCAAGATCTCCGTGATCGGGCTGAATGCCGCCAAGTTCATACTGCCGAGCGACTCGTTGCCGCCATCGGTGAGGGAGTTGGGCGTGAAGAAGCGGCCGTAGCCGAACCGGATCGCAGTCCTGGCGTCCACGCGGTACGCTGCGCCGGCCCGGGGCATGAACTGCGCCCGGTCGCTCCGGGTGGCCCGCCTGCTGCCGGGCTCGGTGAAGCTGAACGCGCCATTGTAGACATGGCTCCTTTGCCCCGCTGATTCCGCCATTAACTGGGCGATCGTTTTACCTGTCGTTCCCGCGGTTTGCGCCGCCAGCTTCGGCGCAATGGCCGCCTCCAACCCAGGGATGGGGTCTGTGAGGTCGATCCGCTGCGGCAGCCGGTTCTCGGGATCCCAGAAGCCGCCCTCGTATTCATAGCGCAGGCCGAGATTCAGGCTCAGATTGCGCGACACCTTGAAGTCGTCCTGGATGAAGAAGGCCCACATCTCGGTGTTGGTGTATTGGATTGGTACAAGTTGAGCGTTCGAGCCCGACGCCATGGTACCGAGCAGGAAGCTCGCCCAGGAAATGCCCGTATTCGCGGCGGCGCCGGAGGTTGTGTTCGCCGTGGCAGCCGTATTGAAGGTCATGTTGGCCACGGAGTTGAAGCGCGCCGCCCAGCCCCGCTTGTAGCGGACCTCGCCGCCGGTCCGTATCGAATGGCTGCCGAGATATCTGCTCAACACGCTGCTAACGTTGTAGCCTAGCGGCTCCTGCCACCAGAAATTGCGCACGCCGAACGTGTCGCCACTGGGGATCTGCATGTTGGGGAAGTACATGATGGGCCGTTCCCCGATGTACTCCGACCACCATTTGTTCGGCCAGAGCTGGGCATAGCCCTCCTCGCCGCTGTCCATCTCGGGGTAGGCGCGTTTGTCCTCGGTCTTGTAGTACGCCGCCCGGACGGTCATCACGGTCCGGGGACCGAACGTGTAGACAGTGTCTCCCGCAATGTTGAGCCCGTTGCGGAGCGACCCCTCCGTCCGGCGCATCTTCAGGACGTCGGCGCCGTCGGTGTAGTCATTGGCGTCCTGGGAAGTGCGGAACAGGCTCACCCGGCCGAACATCTTCCATTTGTCGCTGATCTGCCAGTCCACGCGGTTGGAGAGGTTGTAGTACCGGTACGGCCTGATCAGATCGAATCTGTAGTTGTTCAGGCCCGACGGGTCGTCACCTGGATTATTCGGATCCCACAGGTTCGCCAGAATCAGCCTGGCCGTGGCGTCGCTCCGCTGCATGGGGGCTCTGTTTCCTGGGAACGGATCGCGAACGACTCTGGCTCCCTCAATCCGCGATGTGAACGGGTCATAAATCGGACGCAGCCTGCCGTCCCTGAACAGCGATTGAGAGAAGTCGCCCTGCCGCTCTATCGCCGTCGGAAAGGTGGCCGCCAGCGACTGGTACGACTGATCCGTTTGCTTCTCGTAGGTCGAGAACAGAAACAGCTTGTTCTTGATGATCGGCATACCCACCGTGCCGCCACCGTTCCAGGAAGTCGCGATCGAGTGCTGGCGCGTGATCCGATTGCTGAACTCGTTCCATTCCGGTCTGCCGCCGAAGTAGTGGGCGCTCCCGTGGACCTCGTTGGTCCCCGACTTCATTGACATCGTGATCACGCCGCCGCTGTTGTGCCCGAACTCAGCGTCAATCGCGTTCTGCCGCACCGCGTACTCGGAAACCGCCTCCACCGGCGGGTTGTAACCGAGCTTCGATGAGTTTGCCAGGGGCGAGCCGTCGATCAGAACTTCGTTCCTTCCCTGTGTCCGTCCACCCAAATCGTAGGCGTTGGCTGCGTAGTGATCGAAGTTCGCAGTCCGTGTCCAGTCCCCGTTCACCGAGGGATCGAGTGCGGCCAGCGTCGCAGGGTTGCGGCTGACGAGCGGCAACTCCTTGAATAGATTTCCCTCGACCGTCACCGTCCGGTCCGCCGTGTTGAACTGCACCGCAACGGGACTCTCCTCCACGGTGATGGTCTGAGTGATATCGGACAGTTGTAGCGAGATGTCGACGGTGACGTCACCGCGCTGGCGGACGGTCACGTTCTTCTGGATCACGGTACTGAACCCGCCGTGGGCCGCCGTAATCGTGTACTGGCCCTGATCCACCTGGTCAAAGAGATAGCGGCCAGTCTCACCCGTGCTGCGCGTCACCGTGACGCCAGTGGCATCGTTCCTGAGAGTGACCGATACGCCCGGAACGGCGCTGCCCGTCGGATCAACGACGGCTCCCTGGACCCGGCCTCGTGTGTCTTGCGCGACAGCCATGCTCGATCCAAGAACGAACATGAGGATCGCAGCGAGAATTCCCGAAAGGGTTGTGTACTTCATGGCTGCTTCTCCCACAATGCGATCTGCGTAGTTATGCATCACAGGCTAGCTAAGCCACGGCAAGAAACATCACGATTGATTGTCGGTGTCAATGAAAAAACGACAGGGCCGGTCCGGCGGCCTAGAAGGCGGCGAGTATCAGGGGGCAGACCGCCGGGCAGCGCAGAAGGGCAGGGCGAGCGAGATGATGGTACCGATACCCGCGCTCCTGACATAGCACGCGCAGGAGGCGGCGATGAGCGGGAAGTGAGCGTCTGTCCGAGAGCCTCTTGTACTTCGCAGCTGTCGTGGTTTCCGGGGGTCAAAAAGCCCCATTGGATAAATTGCTCCCCTTATTGCGAACCCAGATCCACGCGAATCCACTTGTCGCGACTGCAGAAGCCCGGTGAGTTTCCAACCTGCTCCTGCCTCCACGCCTTTGTCAGCAATGCACCGCTGGAATCATGAACGTCGACAGCATCAGGAGGAACCAGATCAATATGCGGCAAACGGCGATTGACCGGTTTGGAGCCGATACCATCCGCCCGAACAACACAGCTTCCGATACCGCAGACGAGACGCTCGCCTCAGTAGACTCTCCCGATGAGGGTTGGTCGAGCACTGCCGCCTTTCATGTCCCCGCTCGCCCGTGCCAGAACTGTGCCAAAACCCCATCTCAGTGTGGGTCTGGAGGTTGCTGAAGGAACCGAATCAGCTGCTCCAAAGTGTTGAAAACAAGGAGGGCCATATAGAGTTGTTGGAACGCTTGGAACCAGTCCGATTTCTTCGTAATCAGCAGGTCGCCGGTTCGATCCCGGCGGGTGGCTCCATCCCTTTCAGGCACTTACGATTCAGTTGGGCTTGACTTCCCCCTGTTTGACAGCCACGTTGACAGCCACGGGCTATAGAATCGCGTCCATCTGGGCCGCGGCTTGCTCCCTCATCTCGTCAACAAATTGAGTGTAGTGCTCCACCATGGCAAGCTGATCCCACCCGAGAATCGACCTGAGCACCTTCGGATGGACGCCTTGAACCCTGGTCAGTGGCCGGGCGGAGGATAAGTCACTTGCAATCATTAGATTGGGTGGGGTCCGGGTTTGTTTTGTCTCTTGCGGGTTTGGGGGTTGGGCGGGGTGAGGGTGGGTAAGTCCTTGGGGGGATTGGGGTTGTTCGTTGGTTTGGGGCCGAGATTTGGTCGTCCGGTTCTTTTGGAGTGTGTGGGGGGGCGGGGGTCGCGCCCGGCTGACGCACGGGGGCTCAAGCGGGGATTCCTCCGTATCGCGAGACACGAAAAATCTCAAACTCTACATGAGGACCCCATGACCCCAGTCGCCCGCAGCAGCGCCGGGAAGAAGCACTGTTTGACAAGCGGGCCGTCAGTTCGCTAAAACAAAGAAGTACAAAGGCACTCCTCAGTAGCTCAATGGTAGAGCATTCGGCTGTTAACCGAAGGGTTGTAGGTTCGAGTCCTACCTGAGGAGCCAAACTCCCCTCCCCCACCGATTTTCCCGCCGTTTGTTGACTCCCCGAAGCCTCCCGTATGGCCCGAATATTCGATTGTCCGTAACCGCCAGGCCCGACGAGCGTTACCTCACTCTGTTACATCCGCTGGATGCACACTTTCGGCGTGAAACTGCCCCCATTCCGCCCCCAACAACCCCTGCGGATCAGTAGTCAGACTCACCAATCTCGCGCCTCGCGCACACCACCACTGCCGGGGGTTCGAATCCCGGATGCGCAGCCAAGCTTCGTGCCGCGTCAGGCCGCGTCGCGGTAGTAGTAATTCAGCATGCCGCCCAGACGCTGGCGACGCCGGATAGCCCCGGATGCTCCTTGGTGGCCGGCCTCCGGACAGATGATCCGGTTTGCCAGGCCCTGGTGATTCCGCTCCGCGTGATAGTGCTCCACGAACTCCTGAACGGCTTTCCGCAAGGATGCCTCCCCGAAGAAGATCATGCGGTCCAGGCAGGACTCCTTGATACTTCGGACAAACCGCTCCGCGTGCGCATTCAAATTCGGCGACTTCGGTGGCAGCTTGACCGGCTTCACGCCCGCCGACTCCAGCGTCTGCAGGAACTCCGCCGTGAACAGTGGATCCCGATCGTGGATCAGGTACTGCTTGCCCGTGAGCAACCCTTCGCCGGCGTCGGTGAGGTTCCGGGCGACCTGGCTCATCCAGAAACCATTGACCACCGGCGCAATGCCGGCGATCTCCACCTTGCGAGATGCCAGGTCAATGAAGAACAGCACAAGGAAGCGCTCGAGTCCGCGCCGCGTCCATACCTCCACGGTGAAGAAGTCTGTTGCCACGATCATGTCCCAATGACGCGCCAGAAATTCCCTCCACGTCGTCTTTCGATTGCGCTCCGGCGCCGGCTCAAGTCCCTGCCGTTCCAGGATCGCCGCGATCGTGCTGCGAGCGATCTCATGGCCGAGGTTGGACAACGCTCCCTGAAGGCGCCGGTACCCCCAATCCCGATTCTCCCCGGCCAGTCGCACGACGAGGGCTTCGAGTTCACTGTCAGTCCGCGGCCGGCCCGCGCTCCGCTTGCTGCTCCCGTCATACTTCCGGGCGATCAACTTGCGGTGCCAGGCGAGCAGGGTCTCAGGCGTGACGATGGTGGCCACTTCTGCCAGAATGGTACGCCCCAACCCTTTCGCTTTCGCAGCCAACCGGCGGCGCTGATCGTCGTTCAAGCGAATGCGCGTGCCTCCGAGTTGTTCCCGAAGCACTCGATTCTCCTCGCGCAGGTAGTCAATCACCTGCAATTGTCGTTGATTCATCCAACCCGCGACCGTCACCAGCAGGAAGCGAAATGGATCCAGCAGTCTCGACATCTCGTCGATCCATTATCGAAGACACCGCGCGAGCGGGGCTTGCGGCAGCAAGGCCAGGTGGGCACCCACAGCGCCTTCAAGCCGCGTCGCGGACTTCGACGGTCATCTGCTTGCCAAGTGCGGCGAGTGCGGCCTGAATCTTCTCTGCCTTGGTCGCGTGCTCGGGATCGAGCATGCGGCGAACGACCCGCTCGTGGAGTCCCAGGCGGCGGGCCAGATCGGAATTGCTGACCCGCTGCTCACGCATGGCCAGATAGAGTGCGAGTTTTGGCGCCAGCCAAAGCGGAACAGGAACCAGGCGCTGGCCTCGCTTCGCATTGGAAGGTGCCGGAATCTCCTCCCGCCGCGTCAAGCGGATGGAGAGATCGGAGCCGAGAGCATCCATGGCCTCTTCCATCGCCTCGCGATCGTCTTTTCCGTCGGTGGCCACTCGCGGCAGATCGACGAACTCGACCATCACGCGGCCATCGCTGCCCGTCTTAAACTTCGCTGGATAACTAAACGAGGTCATCTGTTCGCCTCCTACAGTTCACGCGGGTCGATCTTCAGATCCGCGCACATCTTGGCCAGCAAGTCGCGGCCGATCTCTTTCTTGCGGTCTTTGAGGGTGGTGAATTCGTCGCCGAGGTAGAGGCGGCCGTGGCTCCCTTTGCCTTTGTCGGCCACAAACTGGCAGGAGACCTGCCGGCTCCGTGCCAACTTCCGGACTCGCCTCTCGAACTCCGAACCTTTCACTACTCAAGTTTCGGACAGTTCTGTCCGAGAGTCAATCCTGTAGGGTCAAGGATTGCCGCCACGGCTCCGCAGGTTCTGCATATACGTTGCTCCCCGTTTCTGTTGGGATTTCTGTTGGGAGTGCGTCCCGTCCGAACCGTGAGGTACCGCATCACACGTCGCAGTTGTAGAATCAGCAACTTGCGAGGCTTTCTCTTCCCGCAATAAGTTTTATTGTTTGACTTGCCGAGCCAAACCTTTCCCTCTCGAGTATTTCTTGGCCACACGGGGGCTCAAGCATACCTCTGGTACCATCAGCGCTCTTTGCCCTTGCCGCAGCCGGCGCATCCTGAAAAACAGAGGGATTGAAGTTTGAACCCAGCGACTAATAGGTCTGCCCACCTGATCGAACCGCAGACCTGTGTCTACGGCACCCTCAAACGTGGTGCGAACACTGCATCGCCCGGCTGGTCAGAGCAGGCCAGACACACCACATCATCCACCGCAGCCAGCCACGTCCTCACCTGAGTGGAACCCAGGGTTCCGATCAACTCAGATCACTCCTCCGGAGGGACCGCTCCGCCTTTGGTGGCGCCCGGCCCCTGGCCCCGGCGCCGCATCGGTCCTTGCATCTGCGGTCCACCCGGCCCTGGCCCTTGTCCCGGTCCCATCCTTGGACGCCGCCGCTGCAACTCGCGCCACTGCTCCTGCGTCAGCACGGTCCGCATCTTCAGGCTCATCTGCGAGAAGACCCGGATCATGTCGCCGCGCGCCGCCGCCAGCCGGTCAATCGCCGCCGTGGCCCGCGCCTGATCCAGCGAATCTTCGTTGAAGGCATCCTCCACTTCCAGTTCGGCCTTCTCCACCGCGGCCCGGATGTCGATCAGTTTGCCGCGATAGTCGCGGACTGTGGCGCGGATCTGCTCCTTCTGCGCCTCGGTCAGGTTCAAGTCCTGCGCCATTGGCGAATCCCACCAGTTGAAGAGGCCGCGCGGGTTCTGGGCTGCCGCCGGCAAAGCCGCCAGCGCCAGCACGCTCATCAACAACCACCGCATGTTATTGCACCTCCTGGCTCGAATTGCTGTCGAACAGGCCGCGGAACGGATCCGCCGCGCGGGGCTCATCCTGTTCCATCAAGGCGGCGATCTCGCTGAACAGTTCGCGGTCGCTCTGGGTGATCACGGACGCCGTCCGCGTCTCGCGCACCGGCGCCGGGGCTTGCAGGGCAACGCCCAACACTACCAGCAACGCGGTGGCCGCCGCGGGCGCGAGCGCCCAGATCCGCCGCGCGGCGGGCCGTTCGACGCGTTGAAAGACCGCGATCCGCTGTGCTCGCAGCCGGTCTTCGCTCACTGCCGGAGCCGGCCGGCTCAACATCTCCGCCCGCCGCGCCTGCAGCGCCTTCCACCGCCCGCCACACTCCGCGCAAATCTCCAGATGGGCCGCGCTCAACTCGAGCGGCGGTTCCAGTCCGTACAGACGCTCAATCAACCGCGCTTCGCTCCAATGCGGCGCGGCGATGTTTGGATTCTCTTTGACGGTCTTCATGACAACCGCTCTCCTTCAGTCCCGCCGGGCCTCATACAGGTCCCGCAGGTCTTCCCTCAACTTCGCAAGTGCCCGGGCCAGGTGGGCCTTTACGGTCCCCACATCGAGCCCGAGCAGAGTGGCAATTTCGTCGAGGCTCATGTCCTCGTGGTGTCGCAGAGTGAAGACGGCCCGCTGGCGCTCGGACAAACGCTCCATCGCATCCTTCAGCCGTCCGCCAATCTGCTGCGCGAACAGGTGATCCTCGGCATCCGGCGCCCGACTCGAGGCCATTGCCAGAATCACATCCTCGTCCTCGGGTTTAGGCCTTTTCCGCCAGAACTGCCAGCGGCGGGACCGCAGCTTGTCCAGGCACGTGTTCACCGCCACGCGCGTCAGCCAGCGCGTGAGATCGTCGATCTCCGCTTCCTGCTTCTCCAGCGCCCGGTAGGCCTTGAAGAAGACGTCCTGCACCGCCGTATCCGCATCGTCGCTGTCACCCAGCATCCGCAGGCACAACAGGTAGATCCGGCGCTGCTCCGACGCCATCCAGCTGGCGAAGTTCGCCAACGCCGCCTTGGCTGGCCCCGTTGCCACGAGCTGTTCGGCCATTAAGCCCATCCTACCCGTCTGGACGGCAATCCAGTTCTTCAGGATTACAGCGCGCCCCGTCTTTCTGCTATGCTCCCAAGCGAAATGACTTACTTGATCCTGCTGGCCATCGGCATCGCCGCCGGAGTTCTCTCGGGCATGTTTGGCATCGGTGGTGGACTCGTCATCGTGCCCGCCTTGCTTTTTATCGTCAAGATGAAGGAGTTTGAAGCCATCGGCACGTCGCTGGCCGCGCTCATCCCCCCTGTGGGTCTGCTCGGCGCAATTGAATACTACCGCAACGGACAGGTTAACCTGCGCTACGCCGCCCTGATCGCCTTCGGTCTGTTCCTTGGAGCCTACTTTGGCGCGCGGATCACACTCGGGCTCTCGCCCGATCTCGTCCGGCGCCTGTACGCAGTCTTCCTGCTGCTGGTGGCCGGGCGCATCCTGTTCCTCGGCAAGTAGCCCCGCCCGCTAGGCCGTATTCGCCTTCTTCTCTCTGGCCTTCAAAAGCTTGGCGCCCTCGCGCACCTCGCTGCTCGAGAGTGACCGCGTGCTGAAGATCGAGCATTGTGACGCCAGATTCTTCAGGTCGCTGCCTTCCTCCACCACCATTTCGTGCTCCACCCAGTTCGACAGCGGGATGTTGCGGAAATAGAGCCGCTCCTGCAGCACCAAAGCCTTGCGATTGAGGAACATCGACTTGTTTTCCCGCATATAGTGGCGCTCCTCGACCCGGAAATCGCCCAGGAACTCATCGAAGGACTTGCGCCGCGTGGATTCCTCCGTGGCCACCACTTTCTCCTCGATCAGTTTTTCCTGGTTCCGGATCTGAGCCCGCGCTTCGGCCAGCGCCTCCCGCTCGTGCGCCACGGCCACTTCCAGTTTTGCCTGCATGATGTAGAACGCCAGCAGGGCAGAGCCAGCCGCCACGAACAGCGGCAGCAAAATCCAGAGCATCGCAGTCATTCCGCTCTCCTGCCCAAGTTCATCGGACGGGGTGCGCGAAAGCTTTAGGGTGAGGTGAAGACCTTATGCGAGCGGACCATCCTGCGAGCCGTCGATCTTCACGCCGTTGAAGATGCCGGCTGCCACCCGAAATCCGCCCGCACCGAACAGCGCCTTGCCGAACATCTTGATCTTGAAGGAGATCTCCGCCATCGCGCCGTGCCGTTTGGCGAGGTAGGCCCCGGCGCCGGCCATCCGGTCGCACACCAGCAGGGCGCGCGTCGCGGCCTCCTGCTCCGTGGGCGGTTCCTGCGGAACGATGGCCCGGACAGACGCGGCCACCAGAATGTCCCGCCCCGCGTTCTTCAGTTGCCGGAACAGGTCAAGCTCGGCCCAGGCGTCGCCGAAGCGCTTCTCGTCGAGGTAGTTCATCCCTGCAATGAAGGACTTACGAATCAGAAGCGCATCCGCGGACACGGCTTCCGCGCGCGCCTCGATGCCTGCAGCCAGCGGTTCCAGGCTGAGCGCCTGGCGCGCCAGCGTATCTGCATCGGGCAGAGGAAAGGTCTGCGGCACAGCTTGACCGCGGGAGTCCACCAGGCGCGGCGCCACGGCCCCGGCCCGCCCGTCCTCCGCCAAAGCCCCTGCAAGTTGCTGCAAACAGGCGCCATCCAACGCCACGCCCGGCCGCAGCAGCAACACCAAATCGCCCGTGGCGGTGCGAATCCCGATATTGTGCCCGTGCGTCCGGCCGAAATTCCGCGGCATCTTCACCACGCGCACCGCCGGGAACTCGCCATCGATCTCGCCGGACCCGTCGCGGCTGCCCGCGTCCACCACCACCACCTCCGGCGGCGATTCCAGGCCCGGGGGGAGCAAGGCCGCCAGGGTCCGCCGCAGCCCGTCGATCTGATTCCGGCACACGATCACGGCGGAAATGGTTGGCGATTCAGCTTCAGGCGGCACCGCTTTGGATGATAGCGCAGGGCGTATACTGTTGCCTATGCGTTCAGTGCCGGCGCTCCTCCTGTTGGCCGCCACCTGCTTCGCGCAGGGCGAAACCGAGTACGTTTTCGGGTTCCTCAGAGCCGCGCCCAACCGCGCCGAACTCCCCCGCGAAAAGCTGATGGAGATCCAAAAGGGCCACATGGCGCACCTGGGCAAGATGGCGCGGGACGGCATCCTGATGGCCGCCGGACCGCTGGGCGATTCGGCCGACCTGCGCGGCATTCTTATCTTTCGCGGTGTCACCCTTGACCAGGCCCGCGCCGCCGCCCTGGAGGACCCCGCGGTCCAAGCCGGCCGCCTCCGCCTCGACCTCGCCTCCTGGACCGGCCCCGCCGCCATCGGCGAGCGCGTCGCCGCCCAGATGAAGGCCGACCCCGAGGCCAAAGTCCCCATGACGCTGCGCGGCTTCGTCATTTACTGGCGAACCCCCGCCACGCCCGCCAACCCCGACGCGGAATGGGCCGGGCACAGCGCCTTTCTGCGCCAACTGCAAGCCTCGGGCGAAGTCCTCGCCGCCGGCGACCTGCGCGGCTCGGCCGAGTTCGCCTCGGTCGTCATCTTCGCTGCTGATGACGTTGAGGCCGCGCTGAAGCGCTGCCGCGAGGATCCCATCGTGCAGCGCGGCCTGGTGCGTGCCGAGGGCCTGAAACTCTACATCGCCACGGAGACCTTCACCCGCCCCTGACCCGCTTCGGCTACCATAAACGGTCATGGTCCTGTCCGATGTCGATATCCGCGGCGCGATCGCCGAAGGCCGCATCCGTATTACGCCTGAACTCCCCCCGGAGCAGTTCGGCAGTTGCTCGCTCGATTTCCGCCTGGGGAGCGAATTCAGCGTCTTCGAACACAGCCGCCACCCCTACATCGACATCCGCGACCGCGCCGGTATCCAGGAGATGATGAGGACCGTCATCGTGCCGCCAGGCGAGCCCTTCATTCTCCAACCCAGCGAATTCGCGCTCGCCATCACCGAGGAGACGCTGGAGCTGGCCGACGACATTCTGGGGCGGCTCGAAGGGCGCTCGTCGCTGGGCCGCATCGGCATCATCGTCCACGGCACCGCCGGACTGTTCGACCCCGGCTGGATCGGCCAGGCCACGCTCGAACTCAGCAACCTCGGCCGCATGCCCGTGGCGCTCTATCCCGGCATGAGGATCTGCTCGATGACCTTCGAGCAGCTCTCCTCGCCCAGTTCCATGCCCTACCGCGCGAAGCCGGGCAACAAATACGCCGGCCAAACCCGCCCGCTCGCCAGCCGGCTGGCCTCCGAGGCGGGTGGGGAGTAGGCCACGCACGAGGACTCCATCGGGACGAGCAGGATTCTTCCCCTGAAGGCCCCGGCGCCTTGCGGCCCGAACCACGGCTGCCGGAGGTCCCGCCAAGGCCGTCGGTGAAGGCTCAGGGTTCCAGCTGTCTGACCATACCGGTCCCTTCCGGTCCTCGGATTCTCGGCAACGCCCCCCCGAAACCGCGTTATACAATAACCGGCAGCAGATGACCTCGCTGACCGCCATCAAGGACGCCGTGCCGCGCCTCACGCTCGGCTACGGCTACCCGACGGGGCAGAACAACGGCAACCTGGCCAGCCAGTCCATCGCCGATACCACCGGCTCCTGGCAGCAGACCTACACCTACGACAGCTTCAACCGCCTCACCCACGCCGCCGAAGCCGGCTCCTGGTCCGAAACCAGCAGCTACGACCGCTGGGGCAACCGCTGGGTCTCGGCCAGCAGCTTCCCGCTTAACCTCGCCACGCCCACCGCCGCCACCCAGTTCGACACGGCGACGAACCGGCTCCAGCAGGAGTCCAACGGCCAGCCGCTGCCGCCCAACGCCTACGACGCCCAGGGCAACCTGACCAACCACCCCTGGATCGGCCAGATGAGCTACGACGGCGAAGGCAAGATCTGGCGGCACATCAAGGGCGGAACCACGGTCGAGTTCACCTACGACGGCGAAGGCCGCCGCGTGAAGAAACGCGTGGGCACGGCGCCGCCCACCATCTACGTCTACGACGCCGGCGGCCAACTCGCCGCCGACTACGGAACCCCCGACGGCACGCTGAACTGCGGCACCTGCTACATCACCGCCGACCACCTCGGCTCGACCCGCCTCACCACCGGCGCAACCGGCGACACCGCCGGCCGCCTCGACTACTTCCCCTTCGGCGAAACCATCCCCGGCGGAGCAGGCTTCGGTAACCGCCCCAGCCCCACCGGCCCGAGACAGAAGTTCACCGGCAAGGAACGGGATACGGAGACGGGCCTCGATTACTTCGGGGCGAGGTACTTCAGTGGGCCGCAGGGGCGGTTTACGAGTCCGGATGCCCCGTTCGCGGATCAGTTCCCGGAGAATCCTCAAAGCTGGAATCTGTACAGCTACACCCGCAGCAACCCACTCAGGTTCGTTGATCCGACGGGGATGAAGGCAATCTCTGCCGAGGCATGCAAGAAGAACCCCGACTGCGTATCGGTCCCGATTAACGTGATTTATGACCAGAACGCTCAGATCTTCGATGAGGATAGGAATGTCCTGCCGGCAGTGCAGAGCAAGGTGGACGGCCAGATCGCTGCTGCGCAGCATACTTACGGCAATGCGCTTGTCAGTTTCGACATCACCTACTCAGAGGGCGCAATTGAGGGTTCAGGTGGGAATCAGACCATTTCGGGTACGCAGCCCGGAATAAACGTCGTCGTGACAGACAGCCGCGACTCATTCGTTCCTGGTGGAGCAATGGAGGTAGAAGGAAGAGCGCTAATTCGGTTAAATGCAGGCACCTCTGTTCGCAGCACACTCTCTCATGAACTGGGACACGTACTAGCTGGTGATACTCGAATTCCGAGAATCCCAATCTTGGGCCAAGTTGTGAACACAGCGCTCGACATACGCACCGATGCAGCCCGAGCATTTTTGCCCTTCTTCAGCCCGTACCACGGTAATCGCTTCGACCCTCCCCCCGGTCAAAGGTTGCCCGTAACGAACCTTTTTAACCAGGGTGCTCAACGGTTTCGGCGGCGATGAAGTTCAAACCCGGCTTGGAAGGTTTCGCGCTTGTGGGCTTCGGCTTACTAATTCTCTTCTGGATCATCCAGTGCGGTTATGTGACTGTCGGCTTCGCGACAGAGGGATTCCAGGGGGTATGGAACTGGCTGGTTCACATTACACCTCGGGAGACGATCTTCACCGACCCACCAAAGCACAGAGTGCTATTGGAAGAGCTTGCCATTCTTGCTCTGACGCTCTTACTTGGATGGGCCAGCAGCAGACTTTGGCTGCCCTGGGTGAAGCGGCTTCGTGGTAATGGTCACTGAATCGCCAGCGTTTTCCTCCATGGCCGCCCCTCCGCCCCCCGCCGCCATCGTATCCTGATAAACAAAAGGACCAAAGCGTGAATCCGGCGACCCACGCCTACGACGCCCTCAACCGCATCGCGAACATTGTCGAAGCCGCGAACAACCGCCACTTCGGCCACAGCGCCACGGGCAACATGTGGGTCACCACCACCAGCCCGGCCTGGGCGCCCACCAGTTTCACGCCCCGGTCCGCCGAATGGTTCAACGCCGCCACGAACCGCCTCGTCAACGCCAGCCTGCAAATCACCCACGACATTGCCGGCCACCTGGAGAAGATCGGCACCCACAACTACGCCTACGACGCCGAGGGCCGCCTGAAGACCTCGACCATCAACACCGCCACCACCACCTTCGAATACGACGGAGAAGGCCGCCGCGTGAAGAAGGGCAACGAAACCTACGTTTACGACGCCTTCGGCAACCTCGCCGCCGAATACGGAGGCACGGTGTCCACCCCCGGCACCCAATACCTCACCACCGACCACCTCGGCTCCACCCGCCTCATCACCAACGCCGCCGGCGCCGAACCGCGCTGCCTCGACTACTTCCCCTTCGGCGAAGAAATCCCCCGCCCCAGCGTGGCCTGCTACACCCCCACAACCGAACCCAGACAGAAATTCACCGGCAAAGAACGCGATACGGAGACGGACCTCGATTACTTCGGGGCGCGATACTACGGCGCTGCGCAAGGGAGGTTCACGAGT
>ERZ761609.2146-NODE-2146-length-15262-cov-18.990728_pt1 | contig 15262 bp, 15 predicted proteins | sample MGYA00511163_ERZ761609 | MGnify/ENA primary metagenome ERZ761609 (study PRJEB28899, sample SAMN02445070) | bioreactor sludge metagenome | biome: EBPR sludge | place: Australia: Brisbane, Thorneside Wastewater Treatment Plant | collected 2011-12-16 ... | reverse complement strand
GCCGCCTCAGCGGCCAGCGGCGCGGAACAGCTTCCGGAACTCGCGGCCTGGCCGGGCCCGGAACTGGTCCCGCACTACCACCGCGCCGCCGAACTCGTCGTCGAACCACTCGCCCGCGGCCCGGTCGTCCTCCAACAGCCGCATCGACCGAACGACGTCGCGTGGCGACACGCCGCCCAGCGACGCGAACATCGTGTCGATCGAGGCCGCGTGCAAGTCTGCCGGGAACACCTCGTCCGCCGGGATGAGTTCGGTCGTTCCTTCGTCGACCTCCCGCTTGCGCCGGAGCAGTTCGTCCAGGAACTGCTCCTGCTGCTGCGGTTCGCCGTGGAACGACAGTTCGTAGAGGATGCACTGCATCACCTGGCCGAGGGTCACCGTGCGCAGGTTCGCCCGCTGCACGGGTTCCCCGTAGCTGCTGGAGTCGATGTCGTCCTCGAGGACGGTCAGTGCTTCCCTGACGCGGACCGGCAGGTCCAGCAGCTCGCGAACGGGTGTCAGCGAAACGCTCCAGTTGATCCGGTCTCCGGCATGGGCGCCGTACTCGGGGGCATCGACCTGGAGTACCTTGCCGACACCGTGGAGGTCGAGGCGGTGCGTGTTGCCGAAAGTCGAGGTCGAGGTGTCGAGGGTCCAGGACCAGTAGAGCTCCAGACTCTCGATGCCCGCAACCTCAGGCGGATCTTCCTTCGCTGACTGCGGCAGCGGTCCCTTGCGCGCTTCGTCGACCAGCTCGGCAGCAAAGTCCCGGCAGAACACCTGCAGGAGCAGCGGGCACGCGTCGAAGAGCCGGAAGATGTCCACCAGGCGGACTCCGGGGTCGAGTCGCACCGGCTCGAACAGGAACTCCACCGCGCGCGACGTCACATCCTTGTCCGCGACCACGCCGCCGGCCCCGTCGTCATCGCCCGGCGGCGTACGCCGAACCAGGCGCGGGCCCGGCAGGAGGATGAGGTCGTCCATGACGAAGTCTAGGACGAGCCGGTTCCAGACAATGTTGGGTGGCCGGCAGGCCGGGGCCGCGGCCGGTGCGCTGAAGGCCAGGGCGCTGCTTCGTCAGACAGGCTGCTCGAAGAGGGCCTTCGAGCGCCGTTCCATCTCTTCCGGCGGCACGTCCTCGAAGTGGGTCGCGATGGTCCACTTGTGGCCAAATGGGTCGACGATGTTGCCGCAGCGGTCGCCGTAGAACTGGTCGGCCACCGCCATCGTCAGCGTGGCGCCCAGCGACACCGCGCGCTGCACCACCGCATCCACGTCGGCCACGTACAGCATGGTGCTGCTTCCCGACCCGCCCAGGCTCAGCGGGCTCAGCGCCTGCCACTGCGGGTTCTCGTCGTGCAGCATGATCACCGAGCCGCCGACATCGATCTCGGCGTGCATCACGGCGCCGTCGGGTGCGGCCATGCGCATGCGCTCGACGGCACCGAAGGCTTCACGGTAGAAGTCGATGGCCTTAGCGGCACCCTTGACGGTGAGGTAGGGCGTGACGGCGTGGTAGCCGTCGGGAATGGGCTTGACCGATGCGGACACGGGGTGTCTCCTTGCGGGCCGGGACAGAGCGGCGTCCTGCAGGCCCGATAGCAGGGCGGCCGGATACTGTATGAAAGTACAGTATATGCCCCGAGCTGCGCTTGGCGCAACCGCAATGCGGGCGGTCCGCTTCCATGTCTGCTTGAGGTCGGTTTGCGGCGAGCCCGTTGTCCTAGGACGAAGCGTTCACCGCTTTGCGCCGGTCAGGTCTATCCAGGGCCCACTCGGCAGTTCCCTCCAGCAGCCCATATTCGGCCGCCCGTCGTGCGGCTGCCTTGCGGTTGGTGCACTCCAGCCTTCTCACCAGCCGCTGGAACCTGGAGTCCACCGCGGCGACGCTCATTCCGGTGCGCTGCGCGATGGCCTTCGAGCTGAGGCCATGCCACTGCATGCAGAGCAGCTCGATGTCCCGGGCCGCCAGGTTCGCGGTCCGCTGCAGGTTCAGGCGCGCACGCGTCGTGACCCACTCGTGCAGTTCGGCCGCCAGCGCGTGGGCCAGCAGGCAAGCGAAGCGGGTGGCGTCGCGCTGGAAGTAGTCCTCCTGCTCACTGCCCAGGCACAGCACGCCGACCCTGCCCAGCTGCGCCGCCGCGGGCGTGGGAACGACGAGGAACGAGGCGAAGCCGTAGCTGCGAGCCAGATCGAGCGCCTTCCGGTCGGACTGCGTTCGGACGCGGATGTCCAGCTCCGTGCCCGGCGTCGCGCGGGTCCGGGCGAAGCGCAGCCACGGGTGGTCCTGCCAGGGACCGATCCCGGACTGTTCATGCACGAACCTGGGATCGCAGGCAAAGAGGCTGAAGCTCGATGGCTCGTCACCCTGCTCCGGAAACAGCGTGCTGTAGAGGCCGGCAGTCGCTCCGATCGTTGCCACGGCGCCAACAAGCCGCTCCAGGAGTTCCGCGGCGTCTTCCGCGTCCCGGATGCGGTTGATCGCGGCGAGGGCGAACGCCGGATGCGCCGGGTTGCCTGCGGGGTCATGCAGCAGGCTTGCTGGCGACGGCATCGTCGACGACATGGCTGAACTCCGTCTGCAGGTGCACGAAGGCCATCGGGTTGGAGAAGCGCAGCGGGTCGTGCGCCGAACAGGCAGCGAACATCTCGCGATCGGCGAACAGCGTCCACCACTGGGTGCGCGCGTTGCCGCGCCCGCACAGCGTCCGCCCGGCGGCAACGCCCGACGGGAGCCGGGCCAGGATGATGCGGACATGGCCATCGCGGGCCAGGATCTGCCTGCAGTGCTTCGGATCTGGCACCGGTGCGTTCAGCGTCGTACGAGGCATGGTTGCTCCCAACTCCCAGCGGCGCCCGCCACCCGTTCAGCCGGGCCGGAGGGCACCTGAAGGTGACCGTTGTGCATTGCGTCGCCCGAACCGGGCCCCGCAGGACGGGGCAGCGGCCATTCCCTCACGACGGACCTGAACGGCAGGGGCCACGATAGGGCGCTCCTGACCGTGCGCCGATGCCCGGTACCGCGAGCGCTGCGCGGCGCTGGGCGTCGTGGGCCGATGCTGCAGCGCCGGGTGGTTCAATTCAAGTTCGTCACCGCAGTGAGAGTGCTGGCGTTCGGTCAATGGCGGGCACCGCCATCAAGGTCAGCTTCCATCGCCGTCGATCGCGCCCGCAGGGCGGCCATCGTTCGAGCAGCGCGTGGCAAGCTGCACCGTGCACTACGGCTGAATTCGTTCGGTCGCCGGCCTCAATCCGCAGCGCTTGCCGGCTCTCGCAGGTCCTCCGGTCGTTCCACAGTGTGCGCAGCATCGCGCCGCGTCGCCGCCCTTGGCGGGCATCACCTGCTGCCCGGAGCGGGTCCGGACGAGCCTGCCCGATCAGACACGCGCGACCTTCCACTTGCCGCGCGTGAACAGCCACAGCGTGAACAACCCCACCGAGGTCTCGGAGACGAAGACGGCCCAGAAGACACCCGTGGCCTGCAGGTCCAGCCGCAGCGCCAGCAGCCAGGCGAGCGGGATCTGGATCAGCCAGAAGAACACCAGGTTGATCTTCGTCGGCGTGACGGTGTCGCCAGCGCCGTTGAAGGCCTGCACCGACACCATCCACCAGCCGTAGACGAAGTACGAGTACGAGAGGATGCGCAGCCACTCGGCGCCGACGTCCACCACGGCGCGGTCCGCCGTGAACAGGCCCATCAGCTCGCGCGGGAACAGGAAGAAGACCACCGACACCGCGACGGTGAACGCCATGTTGTACCAGCCGATGCGCCATACCGACGCCTCGGCACGCCCGGGCTCGCCGGCGCCGAGGTTCTGGCCCACCAGCGTGGCCGCCGCGTTGGACATGCCCCAGGCCGGCATCAGCGTGAACATCATGATGCGGATGGCGATCGTCGCGCCGGCCACCGCCTCGCTGCCGATGGCGGCGAGGATGCGCATGAGGAAGATCCACGCCGTCATCGACACGATCATCTGTCCGACGCCGCCGATCGAGGTTCGCACGATGTGCAGCAGCGTTTCGATCTCCAGACCGATCTGCTCCACCCCGACGCGCAGGTGCTGGCTGCCGCGCAGCAGGATCCACAGCTGCATTGCCACGCCGGCGCTGCGTCCGATGACGGTGGCGATGGCCGCGCCCTCGATGCCCAGCGCCGGGATCGGCCCGAACCCGAAGATCAGGATCGGGTCGAGCACGATGTTCAGCGCATTGGCGACCCACAGCACGCGCATCGCCACCGCCGCGTCGCCGGCGCCTCTGAAGACCGCATTGCAGACGAAGAGCAGCATGATGACGACGTTGCTGCCCAGCATCCACTGCAGGTAGCGCACGCCGTGGGTCAATGTCCACTCGTCGGCACCCATCAGCTGCAGCAGTTCGCGGGCGTAGACGATGCCGGCCACCGCGAACGGCACCGAGACCAGCACCGCGATCCAGATCGCCTGCACGGCGCTGACGGCGGCCGCCTGGCGGTTGCCCTCGCCGGTTCGGCGCGCCACCACCGCCGTGACGGCCATGGCCAGGCCGATGCCGATCGCATACAGCAGGAACAGGAAGGTCTCGGTCAGTCCTACGGTCGCCACCGCGGAAGCGCCCAGCCTGGCGACGAACCAGATGTCGACGACCGCGAAGGTCGACTCGAGCACCAGCTCCAGCACCATGGGCACGGCGAGCAGGAAGACGGCCCGCCGCATGGGGATCTTCGTGTAGTCCGCGCCGGTGCCTCGGATGGCGTCGCGCAGCTCGCTCCACAGAGAACGGTGCTGCGCGGCGGCATCGGGCGCGGGGGCCGCTCCCACCGCAGTGGCGTCGGGCTGGTTGGTCGAGTTCATCGGATCACTCTGGAGTGCAGTCAGGCGCCTCAGCTTCGGTGCCGGCGCGCCACGAGCGGACGACGATCGAGTCGTGCCAGGATCGACTCGGCGCAGTGCACAGCGATCGAGCAAGCGGCGGCTGCACCGACTTTGCAGCACGCGGCTCGTCGACCAGGTCGAAGCTCACCCTGAGCCGGGGGTCGTGAACTCGAAGGTTGCGATCAGAATGTTGGCCTTCGCCCACCTGTTCGGATTGTTGTCGAGGTGCCAGCAGCACGCGATCGTCCACAAGTGCCGCTCAACAACACTCGCTTTTCGCCGTGAACCCTGTTCCCACCATCGTCGATGCCGCGCTGGCACTCAGGCGGAGCCATCCGCGGGCGCCCTTGCGCGACGTGCTGTTGGTCGCGCTGCAGGGCGTGGACGCATCCACCCTGGACTTCGGTTCAGCGGCCATGCCGCCGCATCCGTTTGCTCTGCTGGTGGCCGAGGCATTCGACGACCCGTTCAGCCCGCAGGAGTGGGTAATCCTGCTTGACGGCGTGCCTGACCCGGCGCCACTGTTGGGGCACTGGCGCGAAACCACCTGGGCCAGATTCCTGGCGACGCACCGCGCGTAAGAGCTCGGCGGCGAGGCCCCGCAGTCGCGGGGTGCAAGGTCTCTTTGGGCGTGGGAAGCGTCTGTCGCCAGGTCCGCCCACGAAGGCCGACTCAGCGTTCCGCGGATGCTCTGAATCGTAGCCGCCGCGCAGCCGCAGCCTGGTCGAGAAGTGCTCTGACGCCGGCAAGCGCGTCGCAAACGCTTCGGTATTCGTCCACCTCTGGCAGCGAGAGCCATGACGCGGGACTGTTGTGGCCGTTCGTCTCGGCGATCCGAACCCCCTGCGCCGCGGCGATGCTCACGACCTTGCCGGGGCGGCGCAACACGTCGACCCGCCGCCTGGATCGGCGGACCGCGACGGTAGCCGGTGGCGCGGGTGAATCCACCTTTGCTTCACCCTGGGCGCGCTGCTGGCCTGGTATCGTGAAGACACGCGGCTTGCGTTCGGCGTTCGGAGCCGTCGCAACAGCATCCGAGCGGCTCTGCCCGGTCATCGCGTGAGGGAGCGCCGAACGGTCAAGTGCCCGCCGGCGTTTGACCACGACAGCGATCCCAGGCCGAGCGACTGGGGGCATGCCCTGCAGTTCCCATGGGCCTCGCCGTGCGGATGCCTCGATGGCGGCGTGCGGCGCGGACAGCGAAGACGCAGGAACTTTGGTCGTCATGTGGGCGGGGGACTGCGGTGGCAACGCCGAAATTCTAGGGGGCCGGCAAGGCCCTGCCTTCGCGCAGAGCGCCTGGCTTCCGTCCATGGCTTCTCGTTCAGGGACTTAGTGGGTGCACTTGGCACCGATCCCCTCGCCTCTGCGATGGCTCCGGCCCGGATGGTTAAGACCAGTCAACGGTACGAATCGCCGCGTGTCTCGGAGATCGCAGCTTCATCCGATCCGCAGGAGCACCTTCCCAGGCGTGCCTCCCCGCTCGACGAGCTCGTGTGCGGACACGATCTCGCTCAATGGCAGGCGGACGCCGACACGATGTGCCAGCGCGCCGCGCTGCAGCAGGCGCGTGAGGACATCCACGGCTTGCTGGCGGTCATTGCCAGGCAAGTGATACACCATGAAGAACTTAAGCTGAACGTTCTTGGCGAGCAGCTTCGGGAACGGGAGTTCTGCAGGACGCGGCGTACTTCCGTAGGCCACGCACTCGCCCCCCGGTCTCAGCAGATCGACGTCCATGCCGATGTTGTTGGCGAAGTCCACCTCGATGACGCGGTCTGCACCGCGACCACCGGTGACCGTCATCACCGTGTCGACCACTGGCTCTGTTCGGCGGTTGACGACGGTATCCGCGCCGGCGGCACGCGCGATGGCCGCGTTGGCGTCGCTTCCCACAGTGGTGATAACGTGCGCCGCCCCCAGTTGGCTGGCGAACTGGACGGCATAGTGCCCCACGGAGCCGGCACCACCCGCCACAAGGACTGTCCTCCCTGCCACACCGCCATCCAAGAGGACGGCGTGCAGGGCCGTCATCGCTGGAATGCCCAGGCAGGCACCGAACCAGTCATCGACGTTGTCCGGCAGCGGCACCGCCATCGATGTCGGCACGCAGCACCACTCGGCGGCCGTGCCGCTGGGGCGGCCCCAGGCTGCGTTCATCAGCCAAACACGCTCGCCCACCCGCGCCGATTCAACACCGGGTCCGACGTGGTCGATGACGCCCATGCCGTCGCTGTGCGGAATGATGCGGGGAAAGTCCATCGACCGACCACGCAAGCCGGCTCGCGACTTCACGTCTGAGGGGTTGATGCCCGACCACCAGATTCGTACCCGTACCTCGCCTGGTTGCGGTTGGGGCTCCTCGACTTCGCCCAGCTGGAGAACGTCGCGCGCTGCGCCGAGCCGGTCGTAGAAAGCAGCCTTCATCACGAAGGGCGGCGTGCACCCAGCCCACCAGGGGATTCACGCCGCAGCTCGGGGAAGTCGTCGTCGCGGAACTCCAGCTTCGGGCGCCCGCCAGCCGCGCTGTTCTGGACTTCCTGTGCCCTCAACTGCACCCGCCGGATCTTGCCGGATATGGTCTTCGGCAGTTCGTTGACGAACTCGATGCGGCGCACCCGCTTGTAGGGGGCGAGCCGTTCCCGGGCAAAGCCGAGGATCTCGGCGGCCAGGGCCGCGCCGGGCTCCCGTCCAGGGGCCAGCAAGAGGTAGGCCTTGGGAACCGCCAACCGCACCGGATCGGGGCTCGGCACGACGGCCGCCTCCGTCACCGCCGGATGCTCCAGGAGCGCGCTCTCGAGCTCGAACGGACTGATCCGGTAGTCGGAAGCCTTGAATACGTCGTCCGCGCGCCCGACAAAGGTGAAGTAGCCGTCGGCGCCGCGGACGGCGGTGTCACCGGTGTGGTAGTAGCCATCGCGCATCACTTCGGCCGTCTTCTCCGCGCTGTCGAGGTAACCAGCCATGAGGCCGACCGGGCGTTCTGACAAGTCGAGGCAGACCTCGCCCTCGTCGCCGGGCTTGCCGTCAACGTCGAGCAGGGTGATCGTGAAGCCCGGGAGCGGACGTCCCATGGAGCCCGGCTTGACCTTCTGACCCGGCGGATTGCCGACCTGCGCTGACGTCTCCGTCTGGCCATACCCGTCGCGCAGCTCCAAGCCCCAAGACGCCCGGATGCGATCGATGATCTCGGGGTTCAGCGGCTCGCCTGCGCCGACCACGGATCTCAGGGCGAGTCGAGGACGCCATGCCTCGAGGTCTTCCTGAATCAACATGCGCCAGACCGTGGGAGGCGCGCACAGGCTGGTGACCTCGCAGCGGACCAGCGTCTCCAGCAGCGCCGCGGCGTTGAAGCGGGGCGTGTTGTGGATGAACACGCAGGCGCCAGCGTTCCAGGGTGCGAAGAAGCAACTCCATGCATGCTTGGCCCAGCCCGGCGACGAGATGTTCAGGTGGACATCGTCCTCTCGAAGTCCCAACCAGTACATGGTCGACAGGTGCCCGACCGGGTAGCTCTCGTGCGTGTGCAGAACCAGCTTCGGCTTCGATGTCGTGCCGGACGTGAAGTAAAGAAGCAGGGGATCGCTTGCCCGCGTGACACCGTCCGGTTCGAACGCTTCGGAGTCGCCACTCGAGTCGGCGTAGTCGACCCAGCCCTCGACGGCCGACCCTACGCAAATCCGGTTCAGGCGGTCGGCCAAGCCCGCGAGCTTGGCGGCGCCTGTCGCATCGGTGATCACGTGGCTCACCTGACCGCGATCCAGCCGGTCGTCGAGATCCTCGGTCGTCAGCAGGGTCGTGGCAGGGATGAGCACAGCGCCGAGCTTCATGCACGCGAGCATCGACTCCCAGAGTGCGACTTCGTTGCCAAGCATCAGCAGGACGCGGTCGCCGCGGCGCACTCCGGTCGACCGCAGGAAGTTGGCGACCTGCGAAGAACGGCGCGACATGTCGGCGAAGCTGACACGCTGCTCGCTCGACGCGTTCACGATCCACAGCGCCGTCCGGCTGTTTGTGGCGGCCATCGAGTCGAAGTGGTCGAGGGCCCAGTTGAACTCAGTCAGTCGCGGCCAGCGGAAATGCGCTGTTGCTGCCGCGGGATCGTCCCGCAGTCGGGTCAAGAGGTCGCGTGCCTCTCGGAATGCACTAATGTCGTGGGTCATGAGTTCATGCAGGAAGTGGAGGGCGCCAGAGGTGTCAGGCGATCTTTCGCAGATCGATACTCGGATCTGACCATGTGTCGGCATCGGCCTCGAAGGTGCGCCCGACGAGCTTCCGCAGGACGCCGAAGTCCTTCGCCGTGTTCAGGCAGGTCGCACCGACGAGGCGACGGTCATCGAACTGCAGCCAGGCGCACCGCCCCTCCGCGACCGATCCACGGAGGACCTCGCGTGGGCCCGTGGGCAGACCGACGCCTTGCAGGCGAATGTCGTACTGGTCGCTCCAGAACCACGGCGCATCGGCATAGGGCGGCGCGTCGGGATCGAGCCAGGCCCGCGCGCAGGCGGCAGCCTGGTTCTGCGCGTTCGCCCAGGTTTCGATGCGCTGGAGCTCGCCGCTGATGGGATGCGGCTGGCGAGCGACGTCCCCGACAGCGAGCACGCCATCTGCGGACGTTCGCCCGAACGCGTCGGTGATCACCCCGTCGTGGCAGGCGATGTCGGCGGCGTCCGCCAATTCGTCGTTCGGCACGACCCCGATTCCGGCTAGCACCGCGTCGGCAACGACGCAGGTGCCGTCGCTGAGCACGACCTGGCCGTCGCTTGCGGAAGCGACGGTGCGGCCGAGCCGCAGGTCGACCCCCTCGGCGATGTGGCGCTGTTCCAGGACGCGTGACACCGATGCAGGGACCGTACGTGCCATCACGCGGGCCTGAGGCTCGACGACCGTGACGTGCACTCCCAAGGACCGGGCCGTTGCTGCAACTTCCAGCCCGATGACGCCGGCACCGAGCACCAGTAGACGTGAAGCCGGGCCCAATTGCAGGCGCAATTGCGACGCGTCGTCAAGCGTTCGGAGATGGACAACCGGTCGGCGCAGTGGCTCCAGGCCGCCGAGCATCCGGGCGCGCGTACCGGTGGCAAGAACCAGCGTGCCCCACGCTATCCGCCGCCCGTTTGACAGGGCCAGCGTCCGACCGCGTCGATCGATCGCGGTGGCCCGGACGCCCAGCAACCACTCGACGTCCCTGGCGCGGGCGAGGTCCAGGCGGATTCGCTGCGTGTCGCCGTCCAGGATGAAGCCCTTCGACAGAGGTGGGCGGTCATAGGGGAGTTCCGGATCGTCGGCGACGACCTGAAGTGGCCCAGCGTATCCGCCCTGGCGTAGCGTGCTGGCAAAGGAAACGGCCGCCAGACCGCCGCCGACGACCACGACCGGAGTGATGTTTGCGGACGGGCTCACGTCAACCGCCCCTCGCGCTTGATGATGTTCAAGGAAAAGGCGATGTGTTGCGCGACGATCCGGTCGGCGCGCTCGACGTCCCGAGCCATGACGGCCTCGAAAATTTCCCGGTGCTCCTCGTGGACGCTGGTCGCTGGCCCGCGCCCCATCGCTGCCGACAGTTGACGATATCGCTGGGCCTGCTGGTAGAGCAGTGCCTGAAAGTGCTTGATCCATCGAGATGGGCTGGCCGACGTCAGCGCGTCGTGGAAGGCGCGGTTGCGCTCCTCCCATTCGGGAAAGGCGGCGACCGGATCGGCCTGCAGGCGCACCTCGGCGCGGCTGAGCTTGTGGTAGGCGCTGACCACACGGGCTTCCCATTCATCGTCTCCGTGGCGGATGGAGTCGCGAACCGCCGCGCACTCGAGCAGCGTGCGCGTGCGCGTCAGGTCCTCCAGGTCGGCCAGCGACATGGGTGCGACGCGGAAGCCGCGCTGGGCCTGGGGAACGACGAGCTGGTCAGAGACCAGCAAGGCCAGGGCTTCGCGGAGGGTCCCGGCGCCAACCTGGTAATCGTCCTTGAGGTGCTCGACTCGCAGCCGCTCGCCCGGGGCGTAGCGGCCTTCGATGATGTCGCGCCGCAGCTGCCGGTAGGCCTGCTCGATCAAGGACCGAGGCGCGCTCGAGGCATCGTCCGCGTTGCCGGGCAGGGTGCCGCTCGTCTTTTCAAGTGCATGCGCGTTGTCCATCGCGATGGCTTCTCCAGAAATCGTGGGGGCACGAAGCATTGCGGCATGACGCCGTCCTGTCGCCAGCGTATCAGCAGAAATCTCGGGATTTCTGAGGGTCTGTGCCTATTTCGTGTGCTCCGGAAAAAGATAACAGTCTCGATATTCTTAGGAGCTTACAGATGGTCGACAGTACTCCCGAGATTGGCCGGTCGATCGTAGCCGGCGGTCTGCGGACGAACTACCACGACATGGGCTCAGGGTCGCCCGTGGTGCTGATTCACGGCTCAGGCCCTGGTGTGAGCGCTTGGGCCAACTGGCGGCTGGCCCTCCCGATGCTGGCCCGGACTCGACGGGCCATCGCGCCGGACATGGCCGGTTTCGGCTACACGGACCGTCCGGCTGGCATCCGCTACACGCTCGACCAATGGGTGCAGCAGGCTGTGGGGTTCCTCGACGCGCTCGATCTGGAGAGGGTCGACCTGGTGGGCAATTCGTTTGGCGGGGCGTTGTCGCTTGCGATCGCGATACGTCATCCCGGGCGCGTCCGCAGACTGGTGCTGATGGGCGCAGCCGGTGTGAAGTTCGAGCTCACGCCGGGGCTCGATGCGGTGTGGGGCTACACGCCATCCGTGGAGAACATGAAGGCCATCATGGGCTGGTTCGCCTTCGACCAGTCGCTGATGAGTGACGACCTGGCGCGCCTGCGATACGAGGCGAGCATCCGCCCGGGCGTACAGGAGGCATGGGAGGCGATGTTTCCAGCGCCTCGTCAACGCTGGATCGACGCCCTGGCAAGCGACGAGGAGGCGATCGCTCGAATCCCGCACGAAGCGCTCGTGATCCACGGTCGCGAGGATCGGATCGTCCCGCTGAGCAATTCGGCGCGACTCGCCAGCCTCATCCCGCGCTCGCAACTGCACGTCTTCGGTCGCTGCGGCCACTGGACGCAGATAGAGCATGGCGAGCGCTTCGTCCGGCTCGTCGACGACTTCCTGACCGAGGCTGACAGGGAGAGCTGATTCCCCTGACTCAAGAGCGGCACGAGCCGCCCTCAATCATCCACCGACCCAAGGAGACATCCATGAAGTTCGCCGTCGTCGCCGCTGCAGCGGCGTTGTTGCCTGTCCTGGCTTCCGCGCAAGGGAAGGACCTCAAGATCGCCATGCTGCTGCCTACCTCGGCGGTGTTCGCCATCTACGGCGAGGCGATCATGGAAGGATTCCAACTCGCCATCGAAGAAGCCGGTGGCAAGGCGGCCGGCCGCAACATCGTCCTGCTGACCGAGGACAACAAGGAGGATCCGAGGACTTCGGTCGCGCTGGTACGAAAGTACATCGCCGACGAGAACGTCGACTTCATCGTGGGTCCGGTGGCGTCTCATGTCGTCGGTGCAGTGCGCAACGAGATCCATCGCAACAAGACCTTCCTCATTGTCCCGAACGCCGGCAACAACGACGTGACCGGCAAAGACTGCAGCCCTTACATCATCCGGGCCTCGTTCTCGAACTGGCAGATCAACTACCCGATGGGGCTCTACGCAGCCGAGTCCGTTGGCAAGGCTGCCTACACGGTTGCCTACAACTACGACGCCGGGCGAGAGATGGCAGGCGCGTTCGTCCAAGGCCTCAGGGAGAAGGGGGGGCGGGTCAGCGGTGAGGAGTGGCCCGCTTTGGGAACGAGCGACTTTGCTCCGACCATCACCAACTTCCGCGCCAAGGCGGCGGAGACGGACTCCCTGTGGTTCTTCGTGCCAGGACTTGCGGGGCCGCGATTCATCAACCAGGTCAGCCAGTCGGGCCTTCGCAGCGGCAAAACGAAAGTCACCGGGCCGGTCTTCATGGCCGACGAACTGTTCTTCGGAGCGATCGGCGACTCGGCCGTCGGCGTACTCGGCAGCGGACACTACGTTGCCAGCATCGAGTCGCCGCGCAACGCCGCATTCCAGGCCGCGTTCCGCAAGAAGTACAACAAGACGGCCCATGTCGTTCACGTGCAGGGGTACGACTCGGCCAAGCTGATCCTGGCCGCGGTCGAGCAGCTCAAGGGCGATCTGTCCGACAAGGACAAGCTTCGCCAGGCCCTGACCTCGGTGCAGCTGGACAGCCCGCGCGGCCGGATCTCCATCGATCCGAAGACGGGCAACGTGATTCAGAACGTGTACATCACGGAGGTCGTCAAGCGTCCTGACGGTTCGCTCGGTCACAAGGTGCTGCGCACTTTCGAGCAGGTGCGCGACGCCGGCGAGGGCTGCAAGCTCTGATGCCGCGACGAACGGGAGGCCGCCATGCAGATCGTCGTCGAGCAGCTCCTCAATGCCTTGCAGATCGGGGTGCTGCTCTTCTTGATCTCGTCCGGCCTCTCGCTCATCTTCGGGCTGATGCACGTGGTCAACCTCGCGCATGGCGCCCTGTACATGCTCGGCGCCTACTTCGCACTGACCGTGGTGAGGCACGTCGGCTTCACCGCCGCGCTCGTCATCGCGCCGATCCTGACGGCGGTCGTTGGGGCCGTCATGGAGCGCCTGCTGCTGCGCCGAACCTACGGGCGCGGTATGCACCCGCAGGTGCTGCTGACCTTCGGACTGGTCTTCTGCCTCGATGAACTGGTGCGCATCATCTGGACCCCGCAGATTCAGACCCTTGAACTGCCGGCGGCCCTCTCCGGAACGCTTGCGGTCGCCGGTGTCACGGTATCGACCTACCGAAGCGTGGTGGTCGCGGTGGGGGCCGCGGTGACCGTCGCGCTGGTCCTTCTGTTCAACCGGACGCGACTGGGCGCCCAGGTGCGCGCCAGCGTCGACGACCCCGAAATGTCCGCCGCACTCGGCATCGACGTGCGCCGGCTCTTCACCATCCTCTTCGCGCTGGGTGCCGCCCTGGCGGGCCTGGGAGGCGCGCTCGCGGTGCCCATCTTCAATGCCTTTCCCGGCATGGGCAACGAGATCCTGATCTCGGCGCTGGTCGTCGTGGTCGTCGGCGGCATGGGCTCGCTGACCGGTGCACTGCTCGCCAGCCTGCTGGTGGGGCTGGCTATGGTCTTCGGGCAGGTTTTCGTTGCCGAGTTCGCGACAGCGGCGATCTACGTGGTGCTGATCGTTGTATTGCTCGTGCGTCCCCAGGGACTCATGGGCGTCGGGAGGCCGGCATGATCCGTCTGGCGTGGGGCGCCGCGGTGCTCGTCCTGCTGGTCCTGCCGCACTTGCTGCGGACGACCGTGGCGGAATTCGTGATCGAGATCCTCATCTACGGGATGTTCGCCACGAGCCTGAATATCCTCATCGGCAGGCTGGGCCTGATCAGCTTCGGCCACGGCATGTTCCTGGGGGTCGGTGCCTACCTGGCCGCCTTCCAGCTCGTGCACCTGAGTGAGAACCTGTTCGTGCTGCTGATGGCGGCCGTGCTGCTGGGCGCCGTCATCTCGCTTGCGGTTGGAGCCCTGGTGCTCCGGCTCGGCGGCGTCGGCTTCGTGATGATCACCATCGCCCTGTGCCAGCTGTTCTACGTGCTGATCCTGTCGACCCAGGACACGACGGGCGGCATCAACGGCCTTTCGGGTCTGCCCAGGCCCACCCTGGGGCAGACGGACGTCGGCCCCGAGTGGCTGTCGCTCGACAACACAGCCACGTTCTACTACGTGTGCCTCACGTGCCTGGCGGCGTTTCTGCTGGCACTGAGGCGGCTGGACGCCTCCCCGATGGGGATGGTGTTCCACGGGATCCGGCAGAACCCCGCACGGATGCGCGCGCTCGGCTACCCGGTGCGCCTGTTCCAGCTCGTGGGCTTCGTCATGGCAGGAGTCGGTGCCTCGGTGGCCGGCGCCCTGAGCGCGGGTCTGCTCGGTGTCGTGGACCCCACGCTCTTCTTCTGGACCACCTCGGGCGAAGTAATCCTGATGGTGATCCTGGGCGGCTCGACGGTTCTGCTCGGCCCTCTCGTCGGGGCTGCAATCTTCATCACCTTGTTTCACCAGCTGAGCGGCATCACCGATCACTGGCGGCTGGTCCTCGGTCTGGTCTTCGTGATCGTCGTCCTGTTCGCGCCGCGCGGCGTCCTCCCCGTCGTGCTCGACTGGTGGCGCGGTTGGCGTTCCGGCCGCCAGCGCGCCGTCAAGCCGAGGACGACGGCCTCCGCGCTGGGCGGGAAGACGGTGCCATGAGCGGGCCCGTTCTCCGTACCGAGGGGCTGACGCTCCGCTACGGCCGCTTCACCGCCGTCGATGGCGTGTCGATCCAGCTGGACGCCGGCCGCCGATACGGTGTCCTCGGTCCCAACGGAGCCGGCAAGACCTCGCTGTTGAACCTGCTGACGGGTGTCTCTC
>ERZ761609.2143-NODE-2143-length-15268-cov-32.787945_pt1 | contig 15268 bp, 14 predicted proteins | sample MGYA00511163_ERZ761609 | MGnify/ENA primary metagenome ERZ761609 (study PRJEB28899, sample SAMN02445070) | bioreactor sludge metagenome | biome: EBPR sludge | place: Australia: Brisbane, Thorneside Wastewater Treatment Plant | collected 2011-12-16 ... | reverse complement strand
TTTGCGGCTGTCGGCCACGCTCACCACGGCACCGCGCGCCGCCAGCCAGCGCGCGCACGACAGGCCGGTGTCGCCGAGGCCGAGCACCATGACCTGCTTGCCGGAGAGTTGCAAGCTGTCGTAGTTCATCTCAGTTTCAGACTTGAAAGGCCAACCAGCACCAACATCATGCTGATGATCCAGAAACGCACCACCACCTGATTCTCCTTCCAGCCCTTGAGCTCGTAGTGGTGGTGGATCGGCGCCATGCGGAACACGCGCTTGCCGGTGAGCTTGAACGAGGCGACCTGCACCATCACCGACAGGGTTTCCGCCACGAACACGCCGCACATGATGAAGAGAATGATTTCCTGGCGCACGATGACAGCGACCACGCCCAGCGCCGCGCCCAGCGCCAGTGCGCCGACGTCGCCCATGAACACTTCCGCCGGATAGGCGTTGAACCACAGGAAGGCGAGTCCGGCGCCCGCCATCGCGGCGCAGAAGATCGCCAACTCGCCGGCACCGGGAACGAAAGGCACACCGAGATATTTGGAGAACACCGCATTGCCGGCGACGTAGGCGAAGATCGCCAGTGCCGAGGCGACCATCACCGTCGGCAGGATCGCCAACCCGTCGAGACCGTCGGTGAGGTTGACCGCGTTGCTGGCGCCGACGACGACGAAATAGCTGAGCGCAATGAAGGCTGCGGCCGGCAACGCCAGAGTGGCGTGCTTGAGGAAGGGAATGATGAGTTCGGTATGCGCCGGCAGGCTGGCGGTTTGCCACAGGTAGGCCGCGACCGCGAGGCCGATCACCGACTGCCAGAAGTATTTCCAGCGCGAAGGCAGGCCGCGCGAATTTTTCTCGACCACCTTGCGCCAGTCGTCGATCCAGCCGATGACGCCAAAGCCGAGCAGGGTGAGCAATGCCACCCACACATAGTCGTTCGACAGGTCGGCCCACAGCAGCGTGGTGACGCTGACCGACACCAGGATCAGCGCGCCGCCCATGGTTGGCGTGCCGGCCTTGACCAGGTGCGTCTGCGGGCCGTCGCTGCGCACCGACTGGCCGATTTTCAGCGCGGCGAGCCTGCGGATCACGGCCGGGCCGACGATGAAGGAAATCGTCAGCGCGGTGAGCGTCGCCAGCACCGCGCGCAGCGTCAGGTAGTTGAAGACATTGAAGGCGCGGATGTCCTGGCCGAGTTGTTGAAAGAGCCAAAGCAGCATATCAGTGTCCTTGCCCCCCCGTTGAAGGCATCAATGCCCGGGCCGCCTGGCCGTCGGGGGATTCCGTAAAGCTTTTGACCACACGCTCCATCTGCATGAAACGCGACCCCTTCACCAGCACCGTGGTATCGGGCGCAAGCTCGTTTTCGAGTTCGGCAAGCAATTCCTGGATGCGTTCGAAATGCATCGCGCCGGCACCGAATGCGCTAGCGGTTTCTTTCGTCAATTCGCCCAGCACCAGGAGTCGCTCCACCCCCGCGGCACGCGCGGCAAGCCCGATCTGTGCGTGCATCGCCGCGGCGTCGCGGCCGAGCTCGCCCATGTCGCCCAGCACCAGCAGCTTCCTGCCGGGCTGCTGCGCCAGCACCGTCAGTGCGGCCCTGACCGAATCGGGGTTGGCGTTGTAGGTGTCGTCGATGAAGGTGCTGCCATGCAGCGCGGCCTTTTTTTGCAGGCGGCCCTTGATGCCGCCGAAGCCCGCCAGGCCCGCGACGATGCTGCGATGGCTGACGTCGAGCGCGAAGGCGGCGGCGACGGCGGCAAGCGCGTTCATCACGTTGTGCTCGCCCGGCACCCGCAGTTCCACCTCGATCTCGGCATTCGGCAAGGCGATAGTCAGCATCGAGCCGAATCCGTCGGGCCGGTAGCGGCCATGGATCGCCGCCGCCGGCGTCAGGCCGAAATCCAGCATGCAGCGGCGCGCATTGAGTTCGCGCCACAATCCGGCATGCGCGCTGTCGGCGTTGAATACCGCGATGCCCGCATCCGTCAGGCCGGCGAAGATTTCGCCCTTGGCGCGCGCGATATTCTCGAGCGATCCGAGAAAGCCGATATGCGCCGCGAGCGCGTTGTTGACCACCGCCACGTCCGGCCGCGCCAGATGCGTCAAATAATCAATTTCGCCGGCGTGGTTCATGCCCATTTCGAGCACGGCGAACTGGTGCGTCTCACGCAGGCGCAGCAGCATCAGCGGCAGCCCGATGTCGTTGTTGAGGTTGCCTTCGGTATTGAGCACCGCCGCGTCCGACCCCGCTTCCGCCCGCAGGATCGCTGCCAGCATTTCCTTGACGGTGGTTTTGCCGTTGCTGCCGGTAATCGCCACCACCGGCAGCCTGAAGCGCGCGCGCCAGCCGGCGGCCAGCCTGCCAAGGGCAAGGCGGGTGTCGTCGACGCGGATGGCTGCGATTGCCGGCGCCTGCGTGCGGTCGAGCACCACGCCGGCGGCGCCTTGCTGCAGCGCCTGCGCAGCGAAGGCGCCGCCGTCGAACTTTTCGCCGCGCAACGCGATGAAGAGATCACCCGGCAGGATCGTCCGGCTGTCGGTGGAGACACGCAGCACCTCGGCGTCCGCGCCGGTAAACGGCACCTCGAGCATGGCTGCGGCTTCGGACAAACGCATCATGCTCATGTCCATGCCTCCAGCGCTTTCTTCGCCACCGCGACATCGGAGAACGGCTGCCGCTGGCCGTCCATTTCCTGGTAGTCCTCGTGGCCCTTGCCGGCGATCAGCACCACGTCGCCCTGCTGCGCGCCGCCGATAGCCTCGAAGATGGCGCGTGCGCGATCCGCCTCGACGTGCGGCTTGTCGCTTGTTCCGGCGAGGATGTCGTCGATGATGTGGCGTGGATCCTCGTTGCGCGGGTTGTCGCTGGTGACCCAGACCGCGTCCGCGCCGCGGGTGGCCGCCTGCCCCATCAACGGACGCTTGCCCTTGTCGCGGTTGCCGCCGCAGCCGAAGACGCAAATGAGGCGGCCGCCACTGACGATTTCGCGCAGGGTGGCAAGCACTTTTTCCAGCGCATCGGGAGTGTGGGCGTAATCCACCACCACCAGTGGCTGCGTGCCGCCGCCGAGCGTCTGCATCCGCCCCGGCGGCGGGACGATGTGCGCCAACGCCCGGCAGGCGTCGTCCAGCTTCACCTCCGATACCAGCAGGGCGGTGAGCACGGCCAGCAGGTTGGCGGCGTTGAAGCGGCCCAGCAGCGGCACGTCGAGTTCGGCATCGCCCCAGTCGGTGTGCACGTGCAGGTGCAGGCCACGTTGTGACAGGCGCAGCTTTTCTCCCACCACGGCACCGCGCTGGAATCCATAGCCGGCAACGCGCGACGGCCGCGTTTCGCTTTCCAACTGTCGGCCGAAGGCATCGTCGACATTCAGTACGGCCCACTGCAGTCCCGGCCAGTTGAACAGGCGCGCCTTGGTATCGGCATAGCTGCCCATGTCGCCGTGATAATCGAGATGGTCGCGCGACAGGTTGGTCAGCACTGCAACATTGAGCCGGGTGCCATTGATCCGTCCTTGCGCAAGGCCATGCGATGACACTTCCATCGCACATCCCACCGCACCTTGCTGCCGGTATAGCGCAAGACGCTGCTGCAATTCGACGGCGTCGGGCGTGGTGTTGAGCGCAGGCGTAAGCGCGCCGGGCTGGTTCCCGACAGGAGGAAAGCCGTTGCCGACGGTGCCGATGACGGCGGTTTTCCGTCCCAACTGCGAAAACGCCTGCGCCACCCAGTGCGCCACCGAGGTTTTGCCGTTGGTGCCGGTGACGCCGACCATATGCAGTGCGCGCGAAGGCTCGCCATATATGTGGGCGGCGATTTCGCCGATGCGGGTTTTCAGCCCGGCCACGCCCGCATTGGGAACGCCGAGCGCGGGATCCCACTGATAGTGGTCGGCCTCCCACAGCACGCCATCGACGCGCTGCGCCACCGCCTGCGCAATGAAATCGCGGCCATCGCGGGTTTCGCCTGGATAGGCGGCGAATACCGTGCCTGGCACGGCCTTGCGGCTGTCGTTGACGAGCGCATCGACCGGGATGCCAAGCCGTTCCAGGATATGCAGCACCGATTCCCGGATTGCCCGGGATGCCGGCAAAACCGGGCTGGGCCTGGCGCCAGCGCTGGCGCCCTTCACGGTGTCCGTGTCCTTGAGGGTTCCTGCCATCACGCCCCCCCGCCCGCCCGCACTGCCACGGGCGTGCTCTGTGTCATCCGTGTCGCGGTTTTCGGAGCATCGGGCGGCAATGCCAGCTGGCGCAAACTGGCTGCCATGACCTGGGCGAACACCGGGCCGGCCACGCTGCCGCCGTAGTACACGCCGCCTGACGGCTCATCGATTGCCACGCCGACGATGAGGCGCGGATTGGAGGCCGGCGCCATGCCGACGAAGGAAGACAGGTAACGGTCGGACGCGTAGCGGCCATTGACGATTTTGTGCGCGGTGCCGGTTTTGCCTGCCACGCGATAACCCGGCACCCGGGTGCGCGTCCCGGTGCCACCATCCTGGGTGACCGCTTCCATCATGGCACGCACCTCACGCGCCACGCTTGCGGAGAACACCCGTTCGCCGACGATTTCCTGCGGCTCGCGTTTCAGGAACGACAGCGGCATCACTTCGCCATCGTTGGCGAATGCCATGTAGGCACGGCTCAATTGCAGCAGGCTCACCGAGAGGCCGTAGCCATAGGCCATGGTGGCGTGCTCGACCGGCTTCCAGGTGCCGGCGTCGCGCAACCGGCCGGCCGTTTCGCCGGGAAACCCCGAGCCCGGCAACTGGCCGAAGCCGGCACGATGCAATACCTCCCAGTATTGCTGCGGCGTCAGCATCATCGCCATTTTGGCTGCGCCGACGTTGCTCGATTTCTGGATGATCTCGCTCACCGTCATGTGCGGGTGCGGATGCTCGTCGCGCACCAGCTTGGTGCCGACGCGCCAGGTTTGCGGCGTGTCGATCACGCTGTCCGGGTGCAACAGGCCGCGCTCCAGCACCGCCGCCGCGACGAACGGCTTGATGGTGGAGCCCGGCTCGAAGGTGTCGATCACCGCACGGTTGCGCATCGGCCCCGGCTGGTAATTGCGGCGGTTGTTGGGATTGAAGACCGGCTGATTGGCCAGCGCGAGGATTTCGCCGGTCTTGGCGTCGAGCACCACCACGCTGCCGCCTTTGGCCTTGTGCGTGGCGATGGCGGCGGCGAGTTCGCGGTGCGCCAGGTATTGAATCTTGAGATCGAGCGCCAGTGCCAGATTGCCGCCCATTTGCGCGGTCTTGATCGGCGCCAGATCGCGGATGGTGTTGCCGCGGCGGTCGCGCTGTATCTGGCGTTCGCCCGCGCGCCCTGCCAGCCAGTCCTGATAGGCACGTTCAACGCCTTCCTGCCCGAGATCGTCCACATTGGTGAAGCCCACCACATGCGCGGCCACCTCGCCCGCCGGGTAGTAACGACGGAATTCGCGCCGCAGATGCAGGCCGGGTGCCCCCATGGCAGCGATCTTGACCGCCTGTTCCGGGGTGACCGGGCGCTGCACGCTGAATTCACCACGCGTCTTGCGCCTCAACTTTTCCGTCAGTGCCGGCACGGACAGACCCAGCACCCGGGCCAGATACGCGTGTTGATCGCCCGTCAGCCGGAGCTCGGCCTGGCGCGCCCACAGCGATTCGACCGGCGTGCTGATCGCCAGCAGCTGGCCGTGACGGTCGGACACCTGGCCACGGTGCGCGGGCAGGGTGAGGTTGCGATTGGCCACCGCATCGCCCTTGCCCTGCAGATAATCGGTATTCAATCCCTGCAGATAAAACGCGCGTCCCGCCACCAGCACCAGCCCGGTGAGCAGCAGCCCGCCCACGGCCGCCATGCGCCAGGGCGCAAGGTTGAGCTTGAGCAGTTTGCGCGAGTGGTAATTCATGGTGTGCCCACCAGCGTTTCGACGTGCACCCGTTCCGGCGGCGGCGCCACCAGGCCAAGCCGGGTGCGCGCGAGCGCGTCCACCCGCGCCGGGTTGGCCCAGGTACCCTGCTCCAACTGCAGTTTCCCCCACTGCTCATCGAGCACGCGCGCCTCTTTTTTCAAGCGTTCCAGTTCCACAAAATACGTACGCGCGCGGTGCTGTGCCTGGATCACGGCCAGCGCGCACGCCACCAGCACCAGTGCCAGGATGACATTGAGACGGCTCATGCCGCCTCGCCCACACGTTCCGCCACCCGCAACACGGCACTGCGTGCCCGCGGATTGGCCGCCACCTCGGCGGCGGCCGCATGCTGGGCACGGCCCACCCGCTTCAGGCGGCCGGGTTTCAGCATGGCGGCCGGGATCGGCAAGCGGCGGGGCGCCTGCTCCCCCAGCGCCTCGTCACGCATGAATCGCTTGACGATGCGATCTTCCAGCGAATGAAAGCTAATGACCGCGAGCCGCCCGCCGGGTTGCAGCCTGTCCACGCATTGCGGCAGCACGGCGCTCAGTTCTTCCAGCTCGTGGTTGAGATAAATCCGAATAGCCTGGAAGCTGCGGGTCGCCGGATGCTGCCCCGGCTCGCGCCGCTTGACCGCTGCGGCGATGAGGTTCGCCAGCTGCCCGGTGCTGCGGATGGCTTCTGTTTGCCGCGCCGCAACAAGCGCGCGCGCAATCGATTTAGCAAACCGCTCTTCCCCGTAGGTGTGGATGACTTCACTGATCTCTCCCTCTGCCGCCGTCGCCAGCCAGTCCGCGGCCGACATTCCGCTGCCCGGATCCATCCGCATGTCGAGCGGCGCATCGAAGCGAAAGCTGAATCCGCGCGAGGCGTCGTCGAGCTGCGGAGACGACACCCCGATATCCAGCAAAATTCCATCCACCTGCGCCACGCCCAGTTCGTCCAGCACCGCATCCAGACGCGAAAACGCGCGCTGCACCAGCGTCAGCCGTGCATCCTGCAGGGCCCCACCGGCGCGGATGGCATCGGGGTCGCGGTCCAGCGCGATCAGGCGCCCGGCCGGTCCCAGCTGCGCCAGAATCAGCCGGCTGTGGCCGCCACGGCCGAAGGTGGCGTCAACGTACACGCCATCGGGCTTGATCGCCAGCGCCGCCACCGCCTCCTGTGCCAGCACCGGCACATGGGCGGGCTCAATCACAACGTGAACCCCTCCAGTTCGGGCGGCAGCGCGTCGTCGCTGAAGGTCAGCGCCTGAGCCACCTGGGCCTCCCAGCGCGACTCGTTCCACAACTCCACCTTGCTGCCCTGGCCCACCATCACCACGTTTTTATCCAACTCGGCGAATTTGCGCAGCATCGGCGGCAGCAGCACGCGGCCTGCACTGTCCATATCCATGTCGTGCGCGTAGCCGACGAGCAGTTGTTTGAGGCTGCGGGTGCGGAGATTGAAGTCGGACAGGCCGTTGAGCTTTTTCTCGATCGGCTCCCATTCGGGCAGGGGGTAGAGCAGCAGGCACTGGCTGGGGTCAGCAGTAATCACCACGCGCCCACCCCCATTCACCAGAAGGGCGTCGCGATAGCGCGCCGGCACCACGAGCCGGTTCTTGCTGTCCAGACAGACTGTTGCGACCCCCCGAAACATGCTTCCCCCGTTATTGAATTTTGGCTGTGCTTGGACGGGCGCATTCTCCCACAACTTCCCACCAATCACCACCTGCACCCACTATAGGGGATAGTTTTGGGGGGGTCAAGCCAATGAACGCAAAAAAACCCCTATGCCTCAATGACTTAGGGGTGGTTTTGGGTTGTGGATAAGTTTCTGGAAAAACCGATGCTTAGCTGCTTGTTTTGCCATATTTTTGAGGACAAAACGCTAAGTATTTGAATTGCATGAAAAGTGGGAAAGTCGATCGGTAAGCCGGGTTCTGTCGTGGACAACCATTCCTCTAGGCCGGCCATTGCTGACCGGCTCCAGCCACCTACCCGCAGACTCAGCGAGCCGCTTCATCGCCTGCCTATTTGGTGTTGCTCCGGATGGAGGTTACCGCGTTTCACCGTAACTTAATACGCTCGTCTCTGTGGCCCTATTCCTCGCCTCGCGGCGTCCGGCCGTTAGCCGGCATCCTGCTCTGTGGAGCCCGGACTTTCCTCTCCCATTTATGCCCCCGAAGGGGCCTGCGTGGCAGCGGTTGTCTGATCGGCTTTCCCACCGGGATTATAAGGCCTTTACCCGGTCAGCCCGGTAGAGCCACCATCCAAATATTAGAAGCGGACCGGGTCATCGGCCGAAGGCGACGCCGGCCTTACGATTGCCTGCGTCCACTGTGCTTCAAGATCCGTAGTTGGAGAAATGCCATGCGAAGGTGCTGCAATGCACGATGCGTTCTTCCATGCATGCCGTCTACCTTGCCAACAACGAGTTAGTACTTCCTTTCTGATTCCCGATGCCCATGGGTCAGCGGAAAGCGACGAGGAGTGCCGGAGAACCTGATACCCTTACCGCAGCGCCTCCCACGTGTTCGTCATGATGCAAGCGAACCATCGAATCCGGGAGGTCCTGCAGATGAGCACATGGCCGCGACCGGCCAGGTTCGCGTGGCCGTCGGATTTACGGCTTCTTGGGCGTGGTGTATTTGACCACTTTATGGAACGGGTCCCAGATGGTGTCGTATCCGACGTAACCCTTCTCGTTCGGCGCTTTTTGCCGGGTTGTCAGAAAGCGTGATCTGCCTTCCGGGACCGGGCGCCTGGTTTTGGTGGGTTCGCTCATGTTTTACCTCCTTACATTGGAAATTGGGGTCTGGGAACACCGATATCAGGCTGCCCAACGCGCTGACAGATCGAGCGATGCAGTTAAGCTGGCATGCCGGCCTTGCGTTCCGGGCCCGCTGCACGTCATGTTGCGGATACAGTTTGCACACCATTCACATGGGAACGGCACGACAGTTGTTCAGGTCAGGGGCCGCCTCCACCTTGCCGCCGTACCGGATTTCCTCGTCGGTGGCATCACGCACCAGCAGGATCTCGAGCTTGAAAATCACTTCCCGGCCGCACAGCGGGTTGTTGCCGTCGATCGTCACCGTTCTGGCGTCCACCCGGGTCACAAGAAAACTCTTGGTCTGACCGTTGTCGTTTTCCATCAGGATGGCCGTGCCGACTTTACGGTAGGCCTCGGGGACGTTTGTGATGGCTTCGATAATCACCAGTGCTTCGTCCCGCGGCCCGTAGATGTCGTTGCAGTCGATGTGCACCTCGATGATATCGCCCTCGGATTTGCCTTCCAGCGCGTCCATGACCCGGGGCGACAATATCTCGTTGACGCCATGGACGTAGCCCAGCGGAAACTCGACCAGCGTCAGCACCTGGCGTGTCTTCCGGTCGATGACCTTGTAGGTCAGTTCGACATATTTGTTGGCTTCGATGATGGCTTTCATGGGTATCCGAAGTTTCAGAAAATGGAGGCGGCAAAGATACGCACCTCGCCTTGTTCATAGCCCAGCACCAGCCGACCGAGCCATTCACCTTCCTTTTTCGTGCTGCGGACCCGGTACAGTACCGTGACATGCTGCCCTCTACGGATGATGCCCAGGTAATCCCAGTCTTCGTGCAGGCTTCGGGTCAGTTCGCTGTTGGCGAACTGTTTGCCGACTTCGATTTCATTGAGGCCGAGCAGCAGGTCGTAGGAGAACTTGCGGATGAATTTTCCGTACAGCCCCTGGTTGGAATATTTGATCAGGTCGCGCCACATGGGGTGGGCGATCTCCAGAATCGCTTCATCGGTGTGCTCGATGATGTTCATCGCGGTCTTGGGTGGGGCCTGAACGACAGAAGTGGTCATGGGCAATTCCTGTTGGGGTCACGAAAAAACTGCGCAAGCAACGTGCGGGTCTTCCGGGCGGCCGGCAGCGGCCTTCAGACGCGCCGGGGCTGCGGCTTACTCGTCCTTGCCGACCAGGTGGTAGCACGGCGCCTTTTCCATGGTGTATTCGCCGGTCTCGGGATCGCGGCGCGACACGGTGAGGACGTGCCAGTTCGCGTCGTCGAGCTTCATCGCATCCCCCCTGTAGTAGTAACCCGGCCAGCGGGTTTCCTTGCGGAACAGGGTGTGCTGCATGACTGCTTCGGAGGTGAGGTGGCGATGCTTCAGCTCCCAGGCGCGCAGCAGTTCATGGATATCCTTGGCGGCGATCTTCTCAAGGTCTTCTTCCATGATCTTGAGTTTTTTCAGGCCGATCTGCAGCAGCTTGTCGTTGGTCATGTAGTTGACCGTCGCGCCTGCACAGTACTCGTCCATCAATTTCTGCAGGCGGTCCAGGCCCTGTCTGGGGTTGATGTAGTGCGGGTTGACGCTGCCCGCCGTGATTTCGTTGCGGTAGACCCGGTAATGCTCCATCGGCTTGAAGATTTCTTCACCGCGGCGCCGGATCTGCGCGTCAGAAACCTCGATGCCCTCGGCCTTGCCGTCGTCGATGTATTTGCACGCGGCCTTGGCGGCCAGACGGCCTTCGGTAAACGAGCCCGACGAGAACGCGTGCGGCGTCCCGCCGACGGCATCGCCCGCGCCGAACAGGCCTTCGACCGTGGTCATGCGGTTGTAGCCCCAGAAGTATTCCGGAGGAGAAACATCCTCCGGGCCTGAACACCAGGCGCCGCAGCCGGTCGCGTGCGAGCCCATCACATACGGCTCGGAGGTGGTCAGTTCCGGGTTTTCATACTTCGGATTGACATCGGTCGCCGCCCACAGCACGGCCTGACCCACGGTCATGCCGAGGAAGTTATGCCAGCCGATCTCCTCAAGGTGCGGATCCTGGAAGGCCTCCATCGTCACCATGTGGATAGGGCCGCGGCCGGCGTTCACCTCGGAAATGAATGCGTGATTGCGCAGACAGGTCGGAATAGGCTTGTGGGACAGATGCTGACCTTCGGTATCCAGATATTCCTTGCCGACCATTTCAGTCAGCGCCGGGAACCACTTCGACTCGTACTCTTCACCATTACCGTTCTGCGTGTAGGTCTTGAGGTGCAGAAAGTAGGCCCCCACCGGACCGTAACCGTCCTTGAATCGCGCCAGTACGATACGGTTTTCCATCTGGGTCATTTTCGCGCCCGCCTGGATCATCAGGCCATAGGCGGAGCCCGACGACCACGGCGCATACCAGACGCGACCCGCACCTTCACCCACTGAGCGCGGCTTGAAGATATTGGAGGCGCCGCCCGCGCCGACGATCACCGTCTTGGATTTGAAGACGTGGTAATCACCGGTACGGACGTTGAAGCCGACCGCGCCGGCCACGCGATTCTCCTTGGCGTCGTCCATCAGCAGATGGGTGATGCAGACCCGGTTGAAGACCTTGTCGGCGGATTTCTTGGCGGCCTCGGCCACGATCGGCTTGTAGGATTCGCCATGAATCATGATCTGCCAGCGCCCTTCGCGCTGATAGTGGCCGGTCTTGGGGTCGCGCATGATCGGCAGGCCCCACTCCTCGAACTGGTGAACGGCGGAGTCGACGTGACGCGCCATATCGAACAGCAGGTCTTCGCGCACCATCCCCATCAGGTCCATCCGCGCGTAACGCACGTGATCTTCAGGCTGGTTCTCGCCCCAACGCGTGCCCATGTAACAGTTGATCGCGTAGAGGCCCTGAGCCACCGCACCCGAACGGTCCATGTTGGCCTTTTCGGCGATGACGATCTTCTTGTCCTGCCCCCAGTAGCGGGCTTCCCACGCAGCGCCCGTGCCGCCCAGGCCCGCGCCTACGACGAGGATGTCGATGTTGTCTTCGACAACCGTGTTGTAAGCCATCAGTAGACCACCCCTTCCTTCATCACGAGACCGTTCGATTCCAGCGTGTGCAGAGCGCCTTCGTCCATACGAATGTATTTGGGCTCGTTGAACAGCAACTGGCTATCGCGCATCATTTGGGTGGGCGCCGGCACATCGGAGAGTTGCGGAATGTGTTTGCCCCAGGGTTTGGTCGTGATCGGCGCCAGCAGCTCCATGTCTTTTTCACCGTTGCGGAACTTGATGCGCCAGGCAATGACGCCTTTTTCCTCGTCGCGGCGGACGCGTACCGAGTGGCCCAGCGGGGCGAAGTCGGCGTACCCGCGCACATCGATCGCGTCTTGCGGGCAGGCCTTGACGCACGAGTAGCACTCCCAACACATGTTCGGCTCGATGTTGTAGGCGCGCCGTGTGACTTTATCGATGTGCATGATGTCTGACGGACAGATGTCAACACAGTATCCGCAGCCATCGCAACGCGTCATGTACACAAAGGTAGGCATGGTGCTCCCCTCGATTCTGCCGGGCTGACCGGGCGATCAAAAATGGTTGGGCGCTTCACGCTTGATGCCCAATCCCATGTTGGGCGGATTGGCGCCCATGTAGGCCGGGATATCCGGAAACCTCGCCTGTACTTCAGGATCCGATACGTCGTAGATCGCGGGCATGTTTTCTCTCGAACCGTCGGCCTTGATGACGCGCTTCTGGAAAGCGGCAGCAGGCTTGAAGAACATGTGCGCGAACTTGGACCAGTACACCGAGCCGAAGAGCAGCGTGGTGAAGGCGACGAACAATACGAAGAACAGCATGTTCAGCGCGCCGGCGCCCATGGAGAAAGACCAGAGCAGCGCAAAGGTGGCCATGCCCAGCAGGCCGACAATGAAAAGGTCGCCGCGTCCGTTCAGCTGATACCACTTGACGCCCTCGGAGGCGACGTCGACGCGGATGCTGAACCAGAACCAGTATCCCCCCAGGCACAGCATGGCCGCGCCCAGGTGCCAAAGCAGCGGCACGACGGTCGGCGCCGGATAGTCCGGGGTCGGATAGGCAAAGATCAGTATCGCCGTGGTGACGACAAAAATGATGAAGCCGTACATGGTGAAGAGGTGCGAAATGCGGCGTTTGGGATTGTTGAATTCGCCCGAGGTCAGCACCTCCTTGGCGACGGTCTTCAAGGCCAGTGCGCCTTTTTCACCCGTGCCCAGCGTGCGCGTCGCGTTCTTTCTGGCCTTCCTGGCATTCTCGAAAAAGTACTGCGCACTCTTCTTGTGCAGCATGTCGAGTATGGTTCCGGCTACGACCAGAAGGAACATCAGCACGACATAGGCCTGCATGGCAGTCGGGGGTATGACAGCAGCGAGTTCGGCGAAAGGGTTGCTAGCGATCATGGGTTCAGGTCCCCTCAGGTCTCAAAATACGGACACGGGCCCTTCGTGTACGAAATAGCTATGCGACTACAAGATGCATGTTGCAGACCACACTGCCCCGATGCCCCAAATCGCTATTCGCTGTTGTCCGCTGATTGGGTATTCCTCGGCCGGTCCGCATAGCGCAAGCCGGTTTATGCACCATAGGGCTAGCAAATTTATTTTCAAGGGAAATTTGTCGGCCGGGAAACGGAGCGGCGAACGTCGGTGGTTCTCAATGCGGAGGTTTTCAAAAATCCGCGACGATGATCTTGATTAAAAACAATCTGCCCGGCTAGCTGTGTTTGACCCCTCGGCGTTAGTTACCCCCTTGCCAACCTGCCAAGTGTCTATTCAGTCTGAGCTCGTTTCCAGCCTCAGCAAAGCGCGTGACGCCTGCCGTTCAGTCACCCTAAGACCACAGGCGGATCAAGCCGATGACTTGCCAACCATGCCAGTTCAGCCGCCGGCAGTTTGCTAAGGTATACCGGCCGGCCAGGAACGTAAGTTTCGGTTTACACACTAACCGAAGTTGGCCAGCTGCAGGCATTCCCCCTGCGACGACCAACGCTACTCGCCGGGCAACAGGCATCCCCCAGAAATCAGATCATCGAATTCCGATTTATGCGACGACGCGCCAGCGGATGGCTTCGCCTGCGCGCAACGGAACCAGGCTGTCCTCGCCCAGTTTGAGACTGGCCGACACCTCCCAGCTTTCGCGCTTGAGGGTGAGGGTGTCAGTGTGGCGCGGCAGGCCGTAGAAATCGGCGCCGAAAAAACTGGCGAAGGCTTCGAGCCTGTCGAGCGCGCCGGCGTCCTCGAAGGCCTCGGCATAGAGTTCGATCGCCGCATGTGCGGTATAGATGCCGGCGCAGCCACAGGCGGCTTCCTTGGCGCCCACCGCATGCGGGGCGGAGTCGGTGCCGAGGAAGAACCTGGGGTTGCCGGAGATGGCCGCGGCCATCAGCGCCTGGCGGTGCTGTTCGCGCTTCAGCACCGGCAGGCAGTACATGTGCGGGCGGATGCCGCCCTTGAACAGGGCGTTGCGGTTGTACAGCAGGTGATGCACGGTGACCGTCGCCGCGACGTTGGCCGGCGCGGCGGCGACGAACTCGGCGGCCTGGCGGGTGGTGATGTGCTCCAGCACGACTTTCAGTTTGGGGAAATCGCGCAGCAGCGGGATCAGATGACGCTCGATGAACACCGCCTCGCGGTCGAACACGTCGACCTCGGGGTCGACCGCTTCGCCGTGCAGCAGCAACGGCATGCCGGTTTCCTCCATCGCTGCGATCGCCTTGTACGCCTTGGTGAGTTCGGTGACGCCGGAATCGGAATTGGTGGTCGCACCCGCCGGGTAATACTTCACCGCGTGGACAAAGCCGCTTGTCCGCGCGCGACGGATTTCCTCCGGGGTGGTGTTGTCGGTGAGATAGAGCGTCATCAAGGGGTCGAAAGCCGTCCCGCGTGCCGCTGCCAGCAGGCGCTCGCGGTATGCCGCCGCATCGGCCACGCTGACTACCGGCGGCTTCAGATTGGGCATGGCGATGGCGCGGCCGAACACGCGCGCGGTGTCGGGCAGCACGCTCCGCATCGCGGCGCCGTCGCGGAAGTGGATATGCCAGTCGTCGGGGCGGGTGATCGTTAGGGTGTCGGTCATTCGGCGTCCTGCTCCTGCGGCTTGAGTGCCAGCGACATTTTATAAAGTTCGGCCTTGCTGCGTCCGGTGATCTGGGCGGCGAGCTTGGCGGCGAGCGTCGGCGGCAGCGCGCCCTGCAGGATGTCGAGCACGCGCATCGCTTCCGTATCGATCGCCACTTCGGTGGCGGGCGGATGCACGACGACGACGAATTCGCCGCGCACGTTGTTGGGGTCGGACGCCAGCCAGGCCGGCGCATCCGCAAGCGGCAGGGTGACGATGCTCTCGAATTTCTTGGTCAGCTCGCGTGCCAGCGTCACCAACCGGCCAGCGTCCAGCACCGCGGCCATGTCGGCGAGCGTCTCCTCGATGCGGTGCGGCGCCTCGTAAAACACCAGCGCTGCCGGCAGCGCCGCCAGGGTTTGCAGTTGCGCACGGCGCGCACCGGCCTTGGGCGGCAGAAACCCGTGGAACAGCCACGTCCCCGACTCCACCCCGGCGGCCGACAGCGCCGCAGTAGATCGGAAGAGCGTCGTGTAGGGAAAG
>ERZ761609.2140-NODE-2140-length-15275-cov-10.600723_pt1 | contig 15275 bp, 16 predicted proteins | sample MGYA00511163_ERZ761609 | MGnify/ENA primary metagenome ERZ761609 (study PRJEB28899, sample SAMN02445070) | bioreactor sludge metagenome | biome: EBPR sludge | place: Australia: Brisbane, Thorneside Wastewater Treatment Plant | collected 2011-12-16 ... | reverse complement strand
GCCGTCATCAGCTTGGGCGCCCGCCACAGCCGCGGATCCAATAGCGCCGCCCCGACCAGCCCCAGCGCGAGCAGGCCGATCAACCCGACACGCGCCAGTGCGCCTCCCATTGCCGCCGCGAAGGCCTCCAGCGTTCCGGCAATGGCACCGGGCAGGGATATGGTCACCGCCTCAAACAGCGAAAGCCGCATCGGCGAGAGCACTCCGCGCAACGTCGCATAGGACAGTGCGCCAAACACCATCAGCGTGACCAGCGCGCGCAAATCGCCACTTCCAAGCCGCACCAGCGAGCCAAAGGCACAGGTGCCGACCAGCGCCATGCCCAGACCAAATGTCAGCGAGCCGAAAGCCGTGGCCAGCAGCGGGATGCGGGCATTGACATAGGTCGAATGGCCGGGATCGATCAGGCCGGTCAGCGCCATGGTCTGGGTCAGCACCAGCGCAACCCCCAAGGCCATGCCAAACACCTTCATGCGTCGCCAGTCACCGCCGATCAACGCCGATTCAATCGCTCCAAAGCTACACAGCCGGGCGCGCCGGACGAAAAAGCCGGCAATCACGCCGATGAGAAACCCTGCCGGAACCGGGGACCCGAAGAGGCTATCCATTCGTCACCCGCCCTGGCCAAGGCTCAGCGCGCGGCGCGAGAAACACAGAAAATATCGTAGATCACCCGCACAATCTTGCGCAGGTCGTCATTGGCGATCGAATAATAAATCGTCTTGCCGTCGCGGCGGGTGGTGACAATATTGTCATACCGCAGGCGGGCCAGCTGTTGTGACACCGTGGGCTGACGCAGCGACAGGATCGTCTCCAGTTCGCCGACCGAACGCTCCTTTTCAGCCAGAATGCACAGCAAAAGCAGCCGGCTCTCGTGGGACAGAGCCTTGAGAAGATCGCTGGCATCACGCGCATTGCGCATCATGGCTTCAATCTCGGGCGAGGTCTCGATATCCGACTTGAGTTCGGCTTCGAGTTCGTCGCTCCATGCAGAGGTCGCAGGCGCCACGGTGGGTTACCTCGCTTGTTGGGATTGGGCCTTCTTCAGCAGATCGCCGAGTAGTCCCCAAAACATGCCGTTTTCAAGATAGCCGGTGATGCGGCCGATCTCGCGACCGTCCTCTACCAGAATGAATGTCGGGGTAAAGCGCACCGGCTCCTTCATGGCCAGTTTCGGCTGGCCCTGCTCCAGCCGCCAGCGGCGCAATGGCGCCTGCCGCCCTTCCTCGGCCTTCATATAGGATTCACCGACCTCGGCATGCCAGCGCTTGCACCAGGAACAATCATCGCGCTCGACCATGACAAGTTCTGCCGCGCCAGCGGGCGGGTTCAGAACAGATACCCATGCGGCCAATGCCGCGCCGAAAATGGCCTTGCGCATCGCGGGCCCCACTAGAGCACTTATCGGTGAATTCAATTTCACCGAAAATGCTCCAATTTCTTGCTTTATCGCATTTTCTTCACGCGAACCGGACTCCACTTCGCTTGAAAATGCTCTGGTTTCCGGTTGTCGCATTTTCTTCACGCGAACCGGACTCCACTTCGCTTGAAAATGCTCCAGTGTGCAAGGGGCGCGCGCCCCTTGCTGTTGTTGCAGGTGGCCGGCGCAACCGGCGCCGGCCGGAAACCGGTTTGCTCCGGCGTTACTTGTTCACCGGCGAATCGGGGTGAAACAGGAAGGCGACCGCGTCCTTGATCTGCTCCTCGCTGAGGAACTTCCAGTGCCCGAACCGCGGCATCTGCGAGCAGGCCAAGACACCTTGCGGATTGTAGATCTTGGCATAGGCAACCTTGGCCTCCTCCTGCGAGAAGTTGCGCGCCTTGCCATAGCCGAGCAGGCTCGGGCCGAGGGTGCCGTAGCTGACTTCCTTGGCGGCGAGCTGATGGCAAGCGTAGCAATTGCCGCCGCGATAGGTGTCCGGCGTGTCAGTGAACTGGCCTCCGGTGCCGCGCGAGGCAACGATTTCGCCCTTCTTCCAATCGCCCATGACGTTGCCGTCCGCCGGAAACACCACGGTGGCCTTCTCGCGCGCGACGATCTTCTCGAACTCGGCGGCGGACGGCGCATTGCGCGTCTCCGAACAGACTTTCATCGTCTCGTCGGGCGTGATCGAGGAGGCCCATTCGGGGCCGGCCTTCGCCCACATGCCCTTCACGGCAGCCTCAACGGCAGCCGGATCAACCTTTGCCTGCTGGGCCAAGGAAGCGCCGGCAAGTCCGCACAGAAGGGCGGCCAGGATGGTTTTCTTCATCGGTCGCCCTCCTCAGCGCTTGATCGACGGGACGGTGATCTCGCCGCCCTCGCCCATCTTGACCATGTAGACGGTAAGCGCGGTTATGCCATCCGAGCCGAACTCGGGCGCCGGATGCCGCATCTGGCGATAGCAGTCCCACAGGCGATGCTGCATGGTGCGCAGCTGGCTCTGCGAAACCCGATAGGTCGGCCAGGAACCCATGGTCTCGCGCGCGTCCTTGCCGGGCTTGGAGAAGTCCGGAAGTCCCTGGAGACGGATGCGCTTGCCCGATTCGCCATGGCAGGTGGAGCAGGAGAAATCCTGGCTGCCGCCGCGCCGGTAGAACAGCGCCTCGCCGACCGCCAGCATCTCCTTCTCCTTCGGGTGGTCGAGCTGCGGCTGGTATTTCATGCCGCTCGACTTGTTGGCGATAAACGCCACCAGATCCTGAAGATCGGAGGTATTGCTGGGTGAGCCGAAGCGGCGCTTGAGAACATCGGCCGTGTCGAGATCCTGCACCGTCTTCATGCACCAGAGCAGACGCTGCTCAAGATCCATGACCTTGTCCGCATCCTTGAAATAGCGCGGCAGCTTTGCGTAGGCGCCTTCCAGCTTGCCTGCCCCCTCGCCAAGATCACAGGTCTCAAGCGAGACGTTCTTGGCGCCGCGCTTCTGCGACCACAGCGCCTCGCCGCGATCGACAAACAGAAAGCCCGGATTGGCCATCGGATCGTTGATCATCGCGCGGTAGCGTTCGATCTCCTTTTCCGCGTCGTCCTGCTGGGCCATGCCAGGTGCCATGCCTGCCGCGAGCGCAACCGCCGCGACAGCCAGCCCGAAAGCGGCCCATTTCCCCCTCGTTCGCTTCATATGCCGACACCTCCCTCGTGCTATCTGCAGTCGTTCCTTATCACCCTTTAGGCGGAAAATGGGAACTGCCTGCCTTTTTGATCTTTACATTCATATAATTCGATATATGCGTTGACGAAAATGTCTATAGGCTTTTTGCGCGAACCGGCGCATGAAGTCAGAGAATGTGACTGAGGAGGAAAAGGATATGGCATCGGCCCACCGATTGCAGTCCCGCCGTGATCTTATGCTGTCTGCCGCCGTCGCAGGATTTGCGACCATGCTTGCGCCCCGGCTGGCGCTGGCTGATGTCAAGGCGGTCGAGGATGAGATCAAGAAGCTGTATGGCGACAAGAAGATCGATTCAGGCAAGATCAAGCTCGACGTGCCGCAGATCGCCGAGAATGGACTCGTCGTGCCGATCACGGTCGAGGTCGAGAGCCCGATGACCGACGCCGATTTCGTCAAGGCCGTGCATGTGTTCGCTGACGGAAACCCGCTGCCGGGCATCGCCAGCTTCCGGTTCTCGCCTGAATGCGGCAAGGCCAATGCGTCGGCGCGCATGCGTCTAGCCCAGACGCAGAACATCGTCTGCGTTGCCGAAATGTCGAACGGCGCATTGTTTTCCGCCAAGGCCGAGGTGAAGGTCACCATCGGCGGATGCGGCGGCTGATCACAGGGAGGACACCATGGCGACCAATTCCGTTCCGCGCGTCCGTGTGCCCGCCCAGGCGAAGGCCGGCGACATGATCGAGATCAAGACGCTGATCAGCCACGAGATGGAAAGCGGCCAGCGCAAGGATTCGGCCGGCAAGACCATTCCGCGCCAGATCATCAACAAGTTCACCGCTGTGTTCAACGGCAAGACGGTGTTCGAGGCGGACTGGCACCCGGCCATCTCGGCCAATCCGTACCAGTCGTTCTTCTTCAAGGCCAAGGAATCGGGTGAATTCAAGTTCACCTGGAAGGACGACAACGGCTCCGACTATACGGCGACCGCCAAGCTGACGGTGGCCTAAGCGTCAGGGCGGGGCCCGGCCCCGCTCTTTTCCCGCATCCAGAAAGGTCTGACATGATCTCGCGCAGGCATTTCCTGCAGGCGACAGCGGCTGCGTGCGCGCTATTACCTGCGACCGGGGTTGGCTCGCTCGGCCGCGTCGCGGCGCAGCAGAAGCTGGGCCAGTCCGACATCCTGAAGTTCGAGCCCCTCGGCACGGTGACAATCCTGCATGTCACCGATATCCACGCCCAGCTCATGCCGGTGTATTTCCGCGAGCCGTCGGTCAATCTCGGGGTTGGCGCCGACCGTGGCGTGCCGCCGCATCTGACCGACCAGGCGTTTCGTGAGCACTTCAAGATCGCCACCGGCTCGGCCGACGCCCATGCTTTGACGGCCGACGACTTTGTGTCGCTGGCCAAGACCTACGGGCGGATGGGGGGCATGGACCGCGTCGCCACGCTGATCAAGGCGGTGCGGTCCGAACGCGGCGACGACAAGGTTCTGCTGCTCGATGGCGGCGATACCTGGCAGGGCTCCTGGTCCGCGCTCAAGACCGATGCCGCCGACATGGTCGAGATCATGGAAGCGCTCAAGGTTGATGCGATGACCTCCCACTGGGAGTTCACGCTGGGCGAGAAGCGCGTGAAGGAGATCGCCGAAGCCTCGTCCATCGCCTTCCTTGCCCAGAATATCCGCTCCAAGGAATGGCAGGAGGAGGTGTTCAAGCCGCGCAAGATGTTCGAGAAGGGCGGTGTCAAGATCGCCGTGATCGGACAGGCGATGCCGCGCACCGCGATTGCCAATCCGAACTGGATGTTCCCGGACTGGGAATTCGGTCTGCGTGAGGACGAATTGCAGAAGCAGGTGGACGATGCGCGCGGTGAAGGCGCTGCCATCGTCGTGCTGCTGTCCCATAACGGGGTCGATGTCGACAAGAAGCTGGCTTCCCGGGTCAAGGGGATCGACGTGGTGCTGGCTGCCCATACCCACGACGCGATGCCGGGTGTACTAAAGGTTGGCGAAACAGCCATCGTCGCCTCGGGCTCGCACGGCAAGTTCGTCTCGCGCCTCGACATCGAGGTGAAGGACCGCAAGGTTGCCGGGCTGCGCTACAAGCTGATGCCGGTGTTTTCCGACGCGATCCAGTCCGACGCGGCGATGACCGGGCTGATCGACAAGTGGCGCAAGCCCTATCAGGCGGACCTGTCCCGCATCGTCGGCCAGACCGATTCCCTGCTCTACCGGCGCGGCAATTTCAACGGCACGTTCGACGACCTCATCTGCCAGGCGATGCTGGCCGAGCGGGACGCGGAGATTTCGCTGTCGCCGGGGTTCCGCTGGGGCGCCTCGCTGCTGCCGGGCGATCCGATCACCTTCGAGGCGATCGCCAACGCCACCGCGATGACCTATCCCAACTGTTATCGCAACGAGATGACCGGCGAGCAGATCAAGCTCATGCTCGAGGATGTTGCCGACAACATCTTCCACCCGGATCCCTATTTCCAGGGCGGTGGCGACATGGTGCGGGTTGGCGGTGTTGGCTATTCGATCGACATTTCCAAGCCGATCAACCAGCGCATTTCCGACCTTACCCACCTCAAGAGCGGTCAGCCGATCGATGCGGCGCGCAAATATGTCGTCGCCGGATGGGCCAGCGTCGCCCAGAACGTCGCCGGCCCGCCGATCTGGGAGGTGGTGGATCGCTATGTGTCGCGCGTCAAGACCGTGCGGCTCGAACCCAATACGTCGGTGAAAGTCACCGGCGCCTGACCCAATCCGTGGGCGACTTGCCTGAGGGAGACTTGCCATGAGCGACATGAAAACCGCAGGGCCGCTGTCCCGTCGAGGGCTGCTGCGCGGCGCCGGCCTCGCCGGGGCCAGCGTTGCCGCCGGGGCCTTTGCCGGCCCGGCGGGTGCGGCTGAGCCTGAAAAGGTCATCACCGAAATCCAGGACTGGAACCGCTATCTCGGTCCCGGAGTCGAGGCGGCGCCCTATGGCCGGCCATCGAAGCATGAGGCGCATGTCGTGCGCCGCAATGTGCCATGGCTGACGGCAGACACCGCCTCATCCATCAATTTCACGCCGATCCATGCGCTCGACGGTATCGTGACGCCCAATGGCGTATGCTTCGAGCGCCATCACTCCGGCGTCGCGGAGGTTGATCCTGCCAAGCACCGACTGATGATCAACGGGCTGGTCGACAAGCCGCTGGTGTTCACGCTTGAGGATCTCAAGCGCTTCCCCGGCCGCGTCAACAGGCTCTACTTCCTCGAATGCGCCGCCAACGGCGGCATGGAATGGCGCGGCGCCCAGCTCAACGGCTGCCAGTTCACCCATGGCATGATCCATAACGTCTGGTATACCGGTATTCCGCTGAAAGCGCTGCTGGACGAGGCAGGGGTGAAAACCAACGGCAAGTGGGTGATGCCGGAAGGGGCGGATGCCGCCGCCATGACCCGCTCCATCCCCATCGAAAAGGCCATGAACGATTGCCTCGTCGCCTGGGCTATGAACGGCGAGGCGCTGCGCCCCGAGCAGGGCTATCCCCTGCGCATCGTGGTGCCCGGGTGGGAAGGCAACATGTGGGTGAAGTGGCTTCGCCGTATTGAAGTCGGCGATCAGCCCTGGCACCATCGCGAGGAAACTTCAAAGTATACTGATCTTCTTGCTGATGGCCGGTCGCGGCGCTTCACCTGGATCATGGATGCGAAATCCGTGGTCACCAATCCCTCGCCGCAGGCACCGCTGAAACACAAGGGGCCGAACGTGCTGACCGGGCTCGCCTGGTCCGGGCGCGGCACAATCCAGCGCGTCGATGTGACGACCGACGGCGGTCGCAACTGGACAACGGCGCGTATCGATGGACCGGTGCTGCCGCTGTCGCTGACCCGGTTCTATCTCGACTTCGACTGGGACGGTCGCGAAATGATGATCCAGTCGCGTGCCATGGATTCGACGGGGTATGTGCAACCGACCAAGGATGAGCTGCGCAAGGTGCGCGGGGTCAACTCCATCTATCACAACAACGGCATCCAGACCTGGCTGGTGCGTTCCAACGGCGAGACGGAAAATGTCGAAATCTCGTAAGGTGATGGCGGCAGCATTTGGCGCCGGAGTTGCTCTCAGCATGCTGAGCTTTTCGGCGCAGGGGCAGGCACCGGCAAAGACGGGGTCGCCTGCGGCCACTCCGGCTCCGGCCAAGAAGGTTGGGCTGGGCCGCGAGGCTCATCCCGATGAGATCAAGGCCTGGGACATTGATGTGCGCCCTGATGGTCTTGGCCTGCCGCCCGGCAAGGGTTCGGTCAAACAGGGCGAAGAGCTGTATCAGGCCCAATGTGCCTCCTGCCACGGCGAGTTCGGCGAAAGCGCCGGACGCTGGCCGGTGCTCGCCGGCGGCCGCGGATCACTGAAGAACGAGGGGCCGGAAAAGACGGTCGGCTCGTTCTGGCCGTTTGCCTCGACCACCTTCGACTACATCCGCCGTGCCATGCCCTATGGCAATGCGCGGTCGCTGAGCGACGACGAGATCTATGCGATCACCGCCTATGTGCTGAGCCTCAATGATGTGGTCAAGGACGATTTCGTTCTGTCCAAGGAGAACTTCACAGGCGTCAAACTGCCCAACGGTGAAGGGTTCTTCGACGACGACCGGGAGAAAACGGAAAGACATTTCTGGGCTGAACCCTGTATGAAAGCATGCAAGCCTGACCCGGCGAAGGTGACGGGGCGCGCTCGGGTGATCGACGTCACCCCCGACGCCAAGGACGGGCCAAAGGTGGATTGATGGGGACCGCGAAAGCCACGTTTTTCAGCATGCTGATGACCCTTCTCCTGGTCACTGCGGCGCATGCGCAGACCGCTGCCCGCAAGGGCGACCGCGAACTGGGCGAGTATCTGTCGAACATGTGCACGGCCTGTCATCAGGTTTCGGGTCGTCAGGTCGGGGGCATTCCGGCGATTGTCGGCTGGCCTGAAGATCAGTTCGTGGCGGTCATCCAGTCCTACAAGGACGGCACGCGCGACAACGAGACGATGCGCACGCTGTCGCATCGGCTGTCTCAGGAGGACATTGACGGGCTCGCAAGCTATTTTGGCAGCCTGAAGCCGATTGCGGAGGCAAAGAAATGACAGACACCGGCCGAGACACAGGGCCTGCCATCGACCGCCGCCATCTGATCGGGGCACTGGCTGCCGCCGGGACGATGATGGGCGCGGGTGCCGAGGCGGCCCCTGCGACGCTGGCGCTCGCCGACATCAAGAAGGAAGCGGACGCGGCCTGCCTCTATCATTGCGATTTCGGCGATCCCGCGCGGTTTGGCCAGATGCTGGTCAACATCGGCAACCATTTTTCGGTCTACGGCAACAATCCGTTCGATGTGCAACTGGCCGTCGTTGCCCATGGCGCAGGCATCAAGTTCTTCCTTGAATCGCTGGAAGGAACGCCCTGGGCAGAGGAAACAACCGTGCCTAAGATCTTCGAGCGCGTCGAAGCGCTCGCCAAATCCGGCCTGAAGGTCTATCTTTGCGCGATAACGTTCGAACGCCAGAAGATCGCCCGCGATCAAGCTCGCAAGGCGGGTTTCGTGCAGTTTGTGCCCTCGGGCGTTGCTACCGTAGCGGCGTTGCAGGGCAAGGGTTTTGCTTATCTCAAGGTGGGCTGAGAGTAGTCTCACCGGCTGTTGGATTTTCGGGAGGAGAGGTGACATGACACTAGATCGCAGACAGGCGCTTCAGGGCGTCGCAACGCTGGCTGGCATCCTCTATGCGCCTGCCGTCATCGGTCAGGCCAAGCCGCGTGTGGTGGTGATCGGCGGCGGGCCGGGCGGAGCAACCGCGGCCAAGTTCATCGCCCGAGACAGTCAGGATGCGATCAATGTCACGCTGGTCGAACCGTCAGACAAGTTTGTGACCTGCTTCCATTCCAATCTCTACGTTGGCGGCTACAAGACTTTCCAGGAAATCACCCATTCCTATGACGATCTGACCAAGAAATACGCGATCAACCATGCCCGCAAGACGGCAGCCTTCATCGATCGGGCGGCCAAAGTGGTGCATCTGACCGACAGCGCCACCGTCTCCTACGACCGGCTGGTGATCGCGCCCGGCATCGACCTCAAATACGATTCGGTCCCGGGCTGGGGTCAGGAATTCGAAGAGATCATGCCGCATGCCTGGAAGGCCGGCCCGCAGACGCAGATCCTGCGCAAGCGGCTGGACGAGGTGAAGGACGGCGGCGTGATCGTGATGATCGCTCCGCCCAACCCCTATCGTTGCCCGCCCGGACCCTACGAGCGCGTCTCGATGATGGCGCATCTGCTGAAATCCACCGGACGCGGCAAGTGCAAGATCATCGTGCTCGATCCGAAGGAATCCTTCTCCAAGCAGGGCCTGTTCCAGGAAGGCTGGGAGCGGCACTATCCGGGCATGGTCGAATGGATTGGCCCCAAGGTGCATGACGGAATCAAATCGGTCGATCCAAAGACCAACACGGTGGTGACCGGTTTTGAGACCTACAAGGATGTTGCTCTGGTCAATGTGATCCCGGCGCAGATGGCCGGCAAGATCGCGCGTGAGGCGCAATTGACCAACCAGTCCGGCTTCTGCCCGATTGATCCGGCCAATATGAAATCGGCAAGCGATCCCAATATTTTCATCGTCGGCGATGCCTGCATTCCGGGCGACATGCCAAAGTCGGCGTTTGCGGCCAACAGCCAGGCCAAGGTTGCGGCCAACATCATCCGCAGCGAGCTCACCGGTTCGCGCGCTTTTCCGGCCCGCTATGCCAATACCTGCTGGAGCCTGATCGAAACCGACGATGCCGTGAAGGTCGGTGGCTCATACGAGCCAAAGGATGGCAAGATCTTCGCCACCGAGACCTACATCTCCAAGACCGGCGAGGATGCCGCATTGCGCAAGCAGACGCAGGCGGAAAATATGGGTTGGTATGCCGGAATTGTGTCCGACATGTTTGGTTGAAGCAGATTGCGCTCGTCGGCCTGACTCACCTGAGCACAGCCGACGAAGCGATCGAGGAGAGGGTCCCATGCGGTTCAACAGACGCACGCTGTTCCATGCTTGCCTTGTCGTGCCGTTATTGCCGGGTTACGCCGCGGCGGCCGGCTTTACGAAATTCACCCAGGCCGGCTTCCAGCAGGCGCAGGCCGCCGGGAGGTCAATCCTGGTGGTGATCAATGCGCCCTGGTGTCCGACCTGCAAGGTGCAGGATCCGATCATTGCCAAGCTGGTTGGCGAAGCCAAGTACAAGAATGTGCTGGTGCTGGAGGTCGATTTCGACAGCGAGAAGGATATCCTGCGCGCGATGAAGGCCAGCAAGCAGAGCACGTTGATCGGCTTCAAGGGAACGAAGGAAACCGGGCGCTCGGTCGGCGACACCAGCCCGCTCGGCATCGAGGATCTGATCGAAGGCACGCTCTGACCTCGCCGTAGCGTCCGCTTACGGACGCTGCACCGCCGGGGCGTGGCGCGGCCGATCGAAAGCCAAATCGGCCAAAGCGGCGCCCAGCCACATCCCGACCAGCACGATCCAGGCGGTCAGCGCGAACACCGATGCGCCGCTGACCCCGGCCCCGACTGCACAGCCGCCCGCCAGCATTGCGCCAAAACCCATCAACGTCGCACCGAAAATGTAGCGCCGCATGCTGAGGCCGTCGGTGAATCCTTCGATCTTCAGTTCACCGGCAAAGGCAGCCGCAAGAAACGAGCCGATGAACACCCCGGGAACCAGCGCTATGTCGAAATTGACGTTGGCCAACGTGCCGGAGAGCACGAACATCAGCACATCCGCCGAGGGCCCCGAAAACGTCAGGCTCTTGACCGGCACCGGCGAGAACGCGCTCTGTGCCAGCGCATAGGTGAACCACCAGCCGGCCGCGACGGCCAGCCCGGTGCCGATGCCGCCGGCGATGATCAGCGCTGGAATGCGGTTGCGCCAGCAGAACACAATCGCAGCGGCAAGCCACACCAGCGCAAAGATCACCTTCATCGTCGTGCCGCCGCCGAAAACCGCGATGATGTCGCGGCTTGGGCCACCATCGACCAGCCACAGTCCCGTCAGCTGCTCCCGCGCCGGCGCGAGCAACCCGCGGAACGAAGCCTGCGCCGCAACCGCGAAAACCAGACCGGACAGCAGCGCGCGCAGATTGCCGTTGGCGGAAAGCACCAGAAGACGACTGGCACAGCCACGCGCCAGCACCATGCCGAAGCCGAACATCAATCCACCCAGAGCCGCGCCGGATATGCTGCCCTGCGCCGCCAATTGCCGTGTTTCGCTGACGTCGATCTGCCCCGCGGCAATCAATGCCTGGGTTCCGACCAGCGCGGTCGCGAACACCAGAAGCCAGACCGAAACCTTGACCCCGGTGCTGCCCCGGGCAAATTCCACCGCCGCCGCGCGCAGGCAGAACCGACTCTTCTGCGCCCAGAAACCAAAGACAATGCCAATCCCCAACCCGCCTAGGGCCGAGACACCATTCTCTCCCAATGCTTCGATCGCTGTCGTTAGATGCATGGCCCCAACCGCATAGGCGCACAGAGTCTGGATACGCCACCGCTCTTCATATTCAAGAACATGAAAGTGTCGTTGCGGTTCGTCAAATGCCAGAGTTTCCGACCGGATTGAATCGTTCGGTTCAATCCGGTCGGGAAGTACTCTATCTTTTTGTTTTTTCGTATCTTCTTGACGCGAACCGGGCTCCCCTTCGCTTGAAAATGCTCCAAGCGCCCCGCTTCGCCAGCCGGCGTGACGTTTGCCGATGGGTCAGCGCAAGGCGGCGTTGATCTTGTCGAGCGCCGCCTGGCTGGGCACCAATTCCTGATCGGACAGGCGATTGAGCGGCGTTGCGACCGTGCCAAGATGTTCGTGCATCTCTTCGGGTTCGGGATGCATGTAGATCAGCCCGGTGACAATCTCGCCGCTGTCCTCGCGCTGCGACAGATAGGTCATGGCAGCGTGCCGGTCATGCACGTCGTAACCATCGCCGATCTTGCGCAGACGGATCGAGGACCCATCATGCAGGCGGACGACCTGCATTTCGCCGGGCGCATATTCGGTCGTAATCGGCGCGCGCTCGGACACGAAGTCGAGGCTGTTGAGCGCCTCGTTGTGGGCGCGCACGTAATCGAAGCTCTTGGTCGACCCGTCATGATTGTTGAAGGCCACGCAGGGGGACAGGCAATCGATGAAGGCCGGCCCCTTATGCTCCAGCGCCGCCTTGATCAGCGGCACCAGCTGGGTCTTGTCACCCGAGAAGGAGCGCCCCACGAAGGTGGCGCCGAGCTGCAACGCCATCCGCACCAGATCGATCGGTGAATCGGTGTTGATCGTGCCCTTCTTCTGCCTGGCGCCCTTGTCTGCGGTTGCCGAGAACTGGCCCTTGGTCAATCCGTAGACGCCATTGTTGGCGACGATATAGGTCATGTTGACGCCGCGACGGATCGAATGGGCAAACTGGCCGAAACCGATCGAGGCCGAATCGCCATCGCCCGAAACGCCGAGATAGATCAGCTCACGGTTGGCAAGATTGGCGCCGGTCAGCACCGAGGGCATGCGCCCATGCACCGAATTGAAGCCATGCGCCGGACCAAGGAAATAGGTCGGCGTCTTGGAGGAACAGCCGATCCCCGAGAGTTTGGCGATCCGGTGTGGCGGCAGATTCAGCTCGAAACAGGCGTGCATGATCGCCGAGGAAATCGAATCGTGGCCGCAGCCGGCGCACAAGGTCGAGATCGAGCCCTCATAGTCGCGATGGGTCAGGCCAAGCTCGTTGCGGGCAATGGCCGGGTGATGGAATTTCGGCTTGGGCAGAAAGGTCATGACAGGGCCTTTTCCTTGGCGACGACCGGAGCCTGGGAGGCGAGCTTGCCGATGGTCTCGGCGATGTACCGCGCAGTAATCGGCGGGCCTTCGAAATAGCGCACCGAAACCAGCTTGGCGGGGTCTATCCCCTCCTCAATCATCAGCATGCTGCGCATCTGGGCATCGCGATTCTGCTCGACGACGAAAACCTGATCGTGTTCGGCGATGAACTCAGCAACCCCGGCGGCGAACGGGAAGCCGCGCAGGCGCATCACATCCAGATCGATGCCCTTCCTGGCCAGCAGCGCCACCGCCTCATCCATTGCGGGCCCGGTGGAGCCGAAATGGATGATTCCGAGCCGCGTCCGCCTGGCGGCACGTTCGATGACCGGGGCCGGCACATAGTGCTTGGCGGTATCGAACTTCTTGAGCAGGCGGACGACATTCTCGGCGACAGGCCCGCCTTCCTCGGTGTAGCGCGCCATCGAATCGTGCGAAGAGCCACGCGTGAAGAAGGAACCGCGCGAGGGGTGCGTGCCCGGATAGGTGCGGTAGGGAATTCCGTCGCCATCGACATCGAGGTAACGGCCGAACAGCTTGCCGCTGTCGAGATCCTCGAAGGTCATCACCTTGCCACGGTCGAGCTTGCGGTTTGGGTCCCATTTGAGCGGCGACACCAGCGCATGATTCATGCCGATATCCAGATCGAGCATGACGAACACCGGCGTCTGCAGCCGGTCGGCGAGATCGAAGGCGAGCGCGCCGAATTCGAAAGCCTCATGAGCATCGCGCGGGATCAGCAGCACATGCTTGGTATCGCCATGCGAGGCATAGGCGCAGGCCATCAGATCCGATTGCTGAGTGCGAGTCGGCATGCCGGTCGACGGGCCGCCGCGCTGCACGTTGAACACCACGGCCGGCACTTCCGCATAATAGGCCAGACCCAGGAATTCCTGCATCAGCGAAATGCCGGGGCCGGAGGTGGCCGTAAAGGCACGCGCGCCGTTCCAGGCCGCGCCAACAACCATGCCGATCGAGGAAAGCTCGTCCTCGGCCTGGACGATCGCGTAGCGATTGGCACCGGATTCAGGATCATGCCGCAGGCGTTTGCAATGGCTTGTGAAAGCCTCGGCCAGCGACGTTGACGGCGTCAGCGGATACCAGGCGAGAACCGTCGCTCCACCATAGACCGCGCCGAGCGCGGCTGCCGAATTGCCTTCGATGAAGATCTTGTCGCCGACCGCCGTCGACTTCCTGATCGTCAGGCCGATCGGGCAGGACAGGTTTTTCTTGGCCCAGTCATAGCCATAATGCAGCGCCTTCTGGTTGGCGGCGATCAGCTTTTCCTTGGCGGCAAACTGCTCGGCAATCAGCTTGTCGACGACCGCAATATCCATGTCCAGAAGTGCCGCAAGCGCGCCAACGCAAATGATGTTCTTGAACAACTGGCGCTGGCGCGGGTCGGAATACTGGGCATTGCAGATTTCTGTCAGCGGCATGCCGATGACCGTGACATCGGCACGGAATTTCGAGGCCGGCACCGGGCGCGAGGAATCGTAGAACACGTAGCCGCCGGGCTCGACGGCTGCGACATCCTTGTCGAAGGTCTGCGGGTTCATGGCCACGATCAGATCGGCGCCGCCGCGCGCTCCCTGCCATCCCTCTCCGGTAACCCGAACCTCATACCAAGTCGGCAATCCCTGGATGTTGGAGGGAAAGATATTGCGCGCTGCAACCGGCACGCCTATGCGGATCACCGCGCGGGCAAACATCTGGTTGGCGGAGGCCGAGCCGGAGCCGTTGATATTGGCGAACCGGACGACGAAATCATTCACGCTCTGGATCGACATGATGCCCCCGCGCGCGGCAGTTGAACGATAAACTTCTGCATGTCCCAGGCTCCTGTCGGGCAGCGTTCGGCGCACAGGCCGCAATGCAGGCACACATCCTCATCCTTGACCATGACGCGGCCCGTCTTGACCGGGTCGGAGATGTAAAGGTCCTGCGTCAGGTTTTTGGCCGGCGCCGAAAGGCGGCTGCGCAGATCCTTGTCCTCACCATCTGCCGTGAATGTGATGCAATCCATCGGGCAGATATCGACACAGGCATCGCACTCGATGCACAGGCCCTTTTCAAAGATGGTCTGCACATCGCAGTTGAGGCAGCGCTCGGCCTCGGCCAGCGCAAGGCCCGCATCATAGCCGAGTTCAACCTCGGTGCGGATATCCTTGAGCGCCACCGCGTTGTCGAGCATCGGCACTTTCAGCCGCGCCTGCACCGAGATGACATTGTCATAACTCCATTCGTGGATTCCCATTTTCTGGCTGACCAGCGTATGGCGCGGCCGCGGAACGGCGGCCACCGGCTCGCCCTGGC
>ERZ761609.2138-NODE-2138-length-15299-cov-9.021451_pt1 | contig 15299 bp, 13 predicted proteins | sample MGYA00511163_ERZ761609 | MGnify/ENA primary metagenome ERZ761609 (study PRJEB28899, sample SAMN02445070) | bioreactor sludge metagenome | biome: EBPR sludge | place: Australia: Brisbane, Thorneside Wastewater Treatment Plant | collected 2011-12-16 ... | reverse complement strand
TCCCAGACTTCCGTCGACCGGAAGTGACTGCGGTTCGGGTTGGGATAGCCAACATTCTGGACGATTGCCAGCCGGCCATCCTCAAGCAGCCGGTGGAGCGGACGGCAGGCGGGGTGCAGACCGACTGCGCCCTTGGTCCGCAGGACCTGGTCGGGGGCGATCGCGAGGTTCGGGCGCAACCGGCGGTAGTTGTCATCCTGGTACGGGATGACGGTGTTCAGGCCGTCGTTGCCGCCGGTGATGCTTTCCGCCTGCTCTATCATCTCCACGATGTCTTTAGGCAGACGGCTGCGGTCGCCGATGACACGCAGGCGCGCGCCGGATTTATGCAGCGCTTCGGTTTCTTTTTTGAGGTAATAGCGCAAAAGCGCCATCAGCCCTTCAACCTCCGCCGTCGGGCGGTTCCAGTTTTCGGATGAAAAGCCAAACAGGGTGATATAGCGGATGCCAAGTTCGCGCGCGGCTTCGACGGCACGCTGCGCGGCTTCGGCGCCTTTTTTGTGGCCTTCGATACGGCTCAGCCCGCGCGCCGCCGCCCAGCGGCCGTTCCCGTCCATGATAATGGCGACGTGGCGCGGCAATGCGGCGGTGGTGTCCGGCTGGGACATCGCGAAAGCCCTCTCCGGCTTATACCTGTTTGATTTCTTGTTCTTTGTGGGCGAGCGCGTCGTCGATTTTCTTGACCCAGGTGTCGGTCATTTTCTGGATACGCTCTTCGTTTTTCTTCTGCTCGTCTTCGGACATCTTGCCGTCTTTTTGCAGTTTCTTGACGGTATCCATACCCTCGCGGCGGATGTTGCGCACGGCAACGCGGCCGGCTTCGGCGTATTTGGCGGCGACTTTCACCAGCTCCACGCGGCGCTCTTCGGTCAGGCCCGGCAGCGGTACGCGGATGAGCGTACCCGCCGGCTGCGGGTTGAGGCCGAGGCCTGCGTTGGCAATCGCCTTTTCAACGGATTTTGTGTTGTTGGCATCCCATACTTGCACGGTCAGCAGGCGCGGTTCAGCCACGGCGACGGACGCGACTTGGTTCAGGGGCATTTTTGCACCGTAAACTTCGACCACAACGGGGTCGAGCAGGTTGACGGAAGCGCGGCCCGTGCGCAGGCCTGCGAATTCTTTGCTGAGGGAGTCGAACGCGCCTTGCATGCGGCGTTCAAGGTCGTTCATGTCGATGTTATCCATTTTGAACCTCTTTTGCTACGATGGTATATGCGCCACGTCCCTGCATCAACTCGGCGAAAGCGCCCGGCTGTTTGATGGAGAAAACGATGACGGGGATATTGTTTTCACGCGCCAGCGAAATGGCGGAGGCGTCCATGACGCCCAAATCGTTCGACAGCACTTCCAGATAGGTCAGCTTGTCGAATTTTTTCGCGGTCGGCACTTTGATGGGGTCGGCGGTATAGACTCCATCGACTTTGGTACCCTTGAGCAGCGCATCGCAGCCCATTTCGGATGCGCGCAGCGCCGCGGCGGTGTCGGTGGTGAAAAACGGGTTGCCGGTACCTGCGGCGAAAATGACCACGCGGCCTTTTTCCATGTGGCGCACGGCCTTGCGGCGGATGTAGGGTTCGCACACGCTGGACATCGGAATGGCGGATTGCACGCGCGTGCTGACGCCGAGTTTTTCAAGCGCGTTCTGCAGCGCGAGGGAATTGATAACGGTTGCCAGCATGCCCATGTAATCGGCCGCCGAGCGGTCCATGCCCACAGCCGCGCCGGAAACACCGCGGAAGATATTGCCGCCGCCAACCACCAGGCAAACCTCGACGCCGAGGTCGGTTACTTCCTTGATGTCGCGGGCGATGCGGTTGACCATGTCGGTTTCAATGCCGTATTCCCCTTCCCCCATCAAAGCTTCGCCGGAGATTTTGAGAAGAACACGTTTGAAACGCGGTGCGGACATGATGAAACCCCTGTGTGTCTGAACCCGAAGTCTGCCGCCTGAACAGCGGAGAGAGAAGTCTTTATCTTATCGTGACCATACTGCGCATCCGGTATCCAAGTCCGTAGCCGCTCCGCCGGCGTCACCTTGGCCCGGTATGGTGCGGGACAAGATGACGCGGCAAAGCGTATAAGTCTTAGCCGTTGGCCATTTTGGCGACTTCGGATGCGAAATCGTCAGCGGCTTTTTCAACGCCTTCGCCCAGTTCGAAGCGGACGTATTGCGCCAGCTTCACAGGGGCGCCGATGTCTTTGGCGGCTTTTTCAATGACGGCGGAGATTTTGTTCTCGCCATCGATGATGTAGGTCTGGTTCATCAGAACGACCTGCTCGTAGTATTTGCGCATGGAACCTTCGACCATCTTCTCGACGATGTCGGCGGGTTTGCCGCTTTGCGTTGCCTTGTCGGCATGCACAGCACGCTCGCGCGCGACGGTCTCGGGGTTCAGCTCTTCGACGGTCAGCGCTTCGGGACGTGCCGCCGCGATGTGCATCGCCAGCTGGCGGCCAAGCGCGCCGAGTTTGTCAGCGTCACCGGTGGATTCAAGCGCAACCAGAACGCCGATTTTACCGCGGTTGGGCTGCAGCGCGTTGTGAACGTAGGTCGCAACCACGCCGTTCGGAACGCTGAGCATCCGGGAGCGGCGCAGGGTCATGTTCTCGCCGATGTTGGCGATAAGCTCGGTCAGGCCTTCTTCAGCAGCTTTGCCTGCGACTTGCAGTTTTTTCAGCGCTTCAACGTCGCCGGTTTTGGTCGAAAGTGCGGCATCCGTCAGTTGCGACAGGAACGTCTGGAACTGGTCGTTGCGGGCAACGAAGTCGGTTTCTGCGTTCAGCTCGATGATAACGCCGGTGTTGCCGTTTGCAGCAACGCTGACGAGACCTTCGGCAGCAGCGCGGCTGGATTTCTTGGCAGCGGAGGCGAGGCCTTTTTTGCGCAGGAAGTCCATGGCGGCGTCGATATCGCCGTTGTTTTCAGCCAGCGCTTTTTTGCAATCCAGCATACCTGCGCCGGATTTTTCGCGCAGTTCTTTCACCATCGATGCGGTTACTTCGGTCATTTTTCTGTGTCCCTCTCTGTTGTAAGCCATCCCCCGGCCGCAAAAGCCGGGGGAGGCCATTTAAGTGGATGGTTTCAAGCCCCTGTGAAGGGCTGATTAGCCGGCAGCGGCAGCCTTGGCTTCAACCTCTTCGAGGTTTTCAGCGGTCGGGTTTTCGGAAGCGCCGACGTCCTTGCCGGACTTCGTGACTTCTGCCTGCAGGCCGTCCAGAACCGTTTCAGCGAACAGGTCGCAATACAGGTTGATGGCGCGGGTTGCGTCGTCGTTGCCGGGGATCATGAAATCCACGCCGTCGGGATCGCAGTTCGTATCGACAACGCCGAAAACAGGAACGCCAAGGCGCTTTGCTTCGAGGATGGCGTTCGACTCTTTCATCACGTCGATAACGACGATGGCATCGGGCAGACCGCCCATGTCTTTAATGCCGCCGAGGGTTTTTTCGAGCTTCTCTTTCTCGCGCGTGAGGTTCAGCTGCTCTTTCTTGGTCAGGGCGTGCTTGACTTCGGGGTTGTTCAGCATCTCGTCCACTTCGCGCAGGCGCTTGATGGAGTTGGAGATGGTGTTCCAGTTCGTCAGCATGCCGCCGAGCCAGCGGTAGTTGACGTAGTACTGGCCGCAGCGCTGTGCGGTTTCTGCAATTTTCTCGGTCGCCTGACGTTTGGTGCCGACGAACAGGACGCGGCCGCCGCCAGCAACGATGTCGCGCAGGTTTTTCAGCGCGTTGTACAGCATCGGAACCGTCAGTTCGAGGTTGATGATGTGAACGTTGTTGCGGTCACCGAAGATGTAGGGTTTCATCTTGGGGTTCCAACGGCGGGTGTGGTGGCCGAAGTGAACACCGGCTTCGAGGAGCTGGCGCATGGTAAAGGTAGGCATCGTCATGAGGATAGTCCTTTCTCGGTTATACCTCTGCACGCGGATAGAAGCCCCTTTGGGGGCACCGAAGCGACCTTTTTAACAAGACCGCGCACGCGTGCATGCGAATTACATACGAACCATTCGTATGTTGATGTGGGCGGTTTTAACCCCAAACCCCCGCTTTTGCAAGGAAAACATAGGGTTTTTATAGGCTTTTGGCGTTTTTTTACCAGCCCCGCCCCGCAGATGCGCGCTAAAAGGTTGTTTTTTGCCAATTTCATAAGGTTATTGACATAAAAATACGCGGCGGCTAGCATCCATTTTTCGAAACAAACACTGGGAAAGCCACCCGCCAAGGAACAGCGCCATGAATGGCCAGCCTCCAAAATCCGACCTCGACCACCTGCTCGACCGTGGGCAGATGTACCGCACCCATGCGCTGCACAGCGAAAACCCCGAAGACGACAACCGCCTGCACCATGTGTTCTGGGTTTACCGCCGCAGCTATGACCAGCAAAAAGCGGCCGCAGGCCTTGGCGATATCGAAAAGCACGAAATCGACAGCTGCCTGATTTTGCGCGGCGAAGCGCAGGATTTGACCGCCGCCGAGGCCGTGCAAAAGCTGGCCGCACTGGAAGCCGCCCAAATCGCCCGCGGCGGCACAATCGAAAGCGAGGCGGAATTTGCGGAAGGGGACGGCTGGCTTTCGAAAAAACTCGGCGGCGATTTCGCCAAGGCCGCACATCACAGCCGCTTTGCAGAAATACAATCCGCCGCCCGCGAAGACATGGGACGCCGCGCCAGCGTGCTGGATGGCGACATCATCCTGCCGCCCGCCCCCGCCGTACGCTCCCGCGTCAAAAATCCGTAAAACTCGATTAAAGCTCCCGCACTTCGCCGACGCCGCGAATGGCGCGCAGCTGGCGCGGGGTGTCTTCGTGGATGGTGTAATAACCGGGCAGCTCTAGCGTTACCGTGCGCCCCTTGCCCGCATCGGCGGTGACTTGCACCTTCACGCGCCCGCCGCCCGTGTTATCGAGCATCGCCTTCACTTGCGCGACCGCTTCGGGCGTTTGCATCTCGACAATCACCTGCCGTGTCACGCTTTGCACGGCCGAGGTCAGCGGTTCGATAGATTGCGCCAGGAATCTCAGCTCATCTTCGTTCTTGCGGTCAACATCGACGCTGAGCAAGATAGGCGTCCCCGCCTCCAGATGCTCACGCGCGGCGTTGAGAAGCTCGGAAAACACCATCATCTCGAAAACGCCGTAGGGGTCTGATACTTGCACGAAGGCAAAGCGGTTGCCTTTTTGCGACGTGCGTTCCTGCTTGCGCACGACAATCCCAGCCATGCGCAGGCGGTTCGACGGGCTGGCGTTCAGCGCCGCCTGCACCTGGCTGGACGGCACGACGCGCAGGCGTTCCAGCTGCGTCGCCATATTGTCGAGCGGGTGGGCGGAGAGGTAAAAACCGACCGCTTCGAATTCATGGCGCAGGCCTTCCAGCGGCTCCCACTTGTCGGCTTGCGGCAAGGCAGGCTCCGGCAGACTTTCCGCGCCGCCACCGCCAAACAGGCTTTCCTGACCGCTGGCTTTTTCTTCGGCATGCGCGGCGGCATAACGCAGCAGCGTTTCAACGCCCGCCAGCGCGACGGCGCGGTTTTCAATCATGGCGTCAAAAGCGCCTGCGGCAGCAAGCGATTCCATCTGCCGCTTGTTGATGACTTTGGTATCCAGCCTGCGCGCGAAATCGTAAATATCGCTGAAGGGGCCGTTTTCTTCACGCTCTGCCAATACCCGCTTCATCGCCTCTTCCCCCACGCCTTTCAGCGCGGCGAGGGCGTAGCGGATGGACTTGCTGCCATCCGCCATGAATTCGACGGAAAAGCGCGGAATGGATTTATTGATATCCGGCGGCAAGAGCGTGATGCCCATGCGCTGCAATTCCTGCCGGATAACGGCCAGCTTGTCGGTGTTGCCCATATCCTGCGTCATGGTCGCGGCCATGAATTCGACGGGGAAATGGCATTTCAGATAAGCCGTCTGGAACGCGATAAGACCGTAAGCCGCCGAGTGCGCGCGGTTAAAGCCGTAGCCCGCGAATTTTTCAATCTGGTCGAAAATAGAACCCGCGAGGCCTTCGTCGATATTGTTATGTTTCTTGCAGCCCTCGACAAAAATCGCGCGCTGCGCATCCATTTCGGATTTGATTTTCTTGCCCATCGCGCGGCGCAAAAGGTCAGCACCGCCGAGCGTATAGCCCGCAAGCACCTGCGCCGCCTGCATGACCTGTTCCTGATAAATCATGACGCCGTAGGTATCTTCGGTCACCGGCTTCAAAAGCGGGTGCATGTAGTCGATGTCCTCGCTCCCCTTCAGGTTCGCAAGGTATTTCGGGATATTTTCCATCGGCCCCGGACGGAACAGGGCGACGATAGCCGAAACTTCTTCGAAGTTCTTGACGTTCATCTGGCGGCACAAATCGCGCATGCCCGCACTCTCGAGCTGGAAGACGGCGGCGCAATCCCCGCGCGCCAGCAGCTTGTAGGTATCGGCGTCTTCAAGCGGGAATTTCAGCGGGTCGAGCTCCAGCCCCGTTGTCTGTTTGATAAGGCGAATGGCTTCCTGAATGACATCAAGCGTTTTAAGACCAAGGAAGTCGAACTTCACAAAGCCGATTTTCTCGACGTCTTTCATGTTGAACTGCGTTGCGGGCGCATCGGCGCCGGGGTCGCGGTAAACCGGCACCAACTGGTCGAGCGGCTTATCCCCCATCACCACGCCCGCCGCGTGGGTGGAGGCATGACGGTAAAGCCCCTCCAGCTTCAGCGCGACGTCGATGAGCTTGCCGACCTGTTCGTCACTGTCGCGCGCTTCGCGCAGCAGTGGCTCGCTCTCAAGCGCTTCGCCAAGGCTGATGGGGTTTGCGGGGTTTTGCGGCACCAGTTTGGCGATTTTATCGACCTGCCCGTAAGGCATTTGCAAAACGCGCCCGACGTCGCGCACCACGGCGCGCGCCTGCAGCTTACCGAAGGTAATAATCTGCGCCACGCTGTCGGTGCCGTATTTGTGGCGCACATAGGTAATAACTTCGTCGCGGCGTTCCTGACAGAAATCCACGTCGAAGTCGGGCATGGATACGCGTTCGGGGTTCAAGAAACGCTCGAACAGCAGTTTCATGGCGATGGGGTCCAAGTCGGTAATTTTGGTTGCCCATGCAACGACAGAACCCGCACCCGAACCGCGCCCGGGGCCAACCGGTATATCGTGGTCTTTCGCCCATTGGATAAAATCCGATACGATAAGGAAGTAGCCCGGAAATCCCATATCGATAATGACGCCGAGTTCATAATTCAGGCGGTCGAAATATTCCTTGCGTACCTCTGCACGTTTGGCGTCGTCCCAGCCGGATTGAAAAACGTAATTTTCAAGCCGCCACGCCAGCCCTTTTTCCGAGAGGTCGCGCAGCGCATCCGCTTCGCTTTGCCCCTCCGGCGTCGGAAAACGCGGCAGGAAGGGCTTTTCTTCCTTGAGCATAAAGGCGCAGCGGCGCGCGATATGCACCGTATTCTCGATAGCTTCGGGCAGGTCTTTGAACAGCTCCGCCATTTGCTCGGCGGATTTGAAATAATGCTCCGGCGTCACCTTGCGGCGGTTATCGTCCTGCACATAGGCGCTTTCGGCAATGCACATCAGCGCGTCATGCGCTTCGTACATCGACGGGTCATCGAAATAGCAGTTATTTGTCGCCACAATCGGCACATTTCGCGCATAGGCCAAATCCAGAAGCCCGTCTTCAACCGCGACTTCCTCCGCCGTGCCGTGACGCTCCAGCTCGATATACAGGCGGTCTTCAAACATGCCCTGCATTTGCACAAGCAGCTTGTCTGCCTCCGCCGCGCGGTTTTCGGCAATCATGCGCGCAAGGCTGCCCTTCGCGCCGCCTGTCAGGCAGATAAGTCCGCCGCTATGCGCGGCCAATGCTTCCCACGTCAGCGCAGGCTTTTCGGTATGCGGCAGCGGGTGTAAAAACGCCTCGCTCGACAGCTTCACAAGATTCAGATACCCCGCATGGTTTTGCGCCAGCAAAACGATTTGGTCGGGCATTTCGCATTTGCGGTTTTTCTGCGTCGTCTGTTCCGGCTTTTCGATATAGAACTGGCAGCCGACGATGGGCTGCACCCCCGCCTTCGCCGCCGTCAGTGAAAATTCAACCGCGCCGAACAGGTTGCCGCTGTCCGTGACCGCGACGGCCGGCATGTTCAACTTACGCGCCAGCGGCACGAGGTCCTTGATGCGTATCGCCCCTTCGGCCAGCGAATAGGCCGAATGGACACGCAGGTGAACAAAGGGTGCGTAGGGCTGTGACATACCCTTGTTTTCACACCAAAGGCATTGAATTTCAATCACTTTCTGCCCAAAACCGTCTGTTGACATAACAAAGACATGTGGTTATTATCAGCCATCAAAAAAATCAGCGGGTTAACGGCCATGATGGGCAAACATCACACAGCGAAGGAAGAAGACTGGGGCTTTGGTTCAGCCCCCGCCGCCCCTGCGCCTGCCGATAAGAAAGCGAAGAAAAAAGAAGCCACCGCACCTGCCCCCGAAACGGTCGCCGCCGAAGAGCCGGACACCCCGACGCTCAAAGAGCTGACACATAAAAACATCGCCGATACATTCAGCGCGCTGGCCGCCGCCGCGCGCGCGGAAAAAGAGGCCTTTGCCCCAACCCTCACCGCGCTGAACGCGCTGGTAACGATGTGCCAGGAAGCGGGCCTGCGGCAGATAGGGCTCGAGCAAGCCAATTTCAATACCCTGCGCGAACTCCGCCTTATCAAGGAAGGCAGCAGCGAACAGCCGCCGCTGGCGCACTATGCCATTCTCAGCATCGACGATGCCCGCATTCTGGTGCGTGTGCTGCCCGACAGCGTGATTGATTGTTATGGCGAGAATATTAACAAACCGCGCGGAAACCCGACCTATCTTGACAGTAAAACATTCTGGAACCCGTCGGGCAAAAACGGCGACAGCATGTTCCACCGCTACGACCTCAGCAAAGACGAAGACCGCCTTGAATTTGTCGAAACGGTAATCATCACCGCCGCCGCGACGGGCGCGCTGCAAGAACTGCGTCAATACGACGTACCTGCCCGCGAAACAATTCCGCTGCAAAAACCCCGTCATCCCAAATTGAAATAAAGCCGGCGTTAGACGCGGCCGTCTTTAAGCTCCAGCACGCGGTCCATGCGTGCGGCCAAATCGTGGTTGTGCGTGACGACCAGCGCGCCGATATTTTCGCTGCGGATGGTCTGCACCAGAATACCGAAAACCTCGTCGGCGGTTTTGGGGTCGAGGTTACCTGTCGGCTCGTCCGCCAGCAAAAGCGCCGGATGGTTGACAAGCCCGCGCGCGATGGCGACGCGCTGCTGCTCCCCGCCCGACAATTGCGACGGGAAATGTCCCATACGTTTTTCAAGCCCGACGAGGGAAAGCAGATGCTGCGCCCGCTCCCGCGCCGCCGCCTTGTCCTTGCCCGCGATATATTGCGGCAACATCAGGTTTTCAAGCGCAGTAAAATCCGGCAGCAGGTGGTGGAATTGATATACGAATCCAATCTGGTCGCGGCGCATGGTTGTGCGCGCCTCGTCCGACGTATCGGTTGCGGCGATGCCGCCCACAAAGACCTTGCCGCTGGTCGGCGGCTCCAGAAGCCCTGCGATTTGCAGCATGGTCGTTTTGCCCGAACCGCTGGGGCCCAGCAGCGCGACGATTTCGCCGCGGCGCAAATCGACATTCACCCCGCGCAGAATATCCAGCGTCTGCCCGCCCTGCGTAAAGCTGCGCACGACGTTTTCAAGCTTCAGAACGCTTTGGCTTTGCGATGTATTATTCACGGCGCAGTCCCTCCACCGGGTCAAGCCTTGCCGCGCGCCATGCCGGGTATATCGTGGCGGCAAAGGATAAAAACAGCGCCATACCCACCGTTACCAGCACATCGCCGGTATTCAGCTGCGCGGGCAATTTGGACAGGAAATAAATCTCGTCCGAAAACAGGTTGGTATTGGTGAGGCCCTCCAGCCAGCGGCGGATGCTTTCGATATTACTGGCAAAAGCAATACCCAAAACAGCGCCCGCCATCGTGCCGACAACGCCAATGGTGGCGCCCGTAAAAAAGAAAATGCGGATAATCATCCCCTTCGTCGCGCCCATGGTGCGCAGAATGGCGATATCACGCCCTTTGTCCTTCACCAGCATGATAAGGCTGGAGATGATATTAAAAGCGGCGACAAGAATAATCAGCGTCAGGATAAGGAACATCACGTTACGCTCCACCTGCAGCGCGTTATAAAAACTCGCGTTGCTGTCCTGCCAGTCCGTCACGGCGAATTCGCCCTGCAATTCATTTTCAACCGCCGCGCGTATCTGGCGGATATGGGAGGGATTATTTGTCATCACCTCAACCGACCCCACGCCGTCGCCCATGTTGAAAAATTTCTGTGCGGTTTCAAGCGGCATATAGGCAAAACTGTTGTTATATTCATACATGCCCGCGTCAAAAATCGCGCCAACGATAAATGCCGCCTGAATTGGCATGCTGCCAAAGGGCGTTGTGCGGCTTTTGGACGATACCATGAAAATCCGGCTGCCCGGACGCAGGCGGTAACGCTCAGCAAGCCCTTTGCCGATGGCGATGTTATCGCCGCCAAAATAATCGTCCCCCTCCAGCCTGTCCACGATAGCGCCGGACAGAATGGGGCGCACGGCAAAATCCTCCGTCCGCATGCCGCGTACAACCATGCCGAGCGCGTTGTCGCCCATTTTGGCAAGCGCCTGTCCTTCGATAGCAGGCGCAGCACTTGTAATACCGGGCAGTTTTTGCAGACGCGCCATCAGCGGTTCATACGTCACAATAGACCCGCTATAGCTAAAAACATTCATGTGGCCGTTAAGGCCGAGGATACGGCCAATCAGTTCCGCCCGAAAACCATTCATGACTGACATGACAATAATCAGCGTCGCCACACCAAGCATGATGCCGAGGAACGAAAACCCTGCAATGACGGAGATAAAACCCTCTTTGCGTTTGGAGCGCAAATAGCGCCCCGCCACCATTTTTTCGAATGCGAGAGACATGATGCCTGCGCCTTATCCAATCTTGTCCAAAGTGAATTCCATCCGGCAATGCGGAATGCCGTTTTCGTCAAAAATATCGCTGGTGACGACCCAGCCGTTTTGCAGGTAAAAATCGCGCGCCGTTTCGCGGGCGTGGCAATAAACCTTGCCCGCGCCCCAGCCGCGCAGAACATCAAGCGCCGCGCGCAGCATCTGCGCACCGTTGCCCTGCCCCTGCCGCCCGTTATCGACGGCGACCTGCCGCATTTTTATCCATCCGCCATCGCATTTTTGCAAAATCAGGCAGCAAACGATGTTATCGCCCTCAAAACCGCCCAGCAGGTAATCGCCGCTGTCGCGCGCGATTTCTTCCGCCGTGACGCTAAGGCCGATGGGTTTGCGCAGGATACGCTCCCGCAGCGCTAGCATGGCGGCATGGTCGGGCGTATCGCAGGCAATCTGGCGGAACGCAAGCGGCATTAGTACGATTTCGCCACAATCACTTTTTCACCGCCATCTGCAAACGGCAGGCAACGCGTGGTGACCGCATATTCCTTGGCGATGGCTGCAAATTCCGGGGAATCCTTGACCAGCGCATAATCAAGACGCAAGCCGCCCGTCTTGTCCGCCGCGTAATAATCGCGCACGTCCTTGAGGGTTTTGACATCCGTGATTTGCGATGCAAGACGCGCGCGTGAACGCGCCAACAAATCTTTTTGCATTTGTTGCAGTGCCTTGCCGATTTCGGCGGCGCAAGAGTCGATGGAAACTTTCATCTTGCCGTCTTTGCCAAGGTCGCGGCGCGTGAAAACCACCTGACCCTCGGCCAGCTCACGCGCGCCGATTTCAAGGCGCACGGGGACGCCCTTTTTAATCGCTGTCCACATTTTGTCGGAACTGCGGGCTTCGGACGCATCCACGCGCGCGCTGATACCAGCCGCGTGCAACATGCGCTTGACGTTGTCGCAAGCTTCGAGGATTTTGGCGCGGTCGGCGTCGTCGTTGATAAAGGGCAGAATAACGACCTGATGCGGCGCCACCATCGGCGCCATGACCATACCGTCATCATCAGCATGCACCATGATGGAGGCACCAATCGTGCGGGTGGTAAAACCCCACGATGTCGTCCAGGCCAGCTTTTGCGTGCCGTCTTTATCCAGATATTTGATATCGCAGGAGCGCGCAAACGTCTGCCCAAGGTTATGCGACGTGCAGCCCTGCAGCGCTTTGCCGTCCTGCATGAACGTTTCAAGCGTGTAGGTTTCAATCGCGCCGGGGAAACGCTCTTCCGGCGTTTTTGCGCCCGGAATGGTCGCAATCGCCAGATAGTTTTCAAACATGTTGTTATAAACATCCAGCATACGGCGGGCATCGGCATCGGCCTCTTCCGCCGTGGCAAAGGCGTTATGCCCTTCCTGCCAAAGGAATTCGGCCGTACGCAGGAAAATACGCGGGCGCATTTCCCAGCGCATGATGTTGCACCACTGGTTCAGCTTCAGCGGCAAATCGCGGTACGACTGCACCCAGTTTTTCATGGACTCGCCAATGATGGTTTCCGACGTCGGGCGGATAATCATCGGCTCGCTCAAAACGGAATCCTTGTCGGGCCCCAGCTGGCCGGTTTTTTCGTCAACCGACAGGCGGTGGTGCGTCACAACCGCGCATTCCTTGGCGAAACCGTCGATATGTTCCGCCTCGCGCGCGATATAGCTCATGGGGATAAGCAGCGGGAAATACGCGTTCTGCACATCTTCGTTTTTAATCAGCCCATCCAGATGCTTTTGCACGTTTTCCCACATGGCGAAGCCATACGGTTTGATAATCATGCAGCCGCGCACCGGCGCGTTTTCAGCCATGTCAGCGGCCTTGATGACCTGCTGATACCATTCGGGGAAGTTTTCTTCCCGCGTGGGGGTGATGGCGGTTTTTGAATTTTTCTGTTTTTGCGCTGCTTCAGCCATGATGTACGTCCGTTTGCGGTAAATAATGAAACCTAGCGATTATAAGCATCGGCGGGGTATTTTAGAAGCCCGCCGTTTTGCCGGTTATACCCTTGTTTTTCAGGTGTTTTGTCTTTGCAAAGGGCGCGCAAGGCAGCTTCTGCCTCGCCTTCCATCGGCGCGCCGTTGAACAGCATGCGCCCGTCCTTGCCGATTTCCACTTCACCTATCGCGGCTTTACCCTCGACACCCGCTGGCACGGCAATGCCGGCGTATTTCATGGTATCAACCGTGATTGTAAAGCGGATGGTTTCAGGCATTTTAATGGGCGAAGGGCTCAGGTCAGCCTCGACAACCGGCTTGCCGTGCACATCGACGCCCGGCTGATATTCAACGCCGCTGTCCGGCACATGCGCCGTTATCGCGCGGCAGGTGGCATCGTCCAGCACCACTGTCTGCGCAAAGGCAGGCGCGCTGAAAAACATAGCCACGGCAAAAACAAAAAACCTCATGGCGTTCCTCCCGCATCGAACCATTCACGCCAGCGAATGACATCGATTTCAACCAAAACCCAGATAATCGCCAGAACCGCGGCAGACAGGACAGTGTTCCAGATAAGTTTTTTGCGGATATTCGCAAATTTGGGCGCGCCGCTGTCAAACCCCTTGCCGTCTTCGCCGTGACGCTCTACCCCCAGCGGCAGTATGGTGAACAGCAGCACCCACCAAATCAGCAGATAGATAAAAAAGGCATACAGCAGGGACATGACATTACACCCGCACCAGATGCACGCGCGTTTGCGGCTTACGGTCAAAACGTTCGGCAAAGAAACGGCGCGCTGTCACGCGAATGGCTTCGGACAAAATATTATCATCGCGGCGGTCTTCTTTGGAAAGATTGCGCACTTTCTCGCCCACTTCGGCAATCACATCGTCGATATATCCTGTATCCAAATCGCTATTTTCATCCAGAAGACCCAGCGCGGTGATTTGCACCGGCGCGAGCAAATCCCCGCCCGCACTTACGACTGCGGTCACAACAAGGCTGCCGTTCCACATGATGCGCTTGCGCGCCAGAATGGCTTCATGGTTTGTCTCGACGATACGCTTACCTTCGATAGCCAGCACGCCGGATTTCACATCGCCAATGACCTTCAAAGACGCCGCGGAGATTTCAATCACCTTGCCGTTTTCAGGCACGATAGCGTCATCCACGCCGCATTCGCGCGCCAGAAGGCCGTGCTTTTCCATCTGCATACGCTCGCCATGTACGGGGACGGCGAAGCGCGGGCGCACCCATGCGTACATCTGTTTCAGCTCGTCGCGGTACGGGTGGCCGGAGACATGCACAGGCGCCTCGCGCTCCGTTACGATATCAACGCCGAGGGCATAAAGGCGGTTTTTGATACGCTCAATCGCCCGCTCGTTCCCCGGAATGGTGCGGGAGGAGAAAATAACTACATCCCCCGGCGCCAGACTGACATCCGGATGGTCGTCGTTGGATATGCGCGCCAGCGCCGCGCGCGGCTCCCCTTGCGAGCCTGTGCAGACATAAACCAGTTTTTCCGCCGGCAAACGCCGCGCGATATCACCATCCAGAAACATCGGCAGGCCGTTCATATACCCGCTGTCGCGCGCCGCTTCTTCGACCGCCCAGAGAGAACGCCCGACAAGGCAAACCTGCCGCCCGCATTTCTGCGCCGCGTGATAAATGCTGTGTACACGCGCAACGTTGGTTGAAAAACAGCTGATAACAATCGCGCCGGAAAATTCGCCGAACAGTTCAGCCAGATTGTCGCGCACTGTTTGTTCTGAACCGGAATGACCCGGCACCATGGCGTTCGTGGAATCCCCCACCAACGCTAAAACGCCTTCGTCGCCCAGCGCGCGCAGCGCGGCTTCATCCGTCAGCTTGCCCACAACGGGGGTAGCGTCGATTTTCCAGTCACCCGTGTGCAAAACCGTGCCCACGCCCGCCGCCGTAATAGCCAGCGCCTGCGCCTCCGGTATCGAATGGGCAACGTCGATGAAACGGATGGTAAAAGGCCCCAGTACCAGAGGCTTTTTGGGGTCAACTTCGTGCAACTTCGCCTGCGTGCCCCAGCTTTGCTCCAGCAAATCCTGACGGATACGCGCGGCGGTGAACGGCGTTGCGTATAGCGGTTTTTTGATACGCGGCCAGAGATGTTCAATCGCGCCGATATGGTCTTCGTGCGCATGGGTGAAGATAACACCCAGAAGGCGGTCACCCAGCGATGTCGCGAATGACGGGTCAGGCAGCAAAATATCCACGCCCGGCATGGTTTCATCGGCAAAGCCCATGCCGCAATCAATCATAATCCATTTATCGTTAAGATCGGAAGAGCACACGTCTGAACT
>ERZ761609.2137-NODE-2137-length-15300-cov-13.262316_pt1 | contig 15300 bp, 13 predicted proteins | sample MGYA00511163_ERZ761609 | MGnify/ENA primary metagenome ERZ761609 (study PRJEB28899, sample SAMN02445070) | bioreactor sludge metagenome | biome: EBPR sludge | place: Australia: Brisbane, Thorneside Wastewater Treatment Plant | collected 2011-12-16 ... | reverse complement strand
CAGGCACAAGATGTCGAGGCGCGGCTTGACGCGACGCGGCGCGAACGCAGCGACACGGATGGACTGCCCGCAGAATTGCTGGCCCGCCGCCGCCTTCTCGCCGGCGAGATCGAAAGCGCGGAAGGAGCGCGCAAGGTAGCGGCCGACGCACGCGCTGAGGGTGAAACGATTCTGCTGACCTTCGACCGCGTGGCGCGAGAAGCGCTGACGGCGCTTTCGAACGTCCGCGAACAGCGCGCGCGGTCGGAAACGCAGCTGGAGGCCGCGAAGGGCCGGCTTGTCGACCTGACCCGTGAGATCGAGGAAACGCTTGGCGTATCGCCGTCGACGCTGGGTGAAATCAGCGGTATTGCCCGACCGGAAGACCTTCCGGCCGCGCAGGCTGCGCAGGCCAGGCTGGATGATCTCAGGCGCGAGCGCGAGCGGATCGGCGCGGTCAATCTGCGTGCGGATCAGGAACTGGCCGAGGTCGTGGCGACCCGCGCGGATCTGGCTCGAGAACACGACGAACTGGGCGAGGCGATCCGCAAGCTCCGGCGCGGCATCGACAGCCTCAACGCCGAGGGGCGCAACCGACTGGTTGCCGCCTTCGAAGTGGTGAACGGACATTTCAAGACCCTGTTCACGCGTCTGTTCGGCGGCGGCTCGGCGGAGTTGCAGCTCATCGAATCGGACGATCCGCTCGAGGCGGGTCTCGAGATCATGGCTCATCCTCCGGGAAAGAAGCCGCAAGTGCTCACGCTGCTGTCTGGCGGCGAACAGGCGCTGACCGCCACGGCCCTGATCTTCGCCGTGTTCCTCACCAATCCCTCGCCAGTCTGCGTGCTGGACGAGGTTGACGCGCCGCTGGACGATTCGAATGTGGAACGGCTCTGCGATCTGCTTGCCGACATGGCTCGGGAAACCGAGACCCGGTTCGTCATCATCACGCACAATCCGATCACCATGGCGCGCATGGACCGGCTGTTCGGAGTCACCATGGCCGAACGCGGCGTGAGCCAGCTTGTCTCGGTCGATCTGGAGGCGGCGGAGCGCCTGGCCGAAGCCAGCTGACGGCGGGCGCCATTCCGGCCCGGATCGCGGCTCCGTCATGCCGCACTGCGGCAACATTGGTCTAATGCGATGATTTGATGTGTTTTTTCAATGCGTTAGATATTTGCCTGGACGCTTGACACAAGGTGAGGGCGAAAATATGGTGCGCGCGCTTTCAAGGGGCCGTTTCTCAGCCCTTCCGCCTCCTGCCCTGACGGCTTTTGAAGGTCCGGCGCGCCCGACGGCGCAACGGCCGACGCCTGAAAGGAGAGGGGATGGATAAGGACGGAACAAGCCCCAAAGCCGGCGAGGATGCGCTGCAGGCGCGCCTCGACGAGTTGACGAAAGCGCTTGACGCCAAGCGTCAAGGCAGCGAAGAGGCCGCGCGATCCAAATCATCAGGATCGGACACGGGTATCGGCAAGGCGATGGGGGCGGGCTTCAGAGTCGCTTCCGAACTCGCTGCAGCCATCCTGGTCGGTGGTTTTCTGGGCTGGCAGCTGGACCTCTGGTTCGGCAGCACACCCTGGTTTCTCATGATCTTCCTGATCCTGGGAATCGTCGCAGGGTTCTGGAACGTATACCGTCTCGCCGCCAAGCCCACCGGGCCGATGGCGGGCACGGACAAGTGAATTCGGGCAGGGTCCGCATCCGGAGCGGAACCTGAACTTGGCTCCAAGGGGTTCAATCGTGGCGGCTGGCGGCGCGGTAATCGATCCGATTCATCAATTCGAGATCAAGAAGATCACGAACATCACTGTCGGTGGGTTGGACCTGTCGTTCACCAACGCTTCGCTGTTCATGGTCATCGCGCTCGGCGTGATTTCGCTGATCATGATCTGGGGCACTTCGGCGCGCGCGATCGTGCCTGGTCGCCTGCAATCCATTGCCGAGATGCTCTACGAGTTCATCGAGGACACCGTCCAGGGCACGATGGGCAAGTCGGGTCGCAAGTTCCTCCCGCTGGTGTTCTCGCTGTTCATGTTCGTCCTGGTCTGCAACATGGTCGGCCTGATCCCGGGCACCTTTACCGTTACCAGCCATATCATCGTCACCTTCGCCCTTGCGGCGGTGGTGATCCTGACGGTGCTGATCTACGGCATCATGAAGCACGGCACGCATTTCTTCGGCCTCTTCGTCCCCTCGGGCGTGCCGAAGCCGCTGCTGCTGCTGCTGACGCCGATCGAGATCATTTCTTTTGTGTCGCGCCCGATCAGCCTTTCGATGCGTCTGTTCGCCAACATGCTGGCGGGACACATTGCGCTGAAAGTGTTCGCGGGCTTCATTCTGATGATGACCGCCGCCGGCGGCGTGGCAGTCGCGCTGTCGCCGCTGCCGCTGCTGATGATCGTGGCGCTGACCGCGCTGGAATTCCTCGTTGCGGCCTTGCAGGCCTTCGTCTTCTCGGTTCTGACCTGCATCTACCTCAACGACGCGCTTCACCCGGGCCATTGATCGGCCCAAACCCAACATCCAAACATCACTGAAACTCAAGGAGTTCTACCATGGATGCGAATGCTGCGAAGCTCATCGGCGCCGGTCTGGCCGCTATCGGGATGGGCGCCGCCGCCATCGGCGTGGGCACGATTTTCGGCAACTTCCTCTCGGGCGCGCTGCGCAATCCGTCGGCGGCTGACGGCCAGTTCACGCGCGCGTTCATCGGCGCCGCGCTCGCCGAAGGTCTGGGCATCTTCGCCTTCGTCGTCGCGCTGATCCTGCTCTTCGTGAAGTGAGCGGCCCCGCCGGGGTCGTTTATTTCCTTGATTGAAACCGGGTCGGCGGCAGGGCTCCTGCACCGGCCCGATCCGAGCAAAACAGGTCGGCCATGTCCTTGTTCATCACCGCCGCACATGCGGCCAGCGGTGCAGGCGGCGGAGGAGCGTTCCCTCCTTTCGACGCTTCGACCTTCGCCGGGCAGCTGTTCTGGCTGGCTGTTGTATTCGGTGCTCTCTATTGGCTGATGGCCAATGTGGCGCTGCCGCGCGTTGCCTCGATCATCGAGGATCGCCGCGCGCGCATCGCCGCCGATCTCGACACGGCCGCCACAGCCCAGAAGGCTGCGGCGGATGCCCAGAAGGCATTCGAGGCCAACCTGGCGCAGGCGAAGGCCAAGGCTCAGGGCATCGCCCAGTCCGCGCGCGACGCGGCGTCCCGCGAGGCCGACGCACGCCGCCATCAGGTTGAAACTGACCTGACGGCCAAGATGGTGGCAGCCGAAAAGGCGATCGCCGAGACCAAGGCCAAGGCCATGGCGAATGTCGAAGGCATCGCCACGGACGCCGCCGCGGCCATCGTTGAACGCCTTGGGGGAAGCAAGCCGGGCGACAAGGCAATCACTGACGCCGTTGCCGCGCTGTCGCAGAGGTAAGGAGACACGGATGTCTGATACGCTCTGGGTCGCCGTCGGATTTGTGATCTTCCTCGGCATTGTCGCCTACTATGGTGGCCACAAAGCCCTGCTTTCGGGGATCGATGGCCGCGCACAGAAGATCGCCGCCGAACTCGCCGAGGCCAAGCGCCTGCGCGAGGAGGCCGAGGCGCTGATGGCCAGCTTCAAGGCCAAGCAGGCGCAGGCCGAGAAGGACGCCGAGGCGATGATCGCAGCCGCCAAGGCCGAGGCCGAGCGCCTCAAGGTTGAGGCGGGGCAGAAACTCGACGATTTCGTCCGTCGCCGCACCGCTCAGGCGGAGCTGAAGATTGCGCAGGCCGAAGCGCAGGCTTCCGCCGACGTTAGGGCCGCCGCAGCCGATCTGGCCGCAGCGGTCGCCGGCAAGGTGCTGGCAGGGCAAGGCGCAAGCGACTCGGCCTTCAGCGCGGCCCTTGGCGAGATCAAGGCGAAAATGAACTGACGGTTCCCGTCCATACCCGGGATCAGACCGTTCTCCGAGCCGGCCGTTCAGGCCGGCTCGATGCTTATGTGGCGCCCTTTCAGCCCGCTTCCCGCGACAGACCAGTTCGACGCCACGCCGGCATTCCAGGCCGATCCGGCTGAAGGTGTCAGGCGGACCCGCGCCTCGTCGGCCGTCCAGGTCAGGCGGATGCTCAGGACCAGTGCGTTGCCGGCCTGGAAATCCCAACTCGTGCCATCATCCTCGAAATGGATGCCGCCGCCCTCGCCCGACCCGGGCGCGAGAGAAAGATAGAGCTGGCGCGCCGGCGCATCATGCGGGCGCACATGAGGCAGCGCGCTCGCCAGGACCAGCGCCGCGCCAACGCGCACGAAGACCGCAGGACAGCCGAGATCGGCAGCGACCGTCACGTTCTGACCGGCGGCGTGTACTTGTCCGCTGTGGAAGTCGACCCAGCCTGACGGGCCGAGCGGAAGGTACTGTGTCTTCACCCGAGCGCCTGGCTCGACGACCGGCGAGAACAGCACATCCGGCCCCAGCATCATCGCGTCCTGGTCCCGGTAGGCGTCTGGATCATTGGCGAAGTCATGGAACAGGGGCCGAATCATCGGCTCGCCTTTGGCATGATAGCGCTGCGCCAGCGTGTAGATCAGCGGCAGGAAGCGGGTCCGAAGGTCGAGGGCGGCGCGAATCTGTGGGAGAACCTCGGGATAAAGCCAAGGCACCGTCGCGGCGGTCCAGTCCGGCGCTACGTGTGGCTTCCAGGAATTCATGACCGCCCGCGGGTGCAGTGCCATCATCTCGATGAAGCGGCAGAGCAGTTCGCCATCGGGACGGGGACCGGTGAAACCGCCGATGTCGTGGCCGACGTTCGACTGACCGGACAGGGCCATCGACAGGCCGTTGCGCAGGTTCCATTTCAACGTGTGCCAGGACGTGGCGTTGTCGCCGGTCCATGTCTCGGCATAGCGGTGCAGGCCGACAGGACCGGCGCGCGTGATCGTATAGGGGCGCGATGCCGGCGCACGGGCCCGGCTTGCCTCGAAGGTAGCCCGTGTCATCAGGAGCGCATGGAGCGGACGCGCCGCCGTGGCGGGAAACGGCCGGCCATGCCCGGTCGCGATCGCATCCTCCTGGCCGATCTCGTATTCATTGTTGTCGTTCCAGCCCGCATCGAATCCGATGTCGAGCACCTGCTCGACCAGGCGCTGCTGCCACCAATGGGCGGTCTGCTCATTGGTGAAGTCGAGATACGACCCCATGCCGTCCCAGAACTGTTCGAGCACCGGCGCGCCATCGCGCGCCTTCACAAAGCCGCCGGCTGCCTTGACCGACGCATAGTCGGGATGATCATCGATCAGTACGGGCTTTAGGTTGGCGACGGTATAAAATCCGAGCGCCTTCAGCTTGGCGAACAAGGCCGATGGGTCAGGGAACTTCTGCCGGTTCCAGGTGAAGACATAGCGCCGCTTGCCGCGGCTGGAATATCCGGAGCCAAAGTGGATCGCGCTGATTGCGATCTCCTCCTTGCGGCAACGTTCCGCAAAGGCGGCGATAACCTGCTGCGCCTCGGCATCGTCCGCGTGGTGCATCGTGGTGAAGGCAAATCCATAGCTCCAGCGCGGCGGAAATGCGGGGCGCCCGGTCAGCATCGTGAAGCGCCGTGTCGTCGCCGCGAGATCGGGGCCGGCGACGAGCCAGAGATCGAGTCCGCGTTCCTCGGCTTCGACATAGCGGTAGATGCCGTGGTAGTTCGAGCGTTCGCAGCCAAGATCGAACGTCATCGGCGCGAGCGTATCGTAGAACAGGCCACCGCATACGTCACCGGACTGCACCGCCATGTACGGCGTATGCTTGTAGAGCGGATCGCCGATCTCCGCATCATAGCCGAGGGCGTCAAGTTGCAGCAGGCGGAAGCGTCGCCCCGTCCGGTCCAGCGGACCGGTCTTGTCGCCGAGGCCGAAATGCCGGTCGTTGTCCAGGCGCATCTGGAAGTGCCGGATTCGCCGGTCGCCGTCGCACAGCGCCAGTCCGCCGGTCGCGCGGTCCCGCAGCCAGGGTTTCCAGTCGTCGCCGACCCGCTGCTCAACGTCCATTCGGACAGGGTTGCCACGCAGCGTCACCCGAAACCGGCCTGCGGTCAGGATATGGTCGCCATTGCTTGTCGTGAGGTCAGCGGCGACGGGCGAAAAGCCAGCAAGCGACTCGCGGCTGCGACCCTCGGCCGGTGTATCGCCCTCGGGCGCGATCATCCAGGTGCGGTCGAGGGCCAGGCCTTCGGGTGGCGCCACGACGATCCGCAAGAGCGTCTCCGACATGGCGCGGACGCGCAGCGTCCAGCCCTCGTCCAGGGAAAGATCAAAGCCGTTCGAGTGCGCTGTCGGCGCGCCAAGTGTTTGAAAGATGCGCATATCTGGCTCAGGACAGGGGCGGAAGTACGAGGCCTGTGGTGGCATCGAACAGATGGCGGTGTTCAGGTGGGGCGAGCGTCAGCCCAACAGTTTCGCCGCGCTTGACCCGGGTCTGCCCGGGAATTCGGACCGAGAGCGTCTCCCCCGACGGCAGGGCGCCATGCAGGTAGCTCTCGCCGCCGAGTTGCTCGGTGATGGAGACCGACAGCGGCACATCGCCAGTTCCGTTCTCGACAAGTGCGATATGCTCGGGCCGCACCCCCAAACGCACGGCAGAAGCGCTGGCAGACGGCCCAGCCGAGCAGGGCACCTTGAGCGTTCCGCCTGCTTTCAGCGCGATGCTGACACCGTCCGAGCCGATTTCGGCGACCGTCCCATCGAGAAAGTTCATGCGGGGAGAGCCGATGAAGCCAGCCACGAACAGGTTTGCCGGCCGGTTGTAAAGGTCGAGCGGGCGGCCGAACTGCTCCAGCCGCCCGTCTTTAAGGACGGCAATGCGGTCGGCCATGGTCATCGCTTCCACCTGATCGTGGGTAACGTAGATCATCGTGTTGCCCAGCCGCTGATGCAGGTTGCCGATCTCGATCCGCATCTGCACCCGCAGTTCCGCGTCGAGATTCGACAGCGGTTCGTCGAACAGGAAGATTTTCGGTTCGCGCACCACGGCGCGACCGATCGCGACGCGCTGGCGCTGACCGCCTGACAGTTGCCCGGGGCGGCGATCCAGCAGATGTTCCATCCGCAGCATGCGAGCCGCTTCCGCCACGCGCCGCTGAATCTCCGGCTTCGGGGTCTTGAGGTTCTCCAGACCAAATGAAAGGTTCTGGCGCACGCTCATGTGCGGATAGAGCGCATAGCTCTGGAATACCATGGCGAGTCCACGTTCGGCCGCCGGAACGTCGTTGACCAACGCGCCATCAATCTCGATCGCGCCGCCGGTCACGCTTTCCAGTCCTGCGATGAGACGCAGCAGCGTGGACTTTCCGCAGCCGGACGGGCCAACGAAGACGATGAACTCTCCGTGACCAATCGACAGGTCAACGCCATGGATGACTTTGGTGGCGCCAAAAGACTTCGTCACCTGTCTGAGATCGAGTGTCGCCATCACTTCAGTCCTGTATTGGCGATGCCCGTCGTGATGTGCCGTTGCAGGAACACGAACACCAGCGTCACCGGCAAGAGCGTCAGCACCGTCATCGCAAGCAGGTGGTGCATGTTGTCGTTGAGCTCGCCCTTGAAGGTTGAAAGGCCGAGCTGGAGCGTGAAGACTTCCGACTGGGTCAGGACGATCAGCGGCCACATGAAATCGTTCCAGCGCCACATGACCGACAGGATCGCCAGGACAGACAGCGCAGGCAGGCTCAACGGCAGCATGATGCGCCAGAAGATTTTCCACTCGGAAGCGCCGTCCATGCGGGCCGCCTCGAGCAACTCATCGGGAATGGTCAGCATGTACTGGCGCAGCAGGAACACGCCGGTCGGCGTCGCGATGGCCGGAATGATGACGCCCCAGAGCGTGTTCAGCATGCCCAGCGTGCTGACCGTGATGAACAGCGGCACCAGAATGACGGTCGGCGGGATCAGCAGCGTCGAGATGATGACGATCACCATCGCGTCGCGTCCCCGGAACCGGTACTTTGACAAGGCGAAGGCGGCCATGGCGTTGACCACGAGGGTCAGCACGGTTGCCACGACGGTGACGAAGGTCGAGTTCCAGAAGTAGCGCAGGAAGTTGAAGGTGCGCGACTGCGTCGAACCGATGGTCGGCTCCGTGTAGTTCTGCCAGCGCGGCTGGACGATCTCCTTGCGGGCCAGCGCCGTGCGTGGGACCTCGATGATCGTGTCGGGCGTTGCCAGTTCGAAGACGCGGGCATTGGCGCCGCGTGGGCCGACGAACGCGACGTCGGCCTTGGTCCCGTCCGGCTTTGACCAGACGAAAACGCCAAGCGGCCGCTGGCCGTCAGCCGCGTGCAGGGTCACCTGCTCGTAGGGCAGCAGGCGCGGGTCATTCTCGACCAGAGCACGCGGCGACTTCACCGACGAGACGAACATCCACATGATCGGCAGCGCCACGACCAGCACGCCAAGCGCGAGGTAGGCATAGGCGAGCCAGTCGCTCCAGTGCAGGCCGACGCGCCCGCGTCGTCGCGCCAGGAATGCGGTGACGTCCGTCGTCCCGATCATCAGCCAGCCCTCTTTCGTGTCGCCGCAAGCTGAAGGAGGGTCAGGACCAGCAGCACGCCGGCAACCAGCACCGACGAGGCCGCCGCGATCCCATACCGCTTGGCATCGCCGATGAAGGCGCTCTCGTAGATGTGCTGGATCAGCATCTTGGTCGCCTGACCCGGACCGCCGCCGGTCAGGACATAGACCTCGTCGAAAACCTGGAAGGCGCGGATCAGCGACAGCACCAGCACGACGATCATTGTCGGCATCAGCAGTGGTAGGGTGATGCGCCAGAACTGGCGGCCTTTCGACGTTCCGTCCATTTCCGCCGCCTCGTAGAGGTCCTTGGGGATCGACTGCAGGCCGGCGAGCAGGATCAGCATGTAGAAGCCCAGGTGCCCCCAGGTGTAGACGAAAATGACCCAGAACATCGGCCAGCCGGAGCGCACGTCGATCAGCCAGTTGATCGGACGGTAGTCGGGAAGGGTCAGGGCCTGCGGCGTGAGGACGAACGTCACGACTGTGATCGATCCGAGTGCGGCTGCGATCCTGGCTGCGAGCGTGCGCCGTGCCTCAGGCAGTCGGCGGGCGATGCGCATGACGGCAGCGTGAATCAGCAGCCCGACAAGCGCGAAGGCCGCAAGTCGAAACCCGATGGTCGGAACCAGCGCATTCCAGCCGTCCGTCGCATCTCCCAGCCACTCGTTGAGAATGCCGCGACGCTTGAGCACCCAGTCCCAGATCACGGCGACGACAACCGGCGACAGCATGACGGGGTAGAAATAGACGGCGCGCCAGAAGCCGCGACCGCGAATGTCGCGGTTGAGCACCAGGGCAGTGAGCAGTGCCACGACGACCATCACGGGCACCTGAACTAGGGCGAAGAACAGCGTGTTCCAGACGCCGGTCCAGAACGAAAATCCGGCGACCGGACAGGTCTTGGGGTCGAGGTAGCTTTGACAGCCAAGGAGTTCCCGGAAGTTCTCCAGCCCGACGAAGGGACGCTCGCCGAGCAGCACTGACTGTCCGCCAGTGAAGGCGATGTAGAAATTGAGAATCATCGGCCAGAAGGAAAACAGGCCGAAAACCAGAAGGTTGGGCAAGAGAAAGACATAGGCCATGCGGTGCGCGCCGACATGGCGTTGCACCGCGCGGAATGGCCCGTCGAGCGCGTCGCCGAGCCGGCTCCAGAGCCATAGCGCCAGAGCGCCGCCGCTGGCGGCGCCCTTGGGGCTTGGAGTCGCCGTTGTCATGGCCCTGTCCTGTCCGGTTAGGGGACGGCGCTCCGCCCGGCGCCGTGGCCGGGCGGCAGACGCTTTACTTCTTCACGGCGTTATCGATCTCTTCCTGGATCTTGGGATAGGCCTGCTGCAGCGTCAGCGGTCCCGTAATCGCCTGCGCCACGTAGTTCACGGTGGCGTTGAAGATGGCGACGTTGCGCTGATAGGCCTGAAGCTGATGCGCAACCGGCGAGATCTTGGCGAAGTCGGCAGTGAACTGCTTCAGCGCCGCCTGCGTCTGTTCGCCGACCTCCTTGCCGTAGGTCAGGCCTTTCTCGGCAACCGCCTTGTGCGCGGGGATCTGCACAGTGCGCTCATAGTATTCCTTGATGATCGGCTCGGAGACCATGAACTCCATCACCTTGGCGACCTCCGCCGGGTGCTTGGTCGACTTGAATGCCACCATCGCAGCGCCACCCGGCATGGCCGAACAGCCGGCCGGGCCGCAGGGCTGCGGCGGCACGATCCACTCGAACTTGTTGCCGATGTCGCTTTGGAACTTCTGGATCATCCAGGAGCCGGCGATATGCATCGCGGTGTCGCTGTTGATGAACATGTCGCCGGCGTTCTTCCACTTGGCGCCCGATGCCCCCGGCCAGATATCCGGGGGCATAAGCCCGTCCTTGTGCCATTGCACGACGCGCTCGGCCGTCGCCTTGAAGCCATCGTCGACCACGGCGCTCGGATTGCCCTGTGCGTCGAAATACTTGGCGCCCATCGAGATGGCGATGCCAGCGAAGCGGTGCCCTGTGCGATCCAGCGCCATGCCGGAATAAATCTTACCCTTCTTCTGCACCTCGGCCAGCGCCTTGGCCCAGTCATCCCAGGTCGCGCCTGCGCCGGGCATCTTCACGCCGGTCTGGTCGAACATGGTCTTGTTGACGAAGGGGCCGGTCACGGTGAGCTGGGTCATCCAGCCGTAGATGCCCTTGTCGTTGGGGCCGACACGCATCCACGGCAGCGTGGTGGCGAAGTTCGCCTCCCAGTTCGCGGCGTTGATGTGCGGACGCAGGTCCAGATAGTACTTGTTTAGTCCGCCGAGATTGGTGACGCGCGCCATGTCTGGCGCCTCGCCACCCTGCAGGCGTGTCTCCAGCTGTTCGCGGATGACCGCGAAGCCGACCTTGTCCACCGTTACCTTGATGGCCGGGTTGGCCTTCTCGAACCGGTCGAGCAGATCGCGCGCCACGTCGCATTCGTTGGCGTCGGCGTAGCACAGGTACCGGAGATTGACCGTCTGCGCCAGGGCGGGGGTCGCCGTCGCTGCAAAGAGTGAAGTCGTCAGTCCGAGCGCGAGCAGCCCCGGGCCTTTCCAGGCAGTCGTCATGATGAAGTCCTCCCAATATGCCCGCCGGCCGGGCGAATTTTCCATCGCTGGCCCGGTACGGATCGCAAGCCGAAAAGCGATTGGCGGGAGTTTGGCAAACGTTTGCCAAGTAAGTCAAGCTGCAATACCGTTGACGTCGTCATGAATCGTCTGGCTGATATCCTGAACCATCGATCACGATCCGCCGGCGCGCCCGCGCGCGTCTCGCTCTCGACCATTGCGGCGCGGGCCGGCGTCTCCGTCTCGACCGTGTCGCGCATTGTCAACGGGCAGTTGGGGCGTGCCAATCCGGCGACGGTTGCGCGGGTGCAGGCGCTCATCGAAGCTTATGACTATCGTCCGGACAAGATCGCACGGGCTTTGCGCCATGGGCGCAGCCGGGTCATCGCGATGCTGGCGCCCAACCTCGACAACCCGGCGATGGGGGCCATCGCGACCTCGACCGAAGCCGCGCTTCGTGCGGCGGGCTATGTCATGATCCTCTGCGATACCCATGACGAACCCGCGCTTCAGGACGAATATCTCGAAGCCATGCGCGCCCAGTCAGTCGAGGCCTATGTGGTCGTCTCTGCGATTGCGAGCTCCGCGCTGGCAGCCTTCATCGCCCGGGGTGATCCTCTTGTGCTGGTTGGCCGTCGCCAGCCTCCGGGAGCACCGGCGGCGGCTTTCGTCGGCATCGACAATCGTGATGCCGGACGCTGCGCAGCCCGCTTCCTGATCGAAGCCGGGGTCAAGGCGCCCGCGCTGGTGCACACCACGCTGACGTCCTCCGCAGTTGCTGACCGCGTTCTTGGTTTTCGTGCCGGGCTTGAGGAGGCTGGTGTCGGCCGGGATTGCCTGCGTGTCGCGGCTTCCAGCCATCTTCAGCATCTGCATGCCGGGTATGAGGCAGCCCGGGCGCTGTTTTCCGCAGGTGGCTGGCCAGATGGCTTGTTCTGCGTCAGTGACCTCATGGCCTACGGCACATACCGTCTGGCGCGTGAGCATGGTGTTCGGGTGCCGCAGGATTGCATTCTGGTCGGCGTCGACGACAGCCCTCTGAACGAGTGGATCGCCGACTGGTTGACGTCGGTGCATATCCCGTACGCCGACTATGGTTCGGCAATCCTGAAGCAGCTCGAAGCGGTTTGGGCGGGCCAGGCGGCAAGCGATCTCCTCTTGCCGCATCATCTGGTCAATCGGCTGAAGGCGAGGCGCAAGCCTTTGTCGGATCATGACTGACGAAACGGCCGGCCTTGTCCGCCTGCTGGGCGGGTTTCGTCCATCGCGTTTCTTGTGCGTTGGGGAAGAGCCGCTGGCGGCAGGACTTTCCGGCACCCGCACGCTGCAACTCCAGCTCAGGCGGAACGACGGCGTTCTGGCCCGGGCCATCCTGACCGGACCGGAACAGGCATGGGAGGGAACGCCGGCTGTTGTCTACTGTCATGCCCATGGTGGGCGCTACGACATCGGCGCAGCGGAACTTGTCGCCTCACGTCCTGCCCTGCGGCCTGAGCCATACGGTTTGGCTTTGGCCTCGCGGGGAATCGTGGCGCTGGCCATAGACATGCCATGCTTCGGTGTCCGCTCGGCCGAAACGGAAAGCGCGGCTGCGAAACGGCATCTGTGGCGCGGCACGACGCTATTCGGCGAGATGCTGGAGGATCTCTCCGGCGCGCTCGATCTGCTTGGCGATTGGCCTGGAATAGACCGGGAGCGGATTGGCGCATTCGGCATTTCCATGGGGGCGACGCTGGCGTTCTGGCTGGCCGCGCTGGAGCCCCGCCTAAAGTGTATCGCGCATCTGTGCTGCTTTGCCGACCTTGCCGAACTGGTCAGACAGGGCGAACACGACCGCCATGGCATCTACATGATGGTTCCCGGACTGCTGCGGCAGATGCGCACCGGAGCAATCGCCGGACTGGCCGCGCCACGCCCGCAGCTTGCCTGCATGGGGGCCAAGGATCCGTTGACCCCACCTTCCGCCATAGCGGTGGCAGTCGCCGATGTCCGGGCATCGTATGCTGCCCGCAATGCACTGGATCGGCTGACTATCACGATTGACGCGGAAGCTGGCCACTGTGAGACCCCTGAAATGCGGACGGCGGTGCTGGATTTCCTGACACGGCAGCTTTGAACAGGCGGGCAGGTTGACGCTCTTGACGCGCGCACCTATTAGCCAGAGTGCAATGAACGACGTCTCGATCCGTCGCAGGAATTCCTCTTTGCCCCCTTGGCGGGAGTGATTCCTTGGAAGGCACCAGTCTGCCGGGAATTCGTCTCCTCAGGTTTGGATGCTCGGGATCAGACGCGGCCATCGCCCTTGTGCTGCGGGTGCAGCGATGTCCCAGCGACCCATCCGATTGCGAGCCATGACTTTCGATCCCGCCCTTCGCGACGCAGCTTTCAGCGCCAACGCCTGGCCGTTTGAGGAGGCCCGCAAACTGGTCGCTCGCGTCGAGAAAACGGGACAAAAGCAGGTTCTGTTCGAAACCGGCTATGGGCCTTCGGGCCTGCCTCACATCGGCACCTTCGGGGAGGTGGCGCGCACGACCATGGTGCGCCGCGCATTCGAGTTGCTCACGGGCGGGACGATCAGCACGCGGCTGATCGCATTTTCCGACGACATGGATGGGCTGCGCAAGGTTCCCGACAACATCCCGAACAAGGACCTGATCGCCGCTCATCTCGGCAAGCCGCTCACGGAGGTGCCGGACCCATTCGGCACGCATGAGAGCTTTGGCGCGCACAACAATGCCCGCTTGCGCGCCTTTCTCGACGCCTTCGGCTTTGAATACGAGTTTCTGTCTGCCACGCAATGCTATGCCTCGGGCCGTTTCGACAGGACGCTGCTGTTCATGCTTCAGCGTGTCGAGGCGATCATGGAGATCATGCTGCCGAGCCTGCGCGAGGAGCGGGCTGCATCCTATTCGCCGTTCCTGCCGATCCACCCGGAGACTCGCGTGGTGATGCAGGTGGCGATTGAAAAAGTTGATGCACGGGCGGGCACCATCGCCTGGCGCGATCCGGACACCGGAAAGGCCTTCGAGACACCGGTCACCGGCGGTCACTGCAAACTGCAGTGGAAGCCCGACTGGGCCATGCGCTGGGTGGCGCTTGGCGTCGACTACGAGATGGCAGGCAAGGATCTCATCGACTCGGTGAAACTGTCGAGTGCGATCGCCCGCGCGCTGGATTCAACGCCGCCGGACGGCTTCAACTACGAGCTTTTCCTGGACGAGAAGGGCCAGAAGATCTCGAAATCGAAGGGCAATGGCCTCACCATCGACGAGTGGCTGACCTATGCCAGCCCGGAGAGTCTGTCGCTGTTCATGTATCAGAAGCCGCGCGAGGCGAAGAAGCTCTACTTCGATGTCATTCCGCGCTGCGTCGACGAGTATCTCTCTTTCCTTGACGCGTATCCGCGACAGGACGAAAAGAACCGTCTCGGCAATCCGGTCTGGCACATTCACAGCGGCGCTCCGCCTGCGCCGGAACGGATCTCAAACGAAGCGAACGGACGTGGCAGCGGCATTTCCTTCGCGCTTCTGCTCAATCTCGTCGCCGTGGCGAACGCTGAAACGAAGGATGTGCTCTGGGGGTTCCTGAAGCGCTATGCGCCGTCGGCGTCCCCCGCCACCCATCCACAATTGGATGCGCTGGTTGGCTACGCCATTCGCTACTACACGGATTTCGTGAAGCCGAAGAAAGTCTATCGCGCAGCCGACGCAGACGAGATCGCCGCGCTTGCCAGGCTTGCCGGTCGTCTGCGGGCGTTGCCGCCGGAGGCCACATCCGAAGCGATCCAGGAAGCCGTCTACGACGTTGCCAGGCCAATTCCGCGCTTCCAGGACATGAAGGCGAAGGGGGCCACGCCCGAGCGCCCGGGCGTATCGAACCTGTGGTTCAATACATTGTACCAAATCCTGCTCGGCGAGGAGCGCGGCCCGCGCTTCGGTTCGTTTGCCGCCATCTATGGGCTGAGCGAGACCGCGACCCTCATCGATCGCGCCCTTGCCGGCGAGTTGATCCGCGAGCATGAGGCCTTTGTGGCGAAACGTGCCGAGGGGTGAGGCACGTCGTCCCTCCCGGCTTTGCCCGCTACTGGCTCGCCCAGAATATCCGTGCCACGAAGACGATGTCGTCGCGGGGGAAGAACTGTGACGGGCCACTGGCTTCCGTTCGGGCAAGATCGATCCCATTGGTGGTTTCGCGCCTGACCTCGCCGAGCACCATGCCCCCGTCCTTCAACCGAA
>ERZ761609.2136-NODE-2136-length-15301-cov-7.957628_pt1 | contig 15301 bp, 13 predicted proteins | sample MGYA00511163_ERZ761609 | MGnify/ENA primary metagenome ERZ761609 (study PRJEB28899, sample SAMN02445070) | bioreactor sludge metagenome | biome: EBPR sludge | place: Australia: Brisbane, Thorneside Wastewater Treatment Plant | collected 2011-12-16 ... | reverse complement strand
CCCTTGAGCCCCTTCGTGAGCCTTTGGTCCTTGCCGAGATCGTCCCACACCTCGCGCTTCACGCGGATGTCGGTGATCGCGTCGCTGAGGCGCACAACGAGCCGCGCCGCCGGCTCCGACCCGAGGTCGGTCTCAGCCGCAACCAGCGCCCGCAGGAACTTGTCCTTGCCACCGCCGGATAGTTGTTTCGTCGTCCGTCCCATCAAACCGTCTCCCCGCTTCGCATTTCAGCTCGCCGCCCTCTGATCGCTCTCGCGGTCCTGCCGCGCATCGATCACTGGAAGCAGCTCCCTGAACAGCCGCTCGAGATCCGCCGTCCCGTCACCATATTTCTCACCCATGCGTTTCGGCAAGGATTCCCAGTCGAACGCGTTCGCGATTGCATCCCGGTACGGCATCTCCGTCGTGAGCATAGGATGAAACGCACTGATATCCTCGATCAGCACGCGATCCTTGCCGTGCCCGCGCACACCGTTCGCGATCGTGACGTAGCGGCGGTCGTCGAACGGGATTTCCGCCAACGCGTCGAGGTGCCCCTTGTTCTCGATGAGCAGCGCGATCCGATCGACCGCGAGCTGCGAGACATAGTCCGGGCGGAACGGCACCAGCACCTTGTCGGCCGCCGTCAGCGCGGCGAGAGCCGCGAGCGACAGTCCCGGCGCACAGTCGAGAATGACGAGGTCGTAGCTGGCGCCAAAGCGCTTCAGGAGTGTCTCGATCCGCCCCCTGACGCGGCTCGCCACCACATCGGGATTGTTGCTCTCGCGCGATTGCTTGAGAAAAAGTTCGCCCTGGATGTCCTCGAGCAGCAGCGACCCCGGCAGCAGGTTGATGCGCGCCGGACGGCCGGCGTCGTCGACGACGTCGCCGACATTGGCGATCAGATAGTCGCGCGGCTTGGCCGGGATGCCGTCGAACAGATCGTAGAAGTAGTCCGCGATCGTCTTCTGTGCGCGCCGCGCCTCGCTCCAGCCCTGCCCGCCGATCAAAATCAGAGAGGCATTGCACTGACTGTCGAGGTCGAGCACGAGCACGCGCTTGTTGCCCCAGACGGCGAACGCCTGGGCGAGCATGACGGATAATGTGGACTTGCCGACGCCGCCCTTGCGATTGGCGACAGCGAGATAGAACGCCATGTCTGTTTTCCTCCCGGACTTCCAACCGGAAGCCCGTGCCGTGATTCCGGGAGGTAGGGCAACCGGCCGCGCCGACGGGGCGCGATATCTCCCCAGTAACACCTGCAGGGTGCCAGAGCATGGGCAACCCCGGAGATTGCTGTGGACGGAGCGATGGAGCCCGATGCCGACTCACGGTCTAGTTCGCCCGAGGGTGAAGGAGCGGTCCCATGTCTTTGATGTTTTCGCTGGTTTATGCCGGACATGCGCGCGGGTCGCATCACAAGCTGGCGCTTGACGCCGTCCGCCGCCTGCGCGGCCCTGATGCCGACGCCTGGCGCCGCGTGTTCCTGAAGCATGCCGCCGTCTTCGTCCCCGCCGCCAAGGTCCCCGACGACGTCTTCAAGGATTTCAAGAATCACGTTCTTCACCCGCGCGACGGATACTGGGGCGGCGCGCCGCTCGCCTGCCGCCAGTGGTACGACACGTTCGTCTCCGAACTGCGCGCCGGCAACTGGGAAAAAGCCATCTATGCCGCCGGCGTCCTGAGCCATTACGTCGCCGATCCCATCCATCCCTTTCACACCGCGCAATCGGAGGCGGAAAATGCCATCCATCGTGCCTGCGAATGGAGCATCAACCGCGCGTATGACGACCTGCGCGCGGAGGGCGAGTCGGCATACGGCACACTGGGCATCACCGTCGATGCCGATCCGAACTGGCTGACCATTCTGGTGGGCCGCGGCGCCGACAAGTCGAACGGCCATTACGAAAAGCTGATCGCCCACTACGACGTCAACCGCGGCGTCGTTGACCCGCCTGCGGGCCTCGATCCGGTCGCCCGCCGCATCATGGCGGAACTCGTGCACTACGCAGCAGAGACAATTGCTGTCGTCTTCCACAAGGCCTTTGAGGAGGCTGGCGTCGCCCCGCCCCAGGTCTCGGTGACGGCCGAAATGCTGCTCGCTGCGATCCGCATTCCCAAAAACCAGCTCCTGAAGAAGATGGAGAACGCCGCCGAACGCAAGCTCGTGGCCGCCATGTACGACGAGCTGAAGGCGACGGGTACGGTCGAGGCGACACTGCCGGAAGATGATCGCGCCATCCGCGACGTCTATGCCGCGGAAGTCGTGTCAAAAAGGCAGCTCGTCGATATCGCGACGGTATTCAAGGGTGCGCATGTCGAACCCGTTGCACCGGACGCGGGTTCATCGACGATCACACCATCGAAAGCTGCGACACGCGAAACCGCGATCGAACCCGCCCCGGAACGCCCCACCCGTGCGACCGCGCAAACGTCGCCGGCGCGCGCCCCTGCGAGCGAGCGGGACGGCAGGGAGCCGTCGACATCCGTACCGTCCTTCACACCCACCGGCGCACCGCCGGCACAGATTGCCCCCCCGGCAGCCGAACCGGTGACGACATCGTCCGAGACAATGCCTCCAGAACAGCCCGTCCGCACCGGGTCCGCAGAGCGAACACTCGCTCTCGATGCCGATGTCGTCGACGCGCCCTCCATCGGGCCGAAGACAGCCGAGCGTCTTTACGCGGTCGGTATCCGCACCGTTTCCGATCTGCTCGCCGCCGACGCAGGTGCGCTCGCTGCCGCGCTCCAGACACGCTGGATCGGGACCACGACCGTCGCCGACTGGCAGGCGCAGACACGCCTCGCCACGGAGATTCCCGGCCTCCGGGACACGCATACCCAACTCCTCGTCGGCGCCGGATACCGGGACGCGCGCACGCTCGCCGACGCTGATCCCGACACGCTCGCTGCCGATGTCCTTAACTTCGCCCTGTCCGCCGAAGGGCGCCGGTTGCTGCGCGACGGCGCCGCCCCTGACATCGAGAAGATCAAGGGCTGGCTCGAACGGGCCCGGACCGTGCTCGCTGCTTAGGCGGCTGGCGCCCAAAAAACATCCAAACCAACGTTGACCCGATTAGGGTGTTCACCTCATGATGCAAAAATGCGCATGAGACGGGCGCTGGTACACGGGTCAATGGATGGCGACGGTTTTCAATGAAATGCAGGGCACTGACGGCAAAACCCGTCAGGTCTATTCCCGGGTCGATGACTGGCTGAAAAAGACCCCGTCCGAAGTCATCGCCGACCGCAAGGGCGAGGCGGAACACTTCTTCCGACGCATCGGTATCACTTTCAATGTCTACGGCGATGCGCAGGGCACCGAGCGTCTCATTCCGTTCGACATCATTCCGCGACTGCTGACGTCCGCTGAATGGGCATTTCTCGCGCGTGGCCTCGAGCAACGCGTCAAGGCGCTGAACGCCTTCATCGCCGACGTCTACGGCGCCCGTGAGATCGTTGCCGCAGGCATCGTTCCGGAAGAACTCATTCTGCAGAACCCGGCCTTCCAGCCCGAAATGGTCAACTTCGTGCCGCCGGCCAAATCCTACGTCCAGATTGCCGGCATCGACATAGTCCGCGTGGATGCCGAGACCTTCTACGTTCTCGAAGACAATGCCCGCACCCCTTCGGGCGTGTCGTACATGCTGGAAAACCGCGAAGCGATGATGCGGCTCCTGCCCGAATTGTTCGGCCAGTATCGTGTCTCCCCGGTCGACAACTATCCGGACGCGCTCCTCGAAACGCTCCGTTCCGTCGCCCCGCGCACCGCATCCCGAGAGCCGACGGTCGTACTGCTTACGCCCGGTCCCTACAACTCCGCCTACTACGAGCACTCCTTCCTCGCCGACAAGATGGGCGTCGAGCTCGTCGAGGGACGCGACCTCTTCGTGCGCAACGCCATCGTCTACATGCGCACGACCGAAGGCCCCCGCCGCGTCGACGTCATCTATCGCCGCATCGACGACGAATTTCTCGACCCGCTCGTCTTCAATCCCGACAGCATGCTCGGCGTCCCCGGCATTGTTTCCGCCTACAAGGCAGGCAACGTCACGATCTCGAACGCCATCGGCACCGGCGTGTCCGACGACAAGGCGATCTACAGCTATATGCCGGAGATCCTGAAATTCTACCTCGGTGAGGAGCCGCTTTTGAAGAATGTGCCGACGCACCGCTGCCGCGAGCCCGAGGCGCTCAGATACACGCTCGCCAATCTCGACAAGCTCGTCATCAAGGAAGTGTCCGGCTCCGGCGGCTACGGTATGCTCGTCGGCCCGCACGCCACCAAGGCCGAACGCGATGTCTTCGCCGACAAGCTCCGCGCCCGCCCCGATGCCTTCATCGCCCAGCCGACACTGGCGCTGTCGACCGTCCCGTGCTTCGTCGAAAGCGGCGTCGCGCCCCGCCACGTCGACCTTCGCCCCTACGTTCTCTCAGGTGCCGACAAGGTGCGCTGCATACCGGGCGGCCTGACACGCGTCGCCCTGAAAGAGGGCTCGCTCGTCGTGAATTCATCGCAGGGCGGCGGCACCAAGGATACCTGGGTGGTGGAGGACTGACCGATGCTGTCCAGGATGGCCGATAGCCTCTACTGGCTCTCGCGATACACCGAACGCGCCGAGAACCTCGCGCGCATTCTCGATGTCGCGCAGCGCCTTTCGCAGCTTCCCTCCGCCTATGCCGGCGCCTCCAACGAATGGGAGAGCGCGATCGCGACGGCGTCGTGCAAGGAGGTATTCGATCGCTCCTATCCGGAAGCCACCCGCGAGAACGTGATCCGCTTCCTCGTCGGCACCGACGGCAATCCGAACTCGATCATCGCCTGCATCGAAACCGCGCGCACCAATGCACGCGCCGTCCGCACCACCATCACCACGGAGATGTGGGAGATCATCAACGACGGCTGGAACGAGATGCGTCGCGTCAGGGTCGACGACATGACGCCGTCTGAACTGGCGGCATTCCTGGCGCAGGTGAAGCAGTTGTCACTTCGCTTCGATGGCGCCGCCTATCGCACGATGCTGCGAACGGACCATTACTGGTTCCAGCGCCTCGGGACATTCATCGAGCGCTCCGACAACATGGCGCGCCTTCTGGACGTGAAGTATCACATCCTGCTGCCCGAAAAGGCGCCCGTCGGCGGCAGCCTCGATTACTTCCAGTGGGCAGCGATACTGAGATCCGTGAACGCGCTGACGTCGTTTCATTGGGTCTACAGGAAGAGCGTTCAGCCCTGGCTCGTCGCCGATCTCCTGATCTTCCGGCCCGAGCAGCCACGCTCGCTCGTCTCCTGCTACAAGGCCATCAACGAATATCTCGACCAGATCGCCGACGCCTACGGTCGTCAGGGCCCCGCCCAGCGGATCGGCCGCACGACGTTGTCGCGCCTGTCGATGGGTGACATAGACACCGTCTTCCAGTCGGGCCTGCATGAGTTCCTCGACGGCTTCATCAAGGAGAACAATGCGCTCGGCGCGGCGATCTCGCAGCAGTATCTGAGCTGATCGGACCCCGGCATGCGCATCAAGGTTCGACACGAAACGACTTACACCTATGCGGCCCCGGCACGCGGCGCCCTGCAGATGATCCGTCTGACGCCGAGGTCGTGCGAGAACCAGTTCGTGCGCACCTGGCGGGTCGAGATCGACGCCGACTCTCGCCTCGAAAAGAGCGAGGATGCCTACGGGAACCGCATGCACATGGTCTCGATCGAAGGTCCGATCGAGCGCGTCGTCGTGACCATCGAGGGAGAGGTCGACACGACGGATTGCGGCGGATTCGTGCGCGGAACCCTCGAACGACAGCCGGAAGGCCTGTTCCTCCGCGACACCAGCCTGACGCAGCCGTCACCGGCCATCCGCGCCTTCGCCCGGAACGCGCGCGCAGCCGAGGGCGGCGACATGCTGGCAGCCCTTCATCGCATCAATGCGGAGATCCACACGAGCCTCCGGTTCGATACCGACGCCACCCATGCCGCGACGCGCGCCGCCGACGCATTCGAGGGCGGGCACGGCGTCTGCCAGGATTTCGCCCAGGTGTTCATCGCCGCCGCCAGGTCGCTCGGCGTGCCGGCGCGCTATGTCAGTGGCTACTACCTGCGCACGGACAGGACCGACCAGGAAGCCGGACATGCCTGGGCGGAAGCGCATCTGAAGGGGCTTGGATGGATCGGCTTCGATCCCGCGCAGGGCCATTGTGTGACCGATCGCTATATCCGCGTTGCCATTGGCGCCGACGCCAACGAGGCCGCGCCGTTGCGTGGTGCCCAGGTGGGTGGCGCTGGCGAGGCGCTACAGGTCGCCATCGACGTCACGCGCGGTCGCGATATCGTCCAGCAGTAAAATCCAGCAGTAAAAAATGTGGCGCCCGAACGTCGCCGAGCGCCACACCTCAATTCAGTGTCAGTGTCCGTCACGCCGACTTCAGGATGCCCTTGCCGGCGAAGCGGGCCGTATCCCCGAGCTCTTCCTCGATGCGGATGAGCTGGTTGTACTTGGCGAGCCGGTCCGAACGGCTGAGCGAACCTGTCTTGATCTGCCCGCAGTTGGTCGCGACCGCGAGGTCGGCAATCGTCGAATCCTCCGTCTCGCCCGAGCGGTGCGACATGACGGCCGTATAGCGTGCCGAATGCGCCATGTTGACCGCGTCGAGCGTCTCGGTGAGCGATCCGATCTGGTTCACCTTGACCAGGATCGAGTTGGCGACGCCCTTCTTGATGCCGTCCGAAAGCCGCTCGGTGTTGGTGACGAAGAGATCGTCGCCGACGAGCTGGCACTTCTTGCCGATCGCGTCCGTGAGCATCTTCCAGCCCGCCCAGTCGTCTTCCGCCATGCCGTCTTCGATCGAGATGATCGGATACTTCGAAACGAGTGCTTCGAGGTATTTGACCATGCCGGCGCTGTCGAGCGACTTGCCTTCGCCCTCGAGCTCGTATTTGCCACCCTTGAAGAACTCGGTCGAGGCGCAATCGAGCGCGAGCATGACGTCGGACCCCGGCTTGTAGCCGGCCTTCTCGATAGATTTCATGATGAAGCCGAGGGCTTCGTCGGCGCTCTTGAGGTTGGGCGCGAAGCCGCCTTCGTCGCCGACGTTGGTGTTGTGGCCCGCCTCGCTCAGGTTTTTCTTGAGCGTGTGGAAGACTTCAGCGCCGATGCGGATGCTGTCGGCGCAGCTCGCCGCACCCACCGGCATGATCATGAATTCCTGGATGTCGATCGGGTTGTCGGCATGCGCGCCGCCGTTGATGATGTTCATCATCGGGACTGGCAGGACGTGTGCGCTTGTGCCGCCGACATAGCGGAAGAGGGCGAGGCCCGATGCATCAGATGCCGCCTTGGCGACCGCGAGCGAGACACCGAGAATGGCGTTGGCGCCGACGCGTGACTTGTTTTTCGTGCCGTCGAGCGAAAGTAGTGCTGCGTCGATGCGGCGCTGTTCCTCCGCCTCCATCCCGCGCAGCGCGTCTGCGATCTCACCGTTGACGGCGGCGACCGCCTTGAGCACGCCCTTGCCGAGATAAGTCTTCTTGTCCCCGTCACGCAGCTCGACCGCCTCGTGCGCACCCGTTGACGCGCCCGACGGCACGGCGGCGCGGCCCTGGGAGCCGTCTTCGAGAATGACGTCCACTTCGACGGTCGGATTGCCGCGGCTGTCGAGGATCTGGCGGCCGACGATATCGACGATGGCTGTCATGTGCGGGAACTCCTTGTGGTGGCTGTCTGGCGCGGCTTTTATCCGAGCCGAAAGGGGGCGGGAAGGGCGCGGATGCCGCAATCGCCCCACAGATTAACCGAAAGTCGCACGATCCTGGCCGAATCCGAGCCCGGATACCGACAGAAACGAGGCCGGGTCGTTGCGGCCGGTCCGAACGGGATGAACGCCATGACAGTGGATAGAGCACTGCTTGCCGAGGCTTGCGACCTGGCGCTGGCCGGAAAATGGGACGCAGCCCACGCGATCGTCCAGCGCGACGAGGACGATCGCACCTCCTGCTGGATCCACGCTGTCCTTCACAAGATCGAGGGCGACGCCGCCAACAGCCGCTACTGGTACGGCCAGGCCGGCCAGTTCTACGAGAGCTTCTCCGACCCGAGCGACGAACTGCGCGCCATCAAGGCGACACTGACCTACTGAGAGGTGCGACGCATGGCCTTCTTCGACGGCTTCCGGCTCGACATGCGCACTGTTTCCGATGGCGCGCTGCGCGTGCGCATCGGCGGCTCCGGTCCGCCACTCCTGCTCCTGCACGGTAACCCGCAGACGCACGCAATGTGGCACCGCGTGGCACCGCTGCTGGCGCGTCGCTACACCGTGATCGCTCCGGATCTGCGCGGCTACGGTGGTTCATTCAAGCCACCGTCGGTTCCGGGCAGCGCGGCGTATGCCAAGCGTGAGATGGCTCGCGACATGGTCGAGCTGATGCACGGGCTCGGCTTTGCACGGTTCCAGGTCGTGGCCCATGATCGCGGTGCGCGCGTGGCGCATCGCCTCGCGATCGACCATGCCGCGCGCGTCGAGCGCCTGGCGCTGCTCGACATCGTGCCGACGATCGAACACTTCGAGCGCGCGAATATGGAGTTCGGGCTCGGCTACTATCACTGGTTCTGGCTGGCGCAGCCGCATCCGTTTCCCGAAAACATCATCTCGGCGGCGCCGGATGCATGGTTCCGCGCTCACACATCGCGAGAGCCCAAGGACGACGGCTTTTTCGATGCCGACGCACTCGCTGACTACATGAAGTTCGTGCGCGATCCCGAAATGATCCGCGGCATGTGCGAAGATTACCGTGCCGCGACCACGATCGACCTTGTGCACGACCGCGAGAGCCGCATGTCCGGCCGGAAGATCGAATGCCCGCTGCTCGTCCTCTGGGGCGACAAGGGCCGGATCGGCGCGTGGTACGAACCGCTCGCACTCTGGCGACAATACGCGTCCGCGCCGGTGGTTGGAGGTCCGGTTGCGAGCGGGCACTATCTCGCTGAGGAAGCCCCGGCAGAGGTCATGCGCTGGCTCGACGGATTTCTTGTTTGATGGTCAGGCGCCGGTGGGGCGCGACAACCGTCCATCGGCGAACACGATGCCGCGCCGCAGGAGGAAGACGACGATGAACGCGACGCCGACCGCAGCGATCTTTCCAACCATCGGCGGCAGGTGCATGACGTCGACGGCGATTGCGATGATCGTCCACGTAATCGCGATCCCGACGAGACCCGAGACGACGAACTCGCCGAATCTGCGGAGCGTCGATTTCGTCGACCCAGTCGTGTCGAAAACATAGCGCGACGACAGGATGTAGTGGAGCACGAGCCCGACCGCATAGCCGATCACGCCTGCCCATCGCGCCTTGGTACCGGCGGCGGTAAGGCCCGTGAATATGGCGATGTCCACACCGAGCGCGATGGCGCTGACGATGGTGTAGTAGCTGAGTTCCGGCATCAGGCGCCGAACGGGCGCGACGAGAGCCGCAAGTAGCGGCACTGACGTTGGCGTGGTTGTTTCCGCTCGTGCCATTGTCGAACCGGGCTTACGCCGCCCCGACCCGGCGCGGCACCATGCGCACGCTCTTCAGGGCTTCTTCCGCACCCGAATTGCCGGCTTCGTGGTATTCGGCGTCTTCGTTGACGTTCCAGATGTCGTAGAGCTGTTCGCCGGCCAGAATGTTCTTGACCGTCAGCATCGACGTCATCATCGCGTGATCCTGGTTGTTGTACTTGTGCATGCCGTTGCGGCCGACGAGGTGCAGAGACGGGTACTTCTCGGCGAGTTCTGCGCGGATCGTCTCTACGTTAGTCTTGTAGCTGTCGTCGTAGACCGGATAGGCCTTCTTCTGTCGGACGACGCAGCCGTCCTTGACCTCGTCCTCGGTGGCGAGACCGATGGTCGCGAGTTCCTTCTTTCCGAGCGCAATGAGTTCCTCGTCGGAGGCTGCCCACAGGCCGTCGCCCTCGAAGCAGAAGTATTCCATGCCGAGACACGACTGCGTCTCGTTCGGAATGAGTTCGGGAGACCAGGAGCGGAAATTCTGGATGCGGCCGACCTTGACGCTCGGCTCGTGGATGTAGATCCAGTTGTCGGGGAAGAGGTCGGGCTTCTCGACGACGAGCGAAACAGTGAGGAAGTCACGATAGCGCAGCTTGTCGGCCGCCGTGATGCAGGCGGGCGTCTCGCTGAAGCTGTGCACGAGTTCGCGGATCGGCGCCGACGAGATGACGTGCTTGGCGGTGAACATACGCGTCTCGCCGTCGACCGTCCTGGCCGTGATGGTCCAGAGCTTCGCAGCCGCGTCGTACGAGAGCCTTTCGAGGGCTGTTCCCATGTGCACGGTGCCGCCCTGCTCGCGCGTCTTGCGGGCCGCCGCATCCCACATCATGCCGGGGCCCTTGCGTGGATACTGGAAGCTCTCAATCAGCGTCTTGATGACTTCGCCGTCGTGCGCCTTCGTGCCGTCCTTGAAGCCCTTGGGCTTGATCGAGTTCCTGAGCGCGTTCGCCATCGCACTCCACAGGTCGAGCCCCTTGATGCGCTGAGCAGCCCAGTCGGCGGAGATTTCATCGCAGCTCATACCCCACACTTTTTCGGTGTAGGTCTTGAAGAAGATCGAGAACAGTCGCTCGCCGAACTGGTTCGAAACCCACTCGTGGAACGTGACCGGCTTCTCGTGCGGGAACGCCTGCTTGTACATGAACGACAGCACGCAGAGGCCGGATTCGACGACGCCGAGATTGGTCAGCGCTTCGAACGCCTTGAGCGGATAGGAGTAGTACTTGCCGTCGTAGTAGATGCGGCTGAGGCGCGGGCGCTCGATGAAGTCCTGCGGCAGGATTTCCTTCCAGAGGTCCACAACTTCCTTCGATTTCGAGAAGAAGCGGTGGCCACCGATGTCGAAAAGGAAGCCCTTGTAGTTCGCGGTTCGCGAGATGCCGCCGACGTAGACCGGATCGGCCTCGATGACGGTCGTCGAAATACCTTCCTTGGTGAGAAGATAGCTGGCCGTAAGGCCGGCCGGGCCGGCACCGATGACGAACACTTCGGAATGGGGCATCTCGGCCTGCGTCATTGGAACCTCGAAAGGGAGCGATTCTTTACGCGCCACGCCAGCGCCAGACGGCACGACGGAATCAGGCACACGGGTTCCAGAGGTATAGTGATCAAGTTCTTTACAATGTGTTGCCGTTTACATTGATACGACAACCTTGGGCCCGTCTTTCGCGCGTCTTGCGTGTGCGTGCGTTAACGAGACTTAAACATCGCAGCGGTATCGAGGGAGAACGCCCGTACGCCGTGGCGAGTCGGGCACTCGCCTTCCCCTGCTTCCGAGCCGGATGACCTTCATGACCTCGCACGCGAACGCACCCGTGATGCCACGGCAACCCGGGCTTCCGGCCGCCCTTGGCGGATTTCTGTCGTCGCGCTGGCTGTGGTGTGCGCTGGCCGCAGCGTTCTGCATGATGCGGACTTTCGGTGATCCCGCCTCTTCGCTGGCCAATTCGCTGGGTGACACCGACGACGCGACGCGGCTGCTCTTCGTGCGCGAATTCCTCGCCGGCGCGCCATGGTTCGAGGCTGTATCGACGCGCCTTGGAGGGCCGACGCCACTCGTCTCGCACTGGTCGCGACTGATAGATCTGCCGATCGCAGCACTTGTCACCGTATTCGGCTGGTTCGTGTCGTCGGCCAGCGCCGAAGTCCTGGCGCGCGCGCTTTGGCCTACGCTGCTGCTGATGGTGTTCTTCCGCCTGCTGCTCCGCGAAATCGAACTGCGCGCCGGTGCACAGGCGGCACTGCTGTTGCTCGCCCTCGGCGCGACCTGCATGAGCGGGCTCTTCCAGTTCGCACCCGGACGCATAGACCACCACAATGCGATGATCGTCGGAGCCGTGACCGGCCTTCTTATGCTGACGCGCGCAGCAGCATCGCCCACGGTCGGCACGCCGGCTGGCATTCTCTTGGGTCTCGCCCTTGCCGTCGGCTACGAACCTCTTGCGCTTGTCCTGCTGGCCCTCGTTGCCGCTGGCCTCGCCGCGCTCGTCATGCCCGAACTGCGTGACGGTCTTTCGCGCGCTGCAGCGGCGATGGCGTTGACGCTCGCGGTCGTTTTCGTCGCGACTGTACCCCCGGCACGGTATCTCGACGTGAAGTGTGACGCCTTGTCGCTAAATCTGATCGTCTTCGCCGCCGGTGCCACCGCTGGTCTCGAATGGCTGAGACGTGCCGGAGCCGGATCCCCTGTCTGGCAGAGCCTCGCGATCCTCGCCGTGCCGACGGCCGCGGGCGCTGCGCTCTATGGTCTGCTCGAGCCAGTCTGTCTCGCCGGGCCGTTCGCCCAAGTCGATCCGGCCGTGAAACCGATCTGGCTCGACAAGGTGCAGGAGACGAGGTCTTTCGCCGCCATGTTCCCGGACAACCCGCTGCCGATTACAGTCGTCTCGATCGTGTTTGTCGCGAGCCTCCTTTGCGCTGCCGCGATCTTCCGCCGCGAGCGCACGACGGCCAACGGCCTGCTTTTCGGGCTGTTGCTCGTCTCCTTGCCGCTCGGCATGTGGCAGACGAAGCTGACGCCCTATTCCGTCTGGATCGCCACGTTCGCGACCGCGCTCTGGATATCGTCGCTGCGCGGCTCGGCAAGCGTCACGCCGCTGACCGCGCGTCTCGGCGCCACGGTCGGCCTGAACCAGTCCACCCTCGCGCTTGTCGTCGCACCGCTCCTCTCGATCGGCGGCGCCTCGGCCGATCAGCTCAACGCGACGAACCTTCGCAATACAGAGGACTGCCGCTCGACGCCGGTCGTCTCCGCCATGTCGGCCCTGCCACGCGGTTTCGTCGTCGCACCCGCTGATCTCGGACCCTATGTTGCGGTCCTGACGCGTCACGACGCGCTCGCCGCTCCCTATCACCGCATCGACAAGGCCATCGTGACGGCACACGCGATCCTCGAGGGTGAACCGTCCGCGGCCGAACAGCGCCTGCGGGCTCTCGGCACGACCTATGTCGCCGTCTGCGCCTCCGACATCGGCGATCCCAAGCGCAAACCCGGCGGCGAACTGGCAGGAACATTCCAGACGCGCCTTCTCGCGGGCCAGGGCGGCGCGTTCCTCGAGGAGATCGACCTCGGTAAGGCTTCGAAGGATCTCCGCGTCTGGAAAATGCTCCCGGCGGCGCGCTGACATGCTTGTGGAGCCTCAAAACATCGCCATCTGCCCCGGTGTGTGCGGCGGCGGCCTGAAGAGGTCGGTCCTGAGCCTGAAGAGTTCGCGCCCCATCAGACCGTGCCTTTTCGCCGCGAGCTTGAAGCGCTGGGCGATCTGGTCGGCGTAGGGACCCGTGCCGCGCTGGCGGATGCCGAACTGCGACGCATAGTCCTTGCCCCCGTGCATGGACCTGAGAATGCTGATAACCCGGTCGGCCCGGTCGGGAAACTCCGCCGCGAGCCATTCGCGGAACAGCGTCTTCAGTTCGAGCGGCAGCCGGAGGACGACAAACCCCGCCGCCCGCGCACCGGCCTCCGCCGCAGTTTCGAGGACACGTTCGATCTCCTCGTCGTTGAGCGCCGGCACGATCGGCGCCATCATGACTGTCGTGTGCACGCCCGCCTCCGAAAGTGCCCGGATCGCATCGAGCCGCTTCGACGGCGTCGCCGCGCGCGGCTCCATCTTCCGGGCGATCATGCGGTCGAGCGTGGTCACCGAAATTGCCACCTTGACGAGATCGCGTTTCGCCATGCGCTCGAGGATGTCGAGGTCACGCAGGATCAGGCCGGATTTCGTGACGATACCCACCGGATGGTTCGTCCGGTCGAGAACCTCGAGGATCTCCCGCGTCACCCCGTACTGCCGTTCGATCGGCTGATAAGGGTCGGTTACGGCACCGAGCGCGATCACTTTTGGCACGTAGGAGCGCGCCGCGAGTTCCCGCGTCAGGAGTTCTGCCGCGTTCGTTTTCGCATAAAGCTGCGTCTCGAAATCGAGCCCCGGCGACAGCCCGAGATAGGCATGCGTCGGCCGCGCGTAACAGTAGATGCAGCCGTGCTCGCAGCCCCGGTAGGGGTTGATCGACTGGTCGAAGGAGATGTCGGGGCTCGTGTTGGTGGAGATGATGCTGCGCGCAGGCTCGATCGTCACCGTCGTCTTGAGCGGTTCCAGTTCCCCGAGACTGTCCCAGCCGTCGTCGAAGCTGGCGCGTGTCTCCGTGTCGTAGCGGCTCCCCCGGTTGGAAAGCGCGCCGCGTCCCCGTCTCCGGTCTGCCGGAAGGATATTCTCGTCGTCCTGGCTCATCGGCACCTCGCACGCCCCCCACCGGCACTGCGGTCGCGATCCTAGCTCAAGAGCAAGAACAAAAAAAGAACATTTTTCGAGATCGGCTATCCCGCACCGCACAATCACCCTATAGTCCGCGCGAGCTACCCACGGACCGCCGAGGCCGCACGCCCGCATGATCTCCGTCGTTATTCCGACATTGAATGCCGAGGCGGGGCTGGCCGCGACACTGGCCTCCCTCGTCCCGGCAGTCGTTGACGGTATCGTACGCGAGGTCGTCGTCGTCGACGGCGGCTCGACCGACCGAACCCTCGCCGTCGTCGACCAGGCCGGCGCCGAGCTCGTGGCGGCAAAGGCCCCTGGCCGTGGCCGGCAGCTGATCGACGGCGCCGAGCACGCGCGCCATCCCTGGCTGCTGTTCCTCCATGCCGACACAGTGCTCGAAGACGGATGGCAGCGCGAAGTCGAGACGTTCATGACCCGCATCGAGAGCGGCGCGCGGCCGGACCAGGCCGCGGTGTTCACCTTTGCCTTGGAGGACAACGGCGCCCGACCGCGCCTGCTCGAAAGGGGCGTCACCGCTCGAAATGTGATCTTCGGCCTTCCTTACGGCGACCAGGGTCTGCTGATTTCGCGCCGCCTCTACCGCGAGATCGGCGGGTACCGGCCGATCGAGATCATGGAGGACGTCGACATCGTCCGCCGCCTCGGCCGCCGGCGGATCCATCGGCTGCGCGCGCGCGCCGTCACCAGTGCCGTTCGCTACACGACGGATGGCTACGCTCGCCGCAGCTTTATCAATCTGACGTGCCTCGGATGCTATCTCGTCGGTGTTCCGCCGACCCGCATCCGCCGTCTTTACGATCGCAAGGCCGGACAATCACTTTGACGTGAGACCCGCTGTCCCACCCTGCACGCCTCCATCCCGTCCGGCTACTCTCACGCGTCGTTTCGTTCGCCGCCGCCCGCTCGCGGGCTGCTGAATCGGGACCGGACCGACATGTGGCGGCATCGTCCGTCTCTACTGAAGATCGCATGGGGAGGAAACGAATGCCCACCACGAACCGACG
>ERZ761609.2132-NODE-2132-length-15347-cov-44.407141_pt1 | contig 15347 bp, 15 predicted proteins | sample MGYA00511163_ERZ761609 | MGnify/ENA primary metagenome ERZ761609 (study PRJEB28899, sample SAMN02445070) | bioreactor sludge metagenome | biome: EBPR sludge | place: Australia: Brisbane, Thorneside Wastewater Treatment Plant | collected 2011-12-16 ... | reverse complement strand
CGACGTGGTGGAATTGGTAGACACGCTATCTTGAGGGGGTAGTGGCGAAAGCTGTACCGGTTCGAGTCCGGTCGTCGGTACCAAACTTTAAAAGCCTGTTACTGTTGAGGTAACAGGCTTTTTTCGTTATGGGGTTCTGTTTTCCTTGAGATTGTCGACATATTTACGGAAAATTTATATAAAAACAGGCTATTCTTCCCTACAATGTTGACAATCTTGTTGAAGGTCGATGGTTACTCAATAGTTGAGTGAGTAAAGCCTCAAAGCTCGTAATTGTTGATATACTGACAATACCCACTTTGGGGAGTTAATCTGTCGTTCATGCATCGTTATATTCGATGCCATAATGAACAATGGCACAAAACATGTGGTTTTGTGATCATGACGACATACGACCGGAAGTGAGAGAGGCACGAACGGTTTGCACCAGGAGTTACATAATGCTAGGAGAATACCTTCCTATTCTCGTGTTTCTGGCAGTAGGCTTCGGTTTGGCAGTTATTCTGCTGGGCTTGGGTTTGCTGGCAGGGCCGCGCCGTCCCGACACGGAAAAAGACTCACCGTTTGAGTGTGGCTTTCCTGCCTTTGAAGACGCACGCATGAAATTTGACGTGCGATACTACTTAGTTGCAATCCTGTTCATCATCTTCGATCTTGAAATTGCATTTTTGTTTCCCTGGGCTGTGGTGCTGGATACCATCGGTGTGTTTGGCATTGTTGCCATGGGGATTTTCCTGACAATCCTGATTGTCGGTTTCATTTACGAATGGAAGAAAGGGGCGCTGGAATGGGAGTAGAAGGCATTCTGGAGAAAGGCTTCGTCACCACGACAGCCGATGCCCTGATCAACTGGGCGCGTACCGGTTCGCTGTGGCCCATGACCTTTGGTCTGGCTTGTTGCGCAGTGGAAATGATGCACGCCGGTGCAGCACGTTATGACCTTGACCGTTTCGGTATTGTGTTCCGCCCCAGTCCACGTCAGTCGGACGTGATGATCGTGGCAGGGACACTGACCAACAAGATGGCTCCGGCACTGCGCAAGGTTTACGATCAGATGGCGGAACCCCGCTGGGTGATTTCGATGGGGTCTTGCGCCAACGGTGGTGGTTATTACCACTATTCCTATGCGGTGGTGCGTGGCTGTGACCGTATCGTGCCAGTAGATATCTATGTGCCGGGTTGCCCACCCACGGCTGAAGCGTTGCTGTACGGAATCATCCAGTTGCAGAACAAAATCCGTCGAACCAACACCATAGCGCGGTAATTCATGGCTGTATCACTCGAATTCATCAAGGATTATCTTCAGGACGGACTGGCTGGCAAGCTGTCTTCCATCAAGTTGGCATTTGGTGAACTGACGCTGGATGTTTCTGCTGATCAATGGCTGGAGGTTGCTCGTTTCCTGCGTTACAACGAAATGCTTGATTGCGCCCAGTTGACTGATTTGTGTGGAGTGGATTACCTCACTTACGGTGATGCGGAGTGGGATGTTACTACTGCTACCCGTACTGGCTTCAGTCGCGCCGCGCAAGCCAATGAGGCTGATCCGTTTGCGTTTGCTGACGAAGAGGGGCAGGCTGCTGTATCCACTGGCAAGCGTTTTGCTGTCGTCATCCATTTGTTGTCAGTGTCTCGTAACCTACGTGTCCGTGTGCGTACTTGGTGTGATGACAATGATTTTCCCGTTGTCCCTTCGTTGGTGGAAGTCTGGAGTTCTGCCAACTGGTATGAGCGTGAAGCCTTCGACCTGTTCGGTATCCTGTTCAGTGGGCATCCTGACCTGCGCCGTATCCTCACTGACTACGGTTTCGTCGGGCATCCATTCCGCAAAGATTTCCCGCTCATTGGACACGTAGAAATGCGCTACGATGCCGAGCAAAAGCGCGTCATTTACGAGCCTGTCTCCATTGGCCCGCGTGTACTCGTGCCGCGCACCATCCGCGATGACGCGCGGTTCTCCCAGCCACAGGAGCGCGAAGACTAATGCCTGAAATTCGTAACTTTACGCTGAACTTTGGTCCAGCCCACCCGGCAGCGCACGGCGTGTTGCGTCTGGTGTTGGAAATGGATGGTGAAAACATCGTCCGTGCCGACCCGCACATCGGTCTGCTGCACCGTGGCACGGAAAAGCTGGCGGAAAGCAAGCCTTACAACCAAAGCATTGGCTACATGGATCGCCTCGACTACGTGTCGATGATGTGCAACGAACATGGCTACGTGCTCGCAATTGAGAAGCTGCTCGGTATTACTGCCCCGGAACGTGCGCTCTACATCCGCACCATGTTTGACGAAGTGACCCGCATCCTCAACCACTTGTTGTGGATTGGTGCACATGCGCTGGACGTGGGTGCAATGACCATGTTCCTGTACGCCTTCCGTGAACGTGAAGATTTGATGGATGCTTATGAAGCGGTATCCGGTGCACGTTTGCACGCGACTTATTACCGTCCAGGTGGGGTCTATCGTGACCTGCCGGATTCCATGCCGCAGTTCCTGCCTAACCGTTTCCGCACCGAAGCTGAAGCCAAACGCCTGAATGCTAACCGTGGCGGCTCACTGTTGGACTTCCTGGAAGATTTCACCAACCGTTTCCCCGGCTATGTGGATGAGTACGAAACCCTGCTGACTGACAACCGCATCTGGAAACAGCGTCTGGTTGGAATCGGCGTGGTATCACCGGAGCGTGCGCTGCAACTCGGTTTCAGCGGGGCAATGTTGCGCGGTTCGGGTATCGAATGGGATTTGCGCAAGAAGCAGCCGTATGCTGCTTATGATAAGATGGATTTCGACATTCCGGTCGGAACGCACGGTGATAGCTACGACCGTTATCTGGTACGTGTTGAAGAAATGCGCCAGTCCAACCGCATTATCAAACAGTGCATCGACTGGCTGCGTAAAAATCCGGGAGCTGTCATGTTGGAAGACAGCAAGGTTGCTCCACCCAAACGTGGCGAAATGAAGCAGGATATGGAGGCGCTGATCCAGCACTTCAAGCTGATGACCGAAGGCTACTGTTTGCCGGAAGGTGAAGCCTATGCCGCTGTAGAACACCCCAAGGGTGAGTTTGGCTGCTATATCCTCTCCGACGGGGCGAATAAGCCCTACCGTTTGAAAATCCGCGCTCCCGGTTTTGCCCATCTTTCCGGCATCGACGAAATGGCGAAAGGCCATATGCTGGCTGACGTAGTGGCGATTATCGGCACACAAGATATTGTTTTCGGCGAGGTTGACCGTTGATGACTGAACAGCCCATCACCATGCTCAAGCGCAAACGCGACCTGCTCAGTCATCACGAGCGGGACGAGATTGACGCTTGGCTGAAACGTTACCCGGACGACAAGAAACAGTCCGCACTGCTGGCCGCATTACGTGCTGTCATGCACGAAGACCACTACCTGTCACGTGAGAAAATGGATGCGGTTGCCGATTACCTCGGCTTGCCAGAAATCGCGGTATACGAAGTCGCCAGCTTTTACTCCATGTACGAACTGGACAAGAAGTCGGCGGCAAAATACAGCATTTCGGTGTGTACCAATGTCTCCTGCATGTTGTGTGGTTCGGATGAAATCCTCAGTCACATTGAAAACAAACTTGGTATCAAGCTGGGTGAAGCGAGCGCCGATGGCAAATTCTTCCTCAAAATGGAAGAAGAGTGTCTGGCAGCGTGCAGTAGTGCGCCAATGATCCAGGTCAACCACGTGTATCACACCCATCTCACCCCCGCGAAAGTGGACGAGATTCTGGACGGGCTGGAGTAAGCACATGGCAAATCAAGTCTGTTTCATCACTACCCAGTTTGGCGATCAAGCTCACACGCTGGAAAGCTACCTGAAAGTTGGCGGTTATTCCGCGTGGAAAAAAATCCTCGCCGAAAAGACCCCTGCCGAAGACATCATTGAAACCATTAAGGAATCCGGTTTGCGCGGGCGCGGTGGTGCGGGTTTCCCTACTGGCATGAAGTGGAGCTTTATGCCGCGCAATATGCCGGGGCAAAAATACATCGTCTGCAACTCGGATGAATCCGAACCTGGTACGTGCAAAGACCGTGACATCCTGCGTTTCAACCCGCACGCGCTGGTGGAAGGCATGGCAATTGCCGGTTACAGCATCGGTGCGACGGTTGGTTACAACTATATGCGCGGCGAGTTCATGGATGAGCCGTTCATCCGTTTCGAGCAAGCGGTGAAAGAAGCCTACGAACTCGGTTTGCTGGGCAAAAACATTCAGGGCAGCGGGGTCGATTTCGACCTGCACGGCACACTCGGCGCGGGTGCGTATGTGTGCGGCGAAGAAACCGCGCTGCTGGAATCGCTGGAAGGCAAGAAAGGCCAACCGCGTTTCAAACCGCCATTCCCGGCCAGTTTTGGCTTGTACGGTCGCCCGACCACCATCAACAATACTGAAACGCTGTCCTCGATTCCGGTGATTATGCGCAACGGTGGCAAGTGGTTTGCTGACTTGGGCGTGAAGAATTCCGGTGGCGAAAAGCTGTTTTCCATGTCCGGGCACTTGAACAATCCGGGCAACTTTGAAATCCCGATGGGGATGCCGTTCCCGGAACTGCTGGCACTGGCGGGCGGGGTACGCAACGGGCGCAAGCTCAAAGCGGTGATTCCGGGCGGTTCATCCGTCCCCGTGTTGCCCGGTGAGGTGATGATGGGGCTGACGATGGATTACGACACCATCGCCAAGGCTGGCTCTTACCTGGGTTCGGGTGCGGTCATCGTGATGGACGACACCACCGATATGGTCAAGGTGTTGCAACGCATTTCCCGTTTCTATTTTTCCGAATCCTGTGGGCAATGTACCCCGTGCCGCGAAGGCACTGGCTGGTTGTACCGGATGCTGACCCGCATTGTGGAAGGCAAGGGCAAGATGGAAGACGTAACGCGGCTGGAAGAAATTTCCCACAATATCGAAGGGCGTTCCATTTGTGCGCTCGGCGAGGCGGCGGCAATGCCGGTGTGGAGTTTCGTCAAGCACTTCCGCGCAGAATTTGAATACTACGTCCAGCACGGGCGCAGCATGGTGGCGAAGGGGTAAGGCATGGCAGAAGAATTCGTCACAATCGAGATTAACGACCAGCCAGTCGAGGCGCGTAAAGGTGCAATGCTGATTGAAGTCGCGGATGCGCACGGGATTTCCATCCCGCGTTTCTGCTACCACAAAAAGCTGTCCATCGCCGCCAACTGCCGGATGTGTCTGGTGGAAATGGAAAAGTCGTGGAAACCTGTCCCCGCTTGTGCCACCCCGGTGGGTGCAGGCATGAAGTTCTGGACACGTTCCGACAAAGCCAAAAACGCGCAGAAAGCCATTATGGAGTTCCTGCTCATTAACCACCCGCTGGATTGCCCCATCTGCGACCAGGGCGGTGAGTGTGAGTTGCAGGACGTGTCGGTGGGTTACGGCAGCAGCAAATCGCAATACGCCGAAATCAAGCGCGTGGTCAAAGACAAAGACATTGGCCCGCTGATCGAAACTGAAATGACCCGCTGCATCCAGTGTACCCGCTGTGTACGCTTCGGCGATGAAGTTGCCGGGATGCGCGAAATGGGCGGGGTAGGGCGCGGCGACCGTCTGGAAATCGGCACTTACATCGAAAAATCGCTCAAGTCTGAACTGTCCGGCAACGTGATTGACCTATGTCCAGTCGGTGCGTTGACTGCCAAGCCATCGCGTTACAAGGCACGGGCGTGGGAACTGAAAGCCCACGACAGCATTGCGCCACACGATTGTGTCGGCTCCAACATTCAGGTGCATACCTTCCGTAAGGAAGTGGTGCGTGCCGTGCCACGTGACAATGAAAGCATCAACGAATGCTGGATTTCCGACCGTGACCGTTTCAGCTACCAAGGCATTGCCAGCCCTGACCGCATTACCAAGCCGATGCTCAAGCGCGATGGTCACTGGTATGAAGTGAGCTGGCAACAGGCTCTGGAAGCTACCGCCGAAATCCTGCGCTCCGCCGACCCGGCTCGCATCGGTGCGTTGGCAAACGCGACTTCCACGCTGGAAGAACTCTACCTGTTCCAACGTCTGATGCGCGGTTTGAATGTCCGCAACATCGACCACCGCCTGCGCCAGAGCGATTTCTCCGACCAAGCGGCAGCCCCGGTTTGCCCTTACTTGGGGATGGAAATCGAGCAACTGGAACAGCAAAACGCGGTGTTCCTGATTGGCTCGAACGTGCGTCAAGAGCAACCCATGCTCAACCATCGCCTGCGCAAAGCTGCGCTCAACGGCGCGAAGGTGATGGCACTCAACCCACGGGCGTATGATTTCAACTACGATGTGGCGCAACAGGCGGTTGCCCCTGCTGACATGGTGCAAGCCCTTGCCGCGATTGCCAGCGATGCCAGTCACCCGACCCTACAGGCGTTGAAAGATGCTGACAACGCGGTCGTCCTGCTGGGCAATGTGGCAAACCAACACCCTGATTTTGCCGCGTTGCGTTCACTGGCAAGCGAGATTGCCAAGCAGACAGGCGCGAAGTTCGGCTATCTGGCGGAAAGTGCCAACAGCATTGGCGCGTGGATTGCCGGGGTTGTGCCACACCGTTTGTCCGGTGGGCGCGAACTCAAGCAAGCTGGTGCAGCCGTGGGTGAGTTCCTCAACGAAAATACCCGCACTTTCGTGTTGCTGAATACCGAACTCGGCGATTTCGCCAATCCGCAGCAGGCGATGCAGGCATTGTCCGCCGCTGACAATGTGGTTGTGATCGCACCGTTTGCCGATGACACTACCCGCAAGTACGCGACGGTGTTGCTGCCAGCCTCCACTTTTGCGGAAACTTCCGGCACGTTCGTCAACACGGCGGGTCACTGGCAGCACTTCAAGGGGGCAACCGAGCCGCCCGGCGAAGCGCGTCCAACTTGGAAAATCCTGCGGGTTCTCGGCAATCAGGCGGGTGTCCCCGAATTCGATTGGGTCGCTACCGAAGAAATTGCGGCTGAACTCAAGCTGGAATTGCACGGCGCAGAGGTTTGCAATAATTCGTACCCCTCACCCCAACCCCTCTCCCTCAAGGGGAGAGGGGCTGAAGAATCCTCTGTTCCCCCTCTCCCCTTGAGGGACGACCCTGCAAGGGGCAGGGTGCGGGGGCTAGGGGGTGAGGGGTTCTTCCAGCGCATCGGCGACGTGGAAATGTACCGCGCTGACCCGTTGGTACGCCGTGCCAAAGCCCTGCAAGCGATGATCCCGGAAGCGGCGGTCGCGCTGAACCCGGACGATGCCGCCAAACTGGGCGTTGCTGCTGGCGACAAGCTGAAAGTGACGCAAGGTGCAGTGTCGATCACGCTGCCTGCCACGCTGGATGCAGGTATTCCCGCAGGTTGCGCCGGGGTGCAGTCCGGTATCGAAGTATCCAACGTGTTGGGTGCTGCCTTCGGTTCTCTCCAGATAAGCAAGGCGGGGTAAGGTTATGGTCGAGTTTCTGAACAACCTGTTGACAGCATTCCTCCCCGACTGGCTGGCATTGCTGGTAATGATTGTCCTCAAAATCGTGGCAATCGTGCTGCCGTTGATCCTGCTGGTGGCTTACGCGACTTACGCCGAGCGCAAAATCATCGGTTATATGCAGGTGCGTCTGGGCCCCAACCGGGTTGGTTTCAAAGGCTTGTTGCAGCCGTTTGCGGATATGTTCAAGCTGATTTTCAAGGAAATTGTTGTCCCGGAAAAATCCAACCGCTTCCTGTTCCTGATCGCGCCCTTGCTGGCAATGGGGCCTGCGTTTGCGGCGTGGGCGGTCATACCCTTTAGTGACGGTATGGTGCTGGCGGATGTGAATGCCGGGTTGCTGTTCCTGTTGGCACTGACTTCGCTGGGTGTGTACGGGGTGATTATTGCGGGTTGGGCGTCCAACTCCAAGTATGCGCAACTTTCCGCGCTGCGGATCGGGGCGCAAATGGTGTCCTACGAAATTGCGATGGGTTTCGCGCTGGTCGGGGTGCTGATGGCTTCCGGCAGTTTGAACCTCGGTGACATCGTGCGGGCGCAATCGGGCAGTATTTTTAGCTGGTTCGTGTGGCCATTGTTCGGTCTGTTCCTGGTGTATTTCATCTCCGGGGTGGCGGAAACCAACCGTGCGCCGTTTGACGTGGCAGAGGGTGAATCCGAGATCGTGGCGGGTTTCCATGTGGAATATTCCGGCATGGCATTCTCGATTTTCTTCCTCGCCGAATACGCCAATATGTGGCTGATTTCCGCGTTGACTTCGCTGATGTTCCTGGGGGGCTGGTTGTCACCGTTCCAAGGCTTAACCTTCCTGACCGATACGCCCGTGATTGGCTTGCTGTTTGGTGATGGCATCCATTGGTTATTGCTGAAGGCATCGTTCTTCATGCTGCTGTTTTTCTGGTTCCGCGCGACATTCCCGCGTTACCGTTATGACCAAATCATGCGTCTGGGTTGGAAGGTTCTGATTCCGGTGACGCTGGTGTGGATTTTTGGCGAAGGTCTGGCGATTGCGCTGGGCTGGACACCGTGGCTGTAAGGGGGCTGATATGGGTTTCAACCTGAAACATTACGTCAAGTCGTTCAGCCTGCGGGAGCTGATGCAAGGGATGGGCGTAACCGGCAAGTATTTCTTCGGGCGCAAGCTGACGATTCAGTACCCGGAAGAAAAGACGCCGATTTCTAACCGTTTCCGGGGGCATCACGCGCTGCGCCGCTACCCGAACGGTGAGGAACGCTGCATTGCCTGTAAATTGTGCGAAGCGGTTTGCCCGGCACTGGCGATTACCATTGATCTGGAAGAACGCCCGGACGGCACACGCCGTACCACGCGCTATGACATTGATATGTTCAAGTGCATTTATTGCGGCTTCTGTGAGGAAGCCTGTCCGGTGGATGCGATTGTGGAAACCAACATTTTCGAGTATCACTTTGAAAATCGCGGTGAAAACATCCAGACCAAGGAAAAACTGCTGGCTGTGGGCGACAAGCACGAAGCCGAAATTGCCAGAATGAAAGCCGCTGATGCGCCGTACCGTTAAGGGGATGCCATGACATTTGAGCAGATTATCTTTTACCTGTTTTCCGCTGTGTTAGTGACGGCGGCAGTGGGGATGGTGACGGTACGCAACCCGGTGTATGCGGCGTTGTGCCTGATTTTGAGCTTCTTCACCAGTGCCGCGCTGTGGTTGCTGCTGGAGGCAGAGTTCCTCGGCATCGTGCTGGTGCTGGTCTATGTCGGGGCGGTGATGGTGCTGTTCCTGTTTGTGATTATGATGCTGGACTTGAACCTTGATCCGTTGAAAGAGGGGTTTGCCCGCTACGCGCCTGTGGGTTTCCTGGTGGCGGCAGTGATTGCGGTGGAAATGATTATGGTGCTGCAAAGCGGGCCATTCCAGACCACCACGCCCGCAGCCGCAGCACCTGCCAACAATACCGAGGCGTTGGGTGCGATTTTGTATACCGATTACGTGTACCCGTTTGAAATTGCAGCGGTGATTCTGGTGGTGGCGATTATTGCCGCTATCGTGCTGACCTTGCGCCGCCGCCCGGATGCGCGTAAGCAGGATATTAGTCAACAGGTGCAGGTGAGACGGGAAGACCGTGTACGTCTGGTGAAGATGAAAGCCGAAACCAAGGAGCAAGCATGATTCCTTTGTCGCATTTCCTGATTGTGGCGGCTCTGCTGTTTGCCATCAGCGTGGCGGGTATGTTTATCAACCGCAAGAACGTGTTGATCCTGTTGATGTGTATCGAAATGATGTTGCTGTCGGTCAACCTGAATTTCGTGGCGTTTTCCCATTATCTGGGGGATATGGCGGGGCAGGTGTTCGTGTTTTTCATCCTGACCGTCGCGGCGGCGGAAGCAGCGATTGGTCTGGCGATTCTGGTGGTCTTGTTCCGTAACCGGCGCACGATCAATGTTCAAGAACTTGATGCGATGAAGGGGTAAGCGATGGAAGCGATTTATACAGCAATTCCGCTTGCGTCTTTGTTCGGGGCGATCGTTGCGGGGCTGTTTGGTAAAAAGATCGGGCGTGCTGGAGCGCATTGGGTAACAATCCTTGGTGTGGCGGTGGCGTTCCTGTTGTCGGTGGTGGTGGCGTATGATGTCATGTCCAATGGCAATACCTATAACGGTACGGTGTATACGTGGGCAGTGATTGGTGATATCCGCTTTGAAGTGGGTTTCCTGCTCGACAACCTCAGCACCATGATGATGCTGGTGGTGACATTCGTCTCCCTGATGGTGCATATCTATACGATTGGCTATATGCACGAAGATCCTGGTTATCAGCGTTTCTTTAGCTATATATCACTGTTTACTTTCTCAATGCTAATGCTGGTCATGAGCAACAACTTCATGCAGTTGTTCTTCGGCTGGGAAGCAGTGGGTCTGGTGTCCTATTTGCTGATCGGTTTCTGGTTCAAGAAAGAGACAGCGATTTTTGCCAACATGAAGGCGTTTCTGGTGAACAGGGTGGGGGATTTTGGTTTCCTGCTGGGGATTGCCGCGATTGTCACTTTCTACCAGACGCTGGATTATCAGGAAGTTTTTGACGTGTTGCACATCGCCAAGTCGCCGCTTGTCCTGTTGCCTGGTGTAGAAACGGAGTTGCTCACTTTTATTGCTGTTTGTCTGTTTATTGGTGCAATGGGTAAGTCGGCGCAAGTTCCGTTGCACGTTTGGTTGCCGGATTCGATGGAAGGCCCAACACCTATTTCAGCACTGATCCATGCGGCAACCATGGTGACAGCCGGTATTTTCATGGTGGCACGCATGTCGCCCATCTTTGAAATGTCTGATACGGCTTTGAACCTGATTCTGGTGGTCGGGGCGACAACCGCATTTTTCATGGGTTTGATCGGTGTTGTGCAGAATGACATCAAACGGGTGGTAGCTTATTCTACTTTGTCCCAGCTTGGTTATATGACGGTGGCTTTGGGTGCGTCTGCTTATTCCGCAGCGGTATTCCATTTGATGACTCATGCTTTCTTCAAGGCATTGCTGTTTCTGGCGGCCGGTTCAGTCATTATTGCCATGCACCATGAACAAGATATCCGCAAAATGGGTGGTTTGAAGAAATACATGCCCATTACTTACTGGACATCCCTGATTGGTTCATTGGCTCTGATTGGATTCCCCGGATTTTCGGGTTTCTTCTCTAAGGATTTGATTATTGAAGCGGTGCATCATTCTGATCAGGCAGCAGCGGGTTACGCTTATGTGCTGGTTCTGCTGGGCGTGTTTGTTACTGCATTTTACAGTTTCCGCATGTTCTTCCTCGTTTTCCACGGTGAAGAGCGTATGGATGACCATACCATGCACCATCTGCATGAGTCCCCGTGGGTTGTTACGCTGCCATTGATCATGTTGGCAATACCTTCTGTCTTGGCAGGTTATTTCCTTGATCCGATGGTGGTGGGTGACTTCTTCAAAGGGGTAATTCATGTCAATGATCAGGCACACGGTTTTGTGAAGGAGGATAATCCGCTTGTGTCGGCTCACCTCTCCATCCAGGAAATTAGTGCAGGGTATCACGGCGTGATGGGTTTCATTCTGCACGGGCTGATGGCTCCTCCGTTCTGGTTGGCCATGTCGGGTCTAGCGGCGGCCTGGTATGTCTACATGAAGAATGATTCGATTGCCGATTGGGCTTACGAGAGGTTCCGTTGGTTACATTCCCTGCTGGATAACAAGTATTACGTGGATGATTTCAACCAGAAGGTATTTGCCAAGGGGTCGTTGAATCTGGGTAATAGTTTGTGGTCATTGGGTGAGCGCTTGGTGATTGATGGCCTGATTGTGAATGGTTCTGCCAAAGTGGTTGGGTGGTTTGCTGGTGTGGCACGCCATCTTCAGACGGGTTACCTCTATCACTATGCTTTCTCGATGGTCGTGGGAATCCTGTTGATGATTACCTGGTTCCTCTTTTTCAACTAGGCTCCATTGGTTTTAGCTGGAAGTACAAATGCTTGATTTGCCAATACTAAGTTTTCTGATCTGGCTGCCTGTTATCGGCGGTATCGGGGTTTTGATTGTTGGGGACCGTTTTGGTGCCAAACAGTTTGCCTTGGGGATTGCCTTGTTGACATTCCTGTTTAGTCTGCCGTTGTATGGTAGTTTTGATCGGAGCACGGCTGCCATGCAGTTTGTGGAGTTTTTACCTTGGGTAGAAACCTTCAGGATCAACTACCATCTGGGGGTGGATGGCATTTCGATGCCATTGATCCTGCTGAATACCTTTATTACCGTGCTGGTGGTCATTGCGGGTTGGGAAGTCATCAAATACCGTGTTTCCCAGTACATGGCTGCTTTTCTGGTTATGGAGGGGCTGGTTAACGGTGTGTTTGCATCACTGGATGCCATGCTATTCTACATTTTCTTTGAAGCCATGCTGATTCCTCTGTTCCTGATTATTGGTGTCTGGGGTGGTTCACGTCGGGTATATGCCAGCTTCAAGTTTTTCCTTTATACCTTTTTCGGTTCGGTTTTCCTGCTTATCAGCCTGATCTATCTGTATCAGTTGGGCGGAAGTTTTGCGGTTGCTGACTTGCAAAAGCTACCGATTGAGCGGATGCCACAGATTCTGATTTTCCTGTCTTTCCTGTTGGCGTTCGGGGTGAAAGTGCCCATGTGGCCGGTACATACTTGGTTGCCGGATGCACACGTGGAAGCACCAACGGGAGGCTCCGTCATTCTGGCAGCGATTACCCTGAAAGTTGGTGGTTATGCTTTCCTGCGCTTTGCTTTGCCGATTGTCCCGGATGCTGCGGCTCAGCTTGACTGGCTGGTCTTGCTTATGTCATTGACTGCGGTTGTTTATATCGGTTTCGTGGCTCTGGTGCAGCAGGACATGAAAAAGCTGGTGGCTTATTCATCCATTGCGCACATGGGGTTTGTTACTCTGGGTTTCTTCCTTGTTTACAGCATTGCCGAGTTTGCTCAGGGCAACACCGGTGCCAACATGAGTGCAGCCATTATGGCAGTGCAGGGGGGAATGGTGCAGATGGTGTCCCATGGCTTCATTTCCGGTGCGATGTTCCTTTGTATCGGCGTGTTGTATGACCGTATGCATACCCGTGAAATCAATGCCTATGGTGGCGTGGTTAACCGGATGCCTGTATTCGCTGCTTTCTACGTGCTGTTTGCAATGGCAAATACCGGTTTGCCAGGTACGTCAGGGTTTGTAGGTGAGTTTTTGGTCATTTTGGCTAGTTTCAGTACCAACAATGTCTGGATAGCCATGCTGGCTGCTACCACCTTGATTGTGGGTGCGGCTTATACTTTGTGGCTGGTGAAGAGGGTCATCTTCGGTGACATAAAAAACAGTGCTGTTGCTGAATTGCAGGACATTAACCAGCGTGAGTTCATCATGTTGGCCTTGTTGGCTGGTGCAGTTCTGTTGCTGGGGATATGGCCTCAACCATTGACAGACGTGATGGAAGTTTCAATTGAAAATCTGCTTGTCCAGGCTTTGCAAAGCAAGGTGTGTATCGGAGCACCAGTGGGAGGATGCCTATAATGGTCAATATTGCAATTGCCACCCCGGAAATTTTCCTGCTTAGTACGATCTGCCTTATTTTGCTGATTGATCTGGTTTTAAAAGATACTGACCGGATGGTTACATACCTGTTGTCGCAAGTGGCTTTGCTGGCAACAGCCTTGTTGGTTTTCAGCAGCATGGGAAGTGAGAAAATCACGGGTTTAAATGATATGTATGTGCGTGATGATCTGGGCGGTGTACTCAAGGTCAGCATCCTGTTACTCACTGCGGGTGTTTTTGTCTATGCCCGCAAGTATTTGCGTGACAAGAAACTGTGGCGTGGTGAGTTTTTCCTGCTGGCCTTGTTTGCCGTACTGGGCATGATGGTGATGGCTTCTGCCAATAACCTGTTGGTGGTGTATCTGGGGTTGGAGCTGTTGGCCTTGTCCATGTATGCACTGGTGGCGTTCAACCGTGACGACGGACGTAGCACCGAAGCCGCGATGAAATACTTTGTGCTGGGTGCGGTGGCTTCTGGTTTGCTGTTGTACGGCTTTTCCATGTTGTATGGCTTGAGCGGCAAGCTGGATATTGCTGGTGTGGCTGCTTATATCAGTGCGCAAAACGTCATGCAAAACCTGCCATTGCTGTTTGCTTTGGTATTTGTTGTAGCGGGGATTTCATTCAAGTTTGGTGCAGTACCTTTCCACATGTGGGTTCCCGATGTGTATCAGGGTGCTCCCACTGCTGTTACCCTGTTCCTTGGTAGTGTGCCCAAAGTGGCAGCGCTTGCCATGCTGTTGCGTGTGTTGGCGGAGTCACTCGGTGTTGCCAACCCGGCTTGGGCGCAGATGTTGCTGGTATTTGGTTTGTTGTCAGTATTTCTGGGTAATATTGTCGCTATTGCGCAGTTTAACCTGAAGCGGATGCTGGCTTATTCCACCATTGCGCATATGGGCTTCATTCTGCTGGGTTCCCTGAGTGGTTCTACGGAAGGCTACAGTGCAGCGTTATTTTATACAATCACTTATGCGATGATGGCAGCCGGTGGTTTTGCCATACTGATACTGTTGGGCAAGGAAGGTGTTGAAGCAGAAACGCTGGATGACATCAAAGGTTTGAACGAACGCAGCCCTTGGTATGCCTTCATCATGATGTTGCTGTTGTTCTCTATGGCAGGTATTCCGCCTACAGTAGGTTTTTATGCCAAGCTCTCCATTATTCAGGCGGTCATGCAAGCGGGTTATTTGTGGCCTGCCATTATCATGGTGGTCATGTCAGTGATCGGCGCGTTCTACTATTTGCGAGCCATCAAAATGATGTACTTCGACAAGCCGGACAACGCTGAACCTATCACGGCTGAAGCGGACTTTAATATTCTGCTCGGTGTTAATGGGGTGTTGATGTTGGTATTGGGTCTATTTCCTGGTACCCTGATGGGAATTTGTTCTGCTGCGATGGTTGCCAGTCAGTTATGAGTTTGTTAATCGTACAATGGGGTTTTCTGGCTGTTACTCTGGTGCTTGCCAATTTGCCCTGGCTTAGCCAGCGTTGTTTCTTGATTTTGCAATGTGAACGGAAATCGCCGTGGTTGCGCTTGCTGGAGTGGTTCATCCTTTATTTTGTGGTAGGAGGGATTGCGATCCTGTTGGAAAGTCGCACGATGGGGAATGTTCATGCGCAAGACTGGGAATTTTACTGGGTTGCCTTGTTCCTGTTTGCGGTATTTGCCTTCCCAGGGTTTGTTTACCGCCATATCCGGTAATTTTGCATCTTCTTGAATATAACGCTTGCAAGCCTCAACGCTTTTCTCTATAGTTCACACCTCTGATGCGGGGTGGAGCAGTCTGGCAGCTCGTCGGGCTCATAACCCGAAGGTCGCAGGTTCAAATCCTGCCCCCGCTACCA
>ERZ761609.2130-NODE-2130-length-15360-cov-32.148514_pt1 | contig 15360 bp, 8 predicted proteins | sample MGYA00511163_ERZ761609 | MGnify/ENA primary metagenome ERZ761609 (study PRJEB28899, sample SAMN02445070) | bioreactor sludge metagenome | biome: EBPR sludge | place: Australia: Brisbane, Thorneside Wastewater Treatment Plant | collected 2011-12-16 ... | reverse complement strand
AGCGCGCGCGAAGTACCACCCGGCCAGCGCGCCGCCCACATGCGCCCAGTAGGCCACCGCGCCGCCGCCGCCGGAGAGCCAGGAGGGCAGGGCGTCGAAGCAGGCCAGCAGGCCGAGCGCCACATTCAGGAGGAGAAGGAAACGCGCCATGCCGCGCAGGGTGGCCTGGACAGGGATGATGAAGAACAGCAGCAGGGTGAGCTGCTCGTCCGGCATGGCCAGCGCATAGGCCAGGAGCAGCCCCATGCAGCAGGCCGAGGCGCCGATGAGCGTGATGGAGGTGCTGCCCAGCACCAGCGCTCCCTGCGCCATTTCCAGCGCGGCCCCGGCCAGGCCGGACATGAGGTAGATGTAAAGGAAGTTGCGCCCGCCGAAGAGGTCATGCACGCGCCTCCCGGCGAACCAGAGCATGATCATGTTCACCAGAATGTGGCCCACACTGCCGTGGACGAACATGTAGGTGAAGGGCGTCCACACTTGCCCGCGCGCCAGATCATCCACACTGACTCCACCCATGGGCATGACGCGGCGGCCTGTGACCGGGTCCTCGATCCAGCCAATTTGAAAAAGCCACTGGATCACGAAGACACCGATGTTCAGCGCGAAGACCCATTGAAAGGTGTCCATGCGTGAAAACAAGGCGCCCTCCGCAGGGCGCGGCTCGTTTCGCATGTAATCGCGGTTGTCCAGGGACATGGGGACGATACTACGGGCGCGGGCGCGGCCTTGCGAGGCAAATTTTCCGCCTCAGGCGTGGCGGCCCTTGAAGGTCAGCTCGGCGATGCCGGACTTGTCGAGTCCGCCCAGGCCGAGGGCCACCATTTTGTCATACTGGGCCTTGGCGGCATTGTTCAGCGGCAGGTTCAGTCCCGCCTCTGCGGCCAGCCCTGCGGCGATGCCGCTGTCCTTGGCGGCATGCTCGGCGGAGAACCAGCAGTCGTGCTCGCGCGCCGCCATGTCGGCGCTGTCAGTCTCCAGCACGCGGCTGTTGGCTCCGGTCTGGCTGAAGACCTCGCGGATCATGCCCAGGTCGTGTCCAAGAGCGGCGGCGAGTCCGAGGCCCTCGGCCAGGCCGGCGGTGTTGATGTTCATGACCATGTTCACCAGCGCCTTCACCTCCGCCGCGCGGCCGATGGCGCCCACATGGCGGCGGTTCACGCTCATTTGCTCCAGGATGGGGAGCACTTTTTGGTATGCCGCCTCGTCGCCGCCGATCATCAGGTAGAGCTTGCCCTCGCGCGCGTGGCTGATGGAGGAGGCCATCGCCGCCTCCAGGCAGGCGGCCCCGGCTTTCGCGGCGGCGGCGGCCACCTCGCGGTGGATGCCGGGGGAAAGGGTGGCGCAGTTGAGAAAAACGCGCCCTTCCGCTCCGATGAGAAGATTGTCCTCTTCGTTGAAAAAGATGCCGCGCATGGCGTCGTCATTGGTGACAACGGTGAAAATGAGATCCGAGGCGGCGGTGACCTCGCGCAATGTGGCCGGGGCGGAGCAGCCCAGCTCGGCGGCCAGCGATTCGGCGGCGGGCCGGTTCACGTCAAAGACGGCGCTGAGGATGTGTCCGCAATCTTTAAGGCGGCGGGCCATGTTGGCCCCCATGCGTCCGACTCCGACAAAGGCGATTTTCTGGCTGCTCATGAGGTGTGTGGAAGGGTTGGGACGCGCAGTTTGGAGATTCGCGGCCAAAGGGCAAGCCTGGAAAGCGGGCCGCTCCGCCGCTGCCGCCCGGGAAGGGGGCTGGCGGCTTGCTTTTGCGGGGCATGGCTTTATGAGAAGCCCATGCACCGTTGGACCTACCTCATGCTCGCACTGCTGGCCTGCGCTCCGCTCTCCTGCAAGCGCGTCGAAGCCAAGCTCGACCGCCTGGCCAGGGCTGCGGGTCTCATTGAGGAGCCGCCTCCGCCCAAGCCCGCCGAGCCCGTGCTCACGCCCGAGGAGCTGGCCTTGGAGCAGCGGCTCCAGGACGGCGCGGCTTTCGCCACCGCCACGCAGGACGACGCGGTGCCGAAGGCCGTCCCGTTCGAACTGAACAAATCCTCGGTCGTCTCCATCCTCGGCTACCACGACTTCCGCGAGCGCGGCGGCAGCCCCATGATCATCGCCGTGGACAAATTCCGCGAGCAGATGAAGGCCGTCAAGGACTCAGGCATCCCGGTCATCCCGCTGAGTGATGTGCTGGCCTGGAGGCGCGGGGAGAAAAACATCCCGGAGGAGGCCTTCGTCATCACCATGGATGACGGCTGGCAGGGCGTTTACGAGCACGCTTTCCCCATCCTCAAGGAGCACGGCTTTCCCTTCACCATCTACCTTTACAAAAAGTATGTGAACGCCGGCGGCCGCAGCATGACCTGGGCGCAGATCAAGGAGATGATGGAGCACGGCTGCGAGGTGGGCAGCCACAGCGTCTCCCACGAGAGCCTGCGCGCGCGCAAAAAGGGCCGCACCGAGGAGCAGCACCAGGAGTGGGTGCTCGCCGAGTTGAAAGAGTCCAGGGAGTTCATTGAGGCCGCACTCGGCGTGCCCTGCCGCACGCACGCCTATCCGTTCGGCATTTTCGACGACGCCATCGCGGAGACCGGCCTCCAGGTCGGCTACGAGGCGCTCGTCACGGTCAACTCGCAAAAAGTCGTCTGGGACACGCCCCTGTCCAAAATGGGCCGCTTCATCATCCACGGTGACAGCAACACCAACTTCAAGCTCGCCACCAGCTTTCGCGGGCGCGGCGATGTGTCCTCCAGCCATTTCCTGGCCGCCGACATGCGGGACGCGGAGGGGAAAAAACTCGTGGAATTGTCTCCCGAGCCTGAGGCCGTCATCAAGGAGCGCCTGCCCCTCATCCGGGCGCGGCTGGCGGGAGTCGGAACCGTGGTGCCCGAGTCCGTCCGCCTGCGTGTGGCCGGCCTTGGCATGGTGCCGGCGGTTTATGACACCGGGTCCATGACCGTGAGCTACCAGATTCCCGTCCGCCTGCGCCGGGAGGATTGCGCCGTGACCCTCAGTTTCAAAAAAGCCGCCGACCAGCCCGATGAAGTCCTGACCTGGCGTTTCAAAGTGGACCTCGCCGCTGAATACGCCCCGCGCATGTGATCCAACTCCCGGCAAGATTTCCCGCCCAGACCGGGTATGTTTTAGAAATCACCATGACACAGTCCACGAACGATCCGCATGGCGGGAAGGGCGAGCCGGACAGGCTGGCGCGCGAGCCTCTGGTGCTGATGCGGAAAGACCCGGAAGTGGCCGGAATGAGGCGGAAACTGCTCTGGCTGGCCGCCCTCATCCTGGGCGCGGTCCTGCTGGCAGTGCTCAATCATGGCATGAAACCTGCATCCAATTCCGGCTCCACAGTGGAACTCCGCGCCTCCAAATCCTCGCCCAAATCCGCCATCCCGCACCTGCTCCCTGCCTCTGAAGGCAACCTGGAACCCGACATCATGGAGTCCTTCAAGCGCGCTCAGTCCGGCGGCCCCCCGGGTTTCGACGCCCTGTCACAACCGCCAGGCTTGTGAAACCAGCCACGGAAGAATTTTTTTCAAAACTGCAAGAAGGCTGAACGGCAGCCGTAAATCCCCGCCGAAAAAACATACCCCCTCACTCCCATGAAAATGCACCCCAACTGCCAAGGCAACCACATTGACCTCCGCATCGGCGCCAGCCGGCGCGACTTCATGTACGTCGGCCTGCTTGGCGGCCTCGGCCTCACCCTGCCTGAAATGCTCCGTCTCCAGGCTGCCCAGGTCATGCCCGAAGTGGAGACCTTCAAGCCCATCGCGGACTCCATCATTCACATCTACCTGCCCGGCGGCATGGCCCAGCACGAATCCTGGGATCCGAAACCGTTCGCCTCCCCGGACTATCGCGGCCCCTACACGCCCATCAAGACCTCCGTCCCCGGCGAATATGTCGGCGAGAAATTCCAGAACATCGCCAAAATCATGAACAAGCTGACGGTCATCCGCAGCATGACTCATGGCGAGGCCGCCCACGAGCGCGGCACCCACAACATGTTCACCGGCTACCGCCCCAGCCCGGCCATCAAGTTCCCCAGCTTCGGCTCCATCATCGCCCACGAGCAGGGTTCGAGGAACAACCTGCCGCCCTACGTCGCCGTGCCCAACATGTTCGCGCCCGACCAGGGCACCGGTTACATGAGCAGCGCCTACGGCCCCTTCGCCCTCGGCAGCGACCCAGCCGACCGCAATTTCGCCGTGCGCGACCTGCTCTCGCCCAAGGACATTGACGACAAGCGTTTCGACCGCCGCCGCTCCCTGCTCAACATCGTGGACGAGCACTTCCGCACCGTCGAGAAGTCCGACGCCATCACCGCCATGGACAGCTTCTACCAGGCCGCCTACGGCCTCATCAGCAGCACCCAGGCGCGCGAGGCGTTCGACCTGAACAAGGAGACCGACAAACTGCGTGACGAATACGGACGCAACACCGCCGGCCAGCGCTTCCTCCTGGCCCGCCGCCTTGTCGAAGCCGGCGTGCGCATGGTTTCCGTCAATTACGGCTCCTGGGACCACCACTCCAACATCAAAGGCGCCTTTGACGGCCAGGCTCCGAACTTCGACCAGGCCTTCGCCCGCCTCATCCGCGACCTCGACGAGCGCGGCATGCTGAAAAAGACCCTCGTTCTTGTCAGCTCCGAGTTCGGCCGCACACCGAAGATCAACGGCACCAACGGCCGCGACCACTGGCCGCGCGTTTTCTCCGTGGCCATGGCCGGCGGCGGTGTCAAGGAAGGCTACATTCACGGCGCCTCCGACCCCCTCGGAGCCGAGCCCGACCGCGACGCCGTCGGCCCCGAAGACCTCGCCAAGACCATGTACCGCCTGCTCGGCATCAATGGCGAGAAGCGCATCATGGCCGACGGCACCCGCCCCATTGACATCGTCAACGGCGGCCGAATCCTCAGCGAGGTCATCGCCTGACCCGCCTGTTTTGAAGCCATCAACCGGGGCGGTGTGCGTGCCACACCGCCCTCTCCATTTGCGGTCATGCGCCGCATATTCGCTGCAACATGCGGACGCATGAACTCCGTAGTTACTCAAGAATCGAAACAAACTCCCATGTCCAAGCCCATCCTCATCCCAGCGGTTCTTCTGCTCGCCACCTTGCAGGGGCTGGCGGCCTATCCTGACTTTACCAGCACCACGCCGCGCGGCGCGCAGCGCGGCTCGGAGCAGAAGCTCGTCATCACCGGCGGCCGCCTGGCCGATTTTGAAAGCCTGGTCTTTTACTCGCCGGGGTTCGCCCAGAAAAGCGTGGACAAGGTGGAGGCCAACAGGGTGGAGGTGACGATCACCGTGGCTCCCGAAACCAGCCTCGGCAACCATCTCATCCGCGTGCGCACCAAGTCGGGTCTTTCGCATGGCAGGCAGTTCTTTGTCGGCCCCTTCCCCATCGTCGAAGAAAAGGAGCCGAACAGCGAGTTTGACACCGCGCAGGCCGCCGGCTTCAACCAGACGCTCGAAGGAGTCATCCCCAACGAGGACGTGGATTACTTCAAGCTCACCGCCAAAAAAGGCCAGCGCATCAGCCTTGAGGTGGAGGGCATCCGCCTTGGTTACACCATCTTCGACCCTTACGTCGCCATCATTGACAAGGACCGCTTCGAGAAAGCTTACTCCGACGACACCATCCTTTTCCGCCAGGATGGATACTGCTCGTTCGTCGCCGAATACGACGGCGACTATTATGTGATGGTGCGCGACTCCTCCTATCGCGGCGGCGGCAACTATTATTACCGCGTGCATGTCGGCAGTTTCCGCCGGCCTGACGTGGTCTATCCCGCCGGCGGCAAGATCGGCTCCAGTCTGAAGGTCCGCTTCATCGAGCCCTCCTCGGCATTTGAGGAGGAGGTGAAGCTGCCGGAAACCGAGGTGCCGGGCTTCACCCTTTTCTCCACCACCCAGGAGCCCGCTCCCTCCGGCAACATCTTCCGCCTCGTCAACTTCGACAACGTCCTCGAGGCCGAGCCGAACAACGAACTCGCCAAGGCCAGCGTCTCGGACGCCAAGACACAGTCCGTCGCCCTCAACGGCATCATCGAGGAGCCGGGTGATGTGGATTTCTTCAAGCTGACGCTCAAAAAAGGCCAGCAGTTGGAGGTCGAGACCTTCGCCCAGAGCCTCGGCTCCCCCCTCGACTCCGTCGTCAACGTCCTCAATGCCAAGGGCGGCAACGTGGCCAACAACGACGACGGAGGCGGCCGCCGCCGCCTGGACAGCAAGGTCAAAGTCAATGTGCCCGAGGACGGCGACTATTTCGTCCGCGTCACCGACCATCTCGGACGCGGCGGCCCGAATTATGTCTATCGCATCGAGCTGATCAATTCCGAGCCGGTGCTCGCCTTCTCCTCCCCCAATTACACTGTCAACGACTCGCATTACCGCCAGTTCCTCGCCATCCCGCGCGGCGGGCGCATGGTGCTGCTGGAAAACATATCCCGCAGCAATGTCAGCGGAGATTTCAACTTCGACGCCCCCGGCCTGCCGCAGGGTGTGAAGCTGCTCACCACCAGCCTGCCCAAGGATTATTCCAGCATTCCTCTCTTGTTTGAGGCCGCGCCCGACGCTCCGCTCGGCCACGCTGTCGTGCCAGTCACCCTCAAGTCCGCCGATCCCGGCAACACAACCGTCGGACGCATGCGCCAGGACTTCGATGTCGTGCGCAACGGCAATGTCATCTACCTCACCGAAATCCACGACAAGCTACCCGTGGCCGTCGTCGAGGAGGCTCCGTTCTCCCTGGAAATCGAAAAACCCGCCGTGCCCCTCGTCAACAACGGCATTCTCAGCCTTAAAGTCACCGCCAAGCGCAAAGAAGGCTTCACCAAGCCCATCCGTGTCTTCATGACCTGGAAACCCGCGGGTGTCAGCTCCCTCGGCGAGCAGACCATCCCCGAGGGCGGCAATGAGTGCCACTTCCAACTCGACGCCAATGCCAACGCCCCCGCCGGCAAATGGAACTTTGTCGTCATGGGCGAGGCGGATGCCGGAAACGGCCGCATCTACAACGCCTCCCCCTTCTGCGAGGTGACCACAGCCCCCGCCTTCGTGAGCGCCCCCGCCATCCCCCTCGTCGCCGTCGAGCAGGGGCAGGAGACGGTCATGGTCGCCAAAATCGAGCATTTGCAGCCCTTTGAGGGCGAGGCGGAAGCCAGCGTGCTTGGCGTGCCTGACACCATCCCGATTGAATCCGCCAAAATCACCAAGGACACCAAGGAAGTGATGTTCAAGGTCAAGACCCACGACAAGTCCCCCGTTGGCAAGCAGGCCAACCTGTTTGTGAAAGTGGACGTGCCCGTCCCCGGCGGCACCACCACCCATCGCATCGCCCTCGGCTCCACCCTCCGCATTGACGCCCCGCGCAAGGCGCCGCCGCCGCCCGCCCAGCCCGTCGTCGCCGAGGCCAAGCCCAAGGAGGCCGCCCCTGCCGCCCCTCCAGCGCCCAAGCCCCTTTCCCGCCTTGAGCAGCTCCGCCAGGAAGCCGCCGGCAAATGATCCGATTGTGAAAATTCCCCGCCGCCAACGTAGGTACCTTCCCACAAAGCCCCCCACTATGACTCGTGCCCACCCTCTCAAGCTGCTCGGAGCCGCCGCGCTGTTCGCGCCCGTCATCGCCGCGGCCAATCCGGCGGACTTTGCCAAAGTGCAGGCCATTTTCGAAAGCAAATGCCTCGAGTGCCACAACCCCGGCAAGGTGAAGGGCGACCTCCTCATGCACACCGCCGAGGCCCTGCTCAAAGGCGGCGACACCGGCCCGGCCATCGTGTCCGGCAAGCCGGATGAGAGCGAGCTGGTCAAGCGCATGAGCCTCCCTGGCGATCATGACGACATCATGCCGCCCAAGGGCGGCCCCCTCCCCGCGGCGGACATTGAGCTGGTCAAAGCCTGGATCGCCCAGGGAGCCCAGTGGCCCCAGGGCATCGTCATGCGGCATAAATCCGCCGAGGAACTCAAAGCCGGGGCCGATCTCAACGCCCGTCTGGCCTCCATCAAGAAGCTGGAGATTTTTCCCGAAAAATTCGCCCTCGAAACCAGGCGCGACCATCATCAGGTCGTCGTCATGGCCACCTTCGCCGACGCCACCACGCGCGATGTCACCCGCTTTTCGAACTTGAGCGTTTCCGATCCCAAGCTCGTCTCCCTGGATGGCGATGTGATCAAACCGCTCGCCGACACCGGCGCCGCCGAACTCACCGCCAGCGTAGGCGGCCTGACCGCCAAAGCGCCCGTCGAGATCAAGGGCGGACAACAGGACCGCACCGTCTCCTTCCACCTGGACGTCATGCCCGTCTTCCTGCGCGGCGGCTGCAACCAGGGCGGCTGCCATGGCGCCGCCCGCGGCAAGGACGGCTTCCGCCTCAGCCTGTTCGGCATGGACCCCGCCGGCGACTACACCCGCCTCACGCGTGAAATGGTCGGCCGCCGCATCAACCTCGCCATCCCCGAGGAGTCCACCCTGGTGGAGAAAGCCGTCGGTTCCGTGCCGCACTCGGGCAACCAGTGCTATACCCCGGAGTCCCAGTACAACCAGACCATCCTAGAATGGATCAGCAACGGCGCGCCCCAGGATCCCAAGGAGATCGCCAAAGTCACCGGCATTGAGGTTTACCCGAAAGCCATCGTCCTCGAAGGCACGGGCAACACCCAGCAGATGACCGTCCGCGCCACCTACTCCGACGGCACGGACCGCGATGTGACCCAGCTCGCGCTTTTCATGTCCAATAACGACCCCGTCGCCAGCATCACCAAGGACGGTCTCATCACCTCCGGCGAGCGCGGCGCGGCTTTCATGCTCGCGCGCTTCGACGTTTACAGCGTCACCGCCCAGGTGCTGGTCATCCCCGCCAAGCTCGAATACGAGCGCCCGAAAGTCGCCGAGACCAACTACATTGACACCCTGGTCAATGAGAACCTCCACAAGCTGCGCATCCTGCCCTCCGGCATCTGCACCGACGAGGAGTTCGTCCGCCGCGCCCACATTGACGTCGTCGGCCTTTATCCAAAGCCGGACGATGTGCGCGCCTTCCTCGCCGACGCCAATCCGAAGAAGCGGGAGGCCCTCATTGACAGCCTGCTCCAGCGCAAGGAATTCACCGAACTCTGGGTCATGAAGTGGGCCGAGCTGCTGCAAATCCGCTCGAACATCCCCGGCAACAACAACCGCCCGCCCTTCTACAAGAACGCGCTGCTTTACCACAACTGGCTGTCTGACCGCATCGGCAAAAACGTGCCCCTTGACGAGATCGTCATCGAGCTGCTCTCCGCCACGGGAGGCACCGTCTCGAACCCGCCTGTGAACTTCTACCAGACCGAGCTCGACCAGCTCAAGCTCACCGAAAACGTCGCCCAGGTCTTCATGGGCATGCGCATCCAGTGCGCCCAGTGCCACAACCATCCCTTCGACCGCTGGACCATGGATGACTACTACGGATTCAAGGCTTTCTTCAGCCAGATCGGCCGCAAAAACACCGACGATCCGCAGGAGGTCATTATCTTCAACAGCAACTCCGGCGAGTCCCGCCACTTCCTCACCCAGGCGGTGATGAAGCCCAAGTTCCTCGGCGGCGACACCCCCGAGATCAAGCCGGGCGAGGACCGCCGCCGCGTGCTCGCCGAATGGCTCGCCTCGCCGAAGAACCCCTACTTCGCGCGCAACATCGCCAACATCACCTGGGCGCACTTTTTCGGCCTCGGCATCGTGGACCCCGTGGATGACGTGCGTGTTTCCAATCCGCCGTCCAATCCCGAGCTGCTCGCCGCCCTCGCGGAAAATCTCGTCACCTCCAAATACGACATGCGCAAGCTGGTGAAGGACATCTGCACCTCCATGACCTACCAGCGCAGCACCAAGGTCAACGAGACCAACGCCTCCGACAGCAAAAACTTCTCCCACGCCCAGGTCCGCCGCGTCCGCGCCGAGGTCCTGCTCGACGCCATCTCCCAGATCACCGACACGCCGAACAAATTCCAGGGCCTGCCCCTCGGCGCGCGCGCCGTGCAGATTGCCGACGGCGCCGTGAGCAACTACTTCCTCACCACCTTCGGCCGCGCCAAGCGCGAGTCCGTATGCTCTTGCGAGGTCAAAATGGAACCCACCCTTTCCCAGGCGCTCCACCTCATGAATGGCGACGCCGTCAACGACCGCATCCGTCAGGGCAGGGTCGTCGCCAAGCTGATCGAAGCCAAAAAGACCGACCGCGAGATCATTGAGGACCTCTACCTCCGCGTCTTCGGCCGCCTGCCCCTCGACAAGGAATGGCAGCCCATCCAGCAGACCCTCGCCGCCGCGCCCGACCAGCGTCAGCAGGCCCTTGAGGACGTTTTCTGGGCGCTCATGAACTCCAAGGAGTTTTATTTCAATCACTGACGCCGCCTGCGGCGGAAAACGAAGTCCGAAACTTGAACTTCGAAGATCGAACCTTGCCCGCCCTTCTTCAGGTCCTCCCGCCCTCCGCCCTCCAAGAAACCCAGAGCCATCGAATTTCGAGCTTCGAATTTCGAATTTAAAATTCATCCCCATGAACCTCCGCCCCGCCCTCCTCACCCTGGCCGCACTCGCCACCGCCTCCGCGCAGGAGTCGGAAAAGATCACCTATGAGGATCACATCAAGCCGCTGCTGGAGAACAAATGCTTCTCCTGCCACAACCCGGACAAAAAGCGCGGCGATCTCGACCTCACCAGTTTCGGCGCGGTCATGACCGGCGGAGGCGGCGGGGCCGTCGTGGACGCGGGCAACGCGGAGGGCAGCCGGCTTTGGACCACCTGCGCCAAAAAAGAGGAGCCGTTCATGCCGCCCGAGGGCACGCCGCTCAACGAGGCCGAATTGAAAATCCTCGCCGCCTGGGTCAGCGGCGGCTTGTTGGAGACCAAGTCCAGCATCGCGAAAAAATCCACCAAACCGAAGGTGGACATGGCCGTCGCCGTCACCAGCGGCCGCCCCGAGGGACCGATCGCCAGGCCCGAGCATGTGCTGCTGGAGCCCGTCCTCGTCGCGCCGCGCACCACCGCCGTCACCGCCATGGCCGCCAGCCCCTGGACCTCCCTGGTCGCCATCGCCGGAGTGAAGCAGATCCTGCTTTATGACACCGACACGCGCCAGCTCGCCGGCATCTTCCCCTACACCGAGGGCTACGCGCGCAGCCTGCGTTTCAGCCGGAACGGCTCCCTGCTTGTCATGGGCGGAGGGCGCGGGGGGAAAATGGGCCACGCCGTTGTCTGGGATGTCAAAACGGGGAAACGCGTCATCGAAGCCGGCGCCGAGTTCGACCAGGTCATGAGCGCCGACATCAGCCCCGACCACAAGAAAGTCGTCATCGGCAGCCCGTCGAAGAAAGTGAAGGTGTATGACACCGCCACTGGCGAGGAGCTTTACGTCATCAACAAGCACACCGAATGGGTGCTCGGCACCGCCTTCAGCCCGGATGGCGTTTTGCTCGGCACCTGCGACCGCAACGGCAACATCATGGTCTGGGAGGCCTCCAACGGCGGCGAATTCTACATCCTCGGCCAGCACAAGGCCGCCTGCAACGACCTCGCCTGGCGCGCCGACTCCAACGTGCTCGCCTCCTGCTCCGCAGACGGCGTCATCATGGTCTGGGAGATGAACGAGGGCAAAAAGCTCAAGGAATGGGCCGCCCACGGCGGCGGCACCCAGTCCGTCGCCTTCACACCTGACGGAAACATTCTTTCAACTGGCAATGACGGCCTCACCCGCCTCTGGGACATCAACGGCAACAAAAAAGGCGAGGCGCCAAGCCAGGGCGACATCGTCACCAAAGTCGTCGCCCATCATGACTCCAGGCTCGCCATCACCGGCAACTGGCGCGGCGAGATCAAGCTCTGGACCATCGGCGAAAAAATGACCGAGGCCGGCCAGCTCTCCAGCAACCCGCCCCTCATCGCCCAGCGCATCATCGAGTCCGAAAAACTCGCCGCCGCCCTCACCGGCCAGCTCCCCGAAAAAGACGCCGCCGTCGCCAAAGCCGTCGAGGGCGTCAAAGCCGCCGAAGCCAGGCTGGCCGACGCCAAAAAGAAAGCCGCCGACACCCAGGCGCGCGTCACCCTGCTCGAAACTGAGTTGAAAGACCTGCCCGGCAAAATCACCGCCGCCGACAAAACCGCCGCCGACGCCCAGGCGAAGCACAAAGCCCACGCGGAAGTCATCAAAAAGCATGAGGCCCAAAAAGCCGCGCGCGCCGTGAAACAAAAGGAACTCGATGGCATCCTCGCCCGCATCAAGGACGCCCAAAGCACGCCTGGTGATCCCAAAATGAGCGAGTTGAGCCAGTCGCTCGAGACCAAAAAAGCCGAAGTTGCCGCCCTCGACAAAGACCTCGCCGCCGCACCCGCGCCGCTGGCCGACCTTGAAAAAGCCGGCAAAACCGCCCAGGACCAGGCCGCCGCCCTCAAGAACTCCAAGCCCGCCAAGGAGAAAGAACTCGCCGATTTGAAGAAGGCCCTCGAAGCCGCGCCCAAATCCATCGCCGACACCGAGGCGCAGGTGGCTGCCGCCAAGGCCGCCCTCGCCGCCGCCCAGACCGCGCTTGAGGACCACAAAAAGCAGATCGCCGTCCACCAGCAGCTCCCCACGATTTTGAAGGCCGCGCAGTTCAACGTCGGCGTGCTCGCCGAAAAAGAGGCCCTGGCCAAACTCGAAGGCGAGATCAACGACCACACCGCCGCCCAAAAAGAGAACGAGGAAGCCAAAGCCGCCAGCATCACCCGCCTGGAAAGCTCCCGCAAAGCCCTGGCCGAGGCCGGCAATCTGCTGCCCCAGCACGAGGCCACCTTGAACCGCCTCAAAGCCGAGCTCGATGGCATCGTCAAAGCCACCGAACCCACCCGCGCCGCCGAAGCCGCCGCCCGCGCCAAAGTGGACGAGCAGAAAAAGACCCTCGCCGCACGCGAGGCCGAGCTCGCCGCCCTCGCCAAAGCCCGCGATGAAGGCATCGCCGCCGCCAAAAAATCCGCCGAAGACATCGGCAAGACCATCGCAGGACTGAAAACCAAGCTCACCGAAGTCGCCGGCAAGCTCAGCGCCGCCGAGGCCCCCGTCAAAGCCGCCAAAGAAAAACTCGCCCAGGCCGAGGCCGCCCTCGCCGCCGCCAAAAAGACCGAATCCGACCTCACCGCCGCCCTGCCCGCGCGTGAGAAGGCCGTCAAAGCCGCCGAGACCGCACTGCCCGGCTTTGTCAGCGAACTGCAAAACGCCGAAAAAGCCCGCACCGACCTCGGCAGCGCCATCGCTGAAAACGGCCGCGCCATACAGTCCGCCCGCACCGGTGTCGCCACCCTCGAAAAGACCCTCGCCGAAGCCCGCGCCAAGAACCAGGAGGTGGTCGGCCAGGAAAAAGCCCTCGCCGACGCCCGCGCCCAGCTTGCCAAGCTCGAAGCCCAGGCCGCCGAGTCCGCCATGAAAATGGCCGAGGCCGAGGGAAACATCGGCTCCAAACGCGACGTGCGCGCCAAGGCCGAGAAGACCCTCGCCGAAGCCCGCGCCGCCCTCGAAAAAAGCCGCAAAGAGCACGAAGCCGCCAAGGCCGCCATCACCGCCGCCGACAAAGCCCTCGCGCCCGCCAAAGCCGCCGTGGCCGCAGCCGACAAAACCGCCGCCCCACTGCGCGGCCAGCATGAGAGCATCTCCAAGGAAATCACCGCCCAGGAGTCCGCCCGCGCCGCCAAGCTCGCCCAGGTCAAAACCCGCGAGGACGACTTCGCCGCCAAAGCCAAGCCCCTGAACGAGGCCATCGCCCAGATCAAAACCGCCTTGCAGCCGCTTGAAGCCGCCCATGCCGAAGCCAAGGCCAAGCTCGACGCCGACACGCAAATCGTCGAAGCCAAAAAAGCCGAGACCGCCAAAGCCCAGGCCGACCTCGATTCCACCAGGAAAAAGAAAACCGACGCCGAGACTGCCATCGCCGCCGCTGAAAAAGACATCCCCGCGCGCGACCAAACCCTCGCCGAAATCAACGCCGGACTCGCCAGGCTCCAGCCCGCCCTTGATCCCCTGCGCGCCAAGGTCAGGCAGCTTGAGGAGCAGTACCTCACCATGCTGCCGAAGTGACCTCCTGCAAAGCCCCTGCAAGGGCCTTGCAAGGAGCCGCTGCCCGATCCGGCATGCGCGGCCACCGGCTTTCCTGATTGAAGACGCCAACGCGTCAATTGGCAGGCAGTTGGTGCGCGAGGGCGGAACTGCGCGAGCTGGACAGACGGGAAAGTGATGAGAAGCTGGCCACCATTAAACCGACGCCACAGCCGAATGAAGATCATTAAATTTGTCAAGCAGTTGCACACTGACCCCGTTTCCCCGTTTCCTCAGTTAGTTCGAAAATCCAGGCTGGAGAATACGGGTCGGCAGTTTACGAGGGTGCAGGGTTCTTGCCGGGAGTTGGCGAAGCCCAATTAGCTGGCGAAGGTGTTGTGATGTACGGGAAGGGCGCGCATTTGTTTTACGACACTATGCTGAATCCTGAGCCTGTTAAGCGAATGAGAGGCAGCGGCGATCATGTCGGCGAATGGAAATTTTGGCGGAATGTGTTCGGAGTCCCAACCTTTTAAAGCCATGAAGCTGAGTTCTATTGCAGAGCGATTAGTTTTTCTAGATAGTGACACAACATCCGACACTGTGGCGGACGTGCTGAGTGGATTGTTGGCTAAAGCTGAGGGTTGGGCGAATGGTGAACCTCGGTATTTCACCACGGAAGTTCTCTCGATTGTGTATTCCTTCAATGAACTGGCTCGCCAGTTTTCCTTTGAACCAGCGAAAAATCCCGGTCTTGCCCAAAGATATACCGAACTGCGAGCGGTCGTAATGGATTGGTTGAGGGGAAAGGAAATCCAAACAAGCGAGGAGCGATGGAAGCAGTTGCTGCTTTTGGCTCAAGATATCCTTGTTTGGACTGAAGTGTGACCTTTCGTTCCGCGTTAGCCCGACTTCCAAGAAAGGGTCAGGCGTCGATTCTTGACAAGTGGATGTGGATGGCTTTGCCGTGGGTCTTGCTGAAGTGAAAAGTTGCAGGAAGATTGGGACTGCGGATGATCGCGGGTGTGAAGTTGGGGTGTGCTGCGATTGAGCTGGGTCGTTTCGAAACGAGGCGGCTGGGTTTGCTGCGCCGGGTTTTCACGACGGTGCTGCTGCTTCAGGCGACGGTCACGATCTCGCTGGGCAGCGCCGGTTTTCCGCGCAGCGGTGTGAACTCCTTGTAAGCGTCACGCACAGCGCCTTTGGCGACTTGTGGAAAGGAGCGCTGACCCAGCTTTGCTGGCGGGTTGGGCCGGCTGGCGTGCTTGCAGCCAGGTCGGTTCGGACCGGGCAGATGGGTAACAGATTGACCGGGCACATGGGTTACACTT
>ERZ761609.2128-NODE-2128-length-15365-cov-8.461659_pt1 | contig 15365 bp, 8 predicted proteins | sample MGYA00511163_ERZ761609 | MGnify/ENA primary metagenome ERZ761609 (study PRJEB28899, sample SAMN02445070) | bioreactor sludge metagenome | biome: EBPR sludge | place: Australia: Brisbane, Thorneside Wastewater Treatment Plant | collected 2011-12-16 ... | reverse complement strand
AGCACGGGGCTACGGCTGACCCCCTGAAGGGGGTCAAAAGCAATTACGCAGGACGAAAAAGGCCCCCTTCAGGGAGCCGGCCCTCCTGCGGAGGGCTTGGCCGGATGCTTTCAGCGTTCGGCGACATGACACGAACCCGAATAATTCGGGGACACGACTCGCCCCGCGCTAAAGCACGGGGCTACGGCTGACCCCCTGAAGGGGGTCAAAAGCAATTACGCAGGACGAAAAAGGCCCCCTTCAGGGAGCCGGCCCTCCTGCGGAGGGCTTGGCCGGATGCTTTCAGCGTCCGGCGACACCACGCGAATCCTAACGGCACGCACAGCGACTCGCCCCGCGCTAAAGCAGACGGCGCGGCGCTGACGCGCCAAATCACCCCCCGGCGGCGGGGACGGCGTCGCTGGTGCGGCGCATTGATGGGTTCAGGCCGTGGTGCAGGTTGCGGATCTGCCAGGTGCGCATGGCCGCTTCGAGGATGATATGCCGCCCCATCTTCGAGTCGCCGCGCTCCCGGTCGGGGAAGTAAATCGGTGTCTCGACCATCTTGTAGCCGAGTTTGTGCGCCACGTAGGCGATCTCCACCTGAAAGACGTAGCCGTTCGACTTGACGCGATCCATGCCCATGCCGATGATCGTGTCGCGCTTCCACAGCCGGAAGCCGCCGGTCGCGTCGGTCACGGGCAGGCCGAGGATCACGCTCACATAGACCCGGTTGGCGAACCAGCTCAGCAGCTTGCGGAACCAGCCCCACGATTCATCAACGCCGCCGCCCTTGACGTAGCGCGACCCGAGCACGACATCCGCGCCCGCGTCGGCCCGCGCGATCAGGTCGGGGACGTACTGCGGCCGGTGCGAGAAGTCGGTATCCATCTGGATCATGTATTCGGAGCCGTCGGCCAGCGCATGCCGGAATCCGACCTTGTAGGCGGGGCCAAGACCCTCTTTGCGCTCTTTGTGGACGACGCGCATCTTGGGGCCGTACTTCGCGGCCAGGTCTTCGGCGATCTGGCCGGTGCCGTCCGGCGAACTGTCATCCACGACGAGGATGTGCAGATCAGGGATGCCCAGCGCGAACAGGGCTTCGACCATTAGCGGCAGATTGGGAGCCTCATTGTAGGTCGGCAGGATGACGGTGGTTTTCGGCATGATGAAACTACTCTCGACTGCGATTCGCCCCGAGTGTATGTGAGCGGTTGCATAAAAACAATAGGTAAAACATCACCCGCGCGCCGCCTGAATCCACCGGAAAACCGCCGCTAGTCGTTCGCAGATTGCGCCACATGACGCAGCAGCGCGCGCACCGCATCCTGCGCCGCCAGCATCCCGCCGGTGATGGCCGCGTCCTGTTCAAGCATATGCACAGGCTGTGCATAAGGCGCGCCGACGCGGTCGGAGACGGCCCGAACGGCGATAAAGTCGAGGCTGTTGGCCGCCGCCACCTGCGCCACCGCCGCCGACTCCATGTCGACGATGCGCGCGCCGTAGCTGGTGAACAGACACGCGCCGTAATCGGCGTTGTTGACGTAGGCCTGACCGGACACGCCCACCCCGCCGACCTGCACATCCGGCGCGGCGGCGCGCAGCGCATCCAGCAAATCGGGCGCGGCGTCGAAGTACAGGGTGCGCGTGCCATCGGTGAGGCGCACGGGCTGGGGCGCGATCATGTCGCAGGCGGGCAGTCCGGCGTCGAGGAAATCCGGCAACTCATACGCGCCGCTGGCGTCCTGCCGCAGATAAACCGCCTGTTGATGCTGCGCCCAGCGCTCGGCGGCGACGACGTCGCCCACGGCCAGCGCCGGATCGAGCGCGCCAGCGATGCCGACGACCACAACGCGCGTCACGGCGAAGTGATCAAGCGCGCGCTGGGTGTTCATCGCCGCGTTGACCATGCTCTCACCGCTGACGAACAGCAGCACGTCGACGCCGTCCAGACGCCCCGCGTGATAGTCGACGCCGCCCAGCGTGAACGTCTCGGCGTCAGTCAGGGCGGCGCGCAGAGCGTCCTGCTCGGCGGCAAACGCCGACACAACCGCTGTCCGCGGCGGCTGAGGCGCGGGCGTCGCCGCCGTTTGTGCCTGCGCCGCGCCGGTCAGCGCGATCAGCACCAGCAGGCTGAACAAACTTCGCAGGAGATTCAACACAATTTAACCCTTTTCGGTTAGAATAGCGCCGACTTGATCCGTTCTGGGAGTATAACCCGGTGAAAAACATAGCAGTAATGACGAGTGGTGGCGATGCGCCCGGCATGAACTCCGCGATCCGCGCGGTGGTGCGCACTGCGCTTGAGCATAACGTGACCGTGTGGGGTATCCGTCAGGCCTACGCTGGCCTGTTGAGCGGCGATATGAGCGTGCTGTCGAGCCGCGACGTGAGCGGGATCTTGCAGCGCGGCGGGACGATCCTGCAGACGGCGCGCAACGAGGAATTCAAGACGGTGGCCGGACAGCGGAAGGCGCTGCGCCGCCTCAACGAACACAACATCGAGGGCGTGATCGTCATCGGCGGTGACGGCAGCCTGCGCGGCGGTCTGGCGCTGCAGCGCCTCGGTATTCCGGTGATCGGCGTACCCGCCAGCATCGACAACGACATCTACGGAACGAACATGAGCATCGGCGTCGATACCGCGCTCAACACGATCCTCGACGCGCTCGACCGCCTGCGCGATACCGCGACCTCGCACAACCGGGGCTTTCTGATCGAAGTCATGGGGCGCAACTGCGGCTATCTGGCGCTGATGGGCGGCATTCTGGGCGGCGCGGAGGTCGTCGTCACGCCGGAGAAGTCGCCGACCATGGAGGAGATCGCCGCCATGCTCGAGGACGCCTACGTGCGCGGCAAGACACACGCGATCGCCGTGGTCGCGGAAGGCGCGCCGTACAAGGTCACCGATCTGGCGACGTTCCTGAATCAGAAGGGGACGGGCTTCGAGATCCGGCTGACGATCCTCGGCCACATCCAGCGCGGCGGCAGCCCGACGGCCTTCGACCGCCTGCTGGCAACACGCATGGGACTCAGCGCGGTCGAGCGCCTGCTGAACGGCGAAAACGGCGTTATGGTGGCGCTGCAGGGCCGCGAGATCGGCACGGTGTCGCTGGAGGATGCCACCACCCAGCAGCGCGAGATCGGCGAAGGCTACTTCAACATGGCACACACGCTCTCGCGTTGAGCGCGGCAGGTGTTCAACGACAAGCATTCGCGGCCTCCATCCTCTCTTGTGGAGGCCGCTTTGATGCGCCAACGCGTCACGATTCTCGTTGAATCTTCATACGGTTCTCAACCCAACGCTAACCAATTGTTCTATAGTCATTGGACAGTGAAGGCCGTATACTTAGAACATCTGTCCATCCTAGAACCCCATCGATTCCGAGCCAAGAGATCTGCACATGCAAGATAAAATTGTCGTCCGAGGTGCGCGCGAGCATAACCTGAAGAATATCGACGTCGAGATTCCCCGGAATCAACTCGTCGTGCTGTCAGGCCTGTCGGGTTCGGGCAAGTCCTCTCTGGCCTTCGATACCATCTTCGCCGAGGGCCAACGGCGGTACGTCGAGAGCCTGAGCGCCTACGCGCGCCAGTTCCTCGGGCAGATGGAAAAACCGGACGTCGACCAGATCGAAGGGCTGAGTCCCGCGGTCTCGATCGATCAGAAGGGCGTCAGCCACAACCCGCGCTCGACCGTCGGCACGGTCACCGAGATTTACGACTATCTGCGTCTGCTGTATGCCCGCATCGGCATCCCGCACTGTCCGGTCTGCGGCGCGCGTGTCGAAGCCCAGAGCGCCCAGCAGGTCGTCGACGCCATCAAACAGCTTCCGGACGGAGCGCGCGTGCAGGTGCTGGCGCCGATCGTCCGCGACAAGAAGGGCACGCACGAAAAGGTCATCGAGGAGATCAAGAAAGGCGGTTTCGTCCGCGCCCGTATCGACGGTGAAGTGCGCGAACTCGACGAGGAGATCCGACTCGACCGCTACGTGATCCACAACATCGAGATCGTCGTCGACCGTCTGGTGATCCGCCAGTACGACGACGCCACCGGCGAGGAGGCGCGCAGCGCCGAAACGCGCCTGACGGACGCCATCGAGCAAGCGCTGGAACTGGGCGACGGCGTGGTGACGATTAACCACCTCAACGCTGAGTCGGGCGCGGTCGACATCCTGTTCAGCGAACATCTGGCGTGCATCAACGGTCACGGCAGCCTGCCGGAGATCGAGCCGCGCACGTTCAGCTTCAACACGCCGCGCGGCGCCTGCCCCGACTGTCAGGGGCTGGGCTTCCGCATGGAGTTCGATCCCGAGCGCATCGTGCCGAATCCCGATCTGAGCATCGAGGGCGGCGCAATCGACGCGAACGGCTGGAACATGGAGTACGGGAGCTGGTCATATAACCTCGTCAAGGCCGTGTGTACGCGCTACAAGATCCCCATGGATGCGCCGTGGAACAGCCTGACGCAGAAGCAGCGCGACATCCTGCTCTACGGCACGAAAGAGAAGATCCAGATCCACTACCTGAACCGCTTCGACCAGCAGCGCATGTACGAGACCAAGTACGAAGGCATCCTCACCAGCCTTGAGCGCCGCTACCGCGAGACCAGCAGCGAGTCGATGCGTGAGGTCTACGAGCAGTACATGACCAGCACGCCCTGCACTACCTGCGGCGGGCGGCGTCTGCGGCCTGAAGCGCTGGCGGTCACCGTGGCGGAGCAGTCGATTTACGAGGTGACGCTGCTGCCGGTGTCGCAGCTTAAGCGCTGGGTGGATTCGCTGCGTAACGGCGCGTTGAGCGCCCGCGACCACGAGATCGGCTACCAGATCCTCAAGGAGATCGAGGCGCGCGTCACCTTCCTGAACGACGTCGGCCTCGGCTACCTGTCGCTCGGACGCAGCGCCGGTTCACTCAGCGGCGGCGAGGCGCAGCGCATCCGGCTGGCAACGCAGATCGGCAGCCGGCTCACGGGCGTCCTGTACGTGCTGGACGAGCCGTCGATCGGCCTGCACCAGCGCGACAACTCGCGGCTGATCAACACGCTGGTGAGCCTGCGCGACCTCGGCAATACGGTGCTGGTGGTCGAGCACGACGAGGAGACACTGCGCTGCGCCGACTATCTGATCGACCTCGGCCCCGGCGCGGGTGAACACGGCGGCCAGATCGTGGCGCAGGGCACGCCGGAGCAGGTCATGGAAGTCGTGGGCAGCCCCACGGGCGACTACCTGTCGGGGCGCTTCCACATCCCTGTGCCGGAGATTCGCCGCGACGGCAGCGGCAGCGCGCTGGTGATCCGCGGCGCGCAGGAGAACAACCTCAAGAATATTGACGTCGAGATCCCGCTGGGCAAGCTGGTGTGCGTCACCGGCGTGAGCGGCAGCGGCAAGAGTTCGCTGATCGTCGACATCCTCGACCGGCGGCTGGCGCAGGTGATCTACAAGAGCCGCGAGCGCCCCGGCAAGCACACCGCCATCGACGGCATCGAGCACATCGACAAGGTCATCAACATCGACCAGAGTCCCATCGGCCGGACGCCGCGCAGCAATCCGGGCACGTATACCAAGATGTTCGACGCGATCCGCGAACTGTTCGCCGAACTGCCCGAGTCCAAGATCCGCGGCTACAGTTCGGGGCGCTTCAGCTTCAACGTCAAGGGCGGGCGCTGCGAGAACTGTCAGGGACAGGGACAGATCAAGATCGAGATGCAGTTCCTGCCGGACATCTACGTCGACTGCGAAGTCTGCCGCGGCACGCGCTACAACCGCGAAACGCTGCAGGTGCACTTCAAGGGCAAGAGCATCGCTGACGTGCTCGATATGACGGTCAGCGAGGGCGTGAAGTTCTTCGAGAACATGAGCGTGATCCGCAACAAGCTGGAGACGCTGGACGCGGTCGGCCTCGGCTACATCCGCATCGGCCAGCCCGCCACCACCCTGTCGGGCGGCGAGGCGCAGCGCGTCAAACTCAGCCGCGAACTGTCGAAGCGCGCTACCGGCAAGACGCTCTACATCCTGGACGAACCGTCCACCGGCCTGCACGCCATGGACGTCAAACGACTGATCGACGTGCTGCAGCAGCTCGTCGACAACGGCAATACCGTGGTGGTGATCGAGCACAACCTTGACATCATCAAGGTCGCGGACCACCTGATCGACCTCGGGCCGGAAGGCGGCGACGGCGGCGGTGAGGTGATCGCCGTCGGCACGCCGGAAGAAGTCGCTCTAGTCGATCACAGCCACACCGGACACTACCTGCGCCCCTACCTGAAGGTCAGCGAACCGCAGCATTAACGCACAATCGGACGGCCTGACGGGTGATTCAAACCGCCCGTCAGGTAAATCACAACCGGGTTCAAACCTGTAAGGCGGAAGCTAACATATCGTCAAGGAAAACTTGACAGCCGGGCGAGAATCCAACATTATCCCAAGTATTCCAAATCCATTGACAGCGTCCGACGCCGCCGGAAAGTGTCCATGAAACCTATAGCAAAAAGCGGGTCGATCAAGTGGACAGATGTTTGATCCTTGTGATATAAACGTAGTGTAGAGACATCAAGGCGACACGTTCATGCCCCATCGACGGCGTCGGCATTTTCAAATATCCAGAGCATAACCCCCAGCTGCAGCGCCGCAACCGGCTTCTGTCCGCGCAAAGATGCGTCAATAGGACAGAGGTATAGGCGTCATTTGTGTCTCGCTGGTGTACATTTACTGTTTGTCGTTAGGTGGAGGACTCATGGTGCAGAGCAGGGAAGTACGGCAAAGCCAGAACACGCTGCATGAATTAGGCTATAAGATTTTTCTGGACCGTTATGCCCTGAAAGATATGACGCGCGCCACGCTGACCGTCGGTGATACGGTGATCGTCGTCGTCAACTCGGCGACCGGCCAGCGCGAGGTCGGCAAAGTGACGGCGCTTGATCTGCCGCAGGTGACCGTCGAACTGCTCGACGGCGCCGTCGTCACGCGTGATGTCGAACACGTCGACAAACCGCTGGAGACCTCGCCCGAGGTCATGATGGATCGCGTCGCGCGCGGCATCGCCGAGGTCGAGGCGACGCCCGAACTCAAGGAGGAGTGGACGCAAAAGTTCCGCTGGCTCCTCGATTCGTGGAAGTTCATCCCCGGCGGCCGCATCCTCACCGCCGCCGGCACAGAACAAGAACTAACGTTCTACAACTGCTTTGTCATTGCGTCCCCCAAGGACTCGCGTTACGGCATCATCGAGACGCTGCGCCAGATGACCGAGATCATGTCACGCGGCGGCGGCGTAGGCATCAATATTTCGTCGCTGCGGCCGCGTCACGCCTACGTGAAGGGCGTCAACGGCCGGTCGAGCGGCTCGGTGTCGTGGGGCGCGCTCTACAGCTTCGTCACCGGCCTGATCGAACAGGGCGGCAGCCGGCGCGGCGCGCTGATGCTGATCCTCAACGACTGGCATCCGGACGTGTTCGACTTCATCAACAGCAAGCGCAAGATGGGCCAGATCACCAACGCCAATATCAGCGTTGGCGTCAGCGACGAACTGATGGAAGCGGTCAAGGCTGACGGCGACTGGACGCTGATGTTCCCGGACACCAGCGATGCCGATTATGACGAGCAGTGGGACGGCCAGCTTGACAAGTGGGTCGCGGCGGGGCACAAGGTGATCCCCTACCGCACGGTCAAGGCGCGTGAAGTCTGGAACGCGATCATCGAGAGCGCGTGGGCCAGCGCCGAACCGGGCGTGTGGTTCCGCGAGCGCAGCAACAAGATGGCGAACTCGTGGTACTTCAACCCGCTGATCAGCACGAATCCGTGCGTAACCGGCGACACGCGCATCTACACCGATCAGGGCATGATCAAGGCGCTTGATCTGTTCAACGACGAGACGGCGATTGAGGTTGTCGTGGACGGACGCTTCGGCGTCACGCGGGCGACGACCGCCGCCAGCCGCGTCTTTTTCACCGGACGCAAGCCGGTCTACCGCCTGCAAACGCGCGAGGGCTACAGCCTGCGCGCCACGGCTGATCACCGCGTCATGACGGCGCGGGGCTGGCAGGCGCTGTCAGATCTGAAGCCCGGCGACCGCGTCCACATTCTGAACCGCAAGGGCGGCTTCGGCCAGCAGGGGACGCTCGAACTCGGGCGCGTGCTGGGCTGGCTGGTCGGTGACGGCACGATCAAGGCCGACAGCGCGGTGCTGTCGTTCTTCCACGACGAAAAACGCGAACTCGCGCCGGTGTTCGCCGGTTACGTCGACGCGCTGGTCGCGCCGCTGACACGCTCGGCGCGGGCGGTTCCGGTCGGTGTGGTCGAGGTCGCTGACCGCGACGAAGCGCGGGTGCGTTCCGCCCGCCTGCGCACGCTGGTCGAGACTTACGGCCTGACCGCTGACAAGCATCAGGTTCCCGAAGTCGTGTTTCAGGGCACCGAGGACATGCAGCGCGGCTTCCTGCAAGCCCTGTTCACCGCTGACGGAACGGTCAACTACGTGAAGGGGACGGCCTACGTACGCCTCGCGTCGAGCCACCTGCCCCTGCTCGAACAGGTGCAGCAGGTGCTGGGGAACTTCGGCGTCGCCAGCCGGATCTACCGCAATCGCCGCCCGCAGATGGATCGCCTGATGCCTGACGGTCATAACGGCCAGAAGGTCTACGCGACGCAGGCCCAGCACGAACTCCAGATCTCCAAGAGGGGTCTGGGCGTGTTCGCTGACGAGATCAACTTCCTGACGGATGCCAAGCGCGAACGGCTCGCCGCCAGCCTCGGCCAGTACACGCGCGGGCTGTACAGCGAAACGTTCACCGCGCACGTCGCCGGCGTGACCTACGAAGGCGAAGAAGACGTCTACGACCTGACTGAACCGCTGACGCACTCGTTCACGGCCAACGGCCTGATCGTCCACAACTGCGGCGAGCAGCCGTTGGGCGCGTTCTCGGTTTGCAATCTGGGCGCGATCAATCTGGCGCGCTTCTACGACGAGGAGACCGGCGACGTCGCCTGGGATGACCTGCGCGACACGGTCGCCTACGCCACGCGCTTCCTCGACAACGTGATCGACAGCACGCCGTACTTCTTCGAGGAGAACGAGCGCGTGCAGGGCATGGAGCGCCGCGTCGGGCTGGGCACGATGGGCGTCGCCGAACTCATGATCCGCTGCAAGGTGCGTTACGGCAGCGAGGAGTCAGTCGCGTTCATCGACAAGCTGTACAAGTTCATCGCCACCCACGCCTACACCATGTCGGCGGATCTGGCGAAGGAAAAGGGCGCGTTCTCGGCCTTTGACGCCGACAAGTTCCTGCAGTCGGGCTTCATGCTAGGGATGCCGGACGACGTCCGCAAGAAGATCGCCAAGCAGGGCATCCGCAACGTGACGCTGCTCACGCAGGCCCCGACCGGCACGACCGGCACGATGGCCAACACCAGTACCGGCGTCGAGCCGTTCTTCTCGTGGGTGTATTACCGCAAGAGCCGCCTCGGCCTGCACGAGGAGCAGGTGCCGCTGGTGCGCGAGTGGCATGAGCATCACCCGGAAGCCACCGAACTGCCCGACTACTTCGTGACGGCCATGGAACTTTCGCCGGATGAACACGTGAAGGTGCAGGCCGCCTTCCAGCGCTGGATCGACTCGGCGATTTCGAAGACCTGCAACGTACCCAACGAGTACACCGTCGAGCAGGTGAGCGACCTGTACATGTACATGTACGACCTCGGCTGCAAGGGCGGCACGATCTACCGCGACGGCAGCCGCGACGAGCAGGTGCTCATGCTCAAGGGCGACGAACGCGCCGAAAAAGAGATCAAGGACGTAAAGGCGGTCAAAGCGGCGACGAGCATGGAAGTCGACGCCGAAGACAGCACCGTGCCGCCGGCATCGCCGCACCGCGTCTACCCGCGTCCCAAGAAGCTGAACGGCTTCACGGTCAACGCGCCGACGCCCTTCGGCACCGCTTATGTCACCATGAACATGGACGAGCACGGCTACCCGTTCGAGGTGTTCATCACTGCGCCGGGCAAGGCCGGCAGCGACCTGCAGGCCGACGCTGAAGGTCTGGGCCGCATGATCTCGCTGTCGCTGCGCACAACCGAACCGCACAACCGCCGCGAGATGCTCAAGCTGATCATCGAGCAGCTGCGCGACATCGGCGGCTCGCGGGCGGTGGGCTTCGGCCCCAACCGCGTGATCTCGCTGCCGGACAGCGTCGCCCGTGCGCTCGAGGAGCAGTTCATCACCGGGATGCAGCCCATGCAGCTTGGCCTGCCGATCAACGGCGGTGCGGTGAGCGCTCCCCACGATACCGACGACGAGGAGACCGACGACGTCCAGCCGCTGCGCAAGGCGTCATTCGAGAACGGAACGAACGGCACGCACGCCTCACCGACGCATAACAGCGTCTACTCCGGCGCTGACCTATGCCCGTCCTGCGCGACGATCTCGTTAATCCGCGCCGAGGGCTGCCGCAAGTGCCTCACCTGCGGCTACAGCGAGTGCTAAGATCGCGTTGAACCCACCGGGGGCGGCCACTAGGCCGCCCCCGTGCGTTCACTTTCGTGAGCGTGTGTGTTTGTGCCGCGTGCTTCTCCGGTGTTACAATAGGGGCTATCAGTCCAGCCGACGCGTAGGGAAAAATCGTGGTCAACGTCCTCATGGTCAGCGCGGAATCAGTTCCATTCGCCAAAGTGGGCGGCATGGCGGATGTGGTCGGATCACTGCCTTCCGCACTCAAACGCATGGGGGCTGACGTCCGCGTCCTCATGCCCGGTTACGGCCAGATCCCGCACGATAAGTTCAACATCCGCTACCTGCTCAGCTTCAAGTTTGCGCACAATCGGGGCGTCAGCGACGTGACGCTCTACACCACCGAGCATGACGGCGTGACCTATTACCTGCTGCAAGCGTGGCCGTACTTCGGCAGTGAAGCGCAGGTGTACCACGATTACAGTTGGGATCTGCCGCGCTTCATCTTCTTCAATCAGGTGGCGATGGCGGCCGTCTGGGAACTGCGCCACACCATCGGCTGGGACGCCGACGTGCTGCACACGCATGACTGGCACACCGGCCTGCTGCCCTTCCTGATCGACATCAACCGGACAAATCCGCACTGGTGGCACGTCGCCACGGTGCATACCATCCACAATCTCGCCTATCAGGGGAACTGGGCCGGCCCGGCGCTGCGTCAGGCGGGCATCCCTCCACGGACACACTCGCATCTGGTGTATCAGGATCTGACCGACAACCTGATGGCGATCGCGCTGGCCTACAGCAACATGATCACGACCGTCAGCCCGCGCTACGCCATCGAGATCCAGTACCCGCAGCAGGGCTATGACCTCGACGGCATGATCCGCACGCGCATGGCCGATCTGGTCGGCATCCTCAACGGCATCGACACCGGCCTGTGGGATCCAGCGACCGACCCCTACATCAACACACATTATGACGGGTCGAACTTCCTTGAGGGACGCGCCGCCAATAAAGCCGAACTCCAGCGCGAGATGAACCTGCCCGTGCGGCCCGACGTGCCGATGATCGGCATCGTCAGCCGTCTGGTATGGCAGAAGGGCATCGACATGCTCGTGCCGGCGCTCTACCGCCTGCTGGAGGAGTTCGACATCCAGTTTGTGGCGCTCGGCGCGGGCGAACCGCGCTTCGAGTGGGAGATGGCGCGGCTCGGCAGCGAACGCTACGCACGCGGCGCACGGGTGTTCGTCGGCTATGACGCGGCAGTCGCCCAGCGCATTTACGCCAGTGCCGACCTGTTCGCCATGCCCAGCCACTTCGAGCCGTGCGGTATCGGTCAGATGCTGGCGATGCGCTACGGGTCACTGCCGGTGGTGCGCGAGACCGGCGGTCTGGTCGATACGGTCGAAAACTACGACAACGCCGACGGCGACAGCGGCACCGGCTTTACTTTCTCGTGGGCACAGCCGGACGCGGTCTATAACACGTTCCGGTGGGCCATCGAGACCTATCTCCACCGCCGCGACGCCTTCCAGCGCATGCAGGTTCGCGCCATGCAGCAGGATTTTAGCTGGGAGGCCAGCGCACGCAGTTATCTCGGTGTTTACGATCGCGCGCTGAGCATGAAGCGCGGTTAAGCCGATTTCGCACATTTAGACGGGAATTATTTGAAAGGTCAGCCTATATGAAGGTCAAAGCCCTAATTCTTGCCGGCGGTGAAGGTACGCGCTTGAGCATCCTGACCGCCAAACGTGCTAAACCCGCTGTGCCTTTCGGCGGCAAGTACCGCATCATCGACTTTGCGCTGAGCAACTGCGTCAACTCCAACATCTTCGATGTACTGGTGCTCACGCAGTACCGTCCGCACAGCTTGATCGACCACATCGCCAAGGGACGCCCGTGGGATCTCGACCGGAGCTTCACCGGGGGTGTCCACATCCTCCAGCCCTACAAGGGGCGCTTCGACACCGACTGGTACGCCGGCACCGCCGACGCGGTCGCGCAGAACATGAACTTTGTGCGTCACGGCCGCCCGGATTACGTGCTGGTGCTGGCCGGTGACCACATCTATCAGATGGACTACGCCGCGCTGATCGACTTCCACCGCCAGAAGCAAGCGGACATCACCTGCTGCACGATCCGCGTGCCGCTGGACGAGGCCAGCCGATTCGGCATCCTCGAGACCGACGACGACTACCGCATCACCCAGTTCGTCGAGAAACCGGCCAATCCGCCCGGAACGCTGGCGAGCATGGGCGTGTACGTCTTCAACTACGCCGCGCTTGAAGAAATGTTCGACAACGCCGAAGAAGGCGAGTCGCGCAGGGACTTCGGCAAGGACATCATTCCGGCCATGATCGAACAGGGGCGTAACGTGTACGCCTATCCGTACGGCGGCTACTGGGTGGACGTCGGGACGATCGACGCCTACTGGGAAGCCCACATGGATCTGCTGGCGTCGCCGCCGTCGCTCAACCTCAACGACCGCACGTGGGTCATTCACACGCGCAGTGAGGAGCGGCCTCCGGTACGCATCCACCGTAACGCGACCATCGCCGACAGCCTGATCACGGACGGTTCGACCGTCGCCGACAATGCCACTGTGATCCGCTCGGTCTTGTCGCCGGGGGTGTACGTCGGGCCGGGGGCCGTCGTCCGGGACTCCGTCATCCTGAATGACGCTTACATCGAGGCGGGTGCGACCGTCGAGCGCTGCATCATCGACAAGATCGCCGTCGTCGGCGCGGGCGCTTATGTCGGCAGCATGTCGGACGCGGGCGGGCTGGGCATCACCTGTATCGGCAAGAACACGCGCGTCCCACCGGGATTCGTCGTCGGCCGCAGCGTGACGCTCGGCTCTGACCTGACCGTCGAGGACTTCGAGCAGTTCGAGAACAAGCAGATCCCCAACGGGACGAACATCGGCTTCTCGGTCAAGCGCCGCAAGCCAAAGCGCCCCGCGGAATAGGCTTCACGAAATCAGGGGGCCGGGTATATCCCGGCCTTCTGCGAATCGCGTCAGCGCGGTCGAATCAAAAACGCCGGAGCAAGTCTCCGGCGTTTTGTGTCTGTGCGGTGAACTACAGACCGGCTTCCGCGCGCAGGGCGTCGGCCTTGTCGGTGCGCTCCCACGGGACGTTGAGGTCGTCGCGGCCGAAGTGACCGTAGGCGGCCACCTGCCGGTAGATCGGGCGGCGCAGGTCAAGGTCGCGGATGATCGCGGCCGGACGCAGGTCGAAGTGCTTGCGGATCAGGGCGATGATCGCGTCATCGCTGATCACGCCGGTTCCGAAGGTCTCGACGGCCATCGAGGTCGGCTGGGCGACGCCGATCGCGTACGACACCTGCAGTTCAAAGCGCGAGGCGATGCCCGCGGCGACGATATTCTTGGCGATGTAGCGCGCCATGTACGCCGCGCTGCGGTCAACCTTGGTGGCATCCTTGCCGGAGAACGCACCGCCGCCGTGACGGGCGACGCCGCCGTAAGTGTCGACGATGATCTTGCGGCCGGTCAGGCCCGCGTCACCGAGGGGGCCGCCGGTCACGAAACGGCCGGTCGGGTTGATGAAGATGCGCGTCTTGTCGTCGAGCAGTTCAGCAGGCACCACCTTGGCGATGATGTGCTGCTTGATCGCTTCGTGAATGTCCTTCTGCGCGATGTCCGGCGCGTGCTGCGTCGAGATCACGATGGTGTCGATGCGCTTCGGCTTGCCCTGCTCGTACTCGACCGTCACCTGACTCTTGGCGTCCGGCCGGAGCCATGACAGTTCGCCGGTCTTGCGCGCCTCGGCCAGACGGCGCACCAGCTTGTGCGACAGCGAGATCGTCAGCGGCATGAGTTCGGGTGTCTCGTCGCAGGCAAAGCCGATCATCATGCCCTGATCGCCGGCGCCGATCGCCTCGATTTCGGCGTCGCTCATCTGGCCTTCGCGGGCTTCCAGCGCCCGATTCACGCCCTGCGCGATATCCGACGACTGCTCCTTGATGCTGACGATCACGCCGCAGGTGTCGGCGTCAAAGCCGTACTTGCCGCGCGTGTAACCGATCTCGCGGACGGTCTTGCGCACCAGCGACTCGATGTCGACGTAGGCGCTGGTGGTGATCTCACCGATGACCAGCACGAGGCCGGTTGTCGTGGCGACTTCGCAGGCCACGCGGGCGTTGGGGTCAAGTTCCAGGATCGCGTCGAGGACGGCATCCGAGATCTGATCGCACATCTTGTCGGGATGGCCTTCCGAGACGGACTCCGACGTGTAGAAATACTGCGGAGCGCGCATGAAAGTGGTGCTGGCGGTTTCGGTACTCATGGCGGTTGACGTGTGTCCTTTCAATGGCTTCGTGCCTGCCTTAACGGTTCGGATGCGCTGGTAGGCGTCAACGAAAAACGCCTCTCACGACGATGAGAGGCGTTAAGGGGTGCCGCTTAACGATCTCATCTTTCAGGGGTGATCCCCCTGCAGGATTTGGCACCTTCCCGACGCTTCGGGGGTTGCCGCGAGTTCGTAGAGCCTGTACTCTCCCTCGCTCCGGATGAGTGCGAATGCACTATTTGTCAGTTGTAAGTGGCATCATAGCACAGCTTTGAGTCACTTTCAAACGTAGAACGTAAAAAACGGCAGGCTCGCATGAGCCTGCCGTGTGGGGCACGGGAATATCGCTGTCGCTGCGCGTTTAGCGGCGGCGGCGGCGCATCGCAAAGACGAGGATCAGGAAGATCACGATCAGCAGACCACAGCCGGCGGCCAGTGCGACCGTCCAGTCCAGCGGCTGAGACGCGCCCTGCGCCTCGACGATGTCGGTGACGCCCGGCGGCGTCACGGTCGGGTCAAAGACCTCGGTGTCGTCCGGCGCGGGCGTGAGGCTGGCCTCGGGCGTCGCGGTTGGCGTGTCGGTGGCCGCTTCCGCGGTGAGCGTGTCGATCGCGGCCTGCGTCTGCTGGC
>ERZ761609.2127-NODE-2127-length-15372-cov-8.759156_pt1 | contig 15372 bp, 9 predicted proteins | sample MGYA00511163_ERZ761609 | MGnify/ENA primary metagenome ERZ761609 (study PRJEB28899, sample SAMN02445070) | bioreactor sludge metagenome | biome: EBPR sludge | place: Australia: Brisbane, Thorneside Wastewater Treatment Plant | collected 2011-12-16 ... | reverse complement strand
CCGCCAAGCGATTCTTAATTTGAAGAATCACACGGCGGGGAGTTAACTCATTATCTTTAAGACCAGCAAGATACTTACCATAAGGAGTGGACTTAAGCGCACTAAGTAAAGATGTAAAATCAGGTGACTCACTCAAACGAGTCATATCTTGCGGAGTGAGCAAATCAGAGTACATTGCCCGCACCCGCGAACTTATTGCCGCATAACCAGAAATACCGCTTGCCATAAGTTACGCCTTGCCAATAACGCGTTCCAACACAAAAGCCACAGCCTTATCAAAATTCTTTTTGGCTTGTGCCTCAAACTCGCTATTCTTTGAAGCGATTTCAGATTCAATCTGACCAGACGCATCAGCAGATTGTGCCGCCGCAATTAACTTGCGGGCTTCTTCTTGCGCATCAGCCTTTGCCTTTGCAATCAAGGCTTGTGCTTCTTGCTCTGCTTTCACAGGGATTTCCTGTGCTTCACGTTTGGCTTTTTCTTGAACCTCTTGGGCTTGCTTTTCTATTTCAAGAACTTGCTGAATTTTCTTTTCACTCATTAGAAATCACCTCACTGGAATACTTACTACCGGCTCGCAATTGTAAAGGATAAAACTACCATCATCAAGGTTTTTATAAAATTTGGAGTCAAGTTACTTGCATCTTGAACTCCAAAACTCCGATTGTGTAATTATGCACAATTATAAGGGTGAGCCAATAATTTGTCAAATAGATTTAACCCCGCCTCTCCCCTACGTGGAAACTTGATACCAATAATTCAGCTTTTACTTACGCTTAGACTTTTTCCTGCTCTTTCGCCTACTCCACAAATACTTCACAACATCATCAAAAAACGGAAAGCCCACAATAATCCCCAACACCGAGCCAATCACCCCCGAAGTTCGCACAAAGTTGACCGAAAAGCCAAAGAAATCAACCGCTTCAATATCCACAATCTGAGCAGATACCGCTCTTCGACTTTCTTCGCCTGTCACTTTATCTACAAAGACCAAATTGACCCAAATCGTTCCTCGAAATTTACCCACTTGTGGAGCACGAATACTCCAATAAAAAGTTAAAGGCGAACCTTGTTGCAACGGTTGATATACATCACCAGCAGGTTCTACTTGTAAACCAGCAATATCAAAACGTGTTTCAACACCAACGTTATGTGTTTCATACAAATTTGGAATTTGAATCACTTCACCAGTGATTATGTTTTCTTGATAAAAAGCAGTTGGCGTGATATTGCCTAAATCATCTACCTCTAAAGTTAAGCGAACAATATCACTAGCAGAATCTGCTTTTATTTTTGGAGGGAATTCTAAAGTGAGGCGACGGGTTTCAAGTAAAGCAGGTTCAAATGATGGAGGCTGCGGCGTGCCAACCACAACAGCTTCTGTAGGTGCAATTTCTGTTGCTGATGTGCTTGGGGATTCTGTAGGTTCAGTTTGCGCCGCAGAACCACAAGCAGACAATATGAAAACAATAATCCACAATATAAAGATAGAAAGAAAAACATGACGTGAAGAAAAATGCTTGAGGTTCACGAAACAAGCATCCCGTTAAGATGAAGCGATGATGGTGTTGGCAATTGCATCTCTTGCGGAGATATATCTTGAATACGAATCTCAGTACGGCTTGGTAAAAATCCCCACAACAACAATGCGATGGAAATAGATAAGATGATGATGGCGAGGATGAGGCGGATTTTTTTCATCTGCCAACTTCTTCCACTTCAATATACCACTTGACGCGCGTGCCAACTCTATCGCGTAAAGTCCATGCTAAAGATTTAGGCATAGTTTCAAATGTATTAAGAATCTCTTGAATGCGTTTTGAGATTATTTCTTTTTCTTCATTCGTAAGTGTTGTTTTGCTTACAATCTCTCTCACTTTTTCTAAATTCAGTGACGTTGTTTTATACAAGCCCCAATCGCTACCACAAAGTTCAGCGATAATATTTAAGTTAATCGTTTCTTTATCATGATTTCCTGTTTCAACATTTAATAATAAAGAAGCAATATCCATAGCGTCTTTTTGATTCAAATCAATAATTTGAATTTTGGATAAAAACAATTCTGCCAGTGGAATCGTAACAGGGTCGGCAGTCAGGCGATTTTCCATTGGAATTTTATGACACATTTCAAAATCACCGACAAAAATATCAATCTTCATTTCACTTTGGTCGTGATAATAAATTTGGCGTTGGTCACCATTTAAGATATTGAATTGTTTATGCGGGGAATATCCAACCGTTGGCATAAAGGATTCAAATTCGCGACGTTGTTTTTTAGCAACGACAAAATCTAAATCACCATATTCGCGAATGAACAAAGGATGATTCTTTTTATTATGCACATGTACTGCTAACCCACCGATGGTGCGAATTTGAATTTTGTTTGCTTCTGCCGCTTCTACTAAGCGATAAAGTTCTTTGAATATATCCATAAAAAAGAAGTGACAGTCACTTATAAAGTGACTGTCACTTGTAGAATTTAACTTTACTCAGCAGGGATTTCAGCAGTGACTTTGTCTAAGTCAATGCCTTTGCTCTTACGATACGATTTGAAACCGAAGTAAATCACAGCGGCAAGCACATACATAGAAAGCATGTAGATGACTGAGTTTGTATTGCTAATGCCGATGCCGTATAAAACGTTCGGGTCAATAATCCATTGATACAAGAGATAAACAAGGAAGCCACCAAAAATGACTCCTGTTACTGTAATCAATGGAATGCCAAGCACATTGTATTTTGAAATTGGGGATGATTTGTATAAATCAGGCTTGGTGTATGGCAAGATAATCGCTGAAATGGTTGTGCCGAGGAATGTCACTGCAATGACGAGTGTTGAACAAAGCGTCAGTGTAGCAAAGTTGGCGATGTTGTAATTAAACATGTACGCCACAATCACAGAAGGCACAATCATCAATAACAAAGCGTTGACCGGTGTTCCAGTGCGTTCATCTAATTTGGCAACCGACTCAGGGAGTAAACGGTCGAATGCGGCGGCGAAGATAACACGAGTAGATGAAAGGAACACAGTTGCACACCAGCCGAACCACCATAAACTCATTAAGCCTACGACTAAGAATTGAACCAGTTTGTTGGTAGTTAAGAATGACGCGAGCAGAGCAGGATAGGGCCAGATAGGAAGCGCAGGCGCTACATCTGTGTAACCCCAAGCATAATTCCACCATGCCGCTCCGGCTTGCACATAAAATTCCCAGCCCATTGTTCTACTAATAGAAAAGAGCAAAACAATGCCGAGTAAAGTGGTCACGCCTAAAGCCCAACCCATACCAGACATGTTGCGTTTGAAATCGGTTGCGCCACGAACTTCACCATACAAGGTTGCGCCCCAGTTGGGCCACAAGTTAAAGAAGACCATGTAAGGGATGACGAGGAACACAACTGCTAGTGAGCCACCCATTAAAGGTGTAATCGCACCAGCATCCGTTCCTAATTGAACAGTAGCATCATATACGCCGGGAGCCGCACCAAACATGGACGTGGCATTGGCTTCTAAACCGGCTTTGAAGGCTTCCGGCGAACCGGTTAAGAACAAGACAATTACAATCAACAAACCAAGCATACCGCCATAGAATGAAAACTTTTGAATCCGGGCATAGGTTTTCATTCCCAACATAATGAAGATGCTAACGATGATAAGTGTCAGAATTGAAGCGGTGAATGCACCATTTTGTGTGCCAGCAAACCATAAGGCAATATCTTTTGCGCCAAAGATGCCGAGCAATGGCACCAAGACGATATGACGGAACATATCACCATAGAGCGGCACCCACAGCCACAAAATAAACCACCAACCAGTGACAGCCAAAATGAAACCGACTGCCCCACCGAGGATGCGGCTTTGCCAAACATAATCACCGCCAGAACGGGGCATTACGGCAATTAATGCGGCGTACACTACGACCTCAAAGAAAATAAAAATCGCGCTGATAATCAACGCATTCACCATACCGCCCTCGAAATAATACATCTGACTAAAACTGTATAAACCGAGCGTGATAAGGTTAATGGAAAACAACGCATACACAAATGCGTCGAAGACTGACCAAGAACGTACCATGCCAGTCGCTTTACGGACAAACAAGTTGCTCATAACAATTCTCCTTTGTTAATTTGTCAGTAGGGGCGAGGCATACCACTTCGTGGCACTTTGCCTCGCCCCTACAAATAACCTAACCTGTCGTCAAAACGTAATCTTCAACTTTATTTTTTCCGAGATTGATAAGTGCACCAAGCAAAGTACCTTGCTCATACATTGAGCCGGGGTTGATGCACAAAGTTTTACCGATATGTGAAACGCCACGTCCTTCGTGAATGTGACCATGCAAACCAAGCAAGGGCTGTACTTTTTCAATTGCTTCACGCAATGCTGTTGAGCCAACTGCTTTCAAGGCTTGCCCTGCCATTTTCGGGCGTAAATTTTCATCTAACTCCGGTGCTTCATCTAAATTTGATTTATAAGGCGGCACATGGATATTGAAAATGGCTGAATGCGGATTCTTCAATTGTGATGTCATCGCTTCATACCTGACTTTGAGTTGATCTTCGTCCTCTTCACGATGCGTATTCCACGGCGTTTTATTGCTCCAACCGGAGGCTATCATTTCATGTCCACTTGCTAAAGTAACAACCTTCCCCTCTGAATGGATAACCGTTCTGCTTTCCATGAGAATTTCATCCACTTCATCCATATCGTCATTGCCCGGACAACAATAGACCTTCATGCCAGTGCCAGCTAATTTTCTATCAGCAATCTCCATCCATTCTTGTACAACCTTTAATACTTCTTGCAAAAAGATTTTGCTGACGCGCTCTGGGTCTTTTTCGAGTTCGGCAATTTCGTCTGGATTGGTCATATAAGGATAATAACCACGACTACGGACACGCTTTTTCATATCCGTTAATTCGTCTTCATTTGTGATATCAAACACCTGTTCCAGCAAAGTGACACGGTAATTTGCCCCGCCTTGATGAATAAATGGCACAACTGCTTTGCCTGTCATATCGCCCCCGAGGATTAATTGGTCAGCCTCATAGAACTTGCCCGCATTCAAAAACTTATTCCAGCAAATATCTGACCCGTGAATGTCTGTTGCAAAAAATATTTTAGTCACATGCAGTTCCTTCATTGAATGAGATAACTTGCAGAGGTGGTGCGTTAAAGACTGGTTAATTATACCCCTCGAAATCAAGTTTGCAACTGGGATTGTTAACAGGCAGTCTCGTCATTGCGAGCCGCCACTCTGCATGTAGGCGGCGAAGCAATCTCCAACTTAATCATCAGATTGCTTCGCTCGTTTCACTCGCTCGCAATGACGGAATACAATAACTTATAATAAAAATAAAAGGATAAAGCCCATGACTTCAAAAAGTGATTTGTATTACTCTGATTATCTTGAATTAGAAAAAATATTAAATAGCCAACATCCGAAAAGTGGATTTGCGACAGATGAAATGTTATTCATCGTGATTCATCAGGCGTATGAGTTGTGGTTTAAACAGATTATCCACGAGGTAGACCAAGTGCAGGAGATATTTTCAAAGGATAACGTCAATGACAATGCGGGGGAAATGAGCATTGCAGTGCATAAGTTAAAGCGCGTGGTCAAAATATTGGAGGTGTTGAATCAGCAAGTGGGGATTCTGGAAACGATGACGCCGATGGATTTTCTGGAATTTAGAAATTTATTGCAACCCTCTTCTGGATTCCAAAGTTTGCAATTTCGCATCATTGAAGCAAAATTAGGTTTGAAATTGGAGCACAGATATAAAGCCGAGTATTACAAAAATACGCGTCCCGGTGGATTCAACCAGCAGGATTACGAATCAATTTCCCACGTAGAAAAAGAGGCGACATTGAAGGAGTTAATCGTCAAATGGGCAGAGCGGACTCCCTTCTTCGATGAGTCGCTTTGGAAGGATTATCAAAATTTATTTCCTGTTGAAAAAGGCAGTCAAAAGTTTTGGAGTGATTACAAGCAAATGTATGGGAATAGTTTATCGAAAGCGGAGCAAGGGCGTTTGGATGAATTAGAAAAAGTCTTTTATCAAGAAGGCTCTGGTGATTTTTCTTTCCATGCTATGCGGGCGATTTTATTTATTATGATGTATCGTAACTTGCCGATTTTTCATTTGCCATTTGATTTATTGACGACGTTAATTGATATTGATGAGTTGCTTTCGCAATGGCGGTATCGGCATATGTTGATGACGCGCAGAATGATTGGAATGCGCGTTGGCACAGGCGGCACCAGTGGTGCGGGGTATTTGGAAGGCGCGTTGCGGCAACATCATATTTTCAAAGAGTTGACTGAAGTGACCACCTTTTTGATTGAACGTAGTAAGTTACCTGATTTGCCAATGGCTGTAAAAGAGAAGTTGAGTTTTAATACAAAATAGAATGTCGTTGCGAGGCGATGCTCTTTCGCCGAAGCAATCTCCGTCACAATCGGGCTGTGCTACTCATGTTGGAGATTGCTTCGCCGCGAAGTGCAAGAACGCGGCTCGCAATGACATGATTTCATTGACTTTCCTTCTGACAAACTGTATGATTAATAAAATGATGCTTTGAGGAGCAGTTCGGTATGGCGAAGAAAGTTTCAAGTGTAGGTAAAACTATCAAGAAAAAAGTAGCCAAGCCGAAGGCAAGTAAAGAGGCGGTTGGGGTGAAGAAGACTCGTCAGATGACGAAGTCAAATCTGCCTGTAATTTCAAACGATGTGAGTGATTTACGAAAAGAATTAAAACAACGTACAGATGAATTAGCCATCATCAACAGCGTGCAGGAGGGTCTCGCCGCCAAACTCGAATTCAATGAAATTATCAAACTTGTCGGTGGTAGGTTATATGAAATCTTCAAACCAGATATCCTGCTGATAGGGACTTACAACCCCGCAGATGAAACAATGGCATTTCCATACGGCGTTGCAGAAGGGGAAAAGGCTGAGTTTCCAGCCGCACCCATCGGCGGCTTTTCAGGTGAAGCCATTCAGACGCGCAAAACGATTGTTGTAAATGAAAATATGGAGGAACGAAGCGCACAGACAGGTTCCTACATTATGAAGGGAGAAAAGAATCCCTTATCGCTGGTTTATGTTCCCATCATTGCTAGCGACAATGTGCTTGGCGCAGTATCACTCCAATCCTACCAAAAGGAAAATGCCTTTAGTGAATCTGACATTCGTTTACTAGAGACTTTATGCAATGCGATGAGCATGGCTTTGCAAAACGCGCAATCATTCAAAGCCGAGCAAGAACGTGTGGCTGAATTACAAATTATTAACTCCATTCAGCAAGGACTCGCCGCCGAGTTGGACTTTCAAGCCATTGTTGATCTGGTCGGCGATAAATTAAGTGAAGTGCTCAACACAGGCGACCTTGGTATTCGTTGGTACGATGAAAAAGATAATATCATCCATTATCTCTATGAGTTTGAACATGGAACACGGCTGAGTATTGAACCGCGCCCACCGACACCAAAGGGGTCGTTTGAACAGATGAGGAAAGACCGCAAACCTATTGTATGGAACACAGAAGCCGATTATGTAAAAAATAATTCACAAACAGCTCCTGGAACTGATCGAAGCAAATCTCTTATCACTGTTCCCATCATAAGCAGTGACCGCGTCCTGGGAACAATTCATCTCGAAAACTATGAAAGTGAAAATGCTTATGGTGAATCTGAAATTCGTTTACTTACAACAATTGCCGCGTCCCTAGGAACTGCATTAGAAAATGCCCGTCTCTTTGATGAAACCCAACGCCTCTTCAAAGCTGAACAGGAACGTGTTGCTGAATTACAAATTATCAACTCTATTCAGCAGGGACTCGCCGCCGAGTTGGACTTCCAAGCCATTGTCGATTTGGTCGGCGATAAATTGCGGGAAGTGTTTAACACGCCTGATCTTTACATAAATTGGTATGATGAAAAAGCTAATTTAGTACATCCACTTTATCAATATGAACATAGCGAAAGATTGACAGTTGAACCTTATCATCCAACTCCAGGCGGGATACTTGAGACAATGGTTAAGAATCGTCAACCTATTGTTTTCAACACAGCCACAGATACCGCTGGCGGAATTACCCGTGCTATATTACCCGGAACAGACCAAAGCAAATCATCGGTGACTGTTCCAATTATCAGTAGTGATCGAGTGCTAGGGACAATTTCTTTGGAAAACTATGAGCGCGAGAATGCCTACGGTGAATCTGAGTTACGTTTATTAACTACCATTGCCGCCTCATTAGGCACTGCATTAGAAAACGCACGCCTGTTTGATGAAACCCAACGCCTCTTAAAAATCACCGAAGAACGTGCCGAAGAACTCGCCATCATCAACAGTGTGCAAGCAGGCTTGGCATCTCAATTGGATATTCAAGCCATCTTCGATCTCGTGGGCGATAAAGTACAAGAAACCTTCGATGCACAGTCAGTTACCATTATTACCTATGATCGTCAGACGAAATTGTTGGCATTTCCCTATATCATCGAGAAAGGTCAACGCCTAACGCAAGAACCATTTCCATTATCTGAAACTGGCTTTACTCCCGTTGTCATGCGTACACGCCAACCACTCATGATCAATGAGGACATGGTCAAACGAATGGAAGAGGTTGGGTCGTTTGTTGTTGGTGGTGGAGGCGAAGCACCCAAATCGGGCATCTGGGTTCCACTGGTGATTGGTGAAGAAGCGCGTGGCGTGATCTCCATCCAAAATATTGACCGTGAACATGCTTTCGATGAATCCGATTTCCGATTGTTGACCACACTTGCCAGCAGTTTAAGTGTGGCATTTGAAAATGCCCGCCTGTTTGATGAAACCCAACGCCTCTTAAAAATCACCGAAGAACGTGCTAAAGAACTTGTCATTATCAACAGTGTCCAAGAAGGTTTGGCATCTAAACTTGATATACAGTCAATTTACAATTTGTTGGGCGAAAAGATTCGAGAAGTGTTCGATGCCCAAGTCGTAACCATTGTCACCTTTGACCATGAAAAACAATTGAACATATTGAATTTTGGAATTGAAAAAGGAGAACTCTTTTTCGCCGATCCTTATCCATTAACAGCAGGTCATCAACATCTGATTCGCACACGTGTACCCATCTTCATCAATCAAAATTGGCAAGAAAGCATGCGCGGATTGGGATTCAATATCACCGTTGTGCCTGATACAGAAATGCCAAAATCTCATATCATTGTGCCATTAGTTGTGGATCAAATTGTCAAAGGGTCTGTGAGTCTCCAAAATGTAGATCGTGAAAATGCCTTTACAGAATCAGATGTGCGTCTCTTACAAACGCTTGCCAACTCCATGAGTGTTGCCCTCGAAAATGCACGCCTCTTTGATGAAACCCAACGCCTCTTAAAAGTCACCGAAGACCGTGCGGCTGAACTCGCCATCATCAATAGTGTACAAGAAGGGTTGGCATCCAAACTGGATATGCAATCCATCTATGAACTCATTGGTGAAAAACTAGGTGAGATATTGCATAGTCATAACATAGATATTCGCTTGTTCGATATCCCAAACGACAAAGTATATTATCCATACCTCATGGAGAAAGGTAACAGAATTTCCATTGATCCTTCATCATTCACAGGCATGTCCAAATATGTATATGATACAAAACAAATGCTGGTCGTAAATGAGGACATCCCCGGCTTTATGGAAAAAGTTGGTTCACAAGTTCTGCCTGGCACAGAAATGGAAAAAAGCTTTGTTGCATTGCCAATTATGAGCAGTGAAAATGTGATTGGTATGGTAGGTATCAGTGATTATGAAAAAGAAAACGCTTTCAACGAATCAGATTTGCGGCTCTTACAAACCGTAGTTTCCTCCATGAGTGTTGCTTTGGAAAACGCCCGTCTCTTTGACGAAACCCAACGCCTCTTAAAAGAAACAGAAACGCGTGCGGCTGAGTTGGCAATTCTCAACTCCGTTGGTGAGGCGATGGCGAAAACGCTGGATGTGAAAACAGTCACCTACAATGTCGGCGATAAAATCCGCGAAATTTTCCATGCCGAAATCGTTGATATTCTGATGTTTGACTCAAAAACAAACATGGTGCAACTGACTTATAGTTATGCGGGTAAATATTTTGAAAATGAACCAGCATGGGAATTAACGGAAGGCGGGTTAACTACAAAAATTATCAAAACGCGTCAACCTTTGTTATTAAAGTCTGCCAAAGAAATTGAAGAGCAAGGCGCCCAAGCTTATGTCACCTCGCCAGAAGATGAACCCGATATTCAATCGTATATGGGTGTGCCTATTATGGTGGGAGAAAAAATATTAGGTGTTGTAGATGTGCAAAGCGCAAAACCAAGTGCATTTGATGAAAGTAACTTGCGCCTCTTACAAACACTTTCCGCCAACATGGGCATTGCCATTGAAAATGCCCGTCTGTTTGATGAAACCCAACGCCTCTTAAAAGAAACTGAACAACGCGCCGCTGAATTGGCGTTAATCAATGGTGTTCAACAAGGTCTTGCTTCCAAACTCGATATTCAATCTATCATCAACTTAGTTGGTGACAAAGTTCGTGACGTATTCGATACACAAACAACCTATATTGCTCTACACGATAAAGCCACTCAAACCTTCCGCATCCCTTATTATCTACATCAAGGAGAACGTATTACTATTCACGAAACTCCTTCTATAAATCAAACCCCCACTGGGCATATTATAAAAACTCGTGAGATGCTTTTACTTAATGAAAATGCTAACGAACGCACGAGAGAATTAGGCGCAGTGTATGTTGCTGAAGATGACATACCACTCTCGTGGATGGGTGTTCCCATGATTGCTGGTGATGAAGTAGTTGGCGTTATCTGTTTGCAAAACATTGAGCGTGAAAATGCTTATTCAACGTCCGATGTGAGTCTCTTTAAAACAATTGCTTCCAGTTTAGCAGTCGCATTACAGAACGCCCAACTTTTTGAAGAGACCAACCGTCTACTCAAAGATACAGAAGAGCGTGCCAAAGAACTTGCTATTATCAACGGCGTACAAGCAGACTTATCCGCTAGCATGGAAACAGATGCCATGTATCAACTGGTGGGCAATAAATTGCAAGAAGTATTCGATGCCCAAGTGGTGACAATTATTGAATACGATCCTCAAATTAATCTCTGTAATTGGCGCTATGCAGTTGAAAAAGGAAGGGTATTATACGTTGAACCAACCAAGCCAATTGGATTTTCAAAATATATTATTGATAATCGCCGCATGATTTTAGTCAATGAAAATGTAGCCGAACGGCGGCGCGAATTAGGTGGCGTTGTAGCGGCAGGAAGCCCAGCAAAATCTTATATCGGTATGCCTTTATTGATTAATAATCAAGTCCGCGGTGTTATCTCATTACAAAATATTGACCATGAAAACGCATTTTCAGAATCAGATGTGCGTTTGTTACAAACACTTACAAGTTCGATGAGTGTGGCACTTGAAAATGCACGTCTATTAGAAGAAACACGCCGACGTGAACGTGAGAATATTGCTTTGTTAGATATCAGCCGTGATATTTCATCCACGCTTGATTCTTCCACTGTGTTAGAAGGAATCGCCACCCATGCGAAAAACGTATTGAATGCCGAACTGAGCGGACTCTTCCTCCCCGAAGGAAATGGTCAAGTATTTAGAGCAATTGCCGCCTTTGGCGATGAAGCGGAAAATCTAAGAAATGACACCATCAATGTAGGCGAAGGTATCTTAGGAAATATCGCCAAAAACAAAGTCGGTGAAATCGTCAACGATGTGGATCATGACCCACGTGCCGTTCAAATTGCGGGCACAGAAATTGGTTCAGATGAACATTTAATAGCTGTGCCATTGCTCGCCAATGATGAATTGATTGGTCTCATGGCAGTCTGGCGTAACGGAAAAAGTAGAGACTTTCTTGAATCTGAATTACAGTTTTTGAATGGCTTAGCGCGCCAAGCCGTGATTGCCGTACAAAATGCAAAACTTTTTGATGAAGTACAAGAAGCGCGCATGATTGCAGAACATGCCAACCAAGCCAAAAGTTCATTCCTTGCAACGATGAGTCATGAATTACGCACGCCATTGAATGCCATTATCGGTTTTACAAGAATAGTACGCCGCAAAGCAGAAGAGGCATTGCCCGATAAACAAAAAGAAAATTTGGATAAAGTATTATCCAGTGCCGAACATTTGCTTGATTTGATTAACACAGTTTTAGATATTGCAAAAATTGAGGCAGGCAAAATGGAAGTGCAAGCCAACAACTTCAGCATCAATGCTTTGGTTGATCAATGTTTCAATACGGCACAACCCTTAATCAAACCGACTGTGCGTTTTGAAAAACATAATGACATTACCTTGCCGTTGATTTACTCAGACCAAAATAAAATTAAACAAATTGTTTTGAATTTGTTAAGCAACGCCGCAAAGTTTACTCACGCAGGCAAAATCAAAATCAGTGTGGCGCATGAAAACGCAATTCTGAAAATTGATGTCTTGGATACGGGCATCGGCATGAACGAAGAAGCCCTCAACAAAATTTTTGAAGAATTTCAACAAGCCGATTCCAGCACCACGCGTGAATATGGCGGCACAGGTCTTGGGCTTGCCATCAGTCGCAACCTCGCCCGTCTGCTCGGCGGTGATTTAACAGTCGTCAGTGAATTAGATAAAGGATCAACGTTTACATTGTCTCTGCCCATTCATTATCAAGATGAAAAACCCGCTTCATCATCTGACGTTCAAGCTGATTCTGTTCCATCAACATTTTCTCAACCCAATTAAACACGGAGACTTCGTCATGCCTAATTTAGATAACTGTCAGCAAAATTTTACTTGGCACAATTGGAACGGAAATCTTACAGCCACCCCATCTAATTATTGTAAACCAACAGATGCTAATGATTTGCCCAAGATTGTATTAGCGGCAAAGAATGCAGGTAAAAAAGTCCGCGTGCTCGGCGGCGGCTTTTCATGGACACCCGTTGTGCCAACCAATGATTACATGATTGACATGACAAATTTCAACAGAATCATTTCAGTGGACATGGAAAAGAATCTAGTCACTGTTGAGGCTGGGATGATGGTTGGTGATCTCTCAGTTGAACTTTCAGAAAAATATAAATTATCTCTTGAAACTGAAACAGTAATTCCTTATGTCACAGTCGGCGGTGCAGTGGCATTGGGTTGCCATGGAACTGGCTATAACCAAGGAACATACTCTGACCTCGTTGTAGGCATGGAAGTAATCTTGGCAGATGGTACATGGCAAACTTTTACTGTTGAAAGCGATGGCGAAGAGATGATGAATGCCTTGCGTGTAAGTCTGGGTGCGCTTGGTATTATCTTCAGTGTCACTTTACAATGTGTGCCATTATTCAACCTGCAAGTAGTAGATGGGCGTGCAGATATGGTTGATACGATTAATAACATTCAAAAACTTGTAACAAGCCACGATTATGTTGAAGTATTCTGGTTTCCCTTTAACAAACAGTGTTGGATAAAAACATGGGATAAGACACCGAAACCTGCTACTGAAAGCGAGATCAAATGGGGCTGGGATGAATTAAAAACATATCTCGAAATTTCAACCTTTGGGAAGTTTCTAATGGATAGGCTTCAAAATACACCAAGCCTAACGCCTCTGATTATGCAATTTTTTTCATTTCTAATGCCTGAGAATAAACCAGCGGATAATGTTATAGCCGAGTCTTCGTTCGTATTTCACTATCAAACATCCTACCTTCAAGTGTGGGATATGAGCTATTGTATTAACATCCCTAACAATGATTTTACAAACGTACAAAAAGCTTGGAACCAAGTAGTAAATCGAGTCAATGCACTAAAAGACCAAGGTCTGTATCCGCAAAATATGGTCCTACACACACGCTATATACAAAATAGCAGTGCATATCTATCACCCACCGTTGGCAATGACCATACCTGTTGCATAGAAATCCTGACATTTAATGGAGATGGTCGTCCGGTTGCTCAATACGAAGATTATTTCAAACAAATAGAACAAGATTGGATTGCTCTAGGCGGCAAACCACATTGGGGAAAAGCTATCTATTCTATAGACAATCTCAAGTCTATGTATGGTGCCAACATGGCTAAATTTCTTCAAATCAGACAAAGCCTCGACCCGAATCAGGTCTTTATGAACGACTTTTTATATCAAGTCTTTCAAATGCAACCCTCTAAATAAGAAAGCACATGTCTAATATTCGTTTTCCAATTCCCGAAATGCCCCCTCTCCCCAAGCAAATGCAAGGGCGTCCTTTTGGGTTAGATGAACAAGGAAAACCAATTAAGCAAAGTCGTGGGGTGGTTTATAAAGGTTCGTTAAATTATTTATATCAAGTGATAGGAAAACATACTGCCCTCAAATTGCCTGCTGAATTAAATTCACAAGAACGGGCAAAAAAAATAAAAGAGGCTCAAGAATCAGCCTTCCACGAAGTAGTGAAGCGGCTTAATGATGCAATTCCTGACCCACAGTATCACGTCACAGCCGAATATCTTTTGAATGAAGGCAATAGTTATTCACGTGAATTTTCAACTTTCTTTTTTGAAATTTGTCGAACCGTTTGCGAAGACCCTGATTTCCATTTCAATAAAGGCAAGTTTAATGATGACAGTGCAGTGGCGTATATGATTCGCCCCTTTCCATTGAATAGCGTTTTCAAAACATTTCCACGTTTCGTGGCAAAGTATTCCAATATTGATATTGAAACCATTGAAACGACTGCTACCTCAGCCGTATTGCGAATGCGCCCAGACCAGCAATTGGCTGATTTACCCAAATCACTTCATCAACATTCCATTTTAGCAACCTGCCATTCATTCCAAGGATATTTGGTTCATTTACCAAAGTTTCATTCTGGTTTGGCCCCAGCAGAAATTAAAGAAAGAAAATGTCGTTTACAAGGTGATGAATATTGTGAATGGGAATTTACTTGGGAAACTCCACGCCCACAGGTTGGGTTGAAAGTATGGAGTGGCATTGTTATATCAGTAGCATTATTACTTTATACATTCTTGCGTTTACCTGCTTGGGAATGGATAGAGTTAGTAGCACTTCTCCCTGCTTTATACACTTGGTTTGCATATCGAATTGAAATAGGCAATTACGAACGTGACCGCCAACAAAGAATCCTAACTGAGCAAAGTGAAAAAAGCGAACAACAATATGATGAGTTATTAAAATCAAATAGCAGTTTACAACTGTCAAATGTAAGCCTCGAACAAAAGATTTCGCAACTGACCGCCCTATATGAAATTGGATTAGCAGTCAGTTCAGTTTTAGACCTTGATGAATTGCTTGAAAAAAGTTTACAAGCAGTCATTAAACATTTGAACT
>ERZ761609.2126-NODE-2126-length-15380-cov-9.062055_pt1 | contig 15380 bp, 16 predicted proteins | sample MGYA00511163_ERZ761609 | MGnify/ENA primary metagenome ERZ761609 (study PRJEB28899, sample SAMN02445070) | bioreactor sludge metagenome | biome: EBPR sludge | place: Australia: Brisbane, Thorneside Wastewater Treatment Plant | collected 2011-12-16 ... | reverse complement strand
CCGCACCAAAAACGGCGTGGTGGAATTTTTCCTATATCCGCCTGTGGCGCGAATGTTGGCAATATGCGGCAGGGCAGCGCAGCGTTATCCTGACCTATCACCTGATGTATGTTTTCGCCATCGCCTTCGAACTGGCGACGCCCTATCTGCTGGGGGAGCTGGTCAATACACTGCAAAAAGCGGACGACCGTCTTTTCTTCGACTGCGCGAAATATCTGGGGCTTATCATTGTCTGCCATTTTCTGATGTGGACGCTGCACGGCCCCGCGCGCGTGATGGAACGCCGCTCCGCACAGGTCGTGTATGTCAATTACATCACGCGTATGTTCGAACGTCTGGCCGAATTGCCGCTCGGCTGGCATCAGGACCACCATTCGGGCAGCACCATCAACCGTATCCGCACGGCCGCGCTGGCGCTGAAAAACTTTGTGCAGAACAGCTTCGCCAGCTTCCAGAACGTCATGACGCTGGCAGGGGCGATTGCGATGCTGATGTGGTTCAGCCCCGCCATCGGCGTCGCCAGCCTTATCAGCTTTATTCTGGCCATGCTGTGCATCATCGCGCTCAACCGCCGCATGACGGAGGCCATCCACGACACCAACGAAGTATCGCACGGCGCCAGCGCGACGTTTTTCGATTTCGTCAGCAACATGGTCAGCATCATCGTTTTGCGCCTGCAAAGCTTTTCGCGCGATACGCTTTTGTCCAAGCTCAATCTGGCTATGCCGCCGTTCATGCGCGAAGTCAAAATCAACGAATGGCGTTATTTCATCTATACGATGCTGAACGTGTTCATGCTCGGCATCATTCTTTTGGGCTATATCTGGTTCCAGCTGCAAAGCGGCACGGCGATTGCGGCGGGCACGCTGGTGACGGTTTATCTCTATCAAAACCGCATCGGCCAGCAGGGCTTCGGCCTGATGTCCATCCACAGCACATGGTTGCAGGCGCTGGCGGATTTGCGCTCCACACAGGGTATCCTCGACGACCATGCACGCCTGACCGGCGATGAAACACCCGCCCCGCCCACGGGCTGGCAACATATCCGCCTTGACCATCTGCGTTTCACCCACCGCGGCGATGCGGCAGGCGGGCGGCCTTCAACCTTGCAGGACGTGAGCCTGAGCCTGCGCCGCGGCGAGAACATCGCCCTTATCGGCACGTCGGGCGCAGGAAAATCGACGCTGCTGACGCTTTTGCGTGCGCTGCGCGCGCCCGACAGCGCCGATGTCACCATTGACGGCAAGCCGGGCGATTTCGCGCAGCTGGCACAGGTGACAACGCTGATACCGCAAGACCCCGAAGTCTTTGAAAACACCATGCGCTTTAACGTCACCTTCGGCCTTGATGTGCCGGATACCGATGTTTACCGCGCCCTGTCGCTGGCGGAATTCATGCCGGTACTGGCAAAGCTGCCGCAGGGACTGGACACCGACATCCGCGAAAAAGGCGTCAACCTGTCGGTCGGCCAGCGCCAGCGCCTTGCCCTCGCCCGCGGCATTTTCGCGGCCGAGCAATCGGACATCGTGCTTTTGGATGAACCCACCAGCAGCGTCGATTTGATGACCGAGGAAAAGATTTTCAAAAACCTGTTCAGCCATTTCAACGACAAGACGATTATCGCCACGCTGCACCGTCTGCACCTGCTGCCGATGTTCGACCGTATTCTGTTCCTTGACCAGGGGCGTATTGTGGCCGACATGCCGGTGCGCATGGCATTGACCATGCCCGGCCCCATCCGCGATATTTACAAAGCCTACGAACAGCGTGCCATCAGCCACGCGCCGGAGCCCGAAGCATGACCGACAACAATACCCCGCCGCCGCAAAAAGCCACCGGCCTTACCCGTATCATCCGCGCCTTTGGCTATTCGCGCGACGGGCTGAAAGCCGCCTTTTCAAACGAAGCGGCGTTCCGTCAGGAATGTGCAGCCGCGGCGGTGATGATACCCCTCGCTTTTTTCATCGCGCCCGACCGCGTCATGCTGGCCTTGATGGTGGCAAGCGTGCTGCTGGTGATGATTGTGGAGCTTTTGAATTCCGCCGTCGAAGCCGCCATCGACCGTTTCGGCCCCGAGCGCCATCCGCTCGCCAAATATGCGAAGGACGCGGGCAGCGCGGCGGTGCTGGTGGCGCTGATTCTGGCGGGTTTGGTCTGGCTTATCGCCCTGACATAACGCGGAAAGAAAATTTCCCCATATAAATCATATATTTAATGGACAAAAAAGCGCCCGCAGCCCCCTGATTTGCAGTTGCGGGGGGATATGAAATGGGATACTCCTAGTTTATAGAGCTTGACTGTACTCAACTTCACTCGCTTGCGATGCGGCTTTGACACAGCGGCTAGACACTCGGCAGCCTCGGCTGCTGTACGACAACTTGACTCAAGGAGAGACTGGTATGCCTAGCGGTACCGTAAAATGGTTCAACAACAAAAAAGGTTTCGGCTTCATCGTTCCCGATGAAGGTGGAAACGATGTATTCGTTCACATCTCTGCTGTCGAAAAATCCGGCATGCAAAGCCTGAACGAAGGCCAGAAAATCGAATTCGAACTGGCGCCCGACCGCGCCGGCCGAATGACGGCTGTGAACCTCAAAGCTGCCTAAGCACTTTCAGGATCAAAAAGGCCCCCGAACCTGTTTCGGGGGCTTTTTCTTTATCCGCTTTTTCTTTTCCGGCCGCAGGGGTATAAAAAGCCATGCTTTCGTACCAGCACATATATCATGCCGCCAATTTCGCAGACGTGCAAAAACACGCGCTGCTGGCGCAGGTTTTAAAATCTCTGGCGGTCAAACCTGCCCCGCTTTGCGCCTTTGACACACATGCAGGGCGCGGGCTTTACGCGCTTGAAGATACAGAAGCGCAAAAAAACCGCGAATTTGATAACGGCATCACCGCGCTCTGGCCGCTGCGCGCCGAAGCGCCGCCCGCGCTGCGCCCTTACCTTGATGTCGTCTCCGCGCTTAATCCGGACGGCACGCTTTCTTTTTATCCCGGTTCCGCCATGCTATGCCGCCAGATGCTGCGCGCCGCCGACCGGCTGATTGCCACAGAGCGTCATCCCGGCGAATTCGGCCATTTGCAGCAAGCCATGGCCAAAGGCGCAGCCAGCGCAAAACCACGCATTCAAACTCTGCTGGGTGACGGCCTGAAAACGCTGGTCGATACCCTGCCGGTGACGGAGCGCCGCGCGCTGGCCGTTATCGACCCAAGCTACGAAATGAAAACGGATTACGCCGACGTGCCCAAAGCGATACTTCGGGCACTCAAGAAAATGCCGCAACTTTGCGTTTTCCTCTGGTATCCGATGCTGGGCGCGGGCGGGCATCGCCTGATGTTGACCGAGCTTGTCAAATCCGGCGTGCGCGATGCACTGGTGAGCGAAATCCGCCTCGACGCCCCGCCGCAGGAGCATTTCCGCATGACCGGTAGCGGCATTCTTATCATCAACCCGCCCTGGCCGGAGGCGGTGATGAACGACGTCACACAGGCCGTGACATCCCGCCTGCCCGCGAAGGCCTTCGGCGATGTGTTCTGGCTGGATAACTGCCGCATCAATCCCGATACCGGCCTTATCGTGATATAAGCCCGCGCACCCAATCCGGCACCGCCGTCGTCGCCGCGCCGTAAATGGCATCGTCGAATGACGAATGCACAGCGGAGCGCGCGAGGTTAATTTCTACCGTCTGCGCCCCCGCACGCGAAGCGAGTTCCACAAACCCCGCCGCCGGATAGACATGGCCGGAGGTGCCGATGGCCGCGAAGACATCGCAGTTCATCAGCGCGTCGTAAATTCTCTCAATATAAAGCGGCATTTCACCGAACCACACCACATGCGGGCGCAGATGGCCTGCATGGCCGCAAGACGGGCATGGCGTCGCATGGTCGAAATCGCCGTCAAAATCCGGCACGTCGTGGCAGGCGTCACAGCGCGCCTTGCGCAGCTCCCCGTGCATCGGCAAGACGCGGCGGCTGCCCGCACGTTTGTGCAAATCGTCGATGTTTTGCGTGACCAGCAGGAAATCATCGCCCAGATGCTTCTCCAGCGCCGCCAGCGCATCGTGCGCGGCATTGGGCGTTATATCCGGCCCCGTCAGCTGGCGGCGGCGTTCGTTGTAAAAGCGGTAAACCGTGGCGGGGTCGCGCATGAACCCGTCGGGCGAGGCGACGTCTTCGATGCGGTGCCCTTCCCAAAGCCCGTCCGCGCCGCGAAACGTGCGGATACCTGATTCAGCCGATATCCCCGCCCCTGTCAGCACCACCACGCGCATGCTTGCAACTCCCCTTTTGCTGCGGCACAATCGCCATACACATTCGGGGAATATATCATGCTCTGGCCCGCTGCCAAAATTATCGTTTCCGCCTGCATCATTGCCTTTGCATCATGGCTGTCGAACAAACGGCCGGAGCTGGCGGGCTTTATCATCGCCCTGCCGCTCATGAGCCTGCTTGCGATTGCCTTTTCCTACACCGAATTCAAAGACGCCGAAAACAGCGTGCGCTTTGCCAAAAGCATCGTCACCGCCGTGCCGCTGTCGCTGTTGTTCTTTGTACCGTTTTTGCTGGCGCAGCGCCTTGGGTTGCCGTTCTGGGCGCTGTATGCTTGCGGCGTCGCGCTGCTGGTCATCGGCTATTTCGCCCATGTCACCTTGATGAAGCACATCGCATGAGTAGCGAAACGTTTAACAGCCGCGAAGAATATATCCGCGCCCTGTTCGGCCATGAAAACGCCGCGCAGAAATCCGTGCGCGAAAGCCTTTCCGGTGCGCATGACGGCATCAGCATCCACGCGGAAGAAGCGCGCATGCTGCAATTCCTCATCCGGCTTGCGGGCGTGAAGAAGATTGTGGAGATTGGGACGCTCGGCGGTTATTCCGCCCTCTCGATGGCCGCGGCGCTGCCGGCGGACGGGCGCATCTGGACGCTGGAAAAAGACGCCGCGCGTGCAAAGCTGGCCAAAGAGAACACCCAAGCCGATACCCGCATCACGATTGTCGAAGGCGATGCGCTGCAAACGCTGCCCGCGCTCGCAAAAGAAGCGCCGTTTGACATGGCCTTTATCGATGCCGACAAATTGAATTATGCGCAGTATCTGGACTGGGCGGAGCAGCATGTGCGCAAAGGCGGGCTGATTATCGGCGATAATACGTTTCTCTTCGATGCCGTATGGATGCAGGAACGCCCGCCCCGCGTGCGCGACACCGCGCTGCAGGCTATGCGCGATTTCAACAAACGTCTGTCGAACCCTGAAAAATACCTCGGCATCATGCTCCCCACAGCCGAGGGCATGACGGTTGCGTTGAAGCTTTTCTAAATCAAGCCGGATAAAGCGGCGCGAGCTGCCCTGTGCGTTTCAGCACGCTGAAATCGCGGCAATCGTCAAAAGCCTGACGGGCGATGCGCACGGCTTTTTCCTGAAATTTTTTTGAAAGCCCATGGCCGAGTGCATAGCGGTTGTCGCTTTCCGCTGCGGCGCGGTCGAGATAGACATCGCCGTTCAAACGGTCCACATAAGACGCGCCGGTTTCGGCGGGGTCGTTGCCTTTGAAAGTCGTCTGGATGCCTTCGCTGATGCCGCGGCGTACGAAAAGCACCATGTTATAGGGCGTATTGACCAGCGCATCGAACAGCTTTTCGCCGAAGCTCATCTGCGTCCAGCGCAAATCGTCGATACGTTTGCGGTATTCGTCAAAGTTGACGATTTTGCCTGCCGCCTGCGCGGCGGCTTTACCTGCACATTGTGCGGTGTTGTCGGGTGCCGTCATGTCTGGCTCCTCTTTGTAAGAAAATGATTATGGAATAGCATTACGCCCATTTTTGTTCCGCGTAAAGCGAAAACGGCGTCTCATATTTTCTTTTAAAAATAAAAGGCTTAGGCGACCAAATCCGGCACCGCCGCGGCGACGGCGCGGCGCAGCACCGTGGCCAGCGCCGCGGTTTCGCCTTTGACGTTCGCCCAGACTTTGACGGGTTGCATGTTGTCGCGGTCAAACTCGCCCTGCAAAACGGTCTCCACCACTTCGCCATACTTGTCTTTGATATCGACGAGTTTCAGCTTGAAGCGGCTTTTGTTGATAACGGCCGCGACCAGCACGTCCTTGACGCCATCCGCGATTTCCTTGGTCTGCGCGGCGGCAGCGCCCGGCAGGGTAATCTTTTCCCCCTCCGTCTGCCCCGGCGGGATAATCATGATAATGCCCGGCAGCACGGCCACGCATTGCGGCATGCCGGATACCTTAACGGCGCCGCGTTCCTGCGGGGCGGCGGTCAGGCTATCCGCGTTTATCGGTGCGCGCAGCGATGCCAGATTGTCGAATACAGACTGCGCCGCCTTGGCGAAGGGCACGTTTTCTTCGCGCAGCCAAGCCTGAAACCCGCGCAAGCCCATCACGGCGTCGCTGTCGTTGTCACTGGCCATCATCGCCACAAGCTTTTCAAAACCGTTTTTGTCCATGGTGCGGTGTCCTTTCCGTCCTTGCGGATAAATAATTTAAAAACCGCCGAAGCCGCCGCCGGAATTCGCAGAGAAAAAATCCGGTTTGGCGGGGCGGTATTTAACGGTGTACATATCTTCGAAAGAATTGATGGCCTTGTCAATCGCTGTCATGCGCGCCGTGGCCGCGCGCAAGCGGGTTGCTTCGGGCGAAGCCTTGGCCGCTTCGCGGGCGCGGATTTTCTCTTGCATGCTGCGCACGACCCGCTGGAGGTTAATGGCCTCCAGAAACGCCGCGGCCATGCCGAGCGACTGCACCACGCGGTGCGCCGCCTGCCCGCCGGATACCATGAAATTGAACGTCGCATCGCGACCGTCCATACGGTGGATGATGCCGCAGCGCATTTCGTCGCGCGCATCCGTCATGACAGCAGCAACGGTAGAGGCATGGTTGATGCGCATCGCGCGGCCCAGCTTGCGCAGCGCCTCCTCCGTCACATGGATGGCGGCATCGTAATTGTCGAGACTGAGAAGCGCGCACTGCTCCACAATATCCACGAAGGGGGAATTGAGCGTCTTGAACGCCGATTTGCCGTTCACATAGACCGAAGCCCAGAGGTCGGGCATGAAAGCGCGGTCATATCCCGACAGCACCGCATCCCACTGCGCGCCCCAGTCGTAAGCTTCATGCCGCGTGCTGAACAGACCGTTGCGGTAATAGCTGAACATCACCTTGCCCGCCAGACGCAGCGCCGTCGGCATGGTCTGGGTGCGGATAACGATTTTATCCGTCTGCGCCTTGTCTTCCAGCGATGGCAGGCGCAGGAAAATGCGGTTGCTGCGCACAATCGCGGCAGGCACGATGCCTTCCGCCCCGTCGTCCAGAAACTCTATTTTTTCGCGTACCAGCGATGTTGTGAATTCTGTCATCGTCCGCTCCGCCGCCGCAAGGATTGCGGGGCTTCACCAGCATGCCACCGCATGAACCCGCGCGCAAACACCAAATCAGGCGAATTTGCGTACCGGAGAGGAAAAACGGGTGACAACCTTGTCCGCCTGCGCCAGCGCGGCGTTTTGTTTCAGCGTATCGTACAGCGGCTGCGCGGGATTGACGCTCAGCTCGCTCACGCCGTTCTTTTCCATTTTATCCAGCATTTCCAGCATTTCGGCCATATAGGCGATTTCGTTGCGGGCATCCAGTTTGAAGCGGTAGTTCTGGTTCGCGGCAACCAGATTGAATTTGCGGTTCATGGCCGGGCCTTTGATAGCGTCATGGCGGCGGCCTTTGGGATACAGCGAAGATTTGCTGTGGCGGAATTTGCTGTTGTTTTCGTCAATCATTTCGGTCGCGCCGTCCAGCACCGCGCAGAGCGTCGGGTCGTTGGCGCTTTCCAGCAGGTTGCTCATGGTTTCGTTGCCGGAGAAGGCGACCTGCAGCATCTGGCCGAAAGCCATCCAGCCCAGAAAGCCGATAACCATGCCGCCGAGCAGCGTGTCTTCGCGGCTGGCCGAGGGGTTGAAGCTTTCGCTCAGGCGCTGGTAGGCGCTGTCCATGCGCTTGACGATTTGTGCGCGCATATCGACGGTCGATGCCAGAACTTCAGTCTTCTTTTGTGCGGCAGAATTGAACCCCAGTCCCATCCCCGTATTCCCCTTTTTTGCAGTTCCATAGTTTCCCCAGAAGCAAGACTACGTTTCGTCTATGAAAAATAAGTTAAGGAAATGAATTATGGCATTAACCCCCTATTAACCCGCCTTAAGGAAGGGTTGCATTTTCCAAAAAACAGTTTAAAACCAGAGGAATACAGACCCCCGCGCGAGGCCGTTATGAACGCAAAAAACACAAAAAAATTTTCATCCCGTCGCACGGTTGATGAAAAAGACCTCGTTCAGTTCGAACAGCTGGGCGCGAAATGGTGGGATGAATCGGGGCCGATGAAGCCTTTGCACAAACTGAACCCCGTCAGACTCGACTACATCCGCCGCATGGCCTGCGCGCACTTCGGCCTTGATGACCAGAAACTGGGCGCGCTTGCCGGTTTAACGGCGGCCGATGTCGGCTGCGGCGGCGGCATTGTGGCCGAACCCCTCGCCCGCATGGGCGCGGCTGTCACGGGGATTGATGCGGGGACGGAAAACATCCGCGCCGCCCGCGCACATGCCGAAGCCGGCGGCCTTTCTATTGACTATCAGGCCACAACGGCGGAAGCGCTGGCCGAAAGCGGCGCGCAATTCGATATCGTGACCGCGCTTGAGGTTGTGGAACATGTCGCGGATGTGGATTTGTTCCTGACATCCTGCGCCGCGCTGGTAAAACCGGGCGGGATGCTGGTGGTATCGACGCTCAACCGCACGGCGAAATCATTCGTGCTGGGCATCGGCATGGCGGAATATGTGCTGCGCTGGCTGCCCGCGGGCACCCACGACTGGCGCAAATTCCTGAAACCGTCAGAAGTCGCCGCCCCGCTGATGCCGCTTGGGCTCGATATTATCGACGTCACGGGCCTCGTTTACGACCCGCTACGTTTGAAATTCAAACTCAGCGACAACGACCTTGATGTGAATTACCTGATGACGGCGGTGAAAGACGCGGAGTAAGAAATGCCTAATTAAGGCTTCGCCACGTCGTCGGTTTTAATTTCTTCCGCTTTGAGAATATCCGCAAGGCGCACGGTGGCGGCGCCGGGCTTGAGGGGTTTTTGCTGGCTTTCGTGCGGGCGCCAGCCGATGGTATAGATAACCTGAAACGTCGCGCTGACGCGGCCGCGTTCATCGCCGTATTTTTCCTGATATACCCGCGCGGCTTCCAGAATGACCTGTTTACGCGTCGGCAGTTTCAGTCGGTCATGCACCGCATTGCTCGCCCCCATGCCGCGCAAATCCTGCATCAACTTGAGCGGGTGGCTGTAATCGACCGTAATAATATCGCTATCCACCACGGGCAGCGCAAATCCTGCGCGCTGCATCAGCGCGCCCATGTCGCGCAGGTCGATAAACGGCGACACGCGCGGGCTGGCGCCGCCCGTCACGGACAGCTCCGCCGTCATCAGGCTGTCGCGCAGCTCCCGCAGGCTTTCGCCGCCCAGAACCGCCGCCATGAAAAGTCCGTCGGGCTTCAGCGTGCGCAGAACTTGCAAAAGCGCGCCCGGCAAATCGTTCACCCATTGCAGCGACAGGTTGCTGACAACCGCATCAAAACTTTCGGGGGCAAAGGGCAGGAAATCTTCATCCGCCGCAACGGCCGGCACAGGGGCGGCGGCGGCGAAGCGCGGCGCCATGTCGGCCGCAAAAACATCCTGCGTCCCTGCACGCGCGGCCAGCATTTCAGACAAAACACCGTGATGGCTGCCGAGGTCAAGCACGCGGGGGAACGGACGGCGGACAAGTTCCAGCCGCTCCATCAGCCGCTCCGCCACGTCGCGCAGTAGAAAATCGTAATCGCCGATGTGCATGGCCGCGCGGTCACGGCGCAGGCGCAGAAGCGCGCGGTCAAAAACATTTATCACATTTGGATTGTTCATTTTGAATTGCCCACGGCATCAACGCGCATCCGCCGCGTATCAGCGCCGCCCCTTGCCCGTGGGGTCGCCCATGGGGGTCAGCTCCAGCCGCTGTTTAATCTGGCGGCCGACCTGTTCGATGTCCTTGTCTATTTCGGCAACGGCGGGCGTGTCTTTCATTTGAATGGCGGTGCTTTCGCGCAAAATCCGTTTGGCCATGGCGTAGCTGTCGGACAGGCGCGGCCCGACGCGTGGCGCGGCAATGCTTTCGATAAGCGCCTGCGCGGCCTTGTTCTGCTCGATGATTTCGGGGTCGGTATCGGGCGACCACAGCGGTTCCTGCGGTTTGGCAGGCGCGCCTGCCCCACCCGCAGCGCCGCGCTGGCCGAGAACGCGCGAAGGTACGGCGGAATAGCCGACGTTTTTCGCCTCCACTGCCACTTTTTCGGTGGAAAGGGAGAAGCCCTTGCTTTTCAGGTTCACGGGGCTGCGGTTCAGCTGCATGTCGTGGTTATCGTTCATCGACATGTGCAAACGCGCGATAGCCTTGAGCAGGATGCCGCTGAAACGGTTGAAGAAGCCCAGCATCCAGATACGTTTGAGCGGCGCGTATTGCCATTTCGGCCCCTGCCCCACCACCGGCGGCGATGAAACGACGAAAGGATACACCCGCTGCGGTGTCACGCCCGTATGCGTGAAATAGCTTTCGCCCAACTGGCCGACCTGTTCCACCGGTACCTTGAATTTTCCGGCGATGAATTCCTTGGCATCTTCGACGCTGCGCACATCCTTGGGCAAAACAAAACTGGGCGCGTTCAGCATCGCGCCGTCACCGCCCAGACGGTTCGGCACGGGCAGGATTTTCGGCTCCAGCGCGACCAGCAGGTTATTGTCCCAATCGCGCGAAATCGGAATAACCACGGCGATGTTTTCAATGCCGTCTTCGGTCAGAATGAATTCAATATCCTGCGCCGACAGCCCGCGCGTGCCGCGCCCAACGCGCCCCTCCTCGACAAATACCGATTTGACGGGCTTCAGCGTGATGGCGCCTTTTTTCTCTTCTTCAAACTCGGCCGGCTCGACGTCTTCAAGAATATCTTCGGGGTCTTTGCCCTTGGTCGGCTGGCCGGGCATCTTGGGCATGACCTCGCCAATCCAGCGCGGCAGCTGCATTTGATAGCGCGACATCAGTTCGAACACATGCAGCTCCAGCCGCGGTTCGGGCAGCAGCCCCACCTGCGCGGCGAGAAGAATATCCGTCGCGTCCAGCTCTGTAATCGTGCCGATTTCGGTGAAGTTCACCTCGCTGTCCTTCTGGATGGCCCAGCCGGTCTTTTGCGGGTTTTCGACTTCGACGAAAACAGGCTCGATGGCCTCGTCAATACGGTCGGGGGACGGGAAATAGGTTTCCCCCACATACCAGCTGTCATCGGCTTTCGGCCGCAGGCTGGCATAGTTGTTGACGTAGTCGAAAATCATTTTGCGGTTTTCTTCGACGTCGTCCGTCATATTGACGGTGTCCATGGTGATGGGTTCAATCAGATGCCCCGACCATTTCTTGCCATCAATGTTGTGCGAGCCGCGCTGCACCGCGTTCACAATCGGGCGCGGGTATCCGCTGCGCACATAAATGACAAGGCGGTTATCCGGCGTGATGCGGTAGGGCACGATGTCGCAATATTCGCCCGGGCGCTTGACCAGTTCGTGCAGCTGCCCGCTTTGTTTGTCGCGGACAATCATGATTTGCAAATCGCCCACGGGTTTTTGCGAAGGGCGGCGCTCTTCCAGCACAAGACTTTGCTTGTCGGCAACTTTTTGCGACACAATGAAGTAATTCGTCGCGGGGCTGCCCATGGGGACGTAGTTTTCGCTGTAAAGCTGGAAACGCCCCTTGAAGCAGTTTTTCACCACCCACGGGTTCCAGTACGGGGCGGAGAAAACCATGCGCATGCCGAGGCGTGCAAATTCGCGGCGGAAATCCTGATAGGTGGCGAAGGTATATTCTTCCTTCAGCTCCTGCTCCCAGCTTTCGCGGCTGTTTTTGCGGTGAATGAATTCCAGCGCCCATTTGTGCATCAGGCGGAACAGGCGCGTGCCTTCGCGGCGCGGCATCAGCTCTTCGATAAAGAAACCTTCGCAGCCTTCCGCCATCGGACGGGCGGTTTGGGAGAAGTGTACCAGAAGGTCGGCATCCGACAGGCTGCGCGGGTCCATGCCGCGGCTGGGCAGGTTCGGCAGCTCCAGCAAAACGAATTCATCGTCCGAGGGCAGCATGTAGTCGCGTATCAGCATCGTGCCGCCGACTTTCAGCTTGCGGATTTGTTTTTCCAGCAAATTGAAAACCTCGTCCCCGTTATAGCCCCAATGGGAATAAACACGGTGCAGGACGTTTGAATTGATGATGCCGTCAACGGATTCATCGTCAAGGTCGTGAATACCGATGTCTGTCTGGCGGAACGACAGGTTGGGCAGACGGTAATTCTTGCGCGCAAACTCGATGGATTTGGCGTCGCGTTCGATACCGATGATTTCGGTGCGCGGGTTCAAAAGCGCGAGGGCGTAGGTCACCTCCCCCGTCTCGCAGGCCATATCGACAATGCGCGAGCCGGCGGGCAGCAAAAAGTGCGCGGAAATCAGCGCGGCCTTGCGCTGGATAAATTCGGGCATTTCAATGACAAGGCGCTCGCGCGACGTTTCATCCTTCGCCGCAAGGGAGAAGTTTTTGATGCTCGCCGCAATCTGCTCTTTAATGTCTGTTCTATCGACCTTCGACACAGCCTTGCCCTGAGGAAGCGCAGTATGCTCCCGTTATAGTTCCATTATAGCGGATATATGTGGCAAACCTCCAGATTTGCCACAGCGCGAACAAATGTTACAATAATAAATACGGAAAATCAATAGCTTCGTTGATAAACTTTATTTATTGATTTCAACCGTCTTTGGCGTATCGTCGGGTTTATGCCCTTGTTTTTACAACTTTCGCCGGTTTTGCAACCCCTGCGCCGCTGGACCATGGCCGCGCTGGATGCGCTTTTGCCCCCGCGCTGTCTGGGCAGCGGCAAAATCGTGGACAGCCCCGGCATGCTGGATGCCGGCTTTTGGGCGGAACTGGCCTTTATCAGCGCCCCCGCCTGCGCCTGCTGCGGCCTGCCTTTCAGCTTCTCGGTGGCGGAGGGCAGCCTTTGCGCCGCCTGCATCGATACCCCGCCCGATTTCGACATGGCGCGCGCCGCCGTGGTTTACAACGACGCCAGCCGCCAGCTTATCCTCGATTTCAAATACGGCGACAAAATGCACGCGGTGGATACTTTCCTGCCGTGGCTGTCGCGCGCGGCCGCCCCCATGGCCACAGATACAGACATCGTTTTGCCCGTGCCGCTGCATCCGCGCCGTCTATGGCAGCGGCGTTTTAACCAGTCTGCCGTGCTGGCGCAGGCCATAGCGCGGGTATCAGGCGCCGCCTTCAGGCCGGACGGCATGACGCGCAAAAGATTTACCCAGCCGCAAAAAGGCCTCAGCCGCAGCGAGCGGCACAGCAACGTCCGCGGCGCCTTCGCCGTATCGCCGCGCGCGCAAGCCAGCATCAAAGATAAAAACGTGATGCTGGTCGATGATGTTTTTACCAGCGGCGCGACACTGAACGAATGTGCGCGGGTGCTGAAACGCGCGGGAGCGGCGAAAGTTTACGTTGTCACTCTCGCCCGCGTCACGCGCGAAGAATTTTAGCAACAGCAAAGAAACCCCTGTGCCGCAGCGGTTTGTTGCACTGCATCAAAAAATCATTTGCCAAGAATCAAACCCTATGATGCAATCAAGGGTAAGGAGAACAATCATGCGCACCGCCGCACATTACATTGCCGTGAATATGCCGCAGCTTTGGACAGGTCTTAAACCGTCCACCGCAGCCGGTATTGAATCCGGCGCGAATAATGTGGCGGGCGCGGGTAAGCCGCAATGCTTTACCCAGACCGCCACCCAAAACGGCTGATTGTCCTTGCAAGACTGTCAGCCACAGGCTGACAGGAAAATCCCCCGCAATCCCGACTGATACAAGACGCAAAATAGCGCGCATCCTGAATCCGTCCTTGGCTTTGCCCGTCCGCCTGTTTCCAAACACCACCACCGATAAACAGGAGGAGGCGCGCCATGCACGCCGAAGATAACATGCGTGTCTCGCACGCAGACAGAAACGTCAGACTGCTGCACATGCACGCCGTATGCATGAACATGTGCTTCGTCATTCCAGTTGTCGTTCCCTATTACCGTGACCGCATGGGGCTCGGCTTCGACAGCTTTTTGCTGGGCGAAGCCGCCTTCGCCGCAACGCTGGTACTGCTGGAAATGCCGAGCGGATGGTTGTCGGATGTATGGCGCCGCAAATACGTCCTGCTGCTCGGCACGCTGGCGGAAATGGTGGGCTATGCCCTGCTGCTGCTGGCAGACGGGCTTTGGATGGCCGTTGCATCGCAGATGGTTATCGGGGTGGGTATCAGCCTTATCTCCGGCACCAACTCCGCGCTGCTCTATGACAGTTTGCTGTCGGAGGGGCGCGAGGGCGAATACCGCCGCCACGAAGGCCGCCGCCTTGGCGTCGGGCTTTACAGTGTGGCGGGGGCCAGTATCGCGGGCGGTTTTCTTTATGCCGTCCACACGGCGCTGCCCGTGGTGTTGTCGCTGGTCACGCTGGCGGCCGCTGCCGTCTGCACACTGCGCCTGCACGAGCCGGAGCGTCACCGCCGCGCCGCCGTCAAGCATCCGCTGGCGGATATGCTGGAGACGGCGCGGGCTGCCCTTGGCCATGCGGAGCTGGCGCTGGTTATCGTCTTCGCCGCGCTGATGTTCTCGGCCACCAAGGTCGTCATGTGGTCGCAGCAGCCTTACTACATGGCTATCGGCCTTGGCGAAAGCGCCTATGGCGTTTTGATGGCCGCGGGCTTCGTGCTGGGCGGGGTGTCGAGCCAGTTCGCCCACCTGCTCGACGGGCGGGTGTCGAACCTGAAGGCACTGCTCGGCGTGTGGCTACTGGGCGTCAGCTGCTGCATCGGGGCGAGTCTTGCCCTCAGCAACAGCTACGGCTATGCGGGCGTGGCGATGTTGATGCTGGCGGGCACCTGCCTTTACGGCATGGCAGCCCCGCGCGTCAGCGAGGTTGTGAACCGTCATGTCGGCTCCGACCGCCGCGCGACGGTACTCTCGACGCAGAGCCTGCTCTGCTCCCTCGTCTTCATGCCTCTCAGTACACTGATGGGGCATGTCGAAAAGGACGGCGGGGTCGGCAACATGCTGCAGGCCATGGCGCTGTGGCTGATGCTGGCGGGGCTATGCCTGATACTGTGGTGCCTGCGCAGGCGTCTCCGCGCAAGGCGCATGCGCCGCAGACTGGCCAGCGCCTTTGCCGCCGCCGCGTAAAGAAACCGCCGCCCGCAACACCCGCGCCGTCCCCGGCC
>ERZ761609.2124-NODE-2124-length-15386-cov-28.365730_pt1 | contig 15386 bp, 16 predicted proteins | sample MGYA00511163_ERZ761609 | MGnify/ENA primary metagenome ERZ761609 (study PRJEB28899, sample SAMN02445070) | bioreactor sludge metagenome | biome: EBPR sludge | place: Australia: Brisbane, Thorneside Wastewater Treatment Plant | collected 2011-12-16 ... | reverse complement strand
CAATTGCATCAATGCGTTAGGCTGGATTTCCGGCTAAGCGAACACGGATTCAGGTTCTTATTCTTGGACTTTATTCTTTTATTTGCAAATCAGACAATACTTCCATGGCGCCAATCCGGTGCCGGACAGTACAGGAGAGCATTGTCATGCAAGCAAGCCCAACCCCTTCCCCTGCCACCCAATTGCGCGTGCTGCGCGTCGATGCCAGCGCCCGCGCCGAGGGCTCCGTCAGCCGCCGGCTCGCCGACCAGATGCTCGATGAACTGGGCGAGCGCCTGTCCGGCCTGGAACTGGTCCGGCGCGACGTGGCGCCGGGTCTGCCTCTGGTCGACGCTGCCTGGGTCGATGCCAACCTGACCGAGCCCGAGGCGCGCACCGCAGTCCAGCGCCAGGCCCTGGCGAAATCGGACGAGCTGGTGGGCGAGCTGATGGCGGCTGACGTGCTGGTGATCGCCACGCCCATCTACAACTTCGGCGTGCCGGCCAGCCTCAAGGCCTGGATCGACCAGGTCGCGCGTGCGCGGCTGACCTTCCACTACACCGAATACGGCCCGGAAGGCCTGCTGACCGGCAAGAAGGCCTATATCCTCGCGGCCAGCGGCGGCACCGAAGTCGGCAGCGCCATCGATTTCGCCACGCCCTGGCTGAAATTCGTGCTGGGCTTCCTCGGCATTGCCGACGTCGAGGTGATCGCCGCCGACCGCGGCATGGCACGCGGCGACACCGCACGCCAGCAGGCGTCCGAACACATCACCCAGGTGCTGGAGCGCGACTGGCCGGCGCTCGCCGAGGCGGTTTGAAATCCGGGTCGAGCCAGACCATCATGCATAGACAGAGCAAGGAGGCTTCCATGAACACGCGCAACATTCGCCAGCTTGTCCCCGCTATCGAAGTGACCGAAGGCGCTGGGGTCACCGTTCACCGCAGCATTGGCACACCGGCACTGAAGAATCTGGATCCCTTCCTGATGCTCGACCACTTCGGCAGTGACAATCCGGACGAGTATATCGCCGGCTTTCCGGAGCACCCGCATCGCGGCTTCATCACCTTCACCTACATGCTCGACGGCCACATGGAGCATCGCGACAGCATGGGCAACCGCGGCGATCTCAAGGCCGGCGGCGTGCAATGGATGAAGGCGGCCAGCGGCGTCATCCACTCGGAGATGCCGCAGCAGACCAACGGCCTGATGCGCGGCTTCCAGCTTTGGATCAACCTGCCGGCCCGCGACAAGATGTCCGATCCGGCCTATCAGGAGTTCTCGTCGGCGGCGATTCCGGAGGTGGCGCTGGATGCGGGCCGGGTGCGGGTGCTGGCGGGCGAATTCGGCGGCGTGCGCGGCGTCATCGAGGACTCCGCCACCGATGTTCTCTATCTCGACGTCACTCTTGCCGCCGCTGCGCGTTTCAGTCTTCCGCTGAGTGAAACTCACAATGCCTTCGTCTATGTTTTCGAGGGCGCCGGGCGCCTGGCCGGGCAGGAATTGCAGACGCACAGCCTGGCGGTGCTGGGGGCAGGCGATGCGGTGGAAATCGCGGCGGGCGAGGAGGGCGCCCGCTTCATCCTGGTGGCGGGCCGGCCGATCGGCGAACCCGTGGTGCAGTATGGCCCCTTCGTCATGAACACCCGCGAGGAAATCGAGCAGGCTTACGCGGATTATCGCGATAATCGGCTGGTGCGGGCGCGGGCGGCGATGAGCGGACATTGAATGGCGCGCGCGCAAGACCCGGAACAGCCGCAACGGCAATAAGGCCAAGGGGTTTGCTGGCCAGGAGTAATACGCAGCGGACAATCATCGCCGGACGATGGCGCATCGGAGCCGGCCAGCGCCGCTGCGCGCCACGCTGGGTGCTTACCGAATTGGGTGGCATTGCTGGCCCATCCGGGTTGCCGGCGTGCCCTAAAAACCCCACATCGAATGCCACTCACATGGCCACACCACGGTATTGCAGTAGCATAGTGCCATCATGCACGAAACCCTCCAGCACGGCAGCCTCCCCGGACCCAGGGGTATGGCGGGCGTCCCCGACTTGATCCGACGAGGTGCCGGCATTCTGCCGGACAGCCTTATGTTCCGCGCCGTGGCCGGCCTACTGGCCATACTGGCCATGATCTCGGCAGTCATGTTTTACGGGATCGACGGCTTCGTCAGCCAGCAATTCAGCCGGTTGCACAATGAGCGTGTGGCCACTCAGAACAGCCAGATTCAGCAATTGATCCAGGATGAGCTCACCACTTATGAGGCGCTTGCCCAGCTTGTGGTGACCGACTCCGATTTACGGCAAAGCGCGCAATACCATTTTTACCTGGATGGGGAGGCCGTGCCCTTGCGGGCGGACCTCAATCGCATAGCCAAAGCGTTTCGTCTGGAGTGGCTTGCAGTCTGGGACACCTCGGGCAGACTCGTTGCGGCGGGCAATGAAGCGCTGGCCCATATGCCTAAAAATAGTCAGACTGCTCTCAAGCCCTGGGCTTCCCTGGCCTGGATCGACAAAAAACTCTGGGTGATTTCCTCCACGCCGATCATCGTCGGCGACGACATTATTGGCTGGATTCAACTGGGCCGTCAGACCAGCACGCGGGGGAGCGCGACCATTCTGTCCGACGAGCGCCTGACCCTGCTTCCGGCTCAGGCTGGCGCGCCGCAGCCGCCATCGTCGATACGCATTCCGGTCTGGTCTCCGGAAAATGACATCCAGGCGCTCGATATTGTCGTCACCGATCCGGCACGCGAGGTGCTGGCGCACACCAAGCGGCTGATTGTATTGACCCTCCTGGCTAGCGCCGTGCTGCTCGCCCTTGCCATCGCGATTTATCTGCATCGCGTGTTGATGCCGGTCAGGCAATTGACCGCGGCGGTCGGCCAGTTGCCGGAACAGATCAAGACGGATCAGCTCAATCTCCTGAAAATCGGTGGTCATGGAGAGGTTCGGCAACTGGTCAATGCCTTCAACGATATGATTCGCCATCTGTCACGCCTGCGACAGATGGAAGCCGAGATGCATGCCCAGGAAAAGCTGTCCGCGGTGGGAAGGGTGGCAATGAGGGTGGCCCATGATCTCAACAACCCGATGACGGTGATCAAGAACACCGCCCATCTGTTGAGGCCGGAGTTCGTCAACCAGCCCGAGGTGCTTGCAGAGATCGACCTCATCCTGCACTACTGCACCCGCTGTACTTCCACCATCGACAATCTGCTGCGCTTTGGCAAGCCTGCCAAGCTGAAGATCGAAACCATCGAGCTCGGCGCTTGCATGCTTGCCTACCAGGAAAGGCGGGAGCACATGAATTGCGAAAAGAAGATCAATCTGATCCTCCAGCCGGGCGGCCCCTATTTCACCCGGGGCGACCGCTATCAGCTCGAGCAGATGGTTGACAATCTTCTGGACAATGCGTTTGAGGCCAATGGCAATCAGGTTGTCGAGGTGGCCATCGGGGCCGATCCGGATGGCCGGTATTTCATTCGATTTACCGACTACGGCAAGGGCTTCAAGGATGACGAGACTGACAAGGCGTTCGAGCTGTTCTTCACGACCAAGCAGACCGGAACGGGCCTTGGACTCTCAAATTCATGTGCCATTGCACAGGCGCACGGCGGCGAGATCCGGATCACGGATGCCGCTAACGGCGGCATCACGGTATGGCTCAAGCCTAGCCCCTGAGCGCACTGATTTTCGGGCGTCGCAGGTATTCTGGTGCATCGCCCAGTTCGGCCGCCTGTGTGCCGTTCACTGGGACCGTGTTCCTGGCGATGATCCGCTGTGCGTCCTCGCTGTAGATGAAATCCAGAAATGGCCGCATCAAGTCATCCATCCACAATGCGAAAATCAGATTGAGCGGACCAGTCAGCGGATAATCACCGCGCGAAACGCTGCGCACACTTGGCATGACGCCGTCGACGCTGAGGACCTTGAGTTGGCCCTGCTTGACGTAGGGCGACGCGAGCACCCAGCTGTCGACTCCCAGGGACGGTCGAAAACGCACCAGATGGCGCAAATGGTCCGAATCGGTGTTGGAACGCATGGCGTGCTTCGACCAGGTTTTTCCGCCGTTGAGCAGGACGGTGCGGACAGGCTCAAGATAGGGTGGGCAGTGGTTGTGCACGATAAAAGCGATCGGCCGGTCGGCGCCGCCCAGCTCACGCCAGTTCCGGATTTCGCCGGTCGCCACCCTGCGCAGGTTGGCTAGACTGATGTCGTGTACAGGGTTGTCGGGTGAGGTCAACACCACTTTCATGTCTTGTGCCACAGGCAGCCAGCCCATCCCGGCGGCGGGTGAATCCTGCACCGGGCAACATAATTCGCCAAAATGCGCCTTGCCCGCCCGTGCCGCGACCAGACCACCATCGCATCCATCGCCAATCACCCTGACCCGGTTTCCGGTGCGCTTCGTATAAAGTTGGGCAACCTCGTCCAGAAAGCCCAGTTTCAGCAATCGGGTGCCAACGAAAGTCAGGTCTTTCGGCAGGACGGCAGGATTGATGCGTAATGTCGACATTGACGCGGGCGTGATGCATATGTTTCTGTCGATAACACCATCGAGTCTGTCCAGCGCTGTTTCGCGCCTGGTCGTAGCGCCAAGGCTTAGCGTGAGGCCACCGATTCCCACCCCCCCCAATGTGGTGATGAATCTTCTTCGGCTGCATGCAAAATCCCGTATGTCCGTCACGTTTTTTTCCTCTCGCCCGCTACAGCCTGCGCAACAGCGTCTTGTAATCGATGCCTAACAGTCGGGCGGCATGGGTCTTGTTGCCCGACGTCACTTCGAGGATGCGCCGGACATGAATCCGCTCCATCTCGGCTAGCGTCAAGACTGCGTTCTGTCCGGATTCCTCGGCCGCGACTTCTCCTCGCGCAATGTGGTTCAGCATCGGCAGCGTGATTTCCTGGGCCGAGTCTTCGCACAGAATCACCGCCGCCTCGATCAGGTTTTCAAGTTCGCGCACGTTGCCCGGCCACGCCATCTGCTGCAGGTAGTACAGCGCATCGGAGCGGATCTGGCGCACCCGTTTGCCGTGGGCGCGGCTGTAGTGCTGCATGAATTGCTGGGCAAGCAGCGGTATGTCTTCGATGCGCTCACGCAGTGGCGGCAGCGTGGTCCCCAGCACGCGCAGGCGATGATAGAGGTCGCGGCGGAACCCGCCATCCTGCACCATTTTCTCCAGTTTCTCGTTGGTGGCGGAAATGATGCGGAAGTCGACTTCCTGTTCCTTGTCGCCCCCGACGGGCCGCACCCGTCTCTCCTGGATGACGCGCAGCAGCTTGGCCTGAATCAGGGGCGACATGGAGTTCACTTCGTCCAGGAACAAGGTCCCGCCGTGCGCCTCGCACAACAGGCCCTTGCGATCCTGGGTGGCGCCGGTAAAGGCGCCGCGCCGATGGCCAAACAGTTCGGAATCGGCCAGTTCGTCGGGAATGGCTGCCATGTTGACCGCCACGAAAGGCCCTTGATCGGCGTGTATCGCGCGCGCGACCAATTCCTTTCCGGTGCCGCTTTCACCTTCGATCAGCACGCTTGCACGCGTATGACGCACACGCAGGATCCAGCTATGCAGGCGTTCGATGGCTGCGCTCTGGCCGTTGATGCTGCGCAGATATCCGTCCTGGCCCAGCAGGGAGCGTTTGAGGGATTCGCAACGCGCACGTAGCACCAGGTCCTGTTCGAGCTTGGCGATGATCAGCTGCACCGACTCGGGATCGAAGGGTTTCGGCAAAAAGTCGAAAGCCCCCAGTTTCACGGCCCGAACAGCGTTGTCGATCGTTGAGTAGGCGCTGACGACCACAACCGGGGTGTCCGGCAGGATGCCTTGAATCCGGCTCAATACCTCGAACCCGTCGAAATCCGGCATCACCAGGTCGAGGAAGATCAGGGTCGGCTCAAGCTTGGGGAGTTCGTGTTCCAGATCAAACTTGCCGACCCGGACGGTGACCTCGAAGTCGCCGCAGGTCTGTACCACACGCCCGAGTATGCGTGCAATTTCCGGTTCGTCATCAATGATCAAAACCTTGTGCGCACCAATTGGCTCGGGGGGCGGGGGCATGTCTTTTGGATCAGAGGGGCACATGGAGCAGGGAAGAAGCCAGGTCATTAAAACGCAATCTGCGGACCACCTTAGCCCCATCCCGCAGCCAGCGTCAAGCGCATGGTCTTACTTGGCCGGGCATCTGGAAAAAACGGCACATTGAGCGCTATGGCGTTTCTCCCATGGCATGGCCTGGCCGATTGGCGATACGCCAGTGACGATGCCTGGTTAGTCAGAAATTATTTTAATAATCCAATTGTTTTCAATAAGTTATTTATTTGTTTTGCTGGTGGCACGGTGTCTGCTCTAAGCCTGTCGGGTGGACGCGACTCAGGCGGCAACTGCGATCTTCCGCCCGATTCGTTTGTTTCAATTAATGGAGAGGCTATGAACATTCCAAGAAAACTCAAATTGCTGGCATTTGGCGCTTGCCTTGCTGCCGCCGCGCTTCCGGCAGGTGCCGAGGAGTACCCGAAATTTGATTACATGCCGGGCAAGGAGTTGGCAATCCCCCACGTTTCAGGGGACGCGAAATTCTCGAATACCTATCAATACTGGAAGGATGAGAAGGCGCTTGAAGACGCCAAGAAAAGCGGAAAGATGTCCCATGAGATGAACTACAAGGACTTCCGCTGGGCCGTCAAAAGCTTCGACGCGGAAGGCGCGATCGACATCGGCAGGGGGTATTACAACGAGAAGAATGCCAAGGGGCAATCCTGCGCTTCCTGCCACGGCGCAGAGGGGAAAAAGCTCAAGGGGATATACGCAAACTACCCTGCCTACAACAAGCGCCTGAAGCGTGTCGTGACCGTTCCCACGCAGATCAAAACCTGCGCGACCGAACGGCTCGGTTTCGACTGGAAGGAGAACACGCGTCAGAACACGCTGATCGACTTCTTCGTCGGCTCGCTGTCGGATGGCAAGGTCGTGAAGATCGATGCCACCTCTCCGGGCCCGATCAAGGCGTCCTACGAACGGGGCCGCGATCTGTTCTTCAAGCGCGGCGGGCATTTCAACTTCGCCTGCGCGAGCTGCCATACCCCGCCGGCCGCAGGCAAATATCTGCGTGGCCAGCGTCCGACTACTTTCTTCGGCGACGCCGCCCAGTATCCCATCTATCACTTCCCCTACTCGTTGCCGGGCGATGACTTCGAGTACGTCTTCACTCTTCAGCACCAGATCAAGTCCTGCCAGATTCTGTCGCGCATCTACCCGGGGGAGGAAGGTAGCCCCGCCATGACGGATATCGAGGTGTTCCTCAAGGCATCGGCGAATGGCTACAAGATGAGTGTCCCGGTCGCGGAATACAACATGGATACCAGCTATCTGGATTGAAGCGCATCTTCGGTGCCGCAACTGATTAAAAAGGAAAACTGACATGAAATTTGGCTTCAAACAGCGTTATCTGCCACTGCTTGTGCTGGCGGGTTCTCTGACCGTTGGCGCAATCGCCTCCAGCTCGGCCGAGGAGGCGCCGAAGTGGGTTCCCGGCGAACAGTATCCGCGCGAACTGCTCAAGAACTTTCCTTGCCACGACTACGACCTGCCATGCGGAAAAATGACCTCGCCGCCGGTGGAACGCGTCGAGTTCAAGGGTCCGCTCAATGGGGACGCGGAACGGGGCGAGAAAATCGCAACCAACCTGCGTTGGGGGAACTGCATTGCATGCCATGCGCTGCCCAAGCATGAAGGCGGCAGCATCGGCCCCAGCTTGAAGGGGTATGCGTATAGGGAAATGCCGTTGGACTACACCTATCAGCGTCTCTGGGATGTCCGTTTCTACAACCCGAATGCCTTCATGCCCGTTTATGGCCCGAACAAGGTGCTGACCGACCAGGATATCCAGGATGTCATGGCATTCCTCTACACCAAATAAACACGCGTTTCCCATACAACGATCGCAATCCCGCGCCAACGCGCGAAAAGGAAATCACAAATGACTGATTCTTCGAAAAAGCTTACCCAATACACCTTGTCGGCGCTGTGCCTTACGGGGATGTCCTTGTTCCACCAGGCAGCCCAGGCTGAGGCGGAGGCCAAGGTCGATTCCTACAAGGCCTGGCCCATGCTGTACGGACGCGAATCCACGCCTTCAGACGACGTCACCATGACCATGGGCGTCGAGATGCAGCCCACTTTCACGCTGACCGACAGCAAGAATGCGGCATCCGACAAGAGCGAGTTTTCATTCCAGCGCCTGCGCTGGTACATGAAAGGCAGCATCACCAAAGACGTGGATTATCTGGTCGTCACGGAATGGGCGCGCAACGGGGTCACTTCTGCCGCCAACGGCAGTGCGCGCGTCTTTCGCGCCAGCGCCACCTTCCGCGATGTTTTCGACATGACCAATATTCAGGTGGGGTCCGTGATCGTCCCGTTCGGCCATGCCTTTTACGTTCCTGCCGGAATTGCGCCATGGGTCAACTACACCCGCATGACCTCGCAGCTCTATGGTTGCGGCTCGATCGGCTGCACGGCGGATGGCGGTGAAGTCGTGACCAACATCTTCAAGACTGGCGTCATGGCCTTCAATCAGATCAACCTGGGCAGCGACAGCAGCCTGACCTATACCGCCGGCGTCTACAACAGCACGGGCGTCAAGCAGCAGGATGAAGGCGACCAGAAAGACTTCAACGGCAGCCTGGAGTTTCACAAGGGATCGATCTGGGCGCATTACGGCTTGCGGCTCGGCAGCGCGCAGATCAACGGGGGGCCGGAGCTCGACCGCGAACGCCATGCCTTTGTGCTGCGCTACAACGACTTTGCCAAGGACAAGTGGTGGGCCTGGGGTGAAGTCATGACCGGCAAGGATGAAACCCTAGGCGGTGCTGCCGATCTGAAAGCCAAGGGCTATGAGCTTTCGCTCGGTTATAAATTGACTCCGAAATGGGAGGCCGTGGGGCGCTATTCTGAATATGATCCGAACACTTCCCTGAGCAACAATACGTTCCAGGAAACCTCGCTGGGCCTGACTCAGCGTCTTGACCGCGGGATCCGCCTGCAATACCAGGCAGACCGTATCCGGAACGACAACAATACAATTGAAGACAATATTTTCACTGTCCGTATCACGGTGCCTTTTGCCAAGAAATTTATGTAACACGCATCAACAGCCTCCTCCGTAACGCATTGGGGAAATCGATATTTCTGGTGCGTTATGCCTTCTGCCGCCCTTCGGGGCGGTTTTTTTGTTTCCCGCCGGTATTGGGGAAAGCCGGATTTTGCGATACGAGAACCGTATGGGGAGCGCAGGTCGACTCAAGCGCTGCGCTGCAATGGGTGCCCGAAAAAACATGGTGCCTGCAGTGTCCCATTTCTCCAGAAGCAGGGCATAAGGGACTGGCGTTACGCCATGTCTGGATTTTTACGGTTTGAAGCGTGGAAAGTATTTTTTATTGTTATCAATGCCTTGGTGTGGATTCATTGTTGGGCATGGCGTTTGCTAATCGTAGGTGGGTTGGCGAAATTGTGGATTGTTCAATCTCCCATTCAAAAAAACAGGTTATTTAAATAACCTGAATATGGAAAACGGAAACTCCAGGAATATTGATGATTTTGCTATTTAAAAGGAGATAGGAAAATGAATGCACTTCGTAGAAACGTACTGAAAGGCGCCGCAGGCGCGGGCACCGTGGCCATCGCCGTGGCCGCCGGCCTGCTGAAGTCCACCCAGGCGATGGCTGCCTGGAACAAGTCCGCCTTCGAGGCGAAGAACGTCGGTGACGCGATGAAAGGCCTCGGCGTTACCGGCCCGGCCGACAGCAAGGAGATCGCCATCAAGATGCCGGACATCGCCGAAAATGGCGCGGTGGTACCGGTGGAAGTCACCAGCAGCATCGCCGGCACGACCAGCATCGCCATTTTTGCCGAAAAGAACGGCACCCCCCTGGTCGGCTCCTACAACCTGTCGGGCGATGCCCAGGGCTACATCGCCACCCGCATCAAGGTGGCTCAGACTTCGTTTATCCGTGCGGTGGTCAATGCCGGCGGCAAGTCCTACACCGCGGCCAAGGAAGTCAAGGTCACCGTCGGCGGCTGCGGCGGCTGATCCCGGCCTGGCCAGACATCATTCGTTGAACTGAATTCTTTACTAGAAAGGAAAGCCAAATGGCTGAACCCATGCGTATCCGCGCCACCATGGCAGGCGACGTCGCCGACGTCAAAGTGTTGATGAACCACCCGATGGAAACCGGCCTGCGCAAAGACGCCAAAACCGGCCAGCTGGTGCCCGCCCACTTCATTCAGGACGTGACGGCCACCATCAACGGCGCCGCGGTGCTGAACGCCGACTTCGGCACCGCCATCTCCAAGAATCCCTACCTGGGATTCAAGGTCAAGGGCCCCAAGAAAGGCGACAAGGTCGTCGTCAACTGGGTCGACAACAAGGGCGACAAGAACTCCGCCGAAGCCACCATCGGCTGATGCTGTTGCGCACATTGACTGCGGCGTCAATGGAAGACCTCCATTGGCGCCGCAGTCAGGTAGGCAAGGTGTAATCTGCACTGCTTCGGGCCACTGTTGCGATGAGAAGACAAGAAAAGACGGGACGCAAGCAATTCACTTTGCTTGCGTCCCATATTAAATTCTGTTGACTTGGTGGCGGCATTCCCGGTGGTACGGGGCTGGATGCCCTCGATGACGTGGCGTTGTGACAATGCCTCAGGGCTGCCCACGTGTCCGCGCGCAAGACGGCGGCTGAAGCTGCCGCCGCTACAGGGCATGGGCGAGGCGCAGGCACGGTGGACATCGCATGGTTCGTGCCGTTCGAATGGATGAAAGGAGAACGCATGGCAGCCCCGGTTTCCTGGCAATGAGCATGGCCGTCATCCTTGCCGACGCAGTGGTGATCGTGCACCTGCTTTTCGTCGCCTTCGTGGTGGCGGGCGGGTTTCTGCTGGCGCGCTGGCCGAGGCTGGCCTGGCTGCATCTGCCAGCCGCCGCCTGGGGCGCATTCATCGAATTCAGCGGCGGGATCTGCCCGCTCACGCCGCTGGAAAATCACCTGCGCGTCATTGGTGGAGGCAGTGCCTACGGCGGCGATTTCATTGAACGCATCCTGCTGCCGATCTTGTATCCGGGGTATCTGACTCTGCCGATCCAGCAGGTGCTGGGCGGCGTGGTCGTGGGGGTGAATCTGGTGGCGTATGCGCTGGTTTTCCGGGCCTGGCGGCGCCAGACCCGGCTGCGGCAAGCTCAATCCACCCGGCGATCCAGTTCCTGATCCGCCAGGGAGACGGGGTCTTCCAGCGGTTCCAAATGCGTGGTGATGTGGGCGTGCGGCACGGCCTGGCGGATGTCGGCTTCGAGGTGTTCCGAGCAGTCGTGCCCCCGCTGGATCGTCCAGGTGCCAGGCATCATGACATGCAGGGTAATGAAGGCACGGGCGCCGGCCTGGCGCGTGCGCAGGGCGTGAAATTCCAGCCCCTGCCGGCGGTAGCCGTCGAGTATGGCTTCGATGGCCCTGATTTCTTCCTCGGGGAGGGAAACGTCCATCAGGCCTGCGGCGGAGCGCCGCAGCAGCTGCCACCCGGTCCACACGATATTCAGGGCCACCAGCAAGGCAATCACCGGATCGAGCCAGAGCCAGCCGGTCGCCCATACCAGCCCGACTCCTGCAATGACCCCCGCGGACGTCCAGACATCGGTGAGCAGGTGGTGGGCGTCGGCTTCCAGGGTGATGGATCGGTATCTGCGGCCCACCCCCATGAGGATGCGCGACGTGACCAGGTTGATCACCGATGCGGCCACAGACACCGCCAGGCCGATCCCTACCGCTTCGAGCGGTTGCGGGCTCAGCAAGCGCTCGATGGCGGCATATGCGATGCTGACGGCAGCAATGAGGATGAGAAAACCTTCGAATGCGCTGGAGAAATACTCCGCCTTGCCGTGGCCGTGCGCATGGTTGTCGTCCGCAGGCATGGCCGCCAGCGACAGCATGGCCAGCGCCATCATCGCTCCTGCCAAATTGACGAAGGACTCGAGTGCGTCGGACAGCATGCCGACCGAGCCGGTGAGCCACCAGGCCCAGCCCTTGAGCAGGATGGTGGCAAGGGCCGCGGCGATGGAGAGCCAGGCGTAGCGTTTGAGGGAGGCGGGCAGCATTCGATGTCTCGCAGAGGCCCAAGGAGTCGATCGGATTGTACTATGGCGCCATTCATGCTTCCGTACGGCCCGAGCATAGAGGAAAGGTGCCCGCTTGACGGATTCTTGAGATACTGCCACACCGGTCATCGAGGTGTAATGCAGCGCGCTTTTCTGGGATACCCGCAATGGAAAACCTGTTGTACTGGGCCGGTATTTCGGCCGTCGCGGTGAACGCGCTGACCGGCGTCCTCGATGCCGGTCGCAAGAATATGGACCTGATCGGCGTAATGATGGTGGGCGCCGCCACCGCACTGGGCGGTGGCACGGTGCGCGACGTTCTGCTGCAGCGTCCGGTGTTCTGGATCAGCGACCAGGTCTACCTGATCGTCGCTCTGGCGACCACGCTGGTCATCTTTTTCGCGGTGCGCGGCCTGCGCCTGCCGCCGCGTCTGTTCCTGGTGCCCGATGCGCTCGGCCTGGCCCTGTTCACTGTCATCGGCACCCAGATCGCCCTGGAGTGGAATGCACCCTGGCTGGTGGCCAGCCTGCTGGGTGTGATTACCGGTGTCGTCGGCGGCGTGCTGCGCGATGTGCTGTGCAACGAAGTTCCATTGATATTCGTGCGCGGCGAACTGTATGCATCGGCAGCCTGGACGGGTGCCCTGATGCTGACAGGCTTGCAGGCGCTGGAGGTATCGCCGGTGATTGCGGCGTGGTCGGGAGTGGTGAGCGTTCTGGGCGTTCGCCTGTTGGCGATGGCGTTCCGCATCACGTTGCCGATCTATTCGGAACGCAAGTAGGCTCACAAAGCTAGGCATCCCTCATGGCTTGGCGGGTTCGGCGTGGCGCTTGCCATCGACCTGGCCGTGAGCGGTGACGGACTCCATCAATAGCAGCCAGTTTTTCTCGGTGAAGTACAAGTCCACATTCAGGCCCAGCTCGGCCAGCAGCACGGCGTCGAAGTAGCTCCACTTATCGCCTGTGTCACCGGCATAGACCGGCACGCTGCCCGGCGCAAAGCGGGGCGCGACGTCCTCGAGGATGTTCCGGATCAGCTCGCTATGCTCGCCGGGGCTAAGGGTGATTTCCTTGCCTGGCGCAACTTCAACCGGAATGCGGTTTTGTTCACGCTCCTTCGCGTACTTGGCAATCAGCGTTTCACGCTCGGTCAGATAAGCGGTGAGGCCAGATCCCAGTTAGGGCGATGAGGACAGCGTGTTCGCTTTCATTGTAATTTAGCGAAGGCTTTGGAAGCACCAACAAAATCTGGTTTTACTCCAGGTGATGGATACCGGTTTGAGTGTCTGAAACACAGCAAGAGCCAGATGCCATAAAATCACAGCTATGAAAACCCTGTCCGCCCTGCTGTTGTGCCTGCCCCTTGCCGCTCATGCCGCATGGATTGATTTCGACGGTGAATTCGAACAGGACAAACCCTGGGTCGAGGTGGCGTCGCAGCTGCCGCCGCACCCCAAGGCCGAGAACCTGATTCCGTTCAACGTGTCGTCGGCGACGCGCAACAAGTTTTTCGTCGACGCCGAATCGATCAGCGTCGGCGCCGATAAAGTGGTGCGCTACATTGTGGTGGTCGAGGCGGCGGGCGGAGCGAAAAATGTATCCTTCGAGGGCATGCGCTGCGAATCCGGCGAGCGCCGGCTATACGCCTATGGCCATCCGGACGGCACCTGGTCGAAGGCGCGCAGCGCCGGCTGGGAAAGCATCAAGTTCCGCTCGCTACTGTCGTATCAGAAAGCCCTGTTCGAGGATCACTTCTGTCCCAACGGCCTGCGTGTCCGGGACGCCAGGGAGGCGGTGCAGAATCTGCGGCGGGCGGCACGATGAGCGCTTCGGTCGTCAAGCATGCGCGGCGCATCGTCGTCAAGGTCGGTTCCAGCCTGGTCACCGCCGAGGGGCGCGGGCTCGACCACGCCGCGCTGTCGCGCTGGGCCGGACAGATTGCCGCGCTGACCGCGCAGGGCAAGGAAGTGGTGCTGGTGTCGTCCGGCGCGATTGCCGAGGGTATCGCGCGCCTGGGCTGGAAGAAGCGCCCGAAGGCCGTCAACGAATTGCAGGCGGCCGCGGCGGTGGGGCAGATGGGACTGGTGCAGGCGTACGAATCGATATTCCGCACTTACGATCTTCATGCCGCGCAGGTGCTGCTCACCCATGAGGACCTCGCCGACCGCGCCCGCTACCTGAATGCACGCTCGACCCTGCGCACGCTGCTGGGGTTGCGCGTGGTGCCGATCATCAATGAGAACGATACGGTTGCCACCGACGAAATCCGCCTTGGCGACAACGACACATTGGGCGCGCTGGTGACCAATCTGATCGAAGCCGACTGTCTCGTCATCCTCACCGATCAGACGGGCCTGTATACCGCCGACCCGCGCCGGGACCCGCAGGCGACGCTGGTGATGGAGGCGCACGCGGGCGATCCCGAGCTCGAACGCATGGCAGGCGGGGCGGGCAGCAGTGTCGGCACCGGCGGCATGCTGACCAAAATACTCGCCGCCAGGCGCGCGGCCAGAAGTGGCGCACACACCGTGATTTGCTGCGGCCGCGAAGAACAGGTGCTGTTGCGGCTGGCAGCGGGCGAAGCCATCGGCAGTCAACTGATCGCTCGCCAGGCACCGCTTGCCGCGCGGCGGCAGTGGCTGGCGGATCATCTGCAATTGCGCGGTGGCGTGGTGCTCGACGACGGTGCGGTGCGCGCCTTGCGCGAGGAGGGCAAGAGCCTGCTGCCAGTCGGCGTGAGGGGCGTGACCGGCGAATTCGGACGCGGTGATGTGGTGGCGGTGGTCGACATCGATGGCCGCGAAATTGCACGCGGCCTCACCAATTACAGCGCCAGCGAGGCACGCCGCATCGCCGGCAAGCCGAGCCGTGCGATCGAGACCGAACTCGGCTACATGGATGAACCGGAATTGATCCATCGCGACAACCTGGTGGTGCTGGCGTGACCACTACGCTCGACCTGCTGCGCCACGGCGAGCCCGTCGGCGGGCGCAGGTATCGCGGCCAGATCGACGATCCGCTGTCGGAAAAAGGCTGGGCGCAAATGCATGCGGCGGTCGGCGATGCCGTGCCGTGGACGCGCGTTGTGGCGTCGCCCCTGCTGCGCTGCCGTGCGTTTGCCGAAACGCTGGCCGGCCGCCACGGCCTGCCGCTGGCAGTGGACGCGCGGCTGAAGGAAGTCGGCTTCGGCGAATGGGAGGGCAAGTCGGCTGCCGAGATCGAGCAGGATGCGCCCGGCACGCTGGCGCGCTTCAAGGCCGAT
>ERZ761609.2123-NODE-2123-length-15399-cov-9.402242_pt1 | contig 15399 bp, 7 predicted proteins | sample MGYA00511163_ERZ761609 | MGnify/ENA primary metagenome ERZ761609 (study PRJEB28899, sample SAMN02445070) | bioreactor sludge metagenome | biome: EBPR sludge | place: Australia: Brisbane, Thorneside Wastewater Treatment Plant | collected 2011-12-16 ... | reverse complement strand
GGTGGAAGGTATGTGGCAGGTTTTGCAAAAGCCTACAACATTACGGCTGAAACATTCAAAGAAGTTTCAGAAAGATAAAATTTGTAGGGGTGAGGTTATCTCGCCCTTATTTTTTATTTAAGGAATCACCATGACTCAATTAAAACTTCTCGCCGTTTTTGCGCATCCAGATGATGAATCAATGGGATTAGGTGGGACGATTGCAAAATACTCTGCCGAAGGCGTGGAGACTCATCTCGTGTGCGCTTCACGCGGAGAAAGAGGCTGGGCTGGTGAACCCAAGCAGAATCCAGGCTTGAAGCGACTTGGTGAAATCCGCACAAAAGAATTAGAAAATGCAGCTTCTATCCTAGGAATGAAGAGTCTATCTTTCCTTGATTATACTGATGGCGATGTTGATCAAGCGAATCATGCCGAAGCGATTAATAAAATTGTCACACATATTCGTAAAATCAAACCGCAAGTGGTGGTGACGTTTGCTCCCGATGGCGCGTATGGTCACCCTGACCATATCGCCATTGGACAATTTACCAACGCCGCGGTTGTTTGCGCGGCAGATTCTACTTATCAAGATGATGAAAATCTGGCATCGCATCGTGTTTCAAAATTGTATTACATGGTGGATAGCGAAAATTTTATCAATTTGATTGAGCCGTTTATCGGTGACATGACCTTTCATGTGGATGACCAAATTCGTGGTGAAAACCCATGGAAAGAATGGATGATTACCACGCAGGTTGATACTGCTGATTTTTGTCGTATTGCATGGAAAGCGATTCAATGTCATCAAAGTCAATTGGCGACATTGGGCGAACTTGCCAATGCGCATGAAGATGCGGCGGTGGCAGTGCTTGCCATGCAAGGCACTTTCTTCCGCGCTTTTAGTTTGGTGAATAGCGGAAGAGAAGTGGAGACAGATTTGTTTGAGGGGTTGAGGTAAAGTTACCAATGATGATGTTTCATATTAAAAAGTAATCATAAATTTTTATTGTTTCAGACCCAACTCATACTGTAAAATCCACATACGACAAAACATAAGGAGCGGAATATGTCATACAAGTTTTCAAAAAACATCCTTGACTTAAACTCAATTTAGAGCGTAGAATAAATCTATACAAAAGGAGTGGGGCGATATGTCTCACAAAAATAAACAAAAAACTTTCTTTATTAGTAGCATCATATTTCTCTTACTGGGTTGCACACAAAAACCAGTAGATATTGTTTCTCCAACTCAACCAAACATCATATTAGAAACTCCTATACCAAATAGAAACCCAACGCCTACGATTACATCGCAACCTCAAGTAGCCCAAGAAGATACAGGGTATGAAGGCTATTACACTGGAATAGTAGTCATTACAGAATACTATACACTCTTAAACAATGAATTATTAGAAGAAGCCTACGAGAGACTAAGTATTTCGGAACAAAACGAAAATTCTTTAAAAGAATTTATTCAACTAAATGAAGGCGTAACAAGTGAAATTGTTACAATAAAACCTCTTGTAATTTGGCAAATTGAACAAGGAATTTCGCCATTCATCAAGGATAAAGAGGGAAGAATAGGTTTTGTTGTAGAGTTATTCAATTCTCAAAGAGGTAAACATGCATTATTTTTTAGTTTAGTAAAAGAAAGCGAAAACTGGAAAATAGATGTTATTTCTGAAAACCTTATCACGGTTATGTTTGAGACCTCAACCACACCTATATTAGATATTGGCTCAGTGCCTGATAGAAGTTACTACGATAGTATTGTAACAATAGCAAAATTTCATGTTCTATTCAATTATAGTTTATATAAAAACGCGCACCAATTGTTAAGTTCTTTCAGAAGGAATCCCCAAAACCTCGATGAGTTTATTTCTGATATCCAAACTTTTGGGATTGTAAAAAGGCAAATTATTTCCATTCGCCCATTTTATGAGGGTACATTACAACTGCAAACATTCACAACACCCGTTCCAAGCGTTAGAAGAATGTTTTATGCTGAACTCTATGTAGAAGGAAAAGGTGGGTGGGCTGGGTCTGTTCCAAATGGGCTATATGGGTATTACATCACTACAATCTTTGAACAAGATAAATGGAAAATTTATTCAGTTAATACTGTAGGGCTACCATAAATATATAAACCAATTTACGGAGGTTATTATGAGATTGAATAACAGATACTTGTTGACATTAATTATAGTTCTATCATTTTTATTAGGGGGATGGGATATGCCCCTTCACGTAAATAAACTTGATGTTTCTAAGAATATTACGGATGATCAAGAAATAAAAGATTTAATAAATTCTTACTTCAACTTTCGATATACTGTCCTAAGTACATTAACAATTGGAGACTTAAGTTACTTATTATCTACGTCCAATGAGGCTCAAATATTTCTAGACACCGAAATTGGGAAGTTAACTATTGAAGTAAAAAATGCAGAGAAGAATCAACTTAGGTATTACAGTTACGACTATTCTTTAGATTTTGATGAAATTATTTATGATGAAATCTCACAAACTGCAACAGCTATTGTGATCGAAGGGAATCAGGTGATTTATGAAATTTCTCATCAGGCATCTCCAACAGATCCAATTGTCTCTTCTTTATCAAACTTAAAACACACTATTAAACTTCATAAGGAACAGGGTGAATGGAAAATAGTTTCAGATTATTATGACGATTTATTGTGGCGACTAATACGAGAAACTAATTCACCAATTAGGGAAATAATTCTTTCTATGGAAGAACCTAAAATACAGACCATAGAGGGATATGGAATACAAGCAAGTGTAGCGTGTCAGCTTCCACCTGATACTTCATCTTATCAATATAACCGTATCGACGCTGTAGAATATGCATTGACTTATGCATTGACTCCTAATACTCCTAAATATGATAATTATGATGGGGAAATTTTAGGTGGTGATTGCACAAATTTTGTTTCCCAGGCAATCCATGAAGGGGGTGGAGCATCTATGGTTTATCTAAGTTCAGTTAATCAGACATGTAATGAGGCGGACAATAATGGCTATGGTTGTGTAGGTACAGCGGGCTGGTATTATACCGACCCTTTTCATAGAGCGGCAGCATGGAACGAAGTTAGTTTTCTTCACACCTTTATTGTTAATGAGGCATCTTTTTGGCCAGAAGGACCAGAAGGTTGTGAAGTGCCTCAAAACCAAGTAGAGTTAGGTGATTTGATTCAATACTATAAAGGGAGTATTTGGGCACACTCAGTAATAATTGTTGATATAGTAAATGGTGTGCCTTATGTTGCAAGTCATTCGCCGTTCTTTTCAAATCAACCCTTTACGATAATTCCTGATTATACTGATGTTCGATTTATTCATATAGAAAGAATTGATGGTAATCCTCCAGTAACTCCTACACCAACTGCCACGCTCACGCCAGCCTCAACAGCAACTTTTGCACCTTCACCAACAATTACCCCAATTTATGCTACTCCATTGACCTTTGCCGGGTGGAATAGTGGTTGCACCGCCACCCCATACATTTCTTGCTCCTCTGAAATAAATGCAACTCAAACCAACCCTTCTAGAATTGATATTGAAGTTACTTATAACTATGGAGATAATAGTACTTTCTTTGGCTCTAATTTTTCAGTCAATCTTGATTTTGCTACAAATGTATATCAGACTCAAGTTCCGATATATTGGGAAATGTATCCAGTTATTAATAGTGTCATGCCTCCACAAAAGATTCAAGTGCAGTTTTCAGGTGTAGAAGATTTATCGTCTGTTAGTATGCCAACAGGTTCATGGTTCATTCCTGCTCAGCCACATCCATACGATGGATTTTCCTTCAATTTCTCTAGGTTAACTACAGGAGAAGAGATATTATCAAGAACAGATAAATGGCATGTTACAGTTGCCACTTACGATTTTATAAATCAACCACCTTATACACCTAACCCACCAATTCCTACTTCAACACCATTCCCTACAGCTTGTACTTCAGACTGTTTTTGGGAGCAATGTTATTCAACAAGCGGTAATATATCGAAACTTGCCAGTCTTTCAAATGCATATTCTTTTATTATTGGTAATTTCGACAGAATATCTGATCAAGCAGCTTTGTTATACCGTGTGCGCGATGAAATTCTAGGCAATTCAACAGAAGGTCAACGCTATATTGACGTTTATTATCAACATAGCGCAGAAATTGCCTCAATTATGAATTCACATCCTAATATTGCAGAACAAGGATTAGATTTTATAGATTCATTTACACCAAACTTACAAGCACTATTAGATGGTCAAGGCAATACTGTTGTGATTACAAATGCACAAGTACAAGAAGCAGAAGCCTTTTTAGATGCTATTCTTCCATATGCGAGTAATGCACTACAACAGACGATTGCCATTGAACGTCTTCAACAGCCATTAGAACAATTCATTGGTGTCAGCATGGATGAAGCCTTAGAATATGTGGAAGATGGAGTTTCTGCAACACCTACTTCCACAATCACACCAACCCTGACTGCAACGCCAACCTTTACACCATCACCAACCTCTACACCTGCTTCTGGTTTGTTATTTGCCGATAGTTTTGAAAGTGGCAATTTCTCTGCTTGGGGTTGGGCAACCACCGATGGCGGAGATTTATCAGTTTCAACCCAATCTTCGGCAGTCGGAACGTATGGCATGCAAGCTTTGTTAGATGATTCTGCTGAAATTCTTGTCTATGACCATACACCAAATAATGAAACGCACTACTCAGCCCGTTTCTACTTTGACCCCAATGATGTCCAAAGTCCAAATGATGGTTTTTATCTGACGGCTTTGACCTCTTCAGGTGCAGGTTGGGTGGCTTGTTTGTTGTTTGAACCACAAGGTAATGATTATTACAGTCTAAACTTATGTGGCAAAAATGATGCTGGCAATTGGTTAGAAACCGAAGCCGTATTGATTGCCGATGAATGGCAAGCCATCGAATTAGAATGGAAAGCCGCTACATCTTCTGGTGCAAATAATGGCTACTTCAAGTTATATATCGGAGACCAACTCGCGGCGAGTATTGAAAACATAGATAATGATACACATTCCATCACCACCACTTCATTAGGTGTGTTAGATACGCCCACAGGCGCAAGTGGAATTATGTATTTTGATGAATTTGAATCACGCACAAGTGGTTATATTGGGTTGCATCCCAGTGCTCCTGCTGTGAATCCTGCTCCCTCACGCCCCGATGCGTTGTTTTCGGATAATTTTGAAGGCAACAATCTCAATGCTTGGAATCCGACATTGACCAAGATAGATTTTGGAGATTTGTTCACTTCATCAGGTTCTGCCTACCAAAGTGACTATGGTTTAGAGGCGCTGATTGATGATACTGTCGTTCTCAAAGCCATAGACTCATCGCCTGCTGATGAATCGCAGTATCGGGCTAGGTTCTATTTCAACCCCAATTCACTGACAATGAATAACAACACAGCTCATTACATTTTTGATGGTTATGATACTGATGCAGACGATTATCTTTTCCGTTTAGAATTGTTACATGAAAATGGTTCATATAAACTTCGTCCACGCATTATGAAAGATAATTATGCAACGACGAATGGCAGTAAATACACCATCAGCAATGCTTGGCACTCAATAGAAATTGAGTGGAAGAAAGCCACTGCTGTTGGTGCAAACAATGGCTATTTATCTTTGTGGATTGATGGAACATTGGTTGGTACAATTTCAAATGTAGATAATGATTTATGGACTCTAGATTTTGTGCAACTCGGTGCGACTGCTAGCGTTGATTCCACGACTTCTGGTTCGATGTTGTTTGATAATTTCATCTCAAAGAGATACTCTTATATTGGGCAGTAAGTACTAACATAACAAAAACACCTTTGAGATATTCAAAGGCGTTTTTGTTTTATCCCAAATTCTTCTTCATCGAAAACTTCAACGCCACCTTATACACTTCACTTATCTTTTCACCCATCGCTTTGGCTTCGGGGTTATCGGTTTGTGATTCCATTTGAGCCACCAAGTTGCTCATGTAATCTAGCAATTGCTGGCTGACCATTGCTTCATTTTGTTTCAAAGCAGATTCAATCGCGGCTTCATCAGGCAATTGAATCAATTGTTCAATGAACATTACTTCAGGCGGCGTGCTGGCGGCTTGTAGCACTTGAATCATCTTTTGCAATTTGCCCATGCGCGTATAATCATTTTTCTCAGAGGCTTGGCGTAACATTTGTTGAGCAAGGTCAACTGAATCTTGGCTGAAGCCTTCTAAATTTTCACGCGTTGCTTTTTCAATGTCATCTTGTGCTAACAATGTATCCAAAAATTCTTGGGCTTGCTTGTAACGTGCCTCGGCTTGTTTATCCACTTCGTTGGTGAACTGCAATAATTTTTCGCGAATGTTTTCTAAGCGAGTTTTTTCTTCGCCGCTGGCTTTGTCAATTTTTTCAGAAAGCGTTTGAAAGAAAAGATAATCCATCCCTGCCCGAGCAAGTGAAACGTAAGCGCGGATGCGTGCATCGGTTTTGGACTCTAAGACAAAATCCAAAAGTTTTTCGCGTGTGAGGTTTTGCCCCGCTTCTTGCAAGACGTGTTGAGCGGCTTCTAATTCGCCAACAGATTCTTTAAGCTGACGACCATACGCGGTTTCTTCCAGCAATTGAGTTTGGATGTCAATCAAGGCACGCGCCATTTGTTCTTGTCCGCTTTGCATGGCGCTTTGCGCAATGCGACTGAACAAAGCGAAAAATTGTTCGTCAATAATTTTTTCATTTTGCTTGATTAATTCAGAACGCACATCTTTAGAAGTAACTTGCATCAAGCGTTCTAAAAATTGCACACGGTCTTGTTGTTCTTTGAGCATTTCAGGCGTGATACCATCTTTGCCTAAAATGGTTTGCAAAAATGATTCATACGTAAGGTTCGCTTGCGGATTTAATAAATAACCTTTGCGTTTTTCAGGTGGCAAATTGTCGGTCACTTTTTTAATTAATGGACCAATAATTTTTTCCTGCTCATTGACGGGTAACATTAATTCAGATGGGAAAAATGTTAGTAATAACTCTTTATCATTATCGTGATACACAACTGGAGTCGCCAAGCGACCTTGATATCCGCAATGCGGACAACGCGCAAAGTTTGATTGCCCGCTTAATAATCTTTGTTTGGCTTGCGGGTCAGCAGTCACATCAAATAACTGCTCAACATTGGCAGGAATTAATTGTTTACAACGAGGACATGCAATTTGTGTTTGAGGCATTTAACAATTTCCGATTTGAGATTTTGGATTTTCGTGAATTATAAACGAATTACGCATCACGGATTACAAATCCATGATGCGTAACTAGAAAACTATCTAACTAGCCAACTAGAAAACTAACCAACCAACTCTTCTAATCGGTCAATATAACCTTCCATGATGGAGAACGTCTCTTCTACGGCTTTGGGTGTGGATAAATCTACGCCTGCTTTTTTCAACACATTCAAAGCATAATCGGATGAACCTGATTTCAAAAAGCCAAGATATTTTTCTGAGGCATTTGGCTCGCCACGTAAAATTTTATTTGCTAGTGCATGTGCACCTGAAATACCAGTCGCGTATTGGAAGACATAATAGTCTGCAAATAAGTGACTAAATGTAGACCACACCATACCCACACGCGGACGGTCAATTTTTACTTTTGGACCAAAGGCTTCAGTGAACAAATCAGCCATCAAGTTTTGCATTGAATCGGCTGTGAGAGGTTCTCCGCGCTCGACTCTTTGATGCGTCTCAAGTTCGAAGCGTGCTAATGTTGGCATTTGGAAGAAATATCTAAAGAAGTTTCCGCTCACGGCTTCTTCGATTAATGCAATCAAGAAGTTTTTGTCTTTGATGGTGTTGAGCAAATGTCCGCGCATCATGGCTTGATTAAAGTTGGATGCAACTTCGGCGACAAATAATGAATAGCCTGAATACACAAACGGTTGATTCTTCCATGACAAATACGAATGCATGGAGTGACCCAATTCATGCGCCAGTGTACTCATGCTTCCGACTTCGCCAGTGTAAGACATCATAATGAAAGGATGTGTGCCGGGTGAGCCATAAGAAAACGCACCGTTCATCTTTCCTTGATTAACTGCTGAATCAACCCAGCGTTCTTTCAAACAACCTTGTCGAACAGTATCTACATATTCTTTACCGAGTGGAGCAAGGCTTTCGCAAATCAAATCCACTGCTTTTTCAAATGAAATTTTTGGCTTCTTTTTGACAATCGGTGCCCACATATCGAAGTATTGAATGTCTTTTAATTTCAATGCTTTGCGTTTAATTTCAAAGTAACGATGCCATACAGGTAATTTCTTTTTGAACGTATTGATTAAGTTATGAAAGACTTCATCAGGCACGTTGTTGTTGAACAAAGAAGCCGAGAGTGATGATTCAAACTTACGCACACGCATATTGAAAATATTGGCACTGATAGAAGTACTTAAGTTGGTCGCTAATGTGTTTTTGAATTCAATATGTTTGTCGTGATAACTTTCAAAAGCACTTTGGCGTGTTTTTCTATCAGTGTCTTCCATCAAAGCCGAGTGATAATTTCCTTGAGTCACTTCCACTTTTTTGCCTTTGCTGTTTTTCGCAGGTGCAAATTTGAAGTCTGCATTCACCAACATGCTAGACGAGTTCCCCGGTCCGCTAAATGGGTCTGCTAACATGCCTAAAATTTCTTCTACTTCTGCCGAGCGGACATGCGCTTGTTGGCGGAACAAATCATCAAAATTTTGTTTGTAAACAGCCAACTTATCATTTTCTTTTACCCAAGCATCTAATTTTTCTTTTCCAATTTGAATCAATTCAGGGTTTAAGAAAGAAGTTGCCGCCGCAACCTGACCCGCCATGCTGGAAGCTTTCCCAACCATACCTGCTGAGGCTTGATTGGTGGTATCCACTGCATATTCAAATTGAGCATACATAAACACAGTTTGCGCACGGCTGATTAAATCTTCAATGGCTTTAATGCCTTCTAAAAGTTTCGCAGGACCTTCACTTAATGTACCCTCAAATTTTTTTACATTGGGCACGTCATCCAAAACGGCTTTGAGTGCGGCTTCCCAATCTTTTGGGGTTTTGAACACACTTTCTTTGTTCCATGTATATTTTTTATTGACCTTTTTTCGTGGAGGAATATTGGGCATGAGTTTATCCTTTATATGAAATATATTTAATTGTACCTTTTTCTAAATTTCTTTGGGGAGGTTCGCCAGAAGGGTTTAAATCAACGCGGAAGTGAAAAACATATCCGCGCGCCAGAACCAACTGTCGCGTCCGCCCAGATGCGCCCGCCATGTGCTTCTACAATTGCACGCGCCAAGTAAAGTCCCAAACCTGCGCCTTTCGTCTGTTTCACGGCAGAAGTCGAACGATAAAACCTATCAAAAATATGCGGAATATCTCTATTATCAATCCCAGGTCCTTGGTCACTCACGCAAACCATAACTTGCTCAGAAGTGACTGAGCCACTAATTTTGATTTCACCTTCACTCGCATATTTCAAAGCATTCGAGACCAAATTTGAAACCACTTGTTCCAAACGATTTTCATCACCGAGAATGACAGGAAAATTTTCAGGAAAGTCTGTGATGATTTTATGTTTTGGTGATTGAGCAGAAAAACGCGCCTCGACTCTTAACGCCAAATTGGGCAATGAAACGTCAGCATGATTCAAGCTCAAACCGCCTGCTTGTAAACGTGAAGCATCTAACAAATCATCCACCATTTTAGACAATCTATCTGCTTCCTCTTCAATCACGGCTAATGAATCACTGATAGTACGTTTATCCCATTTAGCATCATCTCGGCGCAAGGTCGAAGCGTAGCCTTTAATCAAAGCCACAGGCGTGCGTAATTCATGGCTCACAATCGAAATGAAAGTTGCTTTAATTTCATCCGCAGTTCTGAAATGCGTAATATCGCGCACGCTCAAAATCACATTGCGAATTTTGCCTTCTTCAGAAATTAATGGCGCGTATGTAATTCCAACAGGGATGGGTTGTAAGGATGGTCTTTCTAAATCACCTTCTACATATAAGGTTGCATTAGGTGTGAGGGGCCAGCCGTTTACAACGGATTCTTCCAATGTGTTGCCGTGTGGTTCTTTCTTCCATTTAATAATTTCGTTATGTTGTTTGTTGTTAATTTCTTCATGGCTTAAGCCATATAATTTCTTAAAGGCTTGATTACATCGTTCGATATTCATTTCCGAATCTAAAATCAAAATACCATCAGCGGCAGATTCTAATAAGGCATCTAATCTTTGCTTTTCATACGAAACCTGACCATATAGTTGAGCATTGACTACTGCAATGGCGGCTTGGTCTGCAAAAGATTGCAAAAGGATTTTGTCATTCGGTGTGAATGTATCGGGATAATTTCTGAAAATAAAAATCACACCGATAACTTGTCCGCGCGTGGCAAGTGGTAAACCTGTTCCATTTAACAAACCCATGCTCGCGGTATAGGTCAGTTCTTTTAACATGCGGTTGAGTTCGCTTACATCTAACTCACGTACTTTTTCTTCTGCTAATAATGGAGATAAATAAGAAAGAAACGCAGGTGCAATGCCATGTGCCGCAACCACTTTCCAGCCATCGGCATGTTTAAGCGCGATAATCCCTGCTTGCCCTGCTAACATTTCAATAGAGACTCGTAAAATGCGCGCCAGCAGTTTTTCCAAATCCAATTCTTGCGTTAAGAGACGCGAAATCTCCAGCAGATAATCTCTCTGCCGAACGCGAAAATCGGGTAACATTGAAGGAACAATGGACATAGGATTATTTTATCACTTTGGCAAAAGGCGAAGATATTTTATGAAAAAGGTATTTCTTTTTATAACATTGATTTTAGTTCTTTCAAGTTGTACTCCTACAGTGTTGCCAACTACATCCATTCTAGTTGACATGGAAATACCTGTAGAGTTTACAGTTCTTGAAAGCCCGCTGATTCATTCCGAATTAGATCACTTGATCGTTTTAACTGAAAATCGAACTAGCGGAGAAGTGTATAAGATTCTCGATTGGTACGCTTCACCCGTTGTAAAGTGGAATGAAGTTACGCGAGATTGGGTGAGTTTTTATTATCGTAATCCGCCGATTGCCTCACGCGCGTATGCAATTGTGAGTGTTGCTCAGCAACGTGCTTTAGATGAAGTTCATAAATATAATATCAATTTAGAAAGCCGTTTTCCTAAAACATTAAATAATGAAGTTTTGCCAGTTGAGATTGGGTGCGAGCCATTTGAGTGTGCTGTTTTGATTGGCGTAGCAGAGTCGACCCTGTTGTATCTGTTTCCAGAAACAAAAGAAGCAATTCTCAATCAAGTAGAAGAAGCGCGTCAGTCTCTAATATTATCTGGAAATATTTTGCCATCAGACCTTGATATTGGCGAATCTTTTGGGCGGGCTATTGCTCAAAATGTAATTGCAGAAAGAATAAATGATGGCGCATCAACAGCAGGGAAATCTGATCCGCTTCCAGTTGGTGAGGGGATTTGGAAACCAGACCCTTTTCAAGCGAATCCACAAGCTCCAAGTTGGGGAAAGGTAACCCCATGGTTACTCGCTTCACCAGACCAGTTTCGGTCTGCTCCTCCACCTGAAAATGGTTCACCTGAATTCTTAACCGCATTAGATGAAGTTTATCAAGTACAACAGACGGTTACTCACGAACAATTAGCTATTGCTGATTATTGGGCAGGTAACCCAGGAACTTTTACACCAGCAGGGTATTGGAACTTAATTGCATCGCAATTAATTACTGAATATAAGTTATCTAGCGTAGAAGCAGGTCATGTTTTTTCTACCATGAACATGGCGATAATGGACTCTGGAATTGGCTGTTGGGATTCAAAATATCATTATTTAGTTGTTCGTCCGTGGCAGGCAGATGAACGTATTAGAGGATTGGTGGGGTATCCAAATCATCCTTCTTATCCTTCTGGTCACAGTTGTTTTTCATCTGCTGGTGCAGAAGTGTTAGCCTTTTATTTCCCCAATGACGCAACTGAAATCCAAGCAAAGGCAAAGGAGGCTTCCATATCACGTTTGTATGGTGGAATTCATTATCGCTTCGACCTTGAAGCTGGCTTAGAACTTGGTAAACAAGTATCAGATTTGTATATAGAATTTATTGTGGAGCAAGGTTGGGAAATTAAACCTTAAAAAAAAGATAAAATCGGGTGTATACTGGTTGCGATTATTTATCCTACCTTAGCAAGTCTATACAGGTTTATATGAAAGCGATACATCGCAGTTTTTCTTTATTGATTTTAGGGGTGTTAATGTTCAATCTACTGGGGACACCATCACCAGCACACGCCCTCACAACAACGCTAATTGACAACACAACCGGAGCAATTGTAGATTTAAGTTGTGCATCTCCATTAACAAGAACATTTAACGTAGCCTCTAGCATTATCATTGCAGACTTAAACGTAGGGTTGAATATTTCCCACGCTCGTCGCAGTGATGTTAGAGTTACACTTACTTCGCCATCTGGAACAACGGTAGTGTTGGTTTCTGGCGGTGGATTAGGTTCCCCAACGGTTGCCAGCCCTGATGATTTTGACAATTATGATTTGCTATTAGATGATACCTCTGCAAATTCAATCTATGATAATGATAACGACGTAATTGCTGCACCTATCTTTGAACTAGACCGTACAGCCAAACCCTACGAATTGTTAAGTGCTTTCAAAGGGGAAGATGCATTAGGCAACTGGACATTATCTATATGTGATACAAGAAGCGGAATTACAGGAACTTACAATCAATCAAAATTAGTCTTCACGAGTGCAGACCCCAATACAATTACGGGCAACGTCTTTACAGATTACAACGATAATGGCGTGCGTGGCTCAGGCGACACTGGTGTTTCCGGCATACTTGTTACTGCATACGACGCTTCAGGTGCTACGGTGGATTCTGATACAACATCCTCCACAGGGGATTACTCTTTAAGCATTCCCGATGGTACGCAAGTTCGCATTGAATTTACAAACATCCCATCAAACCTAGCCCCCGGTGCCTTTGGCATTGACTCTGGAACAACGGTTCAGTTCGTAACAAGCCCATCGGCAGGTGTAGATATGGGTTTATCTTTGCCCTCTGATTATTGCCAAAACAATCCATTCATCGTCATGCCTTGTTATATCAATGGAGACCCACTGGTAGCAGGGAATGTTGCCTCTCAAGTAGCACTTGTTTCGATTCCGTATGATGCCTATGGTCGTTATGATGCAAACATTGAAGAACCTCTTGCAACCTATGCTCAAATTGGCGCAACGTGGGGGCTGGCATATCAACGTTCAACTGCAACCGTGTTTTCTGCCGCGCTTGCCAAAAGACATTCAGGCTTAGGTTCGCTTGGTGCTGGCGGTATTTATGCAACTGTAGTTAACCCGGCAACTGGCGCAACAATATCTGTTTCAAATTTTGTAGACATAACTACATTAGGAATACCAGTTGGCTCGTTGCCCAGTAATGCAGCTCGCGGTCTTACAGGTACATCAAGTACTCCAAACACAGACCCACAGGGTTGGGATGCTGTTGGCAAAGCCGCAATTGGTGATATGGATATCGGCACAGATGATACAGAATTATGGTTTGTGAACCTTGCAAACCAAACTTTGTATGCAATTGATATTGCATCTGTTTCATTAAACCATACGGTTCCAATTTCATTACCCGCCTCTGCCACTGCCTGCCCTGCCAGTGATATTCGCCCTTGGGCAGTTGAAATTTATCGAAATGAAGTTTACGTTGGTGTCATTTGTTCTGCAGAAAGCACACAAAATGTAAACAACCTGCGTGGCTATATTATCAAAACAAGTGAAAGTACACCAGGCACATTTTCCTTAGTATTTGAATTTGCACTTAATTATCCACGCGGGAATGTAAGCAATACAGACGGTGGGTATCCAGCTGAATGGAGACCTTGGTCTCCGACCATGACTTCACTCTGTACAAACCCATGTACTAACGGAAATACAGACTTAGCATTTGACAAACAAATCATTTACCCACAACCGATTCTTTCTGATATTGAATTTGATACCAATGGCGACTTAATGATTGGTTTAATGGACCGTTTAGGGCATCAAGCCGGAAATGCCAACTACGCTACCTCAAGCCCTTGGGGAAACAATGTCACTTTATATAACAAAGATTCAGGCTATGCTCCAGTTGTTGTAAATATTCCTGCAAACCCAGCCAGCTTATATGAAGGTGTTGCCGCAGGTGATATCCTACGGGCTTGTCTCTCAGGTGGGGTTTTCGTACTTGAAAACAATGCTTCCTGCGGAAGCATTACAACCGGTGGTGCTGGAGGTAATCAAGGACCCGGCAACGGCGAATATTATTGGCAAGATATGTATGTAGTTAGTACAGCAATAGGCGGAGGAACACATCATGAAGTAACGGTTGGTGGCTTAGTTCTCATCCCTGGCACCGATGAAATCGCTGTCTCTATTTTCGACCCATTTAACATTCGTTCAGGCGGTATTGCTTGGTTTAATAACTTAACAGGTACCCGTAACCGTGCCTATGAAATCTTCCCACAAGATTCTGGCTCTGGCGCAACCACATTTGGTAAAGCCATTGGCATCGGTGACGTGGAAGGATTCTGTTATAGTGCACCAATTGAGATTGGTAATAGAGTTTGGTCAGAAACAGACAACGATGGCATTCAGGAGCCGGGTGAAACACCACTTGCTGGTGTAACAGTGGAACTATATCAAGGCGGAATCTTAATTGCTACCGCTACTACTGATGCAAACGGCAATTACTTCTTTAGTTCTTTCCCGGGTGGCACTTCTACTGCCAGTCACATTTATGGCATTCCTGAGCTAGAACCAAATGAAACTTATGAAATTCGCATTCCCAATATTACTGGCGGAAGCCAACAAGCCGTCTTAGCAGGCTTGAACTTATCTCCAACCGATGCAGGTGCAAATGACCAAATTGACTCAGATGGCACCACGAGTGGTAATCATGCCATCATTCCAGTAACAACTGGTAATGCCGGGCAAAATAACCATACTTACGACTTTGGCTTCTCTAGCCCGCCACTTGAATTTAGCCTTGGTAACCGCATTTGGTACGACACCAACAACAATGGATTAATTGACGCTGGTACAGAAGTCGGCATTGATGGCGTTCTCGTAGAACTTTATCAAGATTCAAATCTAAACGGCGTTTATGATGTAGGTGATACATTACTGTCTTCAACGACAACTGCTTCTGGCGGATATTATCGCTTCGACAATTTACCTCCCGGAGAATATATTGTCCTCCTACCGGATGATAACTTCCGCGATGTAGTCGGAGATACAGTTCCGGGCAATCCACTTGCAGGATATTGGAGCAGTAACACTTCAA
>ERZ761609.2121-NODE-2121-length-15420-cov-49.388871_pt1 | contig 15420 bp, 11 predicted proteins | sample MGYA00511163_ERZ761609 | MGnify/ENA primary metagenome ERZ761609 (study PRJEB28899, sample SAMN02445070) | bioreactor sludge metagenome | biome: EBPR sludge | place: Australia: Brisbane, Thorneside Wastewater Treatment Plant | collected 2011-12-16 ... | reverse complement strand
ACCAGATGGTCGTCAAGGCCGTCGGCGAGAGCGGCGGCTACGGCATGCTCATCGGCCCCCACGCCTCCCCAAAGGAGCGGGAGGACTTCCGCGCCCGCGTCCTCGCCAACCCGCGCAACTACATCGCCCAGCCCACCCTCCAGCTTTCCTCCGCCCCCTGCCTCATGGACGGCTTCCAGATCGAACCCCGCCATGTGGACCTCCGCCCTTACGTCCTGTTCGGCAGCAAGGTGACCGTCGTCCCCGGCGGCCTGACCCGCGTCGCCCTCCGCCGCGGTTCCCTTGTCGTCAATAGCAGCCAGGGCGGCGGCAGCAAAGACACCTGGGTGCTTCAGTAACTCCGGAGACCAACCCTTTATGCTGAGCCGAGTCGCCGACAGCCTCTTCTGGATGAGCCGCTACCTCGAACGCGCCGAGCAGATCGCCCGCCTCGTCCATGTCCACCTCAATCTCCGCCTCGAACAACCCGCCGAGATGAACGCCACCCGCTGGTCCCGCGTTCGCGCCACCCTCAACCTCGACGACCCCTCCGGATCCGAAGATCTCGCCGAAGTCCTCGACCAGATGTGCTTCAACCCCGGTAGCCGCTCCTCCATCGTCAATGCCATCATGGCCGCCCGCGCCAATGCCCGCCAGGTTCGCGAACAGATCAGCTCTGAAATGTGGGAACAGATCAACCGCCTCTACCACCACGTTCGCAGCCTCCCCCACGACGGCGGCGCCCACGCCGAACCCGAAGAATTCCTCGAATCCGTCATGGAAGGCGCCCACCTGTTCCGCGGCCTCACCGACTCCACCATGAGCCACGGCCACGGCTGGCACTTCATCCAGCTCGGCCAGTTCCTCGAACGCTCCCTCAACGTCGCCTCCATCATGCACGTCCATTTCCAGCACTTCTGGGAGACTCCCCTGCCCGCCTTCGACGACGAGCCCAGCGCCATGGACTACCCCGAGTGGATCGGCATCCTGAAGTCCGCCACCGCCTTCGAGGCCTACTGCAAAGTTCACACCCCCCGCATCCTGCCCCGCCACGTCGCCGATTTCCTCCTGCTCAGCCCCGTCTTCCCTCATTCCATCCGCTTCTCCGTCGAACGCATGCAACATGCGCTCGTCCAGATCTGCGAGGAAAGCCCCAGCCGCCGCGTCAGCAAGGTCCTCCGCCTCGCCGGACGCCTCCAGGCCGTCCTCAGCTACTCCCAGGTCGATGAAGTCCTCGGCGCGGGTCTCGATCAGACCCTCGGCGATGTCCGCCGCCAGACCATGCAGATCCACGCCGGCCTCCACCAGGCCTTCATCAGCTATCCCGTCGAAGCCGCCCTTGAGGTCTGACCCCATGTACTATCGCATCCGCCACCTCACCCGCTTCCGCTACAGCGCCCCGGTCTCCGAAAGCTTGATGGAAGTCCGCATGCACCCCCGCACCGAAGCCCATCAGCGCTGCCTCGACTACCAACTCGCCGTCACGCCCAAGGCCGGCATCCACACTTACCGCGACTTCCTCGCCAACTCCATCCACCACTTCGGCATCCCCGGCCACCACCGCCAACTCCAGATCATGGCCGAATCCGTCGTCGAAATGAAGCCCTGGCACGACCTCCCCTACTTCCTCGCCCCGGGAGCCTGGGCCGAACTCGATCGCATGGTCTACCTCGGCGATACCCTCGAAATGCTGCTGCCCAGCCACTACGCCAGGCCCACCACGGCCCTCGAACGGCTCATGCACGAACTCGGCGCCGTCCGCCGCGACGACCCCCTCAGCCTCCTCCGCGAACTCAATACCCGCATCTTCGAAAAATTCGAGTACGTCCCCCGCTCCACCCGCGTCGACTCCCCCATCGACGACGCCCTCAACCAGCGCGCCGGCGTCTGCCAGGACTTCGCCCACATCATGATCGCCATGGTCCGCCAACTCGGCATCCCCTGCCGCTACGTCAGCGGCTACCTCCACCACCGCGAACAGGACCACGACCGCTCCAGCGACGGCGCCACCCACGCCTGGGTCGAGGCCCTCCTCCCCGAACTCGGCTGGGTCGGCTTCGATCCCACCAATAACCTCCTCGCCGGCCACCGCCACATTCGCACCGCCATCGGCCGCGACTACAACGATGTCCCACCCACCCGCGGCGTCTTCAAAGGCGAGGCCCAATCCGATCTCACCGTCACCGTCGCTGTCTCCGCCTGCCGCGAACTCCCCCCGGAACTCGCCGAACTCGTCGTCTCCACCGACGACTCCTTCCCCCAGGGCGTCATGGCTCTTGCCAACGAAGAAGCCGACATCCTCGCCGCCATCGAGCGAGAACAGCAGATGCAGCAGCAACAGCAGCAGCAGTAGCCGCCACCCTCACGCGCAGGAATTAAACACACCCACCCCGCCCAGCCGGTTGATCCCGTCAAACGCCGCTGTCTTGTAGCACTCCGCCAGCGTCGGATAGTTGAAAACCGTCTCCACGAAGTAGTCCACCTTCCCGCCAAACGCCAGCACCGCCTGCCCGATGTGCACCAGTTCGCTCGCCCCTTCTCCGATAATGTGCACCCCCAGCAGTTGCCGTGTCCCCGTGTCGAACATCAGCTTCAACAACCCCGTCGTGTCCCCGATGATCTGCCCCCGCGCAATCTCGCGATATCGCGCCTTCCCCACCTCGTACGACACCCCCTCCTGCGTCAATTCCTCCTCGTTCCGGCCCACCATCGAGATCTCCGGGATCGTGTAGATCCCGTATGGGAACAACTCCGGCACCGACGTCGCCGCAATCCCTAGGGCATGGCACACCGCCAGCCGACCCTGTTCCATCGACGTCGATGCCAGCGAAGGAAAGCCGATCACATCCCCCACTGCGTAAATGTGCGGTTGACCCGTCTGATAGCGCCCGTTCACCGCGATCCGTCCCCGGCTGTCCGGCTCCAACCCCGCCCGCTCCAGGTCCAGCCTCGCCGTGTTGCCCGTCCGCCCGATCGAATACAAAGTCTTGTCACTGACAATCTGCTTCCCGCTCTCCAGCAGAATCCGCACTTTGTGCCCGTCGTCGTCCTCCATCACCTCCACGCCCCGCACGCTCTCCCCCAATCGCAAAGTGACCCGGTTTTCGCGCAAATGATAGGCCAAAGTGTCCGCAATCTCCGCGTCCACGAACGGCAAAAGCCGCGGGCGCCGGTCGATCAGCGTCACCCGGACCCCCAACGCCGCGAACATCGACGCGTATTCGCAACCAATCACCCCCGCCCCGATCACCGTCATCGTCCGCGGCAACTCGTCCAGTTTCAGAATGTCGTCCGATGTCAGCACTGTCCGCCCGTCGAACGGAATGTGCTCGTCCCGGGTCGCTTCCGTCCCCGTCGCAATGATGATGCTCGCCGCCGTGATCGTCCGCTGCCCCGCCCCGTCCACACCCTCCAGCCGCAATGTGTGCGCATCAGCGAAAGATGCGTTCGCGGGGATCACATCCACATGATTTCGCAGGAGTTGATGCCGTGTGACGTCGATTTCGTGCCGGACCACCGCGTCCACCCGCGCCAGCAGATCCTGCATCGTGATCCGCTGCCTCACCGTGTGCGAAAGCCCGTAAAACTCCCGCTCCCGGTACCCCGACAGATCCAGTACCGCCTCGCGCAGCGTCTTGGACGGGATCGTCCCCGTGTTGACGGACACCCCGCCCAGCACCGTCTTCTTCTCCGCCAATCCCACCCGGCGGTTCAACTTCGCCGCCTGAATCGCGGCCCGCTGCCCAGCGGGCCCCGATCCAATCACAAAGAGATCATAGTCGAAATTACGCAAGGAAGGATTCATCGGTTTTCGCCGCGAGGACACGCGACTCTCCCGATCTTACCAGCCAATCCCCTCCAGCCGTTACAGGCCCGTCGGCGTCTTGGTCTCTTCTTCTTCCTCGGTCTCTTCGCCTTCGATTTCAACTCGAACCGGCTGCTCAATCAGCCGCGGTTCCTTGCCCTTGGTCAACACCATCAGACGATAGCGAACCCCGGGCTTCACGTTCGCCGGAATCTTGCACGTGATCGTCGTGTCCGTCTGCGTCAGCATCGGCGTCTTGATGTCCGTCTTGCCATCCGTGAAGTACAACTCCGCCACCAGGTCCTTCCCGATGTGCTCGCCAGTCACTGTAATCTCAGTTCCTGCCTTGCCCAGCATCGGTTCCACCTGCGTGAAGCGCGGCGTCGCCTCCTGTCCAAACAGAACCGGCACGGCGAGAGCCAGAATCATCACGGGCGCGAACCTTTTCCAAGAGAAGCGCATCCGAATACCTCCTGACTTGATGCTAGGACTTCTTTGTCCGAAATGCAAGCCCTTTGGTCCTGATTAGCAAATTTTCACGCAAGCTTCTGATTCCAAAAGGAAAAGACCGGCTTCCGCCGGCCCTCTTCCTCACTCTGGAATCCGCGCTCTCAGCGCTCCCCGGGGTTGCTCAGGTGCAATCCCTTGTGGATCGCATACAACGCCAGTTCAAGCCGGTCCGACACCCCCAACTTGTCGAAGATGTTGTGCAGGTGGTTCTTCACCGTCTGCTCGCTGATGAACATCTTCTCCGCCATCTCCTTGTTCTTGAACCCCTGCGCCACCAGCGCCACAATCTCACGCTCCCGCGCACTCAGCGGCGACCGCTCCCGCACCCGGCTCCCTGCTGCCGCCCCCCCACCTTCGCCCACTGTCGCAAACTGCCGCATCACCGCCGCCGTCGTGTGCGAATCCAGCCAGATCTCCCCCCCATGCACCTTCCGGATGCTCTTCACAATCAGATCCGCCGAAGTCTGCTTCAACACGATCCCGCAACACCCCAACTTCATCGCCTGAACAAACTCGTTCTTGTCCTCCGACGCCGTCAGGACAATCACCTTCGCCTTCGTCTTGTTCGTGTGCTGCATCGTCTGCAGCGTCCCCAACCCGTCCAGGTTCGGCATCCGCAGGTCCAGCAAAACAACGTCCGGCGCCAGCTCGTCCAGTTTGTCCAGCAGATCCCGCCCGTCGCACGCCTCGCCCACCACTTCGATGTCATCCTCCAGACTCAGAAGCTTGTTTAACCCGTCCCGCACGATCGGATGATCGTCCGCAATCACCACCCGGATCTTCCCCGAAGCCTCCGGCTCATTCCCTTCCGCAGCGTTGATCATGTTTTCTTCCGGCATCGTGTTCACCAGGTTCATGGGTCTTCACCGTCTCCTTAGCCTTCATTCTAAAGAGCCGGGCTTACTGATCACCTTAGCAATCCATCCCATTCGCTTGAGTAACTTCACTGAGAGCCGCCTCGGGAAATGGTCCTAAGGTGTAAGTATTTCTATAGTACTCCCATTCCCGAGGACCCGGAACCCGCAAGCCGACCGGCCTACCCCCTCACTCCGTGTTGTTTGGATTCGACACCCGCATCGCCAGATCCTGCCATCCATCCTCCGGCGTCCAGACTCGCAGCATGTGCGGCCGGTTCAACTCCGGACAATCCTCCGCCCGGTGGTCCAACACGCCCTCCCGCTCGTACCTCCGGTGCAGCGCGAAAACCTCCCCCGAAGCATGCACCCGCACCGGCTTCAACCCCAGATCGAACTCGTAGGTGTACAACAAATCGTTCGACCCCGGATCGTTCAGCTCCACCGACACCGTCTCGCGGCGCAACGGGAACCGCAGCGGGATCGGATACGGCTTCCCCATCGCCAGGTTGAAGTGCGAATTCGGCAGCAGAATGTACAGCGGCGGCGCCCCCGGCGGCGTATTCGCATAACGGTACCGCGGCGGCCCTCCACCCGGCGACGTCGCCGCCGGCCCCGACGCGGGCATCCACGCCACGAACGGCCGGTTGCACGCATTGTTGATCCCCGCCATCAGAATCCGCGCCTCCGCCCCTTCCCCCACCACGCCCAGATGCATCACATATCCGTGGTTGGCGAAGTGGACCCGTCTCCCCCCATCCTCTTCGAACCGCAGCACCGCCGACGACCAGCGCAGGTCGTTCGTCACCGACACCCACAGCGCCTCCCGTCGCCCCTCCCGCGAAATCGCCATGTCCGCCACGGTCCACTCCTGCTCAAACGGCCGTCCGTCAAAATCCAGCAGGTCCAACTCCGGCTTCCACCGCCACCGCACTTCACCCTGGTCCGACAGGCACACTAACTCCGACTGGACGGCATCCTTCTCCTGATACTGGTGGTTGAACAGCACCTCCCGCCGCCCGCCCCCCCGCCAGTCGATCGTCTTCAGATACCGGCGTTGCAGCGCATGCTCCCGTTCCATCACCGGCGCCGGATCGAACCGCCGCCGCCACACCTCCCGCCCACCTTCATCCACTCCCACCAGCAACTGCCCCTCCAACTTCACATCCGACAGCGCCGCCCGCCTGTTGCGCCACACCCCCCAGACCCCAAGCCCCACCACCGGCGCCCCTGCCGCCGCCCGCCACCACCCCCTGCGCGAAACCGCGGGCTCCGTCTCCACCGCACCCCCGGTCCCTTCCGACAGCCACGCCTCGATCTCATCCTGGAACGCAAACACCGTCTTCCGGCCCGCCCCCGGCAATCGACGCACCGGCAATCCCCGCGTCGATTCCCATCGCTGCGCCGTCTTCACATCCACTCGCAGAAATCCCGCAATTTCTTTCCACGAGTTCAGCCGCGCTCTTTGACTTTCGTCGATATTCACCAGATAACCCAGAATAGCTGATTACAGACTGGCTATACCGAATTTTAATGTTCCCGGCGCCCGCGCACCGTGATTCGTGTCACAATGGACTCAGGATCGTCCGGGACAGGCAGTCGCGATCCGCGGTTCTCCCCAGACCGGGGATAGTCCGCGTGGTCGAGGCAAAGTCCGGTCTCCACAGGGCAGCGTGCCGGTTAACGACCGGGGGGGCGGGCTCAAAGCCCGCTCTACGGCCAGTGCCACAGAAAATATACCGCCAACCCGGCTCCGGCCGGAGGTAAGGGTGAAATGGTGCGGTAAGAGCGCACCGCGCGCCGGGTAACCGGCGTGGCAGGGTAAACCCCACGCGGAGCAAGGCCAAATAGGGAAGGATGCGGCGGCCCGCCGCGCCTGACTTCCGGGTAGGCCGCTAGAGCCCGTCAGTAATGGCGGGTCGAGAGGAATGACTGCCGCCCCGCTGCTCATCCGGCGGGGACCAGAAACCGGCTTATCGTTCCGGGCGATCTCAATTTCTCCCCACTACTCCCATTAAACAACCCACCTTTTCATTCTCCGCTTTGCGCTCTCCGCTCTCCACTAGTACCCTCATTTCCGTCTATTTCGCCAGCATTTCGCCCCATTACCGTTCCCGCACCAGCATCTCGATCGTCTCCGCCACCTGCTCCGGCGCCCGCGTCCCGTTCACCGTCCAGATGTCCGCCTCCGGATACACTTCCCGCATCAGCGCCAGTTCCGCCTTGTACGCCGTCAACTGCTCCTCGAACGCCCCCATCCGCCCCCGGGTCTGCTTCCGCACCCGCTCCCGCGCCACCTCGTCCGGCACGTCCAACTGCACAATGATCGGCGCCGGCAACTTCAACTCCGCCACCACCCGGTTCAGATGGTCCGCCTGCGCCCGCGTCCGGGGATACCCGTCCAGCACGAACCCCTTCGCCGCGTCCATCGCCCGCAACCGCCGGTCCACCGCGTCATCCACACTCTCCCCCGCCCGCACCTTCAGCTTGTCGATATCCACCACCGGCACCCGGTACCGCTTCCGTAAATACCCCGCCTGCGTCGACCGCCCACTCCCCGGCGGCCCCACCAGCACCATCACCAACCCGTGCCCCGCGCTCTGCCCCCGCAATCCCGCCACCCCCGCCATCCAGAGAAATAGCTGCCGCCGGTTCATCATCTCCATCATCGCAAGTGAACCTCCTCAACTAAACCCCGTCCTCTTCCACAACAGCCCCGCCGCCACCCCCAGAATCGCCACCGAAGCCACCCCGATCACCGCCATCCACCCCCCGTCCATCACCATCGCCGGCACCTCCGCCGACAGAGCCAGCCAGACAAAAATGCCCACCGCCCCCACCACCACCAGCGCCTCCCACCATCGCCGCCGCCCCGACTCCCCGGCCAGCGGGTCGTGCCCCTCGCCAATCGCCGTGATCCGCGCCAGATCCATCCCATAGCGGTCGCATTCGCGCTCCACCGCTTTCTTCCACGACGCCTTCTCGTCCTTCGCCGCCTCCGCCTTCCCAATCGCCACCGCCCCGATGATCATGATCACCGACCCCGCCACCACCAGCACCTGCGCGCTCCCGCTCAACCGCGCCAGTTCCCCAAACACCAGCGCCCCCCACGCCAGTCCCCACAACTGATTCGTGTTCGACAACGGAATCCCCCGTCCGATGCCCACGTACTTCACCGCATACTGCTGGAACAAATCGCCCAAAACCCAGCAGAACCCGCCCAAAAACAGCCAGAACAGCGACGGCCGCATCCGCGCGATCTCCTCCATCATCGGGTCATAGCCCCCGTGGAACAGCATCGCCAGCACGAGCGTCGTCGCCAGTTCCCCGAACGTGAACACCGTCACGAACGACAGCGGGTTCATCCCGCTGATGTACGCCTTCCGGTAGGGAATGTACATCGTCCCCCACAACACCCCCGCTCCCAGCGCCGCCATCACCCCCAGCGCCGCGCTGTGCCCGTTCTCCGCGCTCGAATCCGTCGTCGCGTACGCCAGCAGACACGCCCCCGAGACAATCGCCACCGCCCCCCCCAGCACCTTCGCCCACTCCCGCGCCGCCGACCCCTTCAACTCGTTGAACAGCAGCCAACCCCAGAACAGCCCCACCAGACTGTTCGTGTTCCACAACGGAAACGCGATCGACAAACCCACGTTCCGGATCGCAAACACCGTCAACACGTTCGCCACCGCCCACAACATCCCCGCCAGCACCGCCCACACAATCAGGTGTTTCTTTTCGATCAGGTCCATCCACACGTACGACGTGCCCTTCAGCGCCATCGGCACCGTCCAGCGCGCCACGAACACCCCCGTCACCATCCCCAGCGAAATCACAAACGGCGAAAACCCGAGCGTCACCAGTTTCGCCGGCGCTTCCGCCGCCCCCAGCCACGCCCCCGCCGCCAGTCCGCAGATCACCCCCAACTGGTGCAGCGAAAGTGTCGATCCCTTCCCGTTTCCGTTCATCGGGCTACCTCATCAACGCCAGCAGCGCCAGGCCCGCCGCCAGCACGCCCACCGGCGCCCACAACTGCGCATCCGTCACGATCGCCTTCCACATTGGTTGCTTCAAACGGGGAATCCTCCTCTGCATGGCGGCCCAGCCGCAATTCAGCGAGTATCGAACATATCCAGCCCCCAGGTCAAAAGCCCGCCCGCTACACTGTTAGTTCGACCATGTCCGCCGGGGAAGCCTCCAACATCGCCGTCCTTGCCGAAAAACCCTCGGTGGCCCGCGATATCGCCAAGGTCCTCGGCGCTTCCCGCAAGGGCGACGGCTTCCTCCACGGCAACGGCTACGTCGTCACCTGGGCCATCGGCCACCTCGCCGCCCTCGCCGAACCCGCCCAGATCAACCCCGCCTGGCGCCAGTGGCGCCGCGACTCCCTGCCCATGCTCCCCCGCCAGTGGCCCCTCATCGTTTACGAGAAGACCCAGCCCCAGTTCGAAACCGTCCGCAAGATTCTCACTTCCCCCCGCATCACCGAAGTCGTCTGCGCCACCGACGCCGGCCGCGAAGGCGAACTCATCTTCCGCTATATCTACGAGGCCGCCGGCTCCGATAAACCCGTCCGCCGCCTCTGGATCTCCTCGCTCACCCCCGACGCCATCCGCAAAGGCTTCGACCAACTCCGCCCCTCCACCGATTACGACCCCCTCGCCGACGCCGCCCGCGGCCGCAGCCGCGCCGATTGGCTCGTCGGCATGAATCTCTCCCGCGCCTACACCCTCGCCTACGGCGAAGACCTCTCCGTCGGACGCGTCCAAACCCCCACCCTCGCCATGGTCGTCGAACGCGAACTCGCCGTCCGCGCCTTCGTCCCCGAAGACTATATCGAGGTCATCGCCACCTTCCACCCCCAAACCCAGCCCGCGGACCAGAAATACCAGGGCACCTGGTTCCGCCCCCGCGAGCAGGGCGCCGAGGCGAAGGACAAAGAGTCTCTCGCCCAGTCCATGCGCCTGCCCCCCGACGGAAAAGAGGCCAAACAGATCGCCGCCCGCGCTCTCACCGGCCAGGCCTCCATCCAGTCCCTCGACCTCCAGACCCAGCGCGCCGCCCCGCCCCTGTTCTATGACCTCACCGAACTCCAGCGCCACGCCAACCGCCTGTTCGGCTTTTCCGCCCAAAAAACCCTCGAAACCGCCCAAAACCTCTACGAACGCCACAAACTCATCAGCTATCCCCGCACCGACAGCCGCCATCTCTCCCGCGATGTCGCCGCCACCCTGCCCCGCATCGTCCGCACCATCGCCCCCCACTACGCCAACCTTGTCCCCCCCGGCGCCGGGGAACGCCCCCTCGGCAAACGCTTCGTCGATGACGCCAAGGTCACCGACCACCACGCCATCATCCCCACCGCCACCCAGATCGACCCCAAAACCCTCCCCCCCGACGAGCGCCGACTCTACGACCTCGTCTGCCGCCGCCTCCTCGCCGCCTGGCACGACGACCACATCTGGAACGTCACCACCGTCATCACCGCCATCCACAACCCCGGTGTCACCGACCTCTACCACACCTCCGGCACCGCCATCGAACAACAGGGCTGGAAGGTTCTCGACCCCGCCCCCGAAAAGAAGTCCAAATCCAGAAAGGACGAAGAAGCCGCCCAACCCCTCCCGCCCGGCCTCGCCCAGGGCCAACCCCAGGACGTCCTCGACGCCAAACCCGTCTCCAAAAAGACCCGCGCCCCCAAGCGCTTCACCGAAGCCACCCTGCTCACCGCCATGGAGACCGCCGGCAAAACCCTCGACGAGAAGGAACTCTCCGACGCCATGAAGGAGTCCGGCCTCGGCACCCCCGCCACCCGCGCCTCTATCATCGAAGTCCTCCTCAAGCGCAACTACATCATTCGCAACGGCAAAACCCTCGAAGCCACCGATAAAGGCATTCGCCTCATCGAAGTCGTCCACCCGGAAGTCAAGTCCCCCATCATGACCGGCCAGTGGGAAGCCTTCCTCGGCCGGATTCAGCGCGGCGCCGATGCCCTGCCCCCCTTCCTCGAAGGCATCGAACAGTATGTCCGCGATGTCGTCGCCAAGGTCGGACAGGTCCCGGCGGTCATCAAGCCCCGCACCCAGTCCGCCCCGGACCCCGCCCCGTCGCCGTTCCCGGAATCGGCTACCGCCGCCCCAATCGCCCCGAAATCACTCAAAACCGCCGCTCCGACGCCTGAAATCGCCCAAAAACCCGCCCAAGAAGCGCCTCCGCCCCCCCTGTTCGCCGCGCCCGTCCACAACGGGGGCCCCCTCTCCACCCTCCTCCACGAAGCCTTCGGCTTCACCGCCTTCCGCCCCAACCAGGAAGCCGTCTGCCAGGCCGCCATCGACGGCCACGACGTCCTCCTCGTCATGCCCACCGGGTCCGGCAAATCCCTCTGCTACCAACTCCCCGCCATCGCCCGCGGCGGCACCACCCTCGTCATCAGCCCGCTCATCGCCCTGATGGAGGACCAGGTCGCCAAGCTCAAACAGCGCAATTTCGCCGTCGAACGCATCCACTCCGGCCGCGACCGCGCCGCTTCCCGTCAGGCCTGCATCGACTACCTCAACGGCCAACTCCAGTTCCTCTTCATCGCCCCCGAACGCCTCCGCGTCCCCGGCTTCCCCGAAATGCTTGCCAAGCGCAAGCCCAGCCTCGTCGCCATCGACGAAGCCCACTGCATCTCGCAGTGGGGCCACGACTTCCGCCCCGATTACCGCATGCTCGGCCAGCACCTGCCCTCCCTCCGTCCCGCCCCCGTCGTCGCCCTCACCGCCACCGCCACCCCCCTCGTCCAGGACGACATCTGTAAACAACTCGGCATCGACGCCCCCGCCCGCTTCATCCACGGCTTCCGCCGCGACAATATCGCCATCGAAGTCGTCGAAGTCCCCCCCTCCCAACGCCCCGATCTCGCCCTTGAACTCCTGATGGACGAAGCCCGCCGCCCCGCCATCGTCTACGCCCCCACCCGCAAACAGACCACCGCCGTCGCCGGCCTCCTCTCCAGCCAGTTCCGCGCCGCCACCTACCATGCCGGACTCGACGCCGCCCGCCGCCAGCAGGTCCAGGAAGAGTTCATCGCCGGTAAAATCGACGTCATCGTCGCCACCATCGCCTTCGGCATGGGCATCGACAAATCCGATATCCGCACCGTCATCCACACCGCCCTGCCCGGCTCCATCGAAGCCTACTACCAGGAAATTGGCCGCGCCGGCCGCGACGGCCTCCCTTCCCGCGCCGTCCTGATGCACTCCTACGCCGACCGCCACACCCACGACTTCTTCTTTGAACGCGATTACCCCTCGCCGGGCCTCGTCTCCACCATTTTCGCCGCTCTTTCGCCCCAGTCCATCCCCAAGGACGACCTCCGCCAACTCCTCCAGATGGACCCCGACCTGTTCGACAAGGCCCTCGAAAAACTCTGGATCCATGGCGGCGCCCTGATCGACTTCGCCGAAAATGTCACCCTCGGCGATGCCGCCTGGCAGGACTCCTACATCGCTTATAGCGAGCAAAAACGCACGCAAATCGACCGGATGATCCGCTATGCCGAAACCGACCAGTGCCGGATGACCACCCTCGTCCGCCACTTCGGCGATTTCACCTCCGGCGAAAACCCCTGCGGAATCTGCGACTTCTGCGCCCCCACCCAGTCCGAAGCCCAGCGCTTCCGCCCCGCCTCCGCCCCCGAACTCGACGCCGCCCGCCGCGTCCTCGCCACCCTCCATTCCGGCGAGCGGAAATCCACCGGCAAACTCCACGGCGAACTCTGCCCCTCCGGCGCCATCTCGCGTGACGACTTCGAAGAAATCCTCGGCGCACTCGCCCGCGCCGGCCTCGCCCGCCTCGATGATGCCGTCTTCGAAAAGGACGGCCGCCGCATCCCCTACCGGACCATTCACCTGACACCCGAAGGCCGGAATGCCGAACCCGAAGCCCCCCTCGACCTCGTCATCAAGGAAACGGCCGCCGCCGCCCCCGCCGCCCGCAAACGACGCAAAAAAACCGCCAAGACCGCTTCAAAACCCGCTCCCAAACCCGAAAAAGTCCCCGCCGCCCTCGAAGGCGCCCTCGAAAAAGCCCTCCGCGAATGGCGCCTCGCCGAAGCCAAAAAACGCGGCGTCCCCGCCTTCCGCATCTTCTCCGACAAAGTCCTTCGCGCCATCGCCGAGACCCGCCCCGAGTCCACCGCCGACCTCCTCGCCATCCCCGGCCTCGGCCTCAAAGCCGTCGAAAACTACGCCCGCCAGATCTACCGCATCCTCGATCAGGTCAAATAGCCGCTACTCCTCCCCCGCCTTCCGCCGCCGCTCCGCGTAACTCCGGAACACCCCCGTCTTACGAAATTCCTGATGCAGCCGGAATATTCCAATCAACTGCCGCAAACAGATCGCGAACAGACTCGAGATAAAAAAGACCGTCGTCGACCCGATCTTCCGGGCATAATGATGCACCGGAACTTCCTTGATCCGGAAATCCTTGTAATGTGCCCGGACCACGAATTCCGCCGTGAAATACGATAAATGCCGGATCTCCGGCGCCGCCGCCTCGAACGCCTCCCGCTTGAACAGCCGGAATCCCGTGTCCATGTCCCGGTACGGGATCCCGAACACCTGCCGCAACAGCCAGTTCTGCCCCGCCGACAGCCACACCCGGTAAAACGGGTCCCGCCTCGGCCGCTTGATCCCCAGAATGATGTCGTGCGTTGGCCGGTAGGGCTCCAGGCGCCAGTAATCGATCGCCGCGAACTGATAGTCCGAATCCACGACGAAGATCCACGGCTTCGTCGATTTCCGCACCGCGTCCATCACCGCCCGCTGATACCCCTTCCGCTCGTCACTCAGAAACAGCCGGATATCCAACTCCTCCGCCAGCCTCTCCAGCACCGCCTTCGTGTCGTCCGTACTCCCGTCTTCGCACACCACGAATTCCACATCCGGCAATCGCCCGGTGAACTCCGCAACGTAATTTCTCAGCGTCTGCTCAATGATAAACGACTCATTATGCACCGGAAATACCACGGATACCCCGCCCAACCGCTCATCACTCACCACCCGGCGCGGCGATCCGGGACTCGGCTTTTCCATCCCCATCATCTCTGCTTCCCTTTCCAATCCGACGGCATTGTGACTCGAATGAGATCAAATCCTGTCTGTACTTCCGCAATCTCCATCCGCGCGCCCGCCTCCGACAGCGCCCGCGGCAGCCACGAATTCCCCGCGTTCCGGCTCCGGACCAGCAGAAACCGCTCGCCCCCCGCCAACTCCTCCCACTCCGATACCGGCAGCCCCACCGTCCGCGCCAGCCTCATCAGACTCTGCTCGCCACTGTCAAACCCCAGGATCCTCCGCGCCTCTCCCGCCGACGCATAGTACCGCAGCCGCCCTCGCAACTGTTCACCCCCATGCTCCCAACACTCCAGAAAACGCAGCGGCGAATCCACAACCAGTTGCTCCTCCCCGCCCTTCATCTCCGCCATCACCCCGCTCAATTCGAATCGCTCGGGACGGTAGGGCCCTTCCGGTTCCCGCCACACCGTGTACACAGCCCCACTCAGGAACATCCCCGCCACCAGCAACGCCATCACCCGCCCCCCCTGTTGCGCCACCCGGCCCCCACCCCAACCCGCCGCCAGCGCCCATCCCATCACCAACACCACCACATACCGCCCCACAAATCCCCCCGTCGCCTTCACGATCAGCGGCGGTAACACGAACATCATCAACAACAACCCCGCCACCAGCGCCGCTTCCCGCCCCAAACCCTCCCGCACTCGCTCCAGTCCGCCCCAGGCGGCCGCGAGAACCAGCACCATCAGCACCGGCGCCACCGCCGGCCCCGCGAACGCCACCCACGTCATCCGAACCGCGTCGCTCAGCCCCGGAACGCTCCAGAATATCGTCGAAAACCGCCGCACTTCCAGCAACAACGGCAGATGCACCACCAGCGGAACCGCCCCCACCGCCAGCGCCCCCAGTACCGGCCAGTCCGCCCTCCCCCGCTTCCACCACCTCCACAACTCGACCAGAACCAGCGGAGCCAGCCCGCTCGCCGCCAGATAGTGCAGACCCCCCAAAACCATCACCAGCACCCCCAACGCCCCTATCGCCCACTTTCGCCCACGCTCCCCCTCTCCAGTCCGTTGCCAGGCCAGCAATAACAGTGCATAAACCCCCAATACCAGCCCGTACGGCCGCGCTTCCACCGCGTACGACATCCCCCGCGCCATCACGAGCAGATCGGAAGAGCACACGTCTGAACTCCAGTCACTGACCAATCTCG
>ERZ761609.2120-NODE-2120-length-15421-cov-9.274828_pt1 | contig 15421 bp, 16 predicted proteins | sample MGYA00511163_ERZ761609 | MGnify/ENA primary metagenome ERZ761609 (study PRJEB28899, sample SAMN02445070) | bioreactor sludge metagenome | biome: EBPR sludge | place: Australia: Brisbane, Thorneside Wastewater Treatment Plant | collected 2011-12-16 ... | reverse complement strand
GGCGCAGAGCCCGCCGCGCCGGGGCGGGTCACAGCCAGCGCCGCAGCGGCCTGCGCCATGGAAAGCGCGGCCGGAAACGGACATGATTCTGCCAAGCCGACCCCCAGGGCGGCGTTGAACACATCGCCCGCCGCCACCGTATCGACAACCGGCACGGCAAAGGCCGGCGCCATGCCCTCGCCGAATCGTCCGGACCAGGCCAACCCTGCCCCGCCGCATTTGACCACGGCGACCGAAAACCCCTGCCCCACCAGAACGCGGGCCGCTGCCAGGGCCGCATCGCGACCGTTGACGGCGATTCCGGTCAGAAGTCTCGCTTCGCTCTCGTTCGGCGTGACGATATCGGCCAGACCGGCAAAGGCCGCGATTCCCTGCGGCGGCACCGGCGCAGGGTCGAGAATGACGGTTCCGCCGGCGGATCGAATGCGGCGGGCCGCTTCGAGCGAGGTCGCCAGCGGCGTTTCACATTGCAGCAGGAGAACCCCGCAGCGACGCAGCGCCGCGTCGGCAGCATCGAGATCGGCCGGGGACAAGTCGGCATTGGCGCCGGCGACAATGGTGATCGCGTTCTGGCCTGCCGCGTCGATGGCGATGGTGGCGATTCCCGTCCCGGCCGCGTCTGAGGTGGTTACATGGGCAAGATCGAGTCCGAAATCGGCCAGCGCCCTGCGCACGATCCCGCCGAAGCCGTCGCCTCCGGTGCGCCCGACAAAGGTGACATCAGCGCCGAGCTTCCTCGCCGCCACCGCCTGATTGGCGCCCTTGCCGCCGAGGGCGAGACGGAACCCGCTTCCTGAAACGGTCTCGCCGGGGCCAGGCAGGCGCTCGGCCGTCATCACGATGTCGAGATTGATGGAACCGGCGACCGCTACACTGGCCACCTTGCCCGCCGGTCCGCTCACCGAGGCGGTTCCGCCGGCGGTGTCGCGGCGCGCAGCCTGCCATAAAGATGCAGGCTGTAGGGCAGCGTCGCCAGATAGGCGATGGTCAATGCCGCAACCGTGGGGAACGGGTGGCTGATCAACAGCACCCCCAGGGCAAGCACCAGCGCGACCAGCGGAATGACCTTGTCGCGCGGGATCGCTCCGCCCTTGCCCTTGCCCGACAGCGTCGGCAGGCGGCTGACCATCAGCCCCGCCACGAACACCGTGAACACCGCCACAACCGCCGCATGGCCGGGAAACCGCGGCAATCCTGACAGGTAGAGATTGATCGGCAGCAGCGCCAGCATCGCGCCGGCCGGCGCCGGAACACCGGTGAAGAACGCCTTGGTCCATTCCGGACGGGTGGTGTCCTCGATGGAGACGTTGAAACGGGCAAGACGCAACGCCGCCGCCATCGCCAGCGCCACCGCCGCCAGCCAGCCGAGGGTCGAAATCTCATGCATCGCCCAGAAATACAGAACCAGCGCAGGCGCACAGCCGAAGGCCAGAAAATCAGCCAGGGAATCGAGTTCCGCGCCGAAGCGCGAAGCCCCCTTGAGCAGCCGTGCAATGCGGCCATCCAGCCCGTCCAGGAGGGCAGCAACGGCAATCGCCATCACCGAATGCTCCAGCCGTCCCTCGATGGCGAACCGCACCGAGGTCAGCCCCGCGGCAAGCACCATCAACGTGATCAGATTGGGGATGAGAACGCGCACCGGAATGCCGCGGCGGCGGGCAGGCTCCACAGGTTCCGTCTGGGTGGGTGTCGGCCCGGCTGATGACATGGCGGCTCACTCGATGCGGCGCGGCTGGACGTGCAGTTTAAGCACGTCCGCCCGCTGGCGTCACGCGACGCGGAAGGTGCGCGGCGTCTCGGTGCTCTTGAGATCAGCGAGAATGGTTTCGCCGCCGATCGCCCGCTGGCCGACGCCGACCATCGGCCGTGCCGTGTCGGGCAGGTAGATGTCAGCCCGCGAGCCGAAGCGGATGAGGCCATAGCGCTCGCCGGGGCCCACCGTCTCGCCTTCCTTGACGAAGCAGACGATGCGCCGCGCGATCAGCCCGGCGATCTGCACCACGCCGATGCGGCCGCTGGCCGTCTCGATCACCATGCCGTTGCGCTCGTTGTCCTCGCTGGCCTTGTCGAGATCGGCATTGAGGAACAGCCCCGGCGTATAGGCGATCTTGACGATCTTGCCGCCAACCGGCGCGCGATTGATATGAACATCGAAGACCGACAGGAAAATCGTGATGCGCGGCAGCGGCTTGTCGCCCAGCCCGAGTTCCGGCGGCGGCACGAAGAAGCCGACCATATCCACCCGCCCATCGGCCGGCGAGATCACCAGACCGTCGCGGCTGGGCGTAACCCTCGGCGGATCACGGAAAAAATAGGCGCAAAAACCCGCCGCCAGCCAGAACAGCCAGCCGAGCGGCGACCAGATCCAGCCACCGATCAGAGCGAGGATCACGGCGCCCGCAATGAAAATATACCCCTCCGGATGGATGGGGACGATCATCTTGCGGACAGATGCGACCACGGACATGGGGGGCCCTTTCCTGAACGACAGGCGGCTCCTCTAGCCTATTTAACGCACAAATAGAAGGTCGAAGCCGGATCGCGCCGCCGGCAGCGATGCCGTGCCGGCGAATCAGGTCCTGGCAGGGAGGATGAAAAGGAGGGCCGGACTTCCGCCCGGCAAAGGACCTCAACCCGCCACAAATGCGGTAAAATGCAGCAATTTACCCGCCCTGGTTGTGTTTCTGTGTCTGTTCGCCATTTTTTGCTAGACTTTAGGCGTAGACTTGGTGTCAAACTGCTGTCGCATGGTTCGCTGATAAGGACCGGAAAGGAGGAAGGCTATGGACGTCAACGCTGTTTTCGAGTGCATCGGTTTTGGCGCCTCGCGCGCGGTGGCAAGCGCCAATTTCGTTGCGGGCACGTCTTCCCGCGTTCCGGCGCGTTACATTCTGGAGACGGCGCGGGATCCGGTGGCCTATTGCATCGAGGCGCTGGCCCGGCACGATCCGGAAGCGGCAGCGCGGATCCGGCGGCCCGAACGCGTTCTGATCCTCGAGCGGCTGCGGCGCGAGGCAGGGCTGGTTCGCCACTGACCGCCGCAAGCGGCGAGGCAGATGCGCAAGCGCGCCCGGGTGGGCGCGTTTTTTATTGGCCCTGGCGATTACCGCCCGTAGTTCATGATCTTGCGGCAGTCGGGAGCCAGCTTGTCCTTGTTGTGCAGCAGGCAGGCCTTGACCGTTGCCGGCGTCATCGGCGGCCGTGAGCACATTTTGGAAATATCAGCCTGGCAGGAGTTGGGGTTGATCTTCTGCTGGGCCATGGCCGCCGGAGCGCTGATCAGCATCAGGCCAAGTCCGATCGGAAACACCATCCAGATTTTCATGGGCATACTCGTGTCGTGCTGCTCCGCCGACAATGCGGGCTCAGGCTGCAACAACTAACGCCAAACGCTTAAGAAACCTTCGCCGCGAAGGATGAAACGCCGGAGCGATACCCACCTTTCGGTCTTGTCGCATTTTCATCACGCGAACCGGGCTCGACTTCGCTTGAAAATGCTCTGGTGGCGCCCGGCCGGCCGTCAATTGCCAAGCTGGACCCGAACGCTCTGGCCCTCGGCACTCTTGACGCGCTTGAGCGTTTCCTCCGCCTCGTGCGCCTCGCGCTGGCGGTTCCACATGCCGGCATAGACACCGGCCTGAGCCAGCAGGTCGGTGTGCCGGCCGCGCTCGACGATCTGGCCCTGATCGAGCACGAGAATCTCGTCGGCATTGACGACCGTCGACAGGCGGTGGGCAATCACCAGCGTGGTCCTGCCCTTGCTGACATGGTCGAGCGCGCCCTGGATTTCCCGCTCGGTGAAGGTATCCAGCGCCGAGGTCGCCTCGTCGAGAATGAGGATCGGCGGCCCCTTGAGAATGGTGCGGGCAATGGCGACGCGCTGCTTTTCGCCGCCGGACAGTTTCAGGCCGCGCTCACCGACCTGCGAATCGTAACCCTCCGGCAATTGCCGGATGAAGCCGTCGATCTGGGCAAGACGCGCGGCCTCCTCGATGTCGGCCCGCGAGGCGCCGGCGCGGCCATAGCCGATGTTGTAGAGGATCGTGTCGTTGAACAGCACGGTATCCTGCGGAACCATGCCGATGGCCGCACGCAACGAGGCTTGCGAAACGCTGCGCAGATCCTGACCGTCGATGCTGATGCGGCCGTCGTTGACGTCGTAAAAGCGGAACATCAGCCGGGAGATGGTCGACTTGCCGGCGCCCGACGGGCCGACGATGGCGACCGTGCGGCCGGCCGGCACTTCAAATGAAACGCCCTTGAGAATGGGCCGCTCCGGCACATAGGCAAAATGCACATTCTCGAAGCGGATCGCGCCATCGCCCACCTTCAGCGGCGTCGCGCCGGGCCCATCCTGCACTTCGGCCCCCTGATGCAGGATGCGGAACATCTGCTCGATATCGACGATGTTCTGCTTGATCTCGCGGTAGAGCATGCCCATGAAATTCAGCGGTTGGGCCAGCTGGATCATCAGCGCGTTGATCATGACGAAATGGCCGACGCTGTTCTTGCCGTTCTGCACGTCGATGGCCGACATGATCATGCAGACAGCGAGCGCAATGGTGAAGATCACCGCCTGGCCCATGTTGAGGAAGGCCAGCGAGGAATAGGTCTTGACCGAGGCGCTCTCGAATTTCGCCATCGAGACATCGTAGCGCGCCGTCTCGCGGGCTTCGGCGCCGAAATATTTCACCGTCTCGTAGTTCAGCAGCGAATCGACGGCCTTGGTGTTGGCGTCATTGTCGCTGTCGTTCATCTGCCGCCGGATCTTGATGCGCCAGTTGGTCGCCGCGATGGTGAACCACAGATAGGCGATGATCATCACGATGACCACGACGACATAGCGCCAGTCGAATTCGTAGGCGAAAACGCCGATGACCATAAGGAACTCGACGATCGTCGGCAGGCCGTTCATCATCAGCATGCGGGCCAGATCCTCGACTCCGGAGCGGCCGCGTTCGAGGATGCGGGTCAGCCCGCCGGTCTTGCGCTCAAGATGAAAGCGCAACGACAGCCGATGCATGTGTTCAAAGGTCAGGATGGCCGTGCGCCGCGCCGCATGCATCGAAACGGGGGCGAAAATCCCCTCGCGGATCTGGGTGAACACGATCATCAGGATGCGCACGACGCCATAAAGCACCGTCGCCAGCAGCGGCGCGCCGATCAGCACCGTCATCGCATCGCCCGCGACCTTGCCGCCCGCCGCCGCAACCATCGCATCCGTTGCCCACTTGAAGGTGTAGGGCATCAGCATGGTGAAGCCCTTGGAGACGAGGATCATCACCAGCGCGAGCGCCACGCGCATCTGCAGGTCACGCCGCGATTGCGGCCAGATATAGGGCCACAATGAAGCAAGAGTGGAGGCGAGCGTCGCCTTGGGCGGCTGGGAAGCAGTCACGGGACGGGCTTTCAACGACAGCGCAGGCAGCGCGCTGATCGCGATATAGGCCGGCATCACCCGTACGCCAACCCCAAGCGCGGTTGAAGCGTTAACCATTTTCGCGCTCTCCTAGGGGCATGGCACTGATTCAGAACATCTGCGTTTTCTGCGGTTCGGGCGTTGGGCGCGATCCGGCCTTCGAACAGGCGGCCGACCAGTTCGGCACAATCATGGCGCGGGCCGGCATCGGCCTCGTTTATGGCGGCGGCTCGATCGGGCTGATGGGCACCGTGGCGCGTGCCGTGCTCAACGGCGGCGGCCGGGTGACCGGCATCATCCCCGGCTTCCTGCACAAGCGGGAAATCCGCTTCGAGGGGGCGACCGAGATGATCGTCACCAACGACATGCACGAGCGCAAGCGGCTGATGTTCGAGAAATCGGACGCTTTCGTCGCCCTGCCCGGCGGGGTCGGCACGCTGGAGGAACTCGTCGAGCAGATGACCTGGGCACAGCTTGGCCAGCACGAAAAGCCGATCCTGGTCGCCGATATTGGCCATTTCTGGAAGCCGCTGCTGGTTCTTCTGGCGCATATGCGCGAGGCGGGCTTCATCCGCGAGAGCATGGAAGTGCATTATCTCGTCGCCGAACGGGTCAGCGAGATCCTGCCGATGCTTGAAAAGGCCGCCCAGAATGCCGCTGTGCGGCAGGTGCGCGCCAGCGCCTGACCCTGTTAACCTCCGATTTACCGATGTTGATCACACGAGGGGCGGCGGCAAGCACCGCTTAACCATGCTCGGCTAGCGTCGCCTGATCGAAACTCCCCACGGGAGGCCGAAATGGTGCTGAAACCCGTATCCTTCGCCCGCTATTCCGATCTTGTCGGCCTGTTGCTGGCGCTGCTGATCCTGCTGGCGCTGGCGATGCGCGCGCAGGTCACCGAACCGCTGCCTTTCGGCGTCCGCGCCTCCGCACCTGCGACGATCGCGCACAGCGCCTGACCGGCAAACCGGTCCTTGCCCGGGCCGGCATGCTGTCCTAGCATGGTCGACGGCATTTTCGCCGTCCTCGGAGTCAGGGCTTCCAACATGGTTCGTCAAGCGGCATTGATCACGTCCCTTCTGCTGGTTTCACTTCAGGCGCCTGCTTTCGCGCAGAGCCGCGCCAAGGCCGCCAAGCCCCCGGCGGCGGTCACCATCACCAATGCCCGCGCCGGCGCCACCATGACCGATTTCGGCCTGACCGATGCCGAGGGCAAGGTGATTGCCCGGCTTGCCAAGCCGCTCGCCTCCGGCAAATCGGCATCGCTGAAGCTCGGCAAGGGCGCCAAATGCGTGATGACCGCCATCGCCAATTTTGACGATATGACGGACAGCACCTCCGGCGATGTCGATGTCTGCAAAGACAAGGTCGTCCGCTTCACCGATTGATCAGGGTGCCGGGGCGCCACGCGCCGCTTCGAGCAATGTGAAGCAGTCCTGCCGGTCGAGGTGGAGGCCCTCAGCCTTCGCCAGGCTGGCGATGCGCGCCACTGATGAGGTGCCGATTACCGGCACTGGGCGGGCCGGATGCGCCATGAGCCAGGCAAGCGCCAGCGCGCCTTGCTCCACGCCATATCGCGCCGCCATGGGGCCGAGCGCCTCGCGCACACGGTTCGCCACCGGGCTATCCTCGCGGAACAGACGTCCCTTGGCCAGCGGCGACCAAAGCATCGGCGCCATGCGCCGTTCCTGCGCCTGATCGAGCGTTCCATCGTCGAGCGGGGCAAGATGCAGCAACGAAAACTGGATCTGGTTGGTGACCAACGGCATCGAAAGGCGCGACTGCAGCAGAGAAACCTGCTGCGGTGTGAAGTTTGACACGCCCACCGCGCGCACCTTTCCGGCACGGACCACGGCTTCCAGACCAGCAGCGGTATCATCGGCATCCATGAACGGATCAGGCCGGTGGATCAGCAGCAGGTCGAGATAGTCGGTGCCGAAATTGGCAAGCGAGCGGTCGACGGAGGCGGCGATATGGGCGGCGCTCGTGTTGTAGTGCTTGACGCGCGTCTCCGGTCGTTGCGGCGACAGCGTGGCGTTGCCGCATTTGCTGATGATTTCGATACTGTGGCGCGCTCCACCCCAGAGCTTCAGCGCTTCGCCGAAGCGCGCCTCCACCGTGAAGCTGCCGTAGACATCGGCATGATCGAAGCTGGTGATGCCGTGATCGAGGCAGGCGACAATCATTTCGGCAAGGCCCGCCGGCGTGCCAAGCTCCGGCTGCATCAGCACCTGCCACGCGCCCCAGACGATGCGCGAGAGTTCAGGACCGTCCGGGTGCAGGCGCGTGCGCTGGTCCGCCATGATCATCCTCACCCTTTCACGCCATCCTTGATCAGCTTGTAGACGATCGAATCCGTCAATGCCTGGAACGAAGCGTCGATGATATTGGAACTGACGCCCACCGTCGTCCAGCTTTCGCCGGTCTCGTCCTTGGATTCGATCAGCACGCGGGTCACCGCCTCGGTGCCGCCATCGAAGATGCGGACGCGGAAATCGGAGAGTTCCAGCCCCTTGATGTGATCCTGATAGCGGCCGAGATCCTTGCGCAGCGCCTTGTCGAGCGCGTTGACCGGGCCATCGCCCTCCGCCGCCGAAATGCGGGTGCGGCCGCCGATGTTCACCTTCACCACCGCTTCGGAGAAGGTCACCAGCTGGCCGTTGGCGTTGTAGCGGCGCTCGACATTGACCTTGAAGCGCTCAACCTTGAAATAGTCCGGCACGCGGCCCAGCACCTTCTGCGCCAGCAAGAAGAAAGAGGCATCCGCCCCTTCATAGGAATAGCCAAGCGCCTCGCGCTCCTTCACCTCGTCGAGCAGGCGGGCGATGCGCGGATCGCCCTTCTCGACGGTGATGCCTAGCCGTTCCAGTTCCGACAGCACATTCGACTTGCCGGCCTGGGTCGAGACCAGCACGAGACGGCGGTTACCCACCGCCTCCGGCTCGACATGCTCATAGGTGCGCGGGTCCTTCAGCACGGCGGAGGCGTGAATGCCGGCCTTGGTGGCAAAGGCCGAGGCGCCGACATAGGGTGCCTGCCGGCGCGGCTGGCGATTCATGAGTTCGTCGAAGGCACGCGACATCGCTGTCAGCCCCTTCAGAGCCTCGTCACTGACGCCGACCTCGAAGCGGCTGGCCAGCTCCGGCTTCAGTTTCAGAGTGCCGATCAGCGTGACCAGATTGGCATTGCCGCAGCGTTCGCCGAGACCGTTGAGCGTGCCCTGGATCTGGCGGGCGCCGGCCAGAACGGCGGCCAGCGAATTGGCCACTGCCTGGCCGGTATCGTCATGGGCGTGGATACCCAGCCGGTCACCGGGGATCACCTTTGCCACCTCGGCAACGATCGCGGCGACTTCATGCGGCAGCGTGCCGCCGTTGGTATCGCACAGAACCACCCAGCGCGCGCCGGCCTCATAGGCTGTGCGGGCGCAGACGAGCGCATAGTCGCGGTTGTTCTTGAACCCGTCGAAGAAATGCTCGCAATCGACCGAGGGTTCAAAACCCCGTTCGGCGGCGGTCTTGACGCTGTCGGCGATGCTTTCGAGGTTTTCCTTGAGCGTGCAGCCGAGCGCGACATGGACATGATAGTCCCAGGCCTTGGCGACGTAGCAGATCGCATCCGCCTTCGCCGCCAGCAGGCCGTTGAGGCCGGGATCATTGGAGGCGGACAGCCCTGCCCGCTTGGTCATTCCAAAGCCGGTGAACTTCGCTCTGATCGGCGGGCGTTCGGCGAAAAAGGCGGTATCGACCGGGTTGGCGCCGGGATAGCCGCCCTCGATGTAATCGACGCCGAGCTTGTCCAGCATCGTCGCAATCTGCCGCTTGTCGGCCAGGGAAAAATCGACACCGGTGGTCTGGGCGCCATCGCGCAGGGTGGTGTCGAACAGGTAGAGGCGATCCTTGGCCATCAGGCGGCTCCCTGCGGGCGGAGAGGGGCAAGTTTCTTCTGCATTGTCGTATTGGCGAGCCATTCGCCGGCGCGCATCACGCTGTTGCGCTTGAACGGCGTATAGCCGCGATTGGCGAAGAACGCCTGCGAGGTGTCGCTGGCATCGGTGTAGAGCAGGGACGTGCCGCGCGCCGCCGCGAGCCTTTCCAGCGCATCGCAGAGCAGCGTGGCGACGCCGCGCCGGGCGAAATCCGGCCGCGTGTAAAGCAGCGCGATCATCGTGTTATCCTCCAGCGCACCGAAGCCGACCAGACCGCTGTCATCCTCGACCACCAGCGTCAGCATGCCGGCGAGCCATTTGCCGAAGTCATCAACATCGTCGGCGGCCGAGGCCCAGGCCTCGCGCTGGGCATCGGAATAATCCTCCTCGGCGAGAATTTCGATCGAGGCGCGGAACAGATCGGCGAGCGCGGCGGCATCGGCGGGAAGGAAGGGGCGCAGGCGGGCAGTCATGGGATGCGACCTTTCATGGCTCGCAGAGCACCCCTTCCGGCGGCTGCGCCGCCACCCTCCCCATCAAGAGGAGGGAGAGATGCGGAACCGTTAGCAACAATCCCTCCCCCTTGCGGGGAGGGTGGTCCGAGCGCCGCAGACAAGTATACGCAGTCTGCGTAGACTTCACTGCATGCGGAGGCGCGGGAGGGGGTGGTCACCGCTTCACCTCCCAGGTGGTCACGGGCTGACCATCCGGTCCCTTGCCGTCCTTGAGAGCGATGCCCATCGCGGCGAGTTCATCGCGGATGCGGTCGCTCTCCGCGAAGTTTTTGGCGGCACGGGCGGCGAGACGGGCGGCAATCAGCGGCTCGACCCTGGCGGCGAGCGCTGCATCGACAGGCGCGGCCCCGGCGCCGATGGCCGCCAGATCACAGGAAAATCCGAGCAGCTTCAGCGTGGCCGCAAGCCGGGTGGTGTCGGCGATCCTGTGCAGTTCGGCAAAGGCCAAAGGCGTATTGAGATCGTCGGCCAGCGCGGCGATCACCTCATCCGAGGGCTGGCCGGGCTGGATGCCTGCGACCTTCTCGTAAAGCCGCTTCAGGGTCGCCTCCGCCTCCTCCAGCCCCTTCACCGTCCAGTCAATCGGCTGGCGATAGTGGGTTTTCAGCATGGCAAAGCGCAAGACCTCGCCCGGCCAGGTGCGGCCGCCGAAATCCGTCGTTTGCAGAAGCTGGTTGATGGTGATGAAATTGCCGAGGCTTTTGGACATCTTCTGCCCTTCCACCTGCAGAAATCCGTTGTGCAGCCAGACATTGGCCATCACCTCCTTGCCGGTGAAGCAGCAGGTCTGGGCAATTTCGTTCTCGTGGTGCGGGAAGATGAGATCGAGCCCGCCGGCGTGAATGTCGAACACCTCGCCGAGCAATGCGCCCGACATCGCCGAGCATTCGATATGCCAGCCCGGACGGCCGAAACCCCAGGGGCTTTCCCAGCCCGGTTCCGTCTCCGGGTTGGACGGCTTCCACAGCACGAAGTCGGTTGCATCCTTCTTGTAGGGCGCCACCTCGACCCGCGCGCCGGCGATCATGTCGTCCATCGAACGGCGCGACAGCCGCCCGTAGGCCGGCATCGAGGGGACATGGAACAGCACATGGCCCTCTGCCGCATAGGCATGGCCGCGGGCAATCAGCCCCTCGATCACCCGCACCATGTCGAGCGGCTTGGCGCTGTCGCAGACAAATTCGGTGGCACGCGGCTCATGCGTCGGCGCCAGCACGCCGAGCGCGGCGATGTCCTTGTGGAACTGCTCGGCGGTGACCCGCGTCAGTTCGCGGATTTCCTCGTTGAGCGAGCGCTTCTTCGTCCAGCGCTCGAAAGCGCGGGCGTTGATCTTGTCGTCGACGTCCGTGATGTTGCGGACATAGGTGACGTGATTTTCGCCGTAGAGATGGCGCAGCAGGCGGAACAGCGTGTCGAACACGATCACCGGGCGCGCGTTGCCGATATGGGCAAAATCATAGACCGTCGGGCCGCAGGCATACATCCGCACGTTGGCAGGATCGATCGGGCGGAATTCCGCCTTGTCGCGCGTCAGGGTATTGGTGAGCCTGAGGCCCCTGAAACCGTCCGAATTGCGTCCGCCTGCCATGTCACGTTCTCCAGCGCATCACACCCCCGCGCCAGCCGGTGGTGTCTCGTTCGGTCCGTGATCGGTGGGAATGAGACGGCGTCGGCCAGCGCTTGAAAGCTAGCCGCAAATAATCCCGACAGAGTTAAGGATTGCGCGCGTCATGGCCTTCCATTGCCTGTTTACGGCATCACGTCAAGCGGTTGCATCGCGGCGCGGAATGATGCATCGCAGCAACAGCGCGAAAAAACCACAATGAGCAAAACACGGCTGCGTGCGCAAAATCACTGCGCTGCCCTGTTTTAGCCATTTGTTCACATTTGCTCTGCACTGTCCTCGAATCGGGGATCCATCGGAACTGTCGTTATGCTTCGTCTGTCTGCCCTGTCGCTTGCGCTTGTTTGCTCCATTGCCTCCCTGGTTTCGGCCCAGTCAATTCCCGGCGAGGCGCGCCAGCGGGATTTCGTCATCCAGAACGACGACGGCTATGGCACATCCGACTGCCTCAGCAGAGGCTCGGCCTGCGGCAAGATCGTCGCCGATGCCTGGTGCGAGGCAAAGGGTTTTGCCCGCGCCGTGGCCTACCGGCCGGCCGAGGCGGCCGATATCACGCATTCGATCCGCGGACCGCAACGGCAGAGCCCGCTGGCCGATTCCTTCGTGATTTCCTGCTCGGAATAAGACCTTCGGCCTTCGGGTTTGACCTGTCGGTCACCCTCAGGTCGTTTCCTCGCAACCGGGCCTTTTGGCCCTGCTCGGCGTCGCCTTCGCGCCTGACCAGCGGCCCGATGACCGTGCCAGTCAGTCACTCGCGCTATTTGATGAACTCGCCGCATTTGGGCACCTCGCCGGTGCCGCCCCAGGGCATGATCGGCACGGTCGAGGTAGAATTCTTCGGGCTGCCGTCGATCAGCTTGTCGGAATAGACGAGATAGACCAGCACGTTGCGCTTTTCGTCGCAGCCGCGCACGACCTGCATGCGCTTGAAGAACAGCGAACGCGACTGGCGATAGACGACATCGCCCTGCTCGGCCTTGGCCTTGAACCTGACCGGTCCGATCTGCCGGCAGGCAAGCGAAATGTCGGATACCTGCTCAGCCAGCCCCAGCGAGCCGGCAATGCCGCCCTTCTCCGGCACGGTGAAATGACAGGAAACCCCCTCGACCACAGGGTCGTCGATGCCGTAGGTGGCAAGCTTGTCGTCGGGCGTCAGCAGCTTGAAAACCGTCGATTTCTTGAAAATGAGGTCAGGTTCCTGCGCCGCTGCGGGCAGGGCGAACATCAGGGCTGTGGCCATCAGGCCAATCGTTGCGCCACGCATTCAATGTCTCCGGAAACCATGCATCTGCGGTGAATATGGCTGTTGCCGAGCCATTTTCCAATGCCGGGTTCGCACTTTGCAAGACCTGTTGGACGGGATAGACAGGAAAGGTCAATTCGGGAGGTAACTTGAATGATCCGTTCACTGCTCGCATCGACGCTGCTCATCGTCACGGCGATGACTGCCCAGGCGCAGGATTACCCGCAAAAGCCGGTTACCCTGGTCGTCCCCTTCGCCCCTGGCGGCTCGTCGGATGTGATTTCGCGCTTCGTCGGCCAGAAGCTTTCCGAGATGTGGAAGCAGTCGGTGATTGTCGACAACAAGGCGGGCGGCGCCGGGCAGATCGCCATGCAGGCCGTGGCCCGCGCCAATCCCGATGGCTACACGCTCATTCTCGGCCACATCGGCACGCTGGCGGTCAATCCTGCGATGTTCGACAAGCTCTCCTACAATTACAAGAAGGAGTTCCTGCCGGTGGCGATGCTGGCCATCGTGCCGTCGGCGATCGCCGTCAATCCGGACCTGCCGATCAAGTCGGTGAAAGAGCTGCTGGATTACGCCAAGGCCAACCCGGGCAAGCTCAACTACGGCTCGGCCGGCAATGGCTCGGCCGGCCATCTGTCGATGGAATTCTTCAAGGATACCGTCAGGATGGAGGCCCAGCATGTGCCCTACAAGGGAACCGGGCCGATGCTGACCGATCTGCTCTCGGGCCAGACGCAATTGACCTACAACGGCATCCTGCCGCTGGTGCCGCATGCCAAGACCGGAAAGCTGCGCATCATCGGCGTCGGCAGCCCGAAGCGCCTGCCGCTGATGCCGGATGTGCCGACCATCGACGAGCAGGGCTTTCCGGGTTTCGAAACCTCGCAATGGTATGGCGTACTGACCCCGATGGGCACGCCCGAGGCGGTCGTGAAAAAGCTCAATGCCGACATCAACAAGGTGCTGGCCGACCCGGAAATCCAGAAGCGACTGACCGATGACGGGGCCGTCGCCGGGTCCGGCTCGCCGGAGGATTTCGGCAAGTATATCGATGCCGAGGAAAAGCGGTGGGCGCCGGTGGTCAAGAAGGCGGGCATCAAGCCGGATTGATCCGGATCAACCCGATGTGCGGCGGCCCGACTAACCTTGCCGTTCGTCCGTAGCCGCCGCACAGTGCCGCATCGAGTGAGACCAGGAGGGTCAAGTCCATGCATCGCAGATCGTTTCTGAAGGCCGGAGCAGCCGGCGTTGCTGCCAGCGGGCTGGCGGCCCCGGCTCTTGCCCAGGCAGCCCCTGAGGTGCGCTGGCGGTTGACGTCGAGCTTTCCCAAATCGCTCGACACGATCTTCGGCACGGCCGAGACCTTCGCCCGCTATGTCCGCGAGGCGAGCGACGGCAAGTTCCAGATCCAGACCTTCTCGGCGGGCGAGATCGTGCCCGGCCTGCAGGCGCTCGATTCCGTCTCGACCGGCGCGGTCGAGCTAGCCCATACCCCGACCTACTTCTACGTCGGCAAGGACATGACGCTCGGCCTCGGAACCGGCGTTCCCTTTGGCCTAAATGCCCGGCTGCAGCATTCCTGGTGGCATTTCGGCGGTGGCGAGGCCATCGTCAATGAGGCGATGAAACCGTTCGGCGTCTATTCGATCCCCTGCGGCAATTCCGGCACCCAGATGGGCGGCTGGTTCCGCAAGGAGATCAAGACGCTCGATGATCTCAAGGGGCTGAAATTCCGCATCGGCGGCCTCGGCGGGCAGGTGCTGGCCAAGCTCGGCGTCGTGCCGCAGCAGATTGCTCCCGGCGATGTCTATCCGGCGCTGGAACGCGGCACGATCGACGCGGCGGAATTTGTCGGCCCCTATGACGATGAGAAACTCGGCCTGTCGAAGGTCGCGCCCTATTACTACTACCCCGGCTGGTGGGAAGGCGGGGCGATGCTGCATCTGTGCGTCAATCTCGACAAATGGAACAGCCTGACGCCGCAGTATCAGGCGATCGTCCGCAATGCCTGCGAGGCGGCCAACAACTGGATGCTGGCCAAGTATGACGCGGTGAATTCGCAGGCGCTGGGCCGGCTGATCCAGGCGGGCGTCCAGCTCCGCCCCTTCCCGATGGAGACGATCGACGCCGCCTACAAGGCCGCCAACGAGTTCTATGCGGAAGTCTCGGCGAAGAATCCGCTGTTCAAGAAGGGCTACGAATCGATGGTCGCCTTCCGCAAGGAAAATTACACCTGGTGGCAGATCGGCGAATATTCCTACGACAGCTACATCATCCGCTCCTCGCGCGGGTGAGTTCACCGGCTTTGGCCGACTTTCCAGCGCCGCCGGCCCATGCCGGCGGCCATTTTGTGTGGCCCGGCACCGTTTCTGCCTTTGCAAAGCCGCATTAATGGTTCACTGGATCACGCTGTGTTTTGGTGGAATCATCAAAACACGGACAATGTGATCGATTCTGGTAGTTTAGAGCATGCTTTCAGCGAAAAACCGTTCACACTTTTTCGCAGCATGCTCTAACCACGTCTCGTCATAGTTTGTTAACCGTTCACGCTAGCCTTGTCAGGCTTGCCTGGGCCAAAGGACCGCCGGTGACCCGTTCGCTGTTCCCCGTGCCGCTGATGGCCCGGCTCGCAAGAGCCGCCGGGCTGGCATTGGCGGTTGCAGTCGCGGCCGGCTCGGCGGCGGCT
>ERZ761609.2112-NODE-2112-length-15458-cov-12.066610_pt1 | contig 15458 bp, 11 predicted proteins | sample MGYA00511163_ERZ761609 | MGnify/ENA primary metagenome ERZ761609 (study PRJEB28899, sample SAMN02445070) | bioreactor sludge metagenome | biome: EBPR sludge | place: Australia: Brisbane, Thorneside Wastewater Treatment Plant | collected 2011-12-16 ... | reverse complement strand
AAAGTTGCGCGGACTATAGTGTCGAACGCGCATAAGGCAACGAGTTTCGGCCTGAGCGCGCCGGAATTGGCAGCCCGGTTTCGCAACGGCGAAAACGCGTCAGCTAAGGCCACCCGTGATGCGTTTTCACCCTGGATCAATGCGCAGGGTCCGCAAGAGGCGTCAGCTGAGCCAATCTGCGGACAGGATGCTGCGATGCGATCGGTCGGCATGCCCATCCTGTCACGCAGTGCCTCCGCGGGCGCCAGCGACGTCTCGATGACAGACTCAGGCCAGTTCGACCGCCTGTCCATCACGCAGCGTGATGCGGCGGTCCATCTTGAGCGCCAGCTCGATGTTGTGCGTGGCGACCAGCGCAGCCAGGCCCGACTGCTTCACAATCCCCGACAGCAGGCCGAAGACGTGCTCCGAGGTGTGAGGGTCGAGATTGCCGGTCGGTTCGTCGGCAAGCAGCAGCCGCGGGGCATTGGCGACAGCCCGGGCGATGGCAACGCGCTGTTGCTCGCCGCCCGAAAGCTTGGCCGGCTGGTGTGTCAGGCGATGCCCGAGTCCCAGGTAATTCAGGATTTCCGCCGCCCGCTTGCCGGCTTCCGGCTTGCCTAACCCGGCGATCAGCTGCGGCATCATCACATTCTCGATCGCCGTCAATTCGGGCAGGAGATGGTGGAACTGATAGACAAAGCCTATCTCCTCGCGGCGGATTCGCGTGAGTTCGGCGTCGGAAAGCCCGGTGCAACGGCGATCGGAGATCCGCACCTCGCCTGATGTCGGCTTTTCCAACAGGCCGGCGATGTGCAGCAGCGTCGACTTGCCGGTGCCCGATGGCGCGACCAGGGCCACCAATTCGCCGGGAGCAATGGTCAGGTCCACGCCCTTGAGAATCGGCAGTTCCTCGACGCCTTGCCGGTAGGTGCGCACCACGCCCGCGAGAATGAGGGTCGACATGCTATTCCGCCCTCAAGGCTTCGACCGGATCGAGCCGTGCTGCCTTCCACGCCGGGTATATCGTCGCGACCAGGGACAGGACCAGCGACATGCCGACGATCAGCGAGACTTCGCGCGGGTCGACCACGGCCGGCAGGCGGCTGAGGAAGTAAAGCTCCGGCGGAAACAGTGGCCTGCTGAACAGCCAGGAGAAGAACTTGCGCAGGGTCTCGGCGTTTTCCGCGACGATCAGCCCGCCCGCGAGCCCAAGCAGCGTGCCGGTAACGCCGATGGCGGCCCCGGTGATGATGAAGATTCGCAGGATCGCTCCGCGCGTCGCCCCCATGGTGCGCAGGATCGCGATGCCACGCGTCTTGTCCTTCACCAGCATGGTCAGGCCGGAGATGATGTTGAAGGCGGCGACCAGCACGATCATCGTCAGGATCAGGAACATCACGTTCCGTTCCACTTCGAGGGCGCCAAAGAATGTGTTGTTGCGGAAACGCCAGTCCGTCAGCGCCACGGGCGCCAAGGCGGCCTCCTGCAATGCCTGCGTCAGCGCATCGACCTTGTCCGGGTGCTCGATGAACAGTTCGAGCACGGATGCCTGCCCTTCCATGTCGAAGTAGAGCTGTGCCTCGCCGAACGGCATGAACACGAAGCCGGAATCGAATTCCGACATGCCGACCTCGAAAATCGCCGCGACCTCATAGGCCTTCTGGCGCGGCGCGCTGCCGAACGGCGTGGAAGGCCCCTTGGGTGAAAGCAGCCGCACACGGTCTCCGATGCCGACATTGAGATAGCCAGCCATGCGCTTGCCGATGGCAATGCCCTGCCCTTCGTCGAATCCGTCGAGCGTTCCTTCGCGGATGTTGTTGGCGATGGCAGCGAAGCGCTTGATGTCGCCCTCGCGCAGGCCACGCACCATCGCGCCGGTGGAGGCGGTGCCGGACGCGGCCAACACCTGCCCTTCGACGAGCGGGGCCGCGAGCTTGACGCCCTTGAGCGCGTTCATCCGATCCGCCATGGCCGCGTAGTCCGTGAGCGGCTGGCCCAGCGGTTGCACGAAGATATGGCCGTTAACGCCGAGAATTTTCCCGATCAGCTCCTTGCGGAACCCGCCCATGACGCTCATCACGACGATCAGCGTCATCACGCCCAGCATGATGCCAAGGAACGAAAAGATGGCGATGACCGAGATGAACCCCTCGCGCCGGCGGGCGCGCAGGTAGCGCCAGGCCAGCATCCATTCGAACGGGGCAAGCGGCCCGCCGGGCGTGCCGATTCGGCCCGGGGTGGGAAAAGCCGCCTGTGTCACGCGGTAAACCGGGCAACGGCGTCGCCGGGGCTGAGCAATTCGCGATCTCCGCCGACGCGGCGCTTGAGTTCCACCTTGCCTTCTGCCAGCCCCTTCGGTCCGACCATGAGCTGCCACGGCACGCCGATGAGATCGGCGGTGGCGAACTTCGCGCCAGGCCGGTCTTCGCGGTCATCATAGAGCACATCGACGCCCTTGGCCGTAAGCTGGCGATACAGCGTCTCGCAAGCCGCGTCGCAACTGCTGTCGCCTTGCCTGAGGTTCAGCAGCGCCACCTTGAAGGGAGCGATCGCTTCGGGCCAGATGATGCCGGCATCGTCATGCGACGCCTCGATGGCCGCAGCCGCAACGCGCGAGGGACCGATACCGTAGGACCCCATGTGAACCGTTGTTTCCTTGCCGTCCGGGCCATTCACCACGGCCATCATCGGGTCGGAATACTTCGTGCCGAAATAGAAGATATGACCAACCTCGATGCCGCGCGCCGAAACGCGGCTCGCGGCCGGAATGGCCTCGTAGGCCGCCACGTCGTGCATCTCCGAGGTCGCGGCGTAGAGCGAGGTCCACTTGTCGACGATGCCCTGGATGCCGGCGATGTTGTCGAAATCCGTGTCGACGCCCGGCACGGCAAAGTCGAGATAGTCCTTGTGGCAGAACACCTCGCTCTCGCCGGTCGAAGCCAGCACGATGAACTCATGGCTGAGGTTTCCGCCGATGGGGCCGGTATCGGCACGCATCGGAATCGACTTCAGGCCAAGGCGATCAAAGGTGCGCAGATAGGCCACGAACATCTTGTTGTAGGCGTGCCGCGCCCCGGCCTGATCGAGATCGAACGAATATGCGTCCTTCATCAGGAACTCGCGCGAGCGCATCACGCCGAAACGGGGACGCACCTCGTCGCGGAACTTCCACTGGATGTGGTAGAGGTTCAACGGCAGGTCCTTATAGGACTTCACATAGGCCCGGAAGATTTCGGTGATCATCTCTTCGTTCGTCGGGCCAAACAGCATCTCGCGCTCGTGGCGATCCTTGATGCGCAGCATTTCCTTGCCGTAGGCATCGTAGCGACCGCTTTCCCGCCACAGGTCAGCCGACTGGATCGTCGGCATGAGCAGTTCGATGGCGCCGGAACGGTTCTGTTCCTCCCGAACGATCGCATTGACCTTGTTCAGAACCCTGAGCCCGAGCGGCAGCCAGGCATAGATGCCGGCCGATTCCTGGCGGATCATCCCGGCGCGCAGCATCAGGCGGTGCGAAACGATCTCCGCTTCCTTGGGTGTATCGCGGAGCACGGGCAGAAAGTAGCGGGTCAGACGCATGGGGAGTCCAGGTGCAAAACGATTCAGGGCAAGTCGGCGGCAGAGCTAACAAGCGGATCACGCGGAAAAACACAAGCAGGACGCCGGGCGTTGCAAAAAAAGCTCCTGAAGCTGAAAAATACCGCATGACACGGGAATGTGATGCGGCTAAGAAAGCGGCGCTGATCGGGCCAAAAGTAGGCTAGCCCCGGCTTAAATGGGGCATCCTGCTTGGCAACGCCCAAGTCTTCGGAGGAAAGACATCAGCCCCGATGGGGGAGAATGGACGCCAGTCCACAGGGTCGGGGCCACGGATCGGATACCTGCTCGAGCAAGGCTTGCGCCTTGCTCTTATTTTTTCTGCCCTCATCGACATCGCGCTCTTGCACGCTGGCGGCCCTCGTTCTTGAGGCGCGCGCCAGCGGTCGGCATCAAAGCACCGATGTGAATGAGGCCGGGAACCAGTCATAGGCCGCGCCACTCTTCGCCACGAATCCCGTCGACGGGAAGGCCGCGTGGTAGAAACTGATCTGCATGCGGTCGGCGGACGCCATGTCGAGCAGCTTCTTGCGCGATGTCACCGCCAGCGGCTTGTCCGCATCGAACATCAGATGCCACTCGGGATTGCGGGCGAACAGGCGCGGATCATTGCAGGCATCCCCGACCACCAGCAACGATTTCGTGCCGGACGAGACGACGAAGGACGTATGACCCATCGTGTGTCCGTCCGACTGAATAGCGGTGATGCCGGGCGCAACCTCCTTGCCCCACTCGAACTGCCGCACATCCTTGGCAACCGGCGCGAACACCCGGCGCGTCACCCCGAAGGCTGGCCGGGCCGCTTCCGGAGCATTGTTCATCCGCGCATCGTCCATCCAGAACGCCCACTCCTTGGCAGGAACGACGAGTTCCGCATTCGGGTAGACTGCGGCCCCCTCCTTCGCGCGCAGCCCATTGATGTGATCCGGGTGAAAATGGCTGACCAGCACCGTGTCGATCTGCCTGGGATCGATGCCAGCCGCCGCCATGTTCGCGGCGAGCTGACCGGTCGTTGGGGCGCCGTTGTTGTTGAATCCGGAGTCGATCAGGATCAGCTTCGACCCCGTGTTGACCGTCATCACGGTGAAGTGGTTCGGCGTCACGTCGGTCGCCATGAACTGTGCCGCCATGACCTTCTGCACCTCTTCCAGCGGCGTATTCGGGATGTAGGCCTGCTGGACCTGGCGGGGCACGATACCGTCGTGCAGTGCCGTGATCTCGAAATCGCCGATCTTGAACCGGAAGAAGCCGGGAGCCTGCTTGCCGACCGGTGGAGCGCCCGCCAGAGCGGGAAGGCCCGACATCGGAAGCATTGCGGCAGTTGTCGCGGCAGCGGAAGCGCCGAGAACGGCGCGACGGGTCATCATCATGGCATCCCTCCCAGAGCGCCGGGCAGCGTTCGCCCGCGCCTCGCCCCAAGCTATCCCGCTTCCAGCTTGCGGCAAGCCGCGTCACGCAGCCGTGATGATGCGAAATCGCAAGATCTCGACTGCGCAACGCCACAAAAAAAACGGCGGGGAAACCCCGCCGTCACGAACGCGTCCGAGGGCCGTGTTCAGCCAACGATCTCATTGCCCGCGAAGAACTGGGCGATCTCGATCGCAGCGTTCTCGACGCTGTCGGAGCCATGTGCCGAGTTCTCGCCCATGGAGCGGGCGAACAGCTTGCGGATCGTGCCTTCGGCGGCATTGGCCGGGTTCGTCGCGCCCATGACATCGCGGTACTTCTGCACCGCGTTCTCACCTTCAAGCACCTGCACCACCACCGGCGCAGACGTCATGAACTCGACAAGTTCGCCGAAGAAGGGGCGCTCCTTGTGCACGGCATAGAACGTTTCGGCCTGCTTGCGGGTCATGTGGATGCGCTTCTGAGCGACGATCCGCAGACCCGACTTCTCGATCACCGCGTTGATCGCGCCAGTGAGGTTCCGCTCCGTGGCGTCCGGCTTGATGATGGAGAAGGTGCGTTGCGTGGCCATGTCGATGTTTCCAGTGTTCCAGATAGGGATTGCAGGATTGCGGCGTCATAATTCACGCGCGTCAAAATGCAACCATCGCAGGAGCGTCTCTTGCCGATCTTCGGGTCTTGGCTAAAAGGCGCGTCATGTTGCGCATGTCCGGACTGACTTACCGCCTTGGCGACCGTCTCCTGTTTGACCAGGCCTCGGCGACAGTGCCCAGCGGCGCGCGGGCCGGCTTCGTCGGACGCAACGGCTCGGGCAAGACAACGCTTTTTCGGCTTGTTGGCGGGGACATCGGCGCCGAGGATGGCGACATCGACCTTCCGCGCGGCGTGCGTATGGGACGTGTCGAGCAGGAAGCACCGGGCGGACCGGAGTCTCTGCTCGACTTCGTGCTCGCAGCGGACACCGAACGGCTCTCCTTGCTCAACGAAGCTGAAACCGCGACGGATCCGGCGCGTATTGCCGAGATCCAGCTGCGCCTGGCCGACATCCATGCGCATTCAGCGCCGGCGCGGGCCGCCGCCATCCTGCATGGATTGGGGTTTGATGCGGAGGCCCAGGCCAGGCCCTGCTCCGCCTTCTCCGGCGGCTGGCGCATGCGCGTCGCGCTTGCCGCCGTGCTGTTCACCGAGCCCGACCTGCTGCTGCTCGACGAACCGACGAACTATCTCGATCTCGAAGGCGCGATCTGGCTGCAGGAACATCTGGCGCGCTACCCACACACCGCCATCGTCATCAGCCACGACCGGGATTTTCTCGATGCCGTGACGAACTTCACGCTGCATCTCGACCGCGGGAAGCTGACGCTCTACCGCGGCGGCTACTCATCCTTCGAACGCCAGCGGGCCGAAGCGATCGTGCTGGCCGAAAAGGCCGCCGCCGCTGTCGCTGCGGAAAAGGCCAGGCTCCAGGCCTTCATCGATCGGTTCAAGGCGAAAGCCTCCAAGGCGAGCCAGGCCCAGTCGCGCGTGAAACGCCTCCAGAAGCTCGGGGAGGCACCGGCGACCGCGCGCGAAGAAGGCGCCGAACTCACGTTCCCGAACCCCGAGAAGCCCCAGTCGCCTCCCCTCGTCGCCTTCGAAGGCGTCAGCGCCGGCTACGGCGAACACCTCGTCTTGCGGCGCCTGAACCTGTCGATCACCGACGATGACCGTATCGGCCTCATTGGCGCAAATGGCAACGGCAAGTCGACCTTCGTCAAGTTGATCGCGGATCGGCTCGCGCCGCTTTCGGGAAACATCACGCGGGCGCCAAAATTGAACGTTGCCTACTTCGCCCAGCACCAGCTCGATGAACTGACGGCGGAAGCAACGCCCTATCTCTTGGTCAAGCGCCGCATGCCGGAGGCACCCGAGGCGAAAGTCAGGTCCCGCACCGCGCAACTTGGCTTTTCATCGGCCAAGTCGGACACCCCGATCGCCAGTCTCTCGGGCGGCGAAAAGGCGCGCCTCCTTCTCGGTCTTGCCACCTTTGACGGTCCGCACCTCGTCATCCTGGACGAACCGACGAACCACCTCGACATACCCATGCGCGACGCCCTAGTCCGGGCTCTGGCGGACTACAAGGGCGCGGCGATCATCGTTTCGCATGACCGCCACCTGATCGACGCCTGCTGCGACCGGCTGTGGCTCGTCGCCGATCAGAGTGTGCAGCCGTTCGATGGTGATCTCGACGCCTACGCCCGGCTGGTCATGAGCGCACGGGCGAAATCGCCCGACGTGCGCTCGCTTGACCTGCCCACCCCCGCCGCGTCAGACGAGCGTCGCGCGCGCTCGGAACGACGCCTCGCACTTGGCCCGCTTCGCCGGAAGATCGCTGATCTCGAAGCGCAAATGGCGCGCCTCTCAGACCTGGCCGCCAAGGTGGACGTGGCACTGGCGGCGCCCGACGCCTTCATCAAGAACCCAGAAAAGGCAGCGCAACTGGCAAAGGATCGTGCTGCCCTGGCAGAACGGCTCGCGACCGTGGAAGAAGCCTGGCTCGAAGCAAGCGCGGACCTGGAGGCGGCGGAGGGAGCCTGAAACAAATGCCCCCGCCGAAGCGGGGGCACGGCCTTCATCCCGGTATCGCAGGCCTCACGAGGTGATGCGCAGCTTCACAACTTGGCCGGCGATGATCTTCATCACGTTCTTCAGCTCGGCCGCGTCGATGCGGTAGAACCGCGCAACACCATTCTTGTTCGGGCCCGCGCAGTTATTGAGCAACTGGACCGCCTGCGGATTGGTGAAGTTCACCGCTATGACGAACAGATCGACCTTCTTTTCGTTCTTCAGATAGTTGCACCACTGGGTCGTGCGCTGGTCGAGCGCCGCTTGATCCGGAGAACCGGTGCAGCCCGGGTTGACGTAGCCCTTGCACCCCCAGTAGCCGGGATAGTCGATGGCCTGCGAATTCTCGCCATCGCTGATGAGGATCATCATCTTGGTCTCCTCGCCCTTCCACTTCACGGGCGGCTTGGACAGACCGAAGAAGCTTGGCCAGTCGCCATCAGGTGAAAGGGTGCGCATGCCCCAGCGCAGGCCGACGTCGGTATGCGTGCCGCCCGAGACCGGCGTCATGCGATCCAGAGTCTCGATTATCTGCCTGCGGTTGCCGGAAAGGCCAAGCATCGGGATCGGGCAGTTCAGGTTCGGACCGATGGTCGGATCAAACTTGGTCCAGTCCGTACGCGGCACCCACGGGCACCACGCGCCTGTCCACTTGTGCTCGTTGGGGTCGCCGACGCAGGCCCCTATGTTCTGGGTGCGCTCGGTACCGGCGAGAACGCAGGCGCCGCTCTGGCTGTTGTTGGCGCATACGATCGGGTTGGCGCTGTAGACGTTGCGACGCCCTTCCTTGATGTCCTGCTCGCAGGCCGGGTAGGTCTTGGATGGAATGCTGCCGTCGCACCTCAACTCCATGACCGTTTCTGTCCAGCACCGATCTTCCACCGTGCGGTAGCAGGTGTTGGCCTTCTGCACCGGCGGCTGAAGCACGTCAGCATCCTTGAACCGGTCGCCGAAAAAGGCGGCAGGCTGCACCGGCGCATCGGTCGTCTTCAGATCATCGAGGAAGCCCTGCATGCCGCCGGAAGAGGAGGACGACGAAGAGGATGATGATGAGGACGATGAGGATGATGAGGAGGAAGACGACGACGAAGAAGAAGACGAAGAAGAGGAAGACCAGGAAGACGATGAGGACGAGGACGAACTACCGCTGGAGGAAGGTGGCGGCGGCGGCGGCGGACATTCGTAAGCCTCCTGCTTATACGTGCAGCGCCGATACGGTATCGGCATCATCTTGCCTTGCTGTATCGTGACCGTGTCGAGACTGTTGTTTGGAACGTTCAGCGCATTCCAGATCATGCCGCTGGCATCCGACGGACCAGGCGCCTCACCCGATCCCGATATGCAGCCGCGCCAGCCGACCGGCGCAAACAGCGCGGAATTTACGTTTACCCGCCCGCCACGCAGCATCGGCGAGGCCACCGGCCTTTTGCTGCCATAGTCGGGAATCGGCGTTACGGCCGCGTCACCGGCGACATCCGGGGCTCGCGGCGCTTCGCTCAGGACATTGACGGTGGCAGCCCAAGGAACAACGGACAGGCGGAGCCAGTCTTTGGAGCCGGACTGCTCGGCGGCATTGAACAGTTGATGAGTGAACAGCTTGGCGGAATCGCGCAACTGCGTGAAGCGGGTCTGAGCGCGACCGTCCTTCATGAACATCGACGCCGTGTTGTCGAGCACAAGGGCCACTTCCGTCGGCAGGGGTACCGAGAAGTTCGCTGTCGCCTGGACCTCGACGTCCGAGAACGCCTCACCGATGATGCCCGCGAACAACGTATTCAGCTTCGCCTTGACCGTCACCTTCGAGCTGCCATCCGCCAGCCAGGTGATCGTTGCATTCGGCCGTGCCACGCCATCGAAGACCGACGCCTCGGATATGGCTGCATCGAAGATCCTCTTGCCGGCGATCTCGCCAGCGGCACGGGCCTGAGCCCGCTGCATCGTCGTCAGAGAATCCGTCTCGGTACGCTTCGCCGCAAGAGCGGCGGCATCCGCTGCCTTCTGCAACTCGGTTCCGCCAAGGCTGCGCTGGTGCAGCTCGACCGATCCGGCGATCAGCGTGAGGATCGCCATCGACGCGCCGGCGAACATGATGGCAACGCCGCCGCGCCTGTCTTCAGCGAACCGCGAGGCAATTGAGCCAAATCTCTTGAACCCGGACATCGGCTTCGGCGCCATGATTCCCTCCAACGCACCGCCCGCGCACTCAGCAGGCGTATTGAGCCACATTCGAGGAAAACCAATGCCGGGACAAAAATAACATGCCTTTAACGTGATCGTTGAAACTCGCGCGCATCGGCAAAAATCTCCTAAAATTTTTCGCGTGTTCGCCGAAAGGTTGCGAAGTCAGAAAAGCCTGCAGCCCGTTATTCCCGATTTGTTAACGATAGCGCGCCATCGTGCGCGCATGACTTACGTCTTCACGTCCACGCCCGAGCGCGGGTCGGAAGCGCCGCAGTCCGTCCATGCAAATGCGGCTGCGCCAGTCAGCCTCGCCATCAGTCTTTGCGGTCTGGCCGCTGCCGCACTCACGCTCGCCTTTTGCCGCCAGTCAGGCGCTCTGCGGATCGAAGCGGCATTGCTTGTCTGCATGGCCTACGCCGGTACGGTCCTTGCTGGCGAGACCCTGCTCCTGCGCACGCCTTGGGCGGCCTCCGCTGGCCTCGATTTCGCCCGACGCGGCTTCGACCTTGCCCGGATCGGCACCAAGCTCCTGGGGCTATACGGCGTGTTCGCGGTGCTGGCATGCATCTACTGGCTGTTTCCGGAGTACCGCGCAGGGATGTACCAGCCGACCTGGGTAGCCGCGCAGCAGCTCCTGCCTTACGTGCTGATCCTGGCGGTTCCCTACGTCGCGTGTGTCGATCGCGCGATGAAGGCGCCGGAAGACGGGCTTTACTGGTTCGGCCGCCTGTTGCTGCTTGACCGCGACCCGGCGCGCTGGCCGGCCCTGCGCCAGTTTGCTCTGGGCTGGATCGTGAAGGGCTTCTTCACGCCGATCATGTTCCACGGCCTTGTACAGAACACCGAGACGCTGATGCGCTCGTCCTTCGATCTGGGAAGCCTGACATTCGCACAGTTCTATGCGCTCGCCACGGTCTGCCTGTTCTGGACCGATGTCATGGTCGCCTGCGTCGGCTATGTTTTTGCGCTCCGTCTGTTTGACACGCATATTCGTTCCAGCGAACCGACCGCGTTCGGCTGGTTCATCTGCCTGATGTGCTATCCACCGTTCCAGACTGTGCTGATGGCGCAGTATTTCGCCTTCAGCGCGCAGAACGCCGTGCGCCTGCTGTCCGACTGGCCGCTCCTCCAGATGGTCTGGGGAGTGGCTGCGCTTGCACTTCTTGTGATCTACACGCTGTCAACGCTTGTATTCGGCTGCCGCTTCTCGAACATCACCCATCGCGGCGTGATTGCCGCCGGCCCCTACCGCTTCACCAAGCACCCGGCCTATGTCACGAAGAACCTGTACTGGTGGCTCGCGCATGCGCCGTTCATCCCGGTCGCCGGCGCCGGTGAAGCCCTGCGCTTCTGCATCCTGATGGTCGGCATCAACGTGATCTACTACCTGCGTTCGAAGACCGAGGAGCGGCATCTCTCGCACGACCCGGCCTACGTCGCCTATGCGACAGCAATGAACGACAAGAGCCTGTTCGCTCCGGTTGCGCGCATTCTGCCCTTCCTGCGGTATCGATCACCGGAATGCGGAACCGCGCACGATGGCCCCTACAAGGGCCTGGCATAGGCGACGCGGCAGCCGGATTTCACAGAAGCATCGGGCTGTGCCACAAGGTGGTTCCTTCATGCGAACCCATTGAGTCCCTTGGCACGCCGAAAGCCTCCCGAAGACGGATTCGTTTTGCCCTCGCGCGAGGACGTGCTGGCCTTCGTCGCCCGTTCACCGGGCAAAGTGGGCAAGCGCGACATCGCCCGTCACTTCGGCGTCGGCGGCGGTGCGCGCGTGGCTTTGAAGCGTCTGCTCAAGGACCTCGAGGCCGACGGGCTGCTGTCGCGCCGGGCCAAGACGCTGCATCGCGCCGGCGAATTGCCGTCGATGGTCGTCGCGCACATCGCAGGCAAGGATCGCGACGGAGAGCTGTTTGCCGCCCCGGTCGAGTGGGACGAAGAGCAAAACGGCCGCATCCCCCGCATCCACGTGCCGATTCTCAGGCGCCAGAAACATGCCGGGCCGGCCCCTGCGGTCGGAGACCACGTCTTGCTGCGGGTCGAACGGGATCGTTCGGAAGAGGATCAATACACCGGTCGCATCGTCAAGGTCCTGACGCAGCAGAAGGACCGGACGCTGGGCATTTTCCGCGAGGACAAGTCGCGCGGCGGCGGCCGTCTCCTGCCGATCGACAAGAAATCACGCGGCCTGGAAATGGTAATCCGGCCCGGTGACGAACAGGACGCCGAGGACGGCGATCTCATTGCGGTCGATGTCTTGCGTGACAATCGCCTTGGCTTGCGTTCGGCGCGCGTGCGCGACGTGCTGGGGAGCGTGAAATCCGAAAAGGCGGCGAGCCTCATCGCCATCCACCAGCACGATATCCCGCACGTCTTTCCCGAGGCGACATTGCAGGAGGCTGCGGCGGCGCGCGAGCCGACCCTTGCGGGTCGCGAGGACTGGCGGGCAATCCCCTTGCTGACCATCGACCCGGCGGACGCCAAGGACCATGACGATGCGGTCCATGCCGAGGCGGACGATCCGCAGACCAATCCCGGTGGTTTCATCCTGCGCATCGCCATCGCCGATGTTGGCGCCTATGTGCGGCCCGGCTCCATGCTGGACCGGGAAGCGCTCAATCGCGGCAATTCTGTCTATTTTCCTGACCGTGTCGTGCCGATGCTGCCCGAGCGCATCTCGAACGACCTATGTTCGCTCAAGCCCGGTGTGGCGCGCGCCGCGATGGCGCTTCGGGTCGTCATCGATGCGCAAGGCCGCAAGAAGAGCCATGGCTTCCATCGCGTGCTGATGCGTTCGGCCGCCAAGCTCGCCTATCCCCAGGCGCAGGCCGCCATCGACGGCCGTCCGGATGATGTCACAGGTCCGCTCCTCGAAACCGTGCTCAAGCCGCTGTGGGACGCCTATGCCGCCCTGAAACGGGCAAGGGCCAAGCGTGCACCGCTCGATCTCGACCTGCCCGAGCGAAAGCTTGTGCTCAATCCCGATGGCACCCTGAAGGACGTGATCGTTCCGGAGCGCCTCGATGCGCACCGGCTGATCGAGGAGTTCATGATCCTGTCCAACGTCTGCGCGGCCGAGACGCTGGAGAAGGCCAACACGCTGCTGCTGTACCGCGTGCACGACGAGCCCAGTCTCGAAAAGATGGAATCGCTACGCGAATTCCTCGAAACCATCGGCATCGACCTGCCGAAGTCGGGCGCGCTCAAGCCGGAGCTGTTCAACCGCATCCTCACCCGTGTCCGGGGAACGCCAAACGAGATTCTCACCAATGAGGTTATCCTGCGCTCGCAGGCGCAGGCCGAGTATTCGCCTGAGAACTATGGGCATTTCGGCCTTGCATTGCGACGTTATGCCCATTTCACCTCGCCGATCCGCCGCTATGCCGACCTGATCGTTCATCGCGCCCTGATCCGGGCGCTCGACCTGGGAACCGATGGTCTGCCCGAGACGACGCTGGACCAGATGCGCGAGATCGGCGCCACTATTTCCGCAGCCGAACGGCGCGCCATGGCGGCGGAACGCGATACCGTGGACCGGCTTATCACCTTCCACCTCGCCGACAAGGTGGGAACGAGCTTCTCCGGCCGGATTGGCGGCGTCACCCGTTCCGGATTGTTCGTGCGGCTCGACGGAATCGGCGCGGATGGGTTCGTGCCAGCGGCAACGCTCGGGGCGGACTTCTTTCGATTTGACGAGAAAGCGCATGCGCTTGTCGGCAGCCGTACCGGAGAAACCTATCGCCTGGGTGATCCGGTCAAGGTACGGCTTGTCGAGGCGCAACCCGTGGCTGGCGCCCTGCGGTTCGAAATCCTGTCGCAGGGACGCTATACAACCCCGGCCCGGGGGCGTTCTTCCCCGGGCAAAGGCCGACACTTCGCGCGCGGCGCGCGGCAGGGCCGACGAGATCAGAGCGGATAGAACCATGGCGATTGAGTACCGGGTCGGAGCCAATTCTGGAGTTGACGAGGCGCGCGACTGGGCGAGCGGCCTGAGGCGCGGTCTTTCCTGCCGCTGCCCCCGGTGCGGCGAAGGCCGCATGTTTGGGCGCTTCCTGAAGGTGAAGCCCGCCTGCGAGACCTGCGGACTCGAACTGTCCGGCCACCGCGCCGACGACATGCCGCCCTATGTCGTGATGATGATTGTCGGACACATCCTCGTTCCCCTCGTCCTTCTGGCCGACAATGCCGAGGTGGATTGGCCGATGTGGCTGCACATGGCGCTCTGGCCGACGCTGACACTCGTCCTCTGCCTGGCTCTGCTTCAACCCGTCAAGGGAGCCTTGATCGGGTATCAGTGGGCGCTCAAGATGCACGGATTCGATCCGGAAGCCGCCACGCGCGATCCGGCGCTTCCAGCCCCCCTACCGGATGCCCCCGCCCGATGACCAATCCTCATGTCGAGACTATCGAACGCAAATACATGAAGGGGCAGCACAAGGCCGTGCGCCCGCGTGATGCCGCAACAATCATCCTGATCGACCGGCGCGGCAGGGAGCCGCGCGTGCTCATGGGCTTGCGGAACGAAGCCGCCAAGTTCATGCCCGGCGTCTTCGTCTTCCCCGGCGGCAGGGTCGAGATCGAGGATGGCCTCGTTCCCCATGCCGGAGCGCTATCCGCGCGCGATGTCGAGGCATTGCACAAGATGTCTGGCCGGCTTTCGGAGCGCCGGATCCGCGCCTTCGCTCTCGCCGCGATCCGCGAGACGTTCGAGGAAACCGGCCTGCGTATCGGCGTTCCTGGCGGCGCCGCGCTGGAGAGGCCGGGAGCCTGGCGCAAGGGAACCTGGGCAGAGTTCACCGAGACCGGACTCATGCCGACCATCGACGATCTGCATTTCCTCTCCCGCGCCATTACGCCTCCCGGGCGCAATCGCCGTTTCGACACACGGTTCTTCGTGCGCGACGTATCGGCACTCGCCGAACAGGTGGTGGACCGCACGACCCCGGACAGCGAACTCGTCGAGCTGAAGTGGGTGCCGTTCGCCGAGACCTCGGACCTGAAAACGGTCGAGATCACCAAGATCATGCTTGAGGAACTGCAAAGGCAGGCAGAGCAGGAGTTTGCACCCTCACTGCCCCGGCCGATGTACCGCGCGCTGAACGGAAAGTTCCAGCGTATTCAGCTCTGAAGGCACTATGAGCGAAACTGGCCGCGCCCTCATCGCAGCGATTGCGCTGGTCAGTCTGGCTGGCCTTGGCCTGAGCGCGATGATCCCGCTGCTGTCGCTCGAACTGGAACGAATGGGCGTTTCCAGCGCCATGAATGGCCTGAACGCCGCGGTCGGCGGCATCGCCAACATCCTGATTGCTCCGGTGACGCCGTTGCTTGCCGGCCGGATCGGCGTTCGGCGGATGATCGCCGGCCTGATCCTGATCGACGCGGCAGCGATCCTGCTGTTCCCGCTGCTTCCGGACTTCTGGGCCTGGTGCCTCATTCGTTTTGTCTTTGGTGCTGCGCTCGGCGCCATGTTCATCCTGTCGGAGTACTGGATCACCGCACTCGCGCCACCGGACCGCCGTGGGCTGGTGATGGGCATCTACGCCTCGTTCCTCGCGATCGGGTTCGCCGCCGGACCGGTGGTCCTGGCGCGCGCCGGCACCTCCGGCTGGGCGCCCTATCTCGTCACCAGCGCCCTGTTCCTCGCCGCGCTGGCGCCCTTGGCCTTGGCGCCAAAATCCCCG
>ERZ761609.2110-NODE-2110-length-15480-cov-34.655624_pt1 | contig 15480 bp, 10 predicted proteins | sample MGYA00511163_ERZ761609 | MGnify/ENA primary metagenome ERZ761609 (study PRJEB28899, sample SAMN02445070) | bioreactor sludge metagenome | biome: EBPR sludge | place: Australia: Brisbane, Thorneside Wastewater Treatment Plant | collected 2011-12-16 ... | reverse complement strand
CGAAGGCGGCCGCACCGTCGGTGCCGGCGTCGTGGCCAAGATCGAAGAGTAAGGCGGGCGGGTTTGCTACAAGGCGGGCTTGGCGTGCGGGATGTGCGCGGGGTCCGGCCTTTAAGAATACAGGCCAATAGCTCAATTGGTAGAGCGTCGGTCTCCAAAACCGAAGGTTGGGGGTTCGAGACCCTCTTGGCCTGCCACAGGATAAGCCGTAAGGCGCACAGCATTCATGGCTGACAAACTCAAGCTGCTGGTAGCAGTGTTGCTGGTCATCGCAGGGGTGGCCGGCTTTTATTTTTTTGCGGACGCGCCAACTGTGGTGCGGGTGTTGTCCGTGCTGGCGGGCATCGTGCTGGCGGGCGTCGTTGCCGGAATGTCGGGTCCGGGCAGGCAGTTTTTCCGTTTCGCTCTCGATGCGCGTGACGAGGCCAGAAAGGTTGTCTGGCCAACCCGCAAGGAAACCATCCAGATGACGGGCGTGGTGATGGCGTTTGTGGTCGTAATGGCGCTCTTTCTGTGGGCGGTGGACGGCATTTTGATGTGGCTGGTCAAGTTGGCCATGGGACAGGGGAGTTGAGTATGCGATGGTATGTGGTTCATGCCTACTCCGGCTTCGAGAAAAGCGTCGCGCGCAATCTGGTTGAGCGTATCGAACGTGCGGGCATGAAGGATCGTTTCGGCGAAATCCTGGTGCCGGTGGAAGAAGTGGTGGAAATGAAAGGCGGTCAGAAAAAGACCGCCGAGCGCAAGTTCTTTCCCGGCTATGTCCTGGTGCAGATGGAGATGGACGACGATACCTGGCATCTGGTGAAGAGCACGCCCAAGGTCACCGGGTTTGTTGGCGGAACCGCAACCAAGCCCGCGCCTATTTCCGAGAAAGAGGTACAGTCCATCCTCGATCAGATGCGCGAGGGGGTGGAGAAGCCCAAGCCGAAGGTTCTGTTCGAGGTGGGTGAGGTGGTCCGGGTCATCGATGGACCGTTTACCGACTTCAACGGTAACGTGGAAGAAGTGAATTACGACAAGAGCAAATTGCGCGTGTCGGTGATGATTTTTGGCCGGGCGACGCCCGTCGAACTGGGGTTCGGTCAGGTCGAAAAAGGCTGAACTCCGGCATTGACGCTGGAGTGCGGCATCCGGTTTTTCCGGAGAGGAGCGCGAGTAGGGCGACCCAAAGCGCGTTGGTACTCACTCATTAGGAGCCATCATGGCAAAGAAGATTGTCGGCTATATCAAGCTGCAAGTGCCGGCGGGCAAAGCAAACCCGTCGCCCCCCATCGGTCCCGCGCTCGGTCAGCGCGGCCTCAACATCATGGAATTCTGCAAGGCGTTCAATGCCAAGACGCAGGGTATGGAGCCCGGTCTGCCGATCCCGGTGGTGATTACCGCATTTGCGGACAAGAGCTTCACCTTCATCATGAAGACGCCGCCCGCGACGGTGCTGATCAAGAAGGCGATCAAGCTCGACAAGGGCAGCGCCAAGCCGAACCTGGATAAAGTGGGGACGATCACCCGCGCGCAGCTCGAAGAAATCGCCAAGACCAAGGAGCCCGACCTGACAGCGGCCGACATGGACGCGGCAGTACGCACCATTGCCGGCACGGCCCGTTCCATGGGCATCATCGTGGAGGGAGTCTAAGATGGCTAATGCATCCAAGCGCTTGCGCGCACTCAAAGAGAAGATCGATCGCAACCGTAATTATCCGGTGGCCGATGCACTGCAGCTGGTCAAGGAAACCGCAACCGCCAAATTCGACGAGTCGGTCGACGTCGCGATTAATCTTGGCGTTGACGCCCGCAAATCTGACCAGATGGTGCGTGGCGCGGTGGTGCTGCCGAAAGGGATTGGCAAGACGGTTCGCGTGGCTGTGTTTGCCCAGGGCGATAACGCGCAGAAGGCGCGTGATGCCGGTGCGGATATCGTTGGATTCGATGATCTTGCGGCCGACATCAAGGCCGGCAAGATGGATTTCGACGTGGTGATCGCCACCCCTGATGCCATGCGCGTCGTCGGCCAGCTCGGTCAGATCCTGGGTCCGCGCGGCCTGATGCCGAACCCGAAAGTGGGCACGGTGTCGCCTGACGTGGTGGGTGCGGTAAAGAACGCCAAGGCCGGTCAGGTGCAGTATCGCACCGACAAGGGCGGCATTGTGCATTGCACCATCGGCCGCGCCTCGTTCAGTATCGATGATCTGAAGGAGAACCTGGCGGCGCTGCTGGACGCGTTGCAGCGTGCCAAGCCCACCAGTTCCAAGGGTATCTATTTCAAGCGCCTGTCGGTGTCGAGCACCATGGGCGTAGGCGTGCGCGTCGATCAGGCCAGCGTCAGCGCATGATTTCTGGTTGCGGGCATCTCTGCAAGGAGTGCCTGAATGAACTTTGGGCCGTCAGCCGGCAGGTTTGGCTGGCGGGTTGTCAAAGACCGTAGGCATCCGCAAGGATTTAATTGCCGGCGGGCGGCAGATGGGTGATGGCATCCTGTCCTCTGTTTGTCTTCGCCGGCCCCTACGCAGATGGCGTTCCCCAGCAGGATTTTCCTGTCAAGGCCGCCAGCCGGAGCGTCCCGTGGGCACAAGCGGATAACGCTCCGTAACTGAGAAGGAGGTAAGACCTTGAGTCTGAATCTTGAAGAAAAGAAAGCCGTCGTTGCCGAGGTTGCCGCACAGGTTGCGGTCGCCCAGACGGTTGTCGTTGCCGAGTACCGCGGCATCACGGTGGAAGGCATGACCCAATTGCGCGTGAAAGCGCGCCAGGACGGGGTCTATCTGCGCGTGTTGAAAAATACGCTGGTGCGCCGGGCGGTTGCGGATACGCCGTTTGCAGGCATTGCCGACCAGTTGGTCGGCCCGCTTGCCTACGGTATTTCCAAAGACCCGGTGGCGGCCGCCAAAGTGATGCACGAGTTTGCCAAGACCAACGACAAGTTCGTCATCAAGGCCGGTGCCATGCCCAATTTCGTCATGTCCGCCAAGGATGTGGGGAACCTGGCCAGCATGCCCAGCCGCGATGAACTGCTGTCCAAGCTCTTGGGCACCATGCAGGCCCCGATCGCGCAATTCGTTCGTACGCTCAACGAAGTGCCGACCAAGTTCGTTCGTGGGCTGGCTGCGGTGCGTGACAAGCAGGCTGCCTGAGCGGCCTGCCGACATCCGAATCGACGAAATTGTTTTTAATCTGAAGCACATTGACAGGAGTAATATAAATGGCTGTTTCTAAAGCTGAAATTCTCGACGCGATCGCCGGCATGACGGTGCTGGATCTGTCCGAGCTGATCAAGGAAATGGAAGAAAAGTTTGGCGTGTCCGCCGCCGCCGCTGCGGTTGCCGTGGCTGCCCCCGCCGCTGGCGGTGGTGCCGCTGCTGCTGAAGAGCAGACGGAATTCACCGTGATGCTGAATTCCGCTGGCGAAAAGAAAGTGGAAGTCATCAAAGTGGTGCGTGCTGCCACCGGTCTGGGCCTGAAAGAAGCCAAGGACCTGGTCGACGGCGCTCCCAAGGCAGTGAAGGAAGGCGTCACCAAAGCCGATGCCGACGCGCTGAAGAAGCAGTTGGAAGAAGCTGGCGCATCCGTCGAAGTCAAATAAGTCACAACGGACAACAGGGCGGTGCGTGCAAGCGCGCTGCCTGCTTCCGGTGACGAAATTGATTCGATCGTGTGTTGCGGGGAAACCCGCAGCAGACGCAAGCAGCAAATACCCGGAACCCGGAATCGGCTTCCGGGTCATTTGCTTTTTGCGTGTGCCCCACAAGGGGACTCCGGCTTTCAGCGGGGCAAAGCCCGTGAAAACCCGTATTCCCCGCAAAGCGCTGGCCGTAGCCTGCGTGCCCGCTTGCCCCTGATCGTCAAGGAGACCCCATGGCTTATACTTTTACCGAGAAAAAACGTTTGCGCAAGAGCTTTGCCAGCCGTACCAATACCCTTCCGGTGCCTTTTCTTCTGGCGACCCAGCTTGAATCCTATCGTGCTTTTCTGCAGGAAGGCCGTTCGCGCGAAGAGCGCCTGAACGAAGGCCTGCAGGCCGCATTCACTTCGATTTTTCCCATCGTCAGCCATAGCGGCAATGCCCGTCTGGAGTACGTCAGCTACACGCTGGGCGAACCGGTGTTCGATATCAAGGAATGCCAGCAGCGCGGCCTGACCTATTGCGCGCCGTTGCGCGCCAAGGTGCGCCTGGTGATCATGGACAAGGAAGCGTCCAAGCCGACGATCAAGGAAGTCAAGGAGCAGGAAGTCTACATGGGCGAAATCCCGCTCATGACGCCGACCGGCTCCTTCGTCATCAACGGCACCGAGCGCGTGATCGTGTCCCAGCTGCACCGCTCGCCCGGCGTGTTCTTCGAGCACGACCGCGGCAAAACGCACAGCTCGGGCAAGCTGCTGTTCTCGGCACGCGTGATTCCCTACCGCGGCTCCTGGCTAGACTTCGAGTTCGACGCCAAAGACATCCTGTTCTTCCGCGTCGACCGCCGCCGCAAGATGCCGGTCACCATCCTGCTGAAAGCGCTGGGCTACACACCGGCCGCCATCCTGGACGATTTCTTCAGCAAGGACACCTTCTACATCAACACCCAGGGGGTGCAGTTCGAACTGGTTCCCGAGCGTCTGCGCGGCGAGATTGCCCGTTTCGACATCTGTGGCAAGGACGGCCACGTCATCGTCGCGAAGGATAAGCGCATCACCGCCAAGCACATTCGCGAGCTGGATGCGGCAGGGGTCAAGAAGTGGGCGGTGCCGGCCGAGTTCGTGGTGGGCCGCGTGCTGTCGCAGGATGTGGTCGACACCAGCACCGGCGAGCTGGTAGCGCGCGCCAACGATGAGATTACCGAAGAGCTGCTGACCAAGCTGGCCGCGGCCGGGATTGAAAAATTCAACACGCTCTACACCAACGACCTCGACCACGGCGCCTTCATTTCGCAGACTCTGCGCACCGACGACACCATCGACGAATATGCCGCCAAGGTCGCGATCTACCGCATGATGCGGCCGGGCGAACCGCCTACCGAAGATGCGGTGAAGGCGCTGTTCGGCAACCTGTTCTTCAGCGACGAACGTTACGATCTCTCGGCCGTGGGCCGCATGAAATTCAACCGCCGCATCGGCCGCGAAGAGCTGACCGGTACTGGCACGCTATCGACTGAAGACATCGTCGCCGTCATCAAGATCCTGGTCGAGTTGCGCAATGGCCGCGGCGAAATCGACGACATCGACCACCTCGGCAACCGCCGCGTGCGCAGCGTGGGCGAACTGGCCGAAAACCAGTTCCGCGCCGGCCTGGTGCGGGTCGAACGCGCGGTGCGCGAACGTTTGTCGCAGGCCGAATCCGACAACCTGATGCCGCACGACCTGATCAACGCCAAGCCGGTGTCGGCGGCGATCAAGGAATTCTTCGGCTCCAGCCAATTGTCGCAGTTCATGGATCAGACCAACCCGCTGTCCGAGATCACCCACAAGCGCCGCGTTTCCGCACTGGGCCCCGGCGGCCTGACCCGCGAGCGGGCCGGATTCGAAGTGCGCGACGTGCACCCGACTCATTACGGTCGCGTGTGTCCGATCGAAACACCAGAAGGCCCGAACATCGGCCTGATCAACTCGCTGGCCCTGTTCGCCCGCACCAACTGGTATGGTTTCATCGAGACGCCGTATAGGAAAGTCGTCAATAACAAGGTGACCGACGAAATCGAGTTCCTGTCGGCGATCGAAGAAAGCAAGTACGTGATCGCGCAGGCCAACGCCGAACTCGATGCCAAGGGCAAATTCAAGGACGATCTGGTGTCGTGCCGCTACAAAAACGAATTCACCCTGTCGGCCCCGGACCGTATTGAATTCATGGACGTAGCGCCGGCGCAGATCGTGTCGGTGGCGGCTTCGCTGATCCCGTTCCTCGAGCACGACGATGCCAACCGCGCGCTGATGGGCTCCAACATGCAGCGCCAGGCGGTACCGTGTCTGCGCCCGGAGAAACCCTTTGTAGGCACCGGCATCGAGCGTACCGCTGCAGTCGACTCCGGCACGGTGGTCACTGCGTATCGCGGCGGCATCGTCGATTACATCGACGCCGGCCGGATCGTGATCCGTGTGCACGACGAGGAGGCACGTGCGGGCGAGGTCGGCGTGGATATCTATTCGCTGATCAAGTACACCCGTTCCAACCAGAACACCAACATCAACCAGCGTCCGCTGGTGAAGGTGGGCGACGTCATCGCCCGCGGCGACGTGATCGCCGACGGCGCGTCGACCGACATGGGCGAACTGGCGCTGGGCCAGAACATGCTGGTCGCCTTCATGCCGTGGAACGGCTACAACTTCGAAGACTCGATTCTGATCAACGAGAAGGTCGTCGCCGAAGACCGCTACACCTCGATCCACATCGAGGAACTGTCGGTGGTGGCACGCGACACCAAGCTCGGCCCGGAAGAAATCACCCGCGACATCTCCAATCTGGCCGAGCGCCAGCTGGGCCGCCTGGATGACTCCGGCATCATCGCGATCGGTGCGGAAGTCGAAGCCGGCGACGTGCTGGTCGGCAAGGTCACGCCCAAGGGTGAAACCCAACTGACGCCGGAAGAGAAGCTGCTGCGCGCGATCTTCGGCGAAAAAGCCAGCGATGTGAAAGACACCAGCCTGAAGGTGCCGTCCGGCATGTCCGGCGTGGTGATCGACGTACAGGTGTTCACCCGCGAAGGCATCGAGCGCGACAAGCGCGCACAGTCGATCATCGACACCCAGCTGGCGGAGTACCGCAAGGACATGACCGACCGCATGCGGATCGTCGAGGACGACACCTTTGCTCGACTGGAAAAGCTGCTGCACCTGAAAGTCGCCAATGGCGGCCCGAAGAAGCTCGCCAAGGGCAGCAAGGTCACCCGGGACTATCTGGAATCGGTGAACCGTCACGACTGGTTCGATATCCGACTGGCTGATGACGAAGCCAGCCGTCAGGTCGAATCGCTGAAAGACAGTCTCACGCAGAAGCGCATCGAATTCGATGTGATGTTCGAAGAGAAGAAGAAAAAGCTCACCGCGGGCGACGAATTGCCGCCCGGCGTGCAGAAGATGGTCAAGGTTTATCTGGCGGTCAAGCGCCGTCTGCAGCCCGGTGACAAGATGGCCGGCCGCCACGGCAACAAGGGTGTGGTATCGAAGATCGTCCCGGTCGAGGACATGCCCTTCATGGCCGACGGCCGTCCGGTCGACATCGTGTTGAACCCGCTCGGCGTGCCGTCGCGGATGAACATCGGCCAGATTCTGGAAACCCACCTCGGCTGGGCGTCCAAGGGGCTGGGCGAGCGCATCGGCGAAATGCTGGCGGCGCAGACCAAGACGCTGGTGAAGGATATGCGCCACTTCCTGAAGGAAATCTACAACCAGTCGGGCAAGTCGGAAGATCTTGACAGCTTCAGCGACGATGAAGTGATCGAGCTTGCGCGCAACCTGACCAAAGGCGTGCCGTTTGCTTCGCCGGTATTCGACGGCGCCTCGGAAGAGGAAATCCGCCGCATGCTGACGCTGGCCGGGCTGCCTGAAGGCGGGCAGGTCACGCTCTACGACGGCCGCACCGGCGAAGCCTTCGACCGCCAGGTGACGGTGGGCTACAAGCACGTGCTGAAGCTGCACCACCTGGTCGACGACAAGATGCATGCACGTTCCACCGGTCCCTACTCGCTGGTGACCCAGCAGCCGCTGGGCGGCAAGGCGCAGTTCGGCGGCCAGCGCTTCGGTGAAATGGAAGTGTGGGCGCTGGAAGCCTACGGCGCTTCCTACGTGCTGCAGGAAATGCTGACAGTCAAATCGGATGATGTGAACGGCCGTACCAAGGTGTACGAGAACATCGTCAAGGGCGACCACAAGATCGAGGCCGGCATGCCGGAATCCTTCAACGTGCTGGTGAAGGAAATCCGTTCGCTCGGCATCGACATCGATCTGGAACGTTATTGAACAGTGAGGAGTGAGGGGTGAGGGGACAGGAAATGTCTCCGCGCCTCACGCCTAACACCTGACACCTCACGGAGAAAAGACATGAAAGCATTGCTCGATCTGTTCAAACAAGCGACTCACGAAGAAGAGTTCGACGCCATCAAGATCGGCCTGGCGTCGCCGGAGAAAATCCGTTCCTGGTCCTACGGCGAAGTGAAGAAGCCGGAGACCATCAACTACCGTACTTTCAAGCCTGAGCGCGACGGCCTGTTCTGCGCCAAGATCTTCGGCCCGGTCAAGGACTACGAGTGCCTGTGCGGCAAGTACAAGCGCTTGAAGCACCGCGGCGTGATCTGCGAGAAGTGCGGCGTTGAAGTCACGTTGTCCAAGGTGCGCCGCGAGCGCATGGCGCACATCGAGCTCGCCAGCCCGGTCGCGCACATCTGGTTCCTGAAGTCGCTGCCCAGCCGTCTCGGCATGGTGCTCGACATGACCCTGCGCGACATCGAGCGGGTGCTCTACTTCGAAGGCTTCGTGGTGGTCGAGCCCGGCATGACGCCGCTCAACCGCGGCCAGTTGCTGACTGAAGAGGACTACCTCGCCAAGCTCGAAGAATACGGCGACGAATTCAAGGCGCTGATGGGAGCGGAAGGGGTGCGCGAACTGCTGCGCTCGCTCGACCTGCACACCGAAGTGGAAACCCTTCATTCGGAAATCAGCAAAACCGGCTCCGACACCAAGCTGAAGAAGCTGTCGAAGCGCCTGAAGATTCTCGAAGGCTTCCAGAAGTCCGGCATCAAGCCCGAGTGGATGATCCTCGAAGTGCTGCCGGTGCTGCCGCCCGAACTGCGTCCGCTGGTGCCGCTGGACGGCGGCCGTTTCGCGACCTCCGATCTGAATGACCTGTACCGCCGCGTCATTAACCGCAACAACCGGCTCAAGAGGCTTTTGGAACTGAAAGCGCCGGAAATCATCGTGCGCAACGAAAAGCGCATGCTGCAGGAAGCGGTCGACTCGCTGCTCGATAACGGCCGTCGCGGCAAGGCGATGACCGGCGCCAACAAGCGTCCGCTGAAGTCGCTGGCCGACATGATCAAGGGTAAGAGCGGCCGCTTCCGCCAGAACCTCCTGGGCAAGCGCGTCGACTACTCCGGCCGTTCGGTCATCGTGGTGGGCCCGACGCTGAAGCTGCACCAGTGCGGCCTGCCGAAGAAAATGGCGCTCGAACTGTTCAAGCCCTTCATCTTCAACCGCCTCGAAGTGCTGGGGCTGGCGACCACGATCAAGGCCGCCAAGAAGATGGTGGAAGACGAAGAGCCGATCGTGTGGGACCTGCTGGAAGAGGTCATCCGCGAACATCCAGTGATGCTGAACCGCGCACCGACGCTGCACCGTCTCGGCATCCAGGCGTTCGAGCCGGTGCTGATCGAAGGCAAGGCGATCCAGCTGCACCCCTTGGTGTGTGCGGCGTTCAACGCCGACTTCGACGGCGACCAGATGGCCGTCCACGTGCCGCTGTCGCTGGAGGCGCAGGCCGAGGCCCGTACCCTGATGCTGGCATCGAACAACGTGCTGTCGCCCGCCAACGGCGAGCCGATCATCGTGCCGTCGCAGGACATCGTGCTGGGCCTGTATTACATGACGCGCGAAAAGATCAACGCCAAGGGTGAGGGCATGCTGTTTGCCGACGTCACCGAGGCACGCCGTGCCTACGACAACCGCGAGGCCGAGCTGCATGCCCGCGTGACCGTGCGCATCAAGGAAGTGACGCTGGACGCGGACAAGAACCGTGTCGAGACCATCAAACGGGTCGAGACCACGCTGGGCCGCGCGCTACTGTCGGAAATCCTGCCGCCGGGGCTGCCGTTCAGTTTCGTCGACAAGGCGCTGAAGAAGAAGGAAATCTCCAAGCTGATCAACGCCAGCTTCCGCCGCTGCGGCCTGCGCGAGACGGTGATTTTCGCCGATAAGCTGATGTATACCGGCTTCACCTTCGCGACCCGCGCGGGGATGTCGATTGCCATCAAGGACATGCTGATTCCGAATGAAAAAAGCCAGATCCTGGGCGCGGCCGAAGCCGAGGTGAAGGAAATCGAATCACAGTACACCTCGGGTCTGGTGACTCAGGGCGAACGCTACAACAAGGTGGTGGACATCTGGGGCCGCGCCGGCGACGCCGTGGCCAAGGCCATGATGGCGCAGCTGGGCGGCGAGAAAGTCGTCGATCGCCACGGCAAGGAAGTCACCCAGGAATCGTTCAACGCGATCTACATGATGGCCGACTCAGGTGCGCGCGGTTCTGCTGCACAGATCCGCCAGCTGGCCGGCATGCGCGGCCTGATGGCGAAGCCGGACGGCTCGATCATCGAAACCCCGATCACGGCGAACTTCCGTGAAGGCCTGAACATGCTGCAGTACTTCATCTCGACCCACGGCGCACGCAAGGGGCTGGCCGATACTGCGCTGAAGACCGCGAACTCCGGCTACCTGACGCGTCGCCTGGTCGATGTGACGCAGGATCTGGTGGTGGTCGAGGATGATTGCGGCACCAAGAACGGTCTGGTGGTTAAGGCGCTGGTCGAAGGCGGTGAAGTGGTTGAAGCCCTGCGCGAACGGATTCTTGGCCGCGTGGCTGCCAGCGACATCATTCATCCCGAGACCCAGGAAACCGTGTTCGAAGCCGGCACCCTGCTGGTGGAAGACGTGGTCGATACCATCGAGTCGCTCGGCATCGACGAAGTCAAGGTGCGCACGCCGCTGACCTGCGAGACGCGCTATGGCTTGTGCGCCAAGTGTTACGGCCGCGACCTCGGCCGCGGCTATCTGGTCAACGCCGGCGAAGCAGTCGGCGTCATCGCCGCGCAGTCGATCGGCGAGCCGGGTACCCAGCTCACCATGCGGACCTTCCACATCGGTGGCGCCGCATCGCGTGCCGCCGCAACCAGCCAGCTCGATGCCAAGTCCAATGGCACCGTGCAGTACACCGCCACCATGCGTTATGTGACCAATGCACGCAAGGAACTGGTGGCGATTTCGCGCAGCGGCGAAATCATCATTGCCGACGACAGCGGCCGCGAACGCGAGCGTCACAAGGTGCCGTACGGTGCCACGCTGATGGTGACCGACGGGGCCAAGATCAAGGCCGGCGCAGTGTTGGCCGCCTGGGATCCGCATACCCGTCCCATCATCACCGAATACGCCGGGCGGATCCGCTTCGAGAACATCGAAGAGGGCGTTACCGTGGCCAAGCAGCTCGACGACGTCACCGGCCTGTCCACGCTGGTGGTGATCGATCCCAAGCGCAAAGCCAGCAGCGCTGCCAAGGGCGTGCGTCCGCAGGTCAAACTGCTGGACGAAGCCGGGAATGAAATCAAGATCGCGGGTACCGACACGCTGGTCAACATCACTTTCCAGATCGGCTCCATCATCACCGTGAAGGACGGCCAGGATGTCGCAGTGGGCGACGTACTGGCGCGCATCCCGCAGGAAACCTCGAAGACGCGCGACATTACCGGTGGTCTGCCGCGTGTGGCCGAGCTGTTCGAGGCGCGTTCGCCGAAAGACGCGGGCGTGCTGGCGGAAGTCACCGGCACCGTCTCTTTCGGCAAGGACACCAAGGGCAAGCAGCGCCTCGTCATCACCGACCTGGACGGGGTGGCGCACGAGTACTTGATCACGAAAGAGAAGCATGTGACGGCGCACGACGGCCAGATCGTCCAGAAGGGCGAAATGATCGTCGACGGTCCGGTCGACCCGCACGACATCCTGCGCTTGCAGGGGGTGGAAGCGCTGGCGCGCTACATCACCGACGAGGTGCAGGATGTGTACCGACTGCAGGGCGTCAAGATCAACGACAAGCATATCGAGGTGATCGTGCGCCAGATGCTGCGCCGCGTCGTGGTGGTGGATCCGGGCAACACCGGCCTCATTCCCGGCGAGCAGGTCGAGCGCTCCGAGGTGCTGCAGATCAACGATGATATGACGGCTGCGGGCAAGGAGCCGGCCGTCTACGATCCGATCCTGCTCGGCATCACCAAGGCGTCGCTGTCGACCGATTCCTTCATCTCGGCGGCTTCCTTCCAGGAAACCACGCGCGTACTGACCGAAGCGGCCATCATGGGCAAGAAGGACGAACTGCGCGGCCTGAAAGAAAACGTGATTGTCGGACGCCTGATTCCGGCGGGAACCGGCCTTGCCTACCACAATACCCGCCGCCGCCAGGCAGCAGGGGAAGACCTTGGCGCCGGCCGCCTGATCGAAGGCGGGGAAGCAAGCCCCACCGAGAATCAGGAAGTTGCTTGACAGGGGTGGCGGGGGGCCCTAAAATCACGCGTCTTTTTCCGGCCACACACGTGTCGCCGGGAAACGCAGGACTCTAGCCCGGGACGGCGCCGCGTTCAAAAAATGCGGTTGGCGCCGTCCCGCTTGTTTTAGTAGCGATACGCTCACCTTAATTTTTCGGAATTTTTGACATGCCAACGATTAACCAGCTGATCCGCAAGCCGCGCCAGGCGCCGGTGGAAAAGAGCAAGGTTCCGGCCCTGAAGGCCTGCCCGCAACGCCGTGGCGTATGCACCCGCGTGTACACCACGACGCCCAAAAAACCGAACTCTGCTTTGCGCAAGGTCTGCAAGGTCAAGCTCACCAGCGGCTTCGAGGTCATCAGCTATATCGGCGGCGAAGGCCATAACCTGCAGGAGCACTCGGTGGTGCTGGTGCGTGGTGGCCGAGTCAAGGATTTGCCGGGTGTGCGTTACCACACGGTGCGTGGCAGTCTGGATACCGCTGGCGTGAAGGATCGCAAGCAGTCGCGTTCGAAGTACGGCGCCAAGCGTCCCAAGAAAGCCTAATCGGCCAGCAAGCTTAACTAGATAGAGAGACAGGAAAATGCCCCGTCGTCGCGAAGTCCCCAAACGTGAAATTCTGCCTGATCCGAAATTCGGTAATCAGGAAGTTTCGAAATTCATGAACGTCGTCATGTCCAGTGGCAAGAAGTCGGTTGCCGAGCGCATCGTCTACGGCGCCTTCGAGCAGATCACCAGCAAGTCCGGTAAAGATCCGCTGGAAGTGTTCAGCACTGCGCTGAATAATGCGCGTCCGCTGGTCGAGGTAAAGAGCCGCCGCGTCGGCGGCGCCAACTACCAGGTGCCGGTCGAGGTGCGTTCGAGTCGCCGTACCGCACTGGCGATGCGCTGGCTGAAGGACGCGGCGCGCAAGCGTGGTGAGAAATCCATGGGTGCCCGTCTGGCGGGTGAATTGCTCGATGCGTCCGAAGGTCGCGGCGGTGCAGTGAAGAAGCGTGAGGAAGTGCATCGTATGGCTGAAGCCAACAAGGCGTTCTCGCATTTCCGTTTCTGAGCGTTACTTTTTAAAAACACTACCAGACACAGTCAGGACCATAACGTGGCACGCACGACTCCTATCGAACGCTATCGCAACATCGGCATTTCCGCGCACATCGATGCCGGCAAGACGACCACCACTGAGCGCATCCTTTTCTATACCGGTGTGAGTCACAAGCTTGGCGAGGTGCATGACGGCGCGGCAACGACCGACTGGATGGAGCAGGAGCAGGAGCGCGGCATCACTATCACCTCCTCCGCCGTGACCTGTTTCTGGAAAGGCATGGACATGTCCATGCCTGAGCACCGTATCAACATCATCGATACGCCGGGGCACGTCGACTTCACCATCGAGGTCGAGCGTTCGATGCGTGTGCTGGATGGCGCGTGCATGGTGTATTGCGCGGTGGGTGGCGTGCAGCCACAGTCGGAGACGGTATGGCGCCAGGCCAACAAATATGGCGTGCCGCGACTGGCGTTCGTGAACAAGATGGACCGCTCCGGCGCCAATTTCTTCAAGGTTGTCGAGCAGATGCGTGCGCGGCTGCAGGCCAACCCGGTGCCGGTCGTGATACCGATTGGCGCGGAAGACAGCTTTGTCGGCGTCGTTGACCTCTTGGAGATGAAGGCGATCAACTGGGACGAAGCCAGCCAGGGTATGAAGTTCGACTATTCGGACGTCCCGGCCGAGCTTGCCGAGCTGGCGGCTAAATGGCGTTCGAACATGGTCGAGGCTGCTGCCGAGGCTTCGGAAGAGCTGATGAACAGGTATCTCGAGGAAGGTGAGCTGAGCAAGGACGATATCGTGCTGGGTCTGCGGACGCGTACGCTTGCCGGTGAAATCCAGCCGATGCTGTGCGGTACCGCATTCAAGAACAAGGGCGTGCAGCGCATGCTGGATGCGGTCATCCAGTATCTGCCGTCGCCGGTCGACATTCCGCCGGTTGATGGTGTGGATGACAATGACAGGGAAGTTGTGCGCCAGGCGAGTGACGACGAAAAATTTTCGGCGCTGGCGTTCAAGCTCATGAGCGATCCGTTCGTCGGCCAGCTGACTTTTATCCGTGTCTATTCGGGGACGCTGCAAGCGGGTTCTACCGTTCTGAACTCGGTCAAGGGGAAGAAGGAGCGCATCGGGCGCATCCTGCAGATGCGCGCCAACGACCGCGAGGAAATCAAGGAGTTGCGGGCAGGCGACATCGGGGCGGTTGTCGGGCTGAAGGATGTGACCACGGGCGATACGCTGTGCGATGTTGCGGCTCCCGTCATCCTTGAACGCATGGTGTTCCCCGAGCCCGTCATCCACGTTGCGGTCGAGCCGAAGACGAAGGCTGACCAGGAAAAAATGGGTATCGCACTGGGTCGTCTGGCGTCCGAGGATCCGTCGTTCCGCGTCCGCACGGACGAGGAGTCCGGTCAGACCATCATCTCCGGCATGGGCGAGCTGCACCTCGACATCCTCGTCGATCGCATGCGCCGCGAATTCAACGTGGAGGCCAACGTCGGCGCTCCGCAGGTGGCCTACCGTGAGGCGATCAGAAAAGAAGTCGAGCAGGAAGGCAAGCACGCCAAGCAGTCGGGCGGTAAGGGCCAGTACGGACATGTCTGGATCAAGATGGGCCCGAACGAAGCGGGCAAGGGCTTCGAGTTCGTCGATGCCATCAAAGGTGGAACGGTGCCGCGCGAATACATTCCTGCGGTCGAAAAAGGCCTGATCGAAGCGATGAACAACGGCGTGCTTGCGGGCTTTCCCGTGGTTGACGTCAAGGTCACCCTGTTCGATGGTTCGTACCACGATGTCGATTCGTCCGAACTGGCGTTCAAGCTGGCGGCCATTCTGGCGTTCAAGGACGGCATGCGCAAAGCCAGTCCTGCACTGCTGGAGCCGATGATGGCGGTTGAGGTCGAGACGCCCGAGGATTATATGGGTGACGTGATGGGCGACCTGAATCGCCGGCGCGGCATCATCCAGGGTATGGATGATGTGGCTGGCGTCAAGGCGATCAAGGCCGAGGTTCCGCTGGCTGAAATGTTCGGCTATGCGACCGATCTGCGTTCGATGTCGCAGGGGCGCGCGACCTATACGATGGAATTCAAGCACTACGCCGAAGCGCCGAAGAGCGTCGCGGAAGCGGTTATCGCCAAGAAATAATTTTGATTTTATAGGGCATCTGAAATGGCTAAGGAAAAATTCGAGCGGACCAAGCCGCACGTAAACGTAGGCACG
>ERZ761609.2109-NODE-2109-length-15501-cov-42.945682_pt1 | contig 15501 bp, 15 predicted proteins | sample MGYA00511163_ERZ761609 | MGnify/ENA primary metagenome ERZ761609 (study PRJEB28899, sample SAMN02445070) | bioreactor sludge metagenome | biome: EBPR sludge | place: Australia: Brisbane, Thorneside Wastewater Treatment Plant | collected 2011-12-16 ... | reverse complement strand
TTCGTGTGTGGGCGCCGTTTTTTTATTTCACAACAAAGGAGATCACGCGTATGAAAGACAATCAGTTTGCACTATCGACATCATCAGGGAGGACACCATGAAAACATCGGGACCGCTGTTACTAACTCTATTTTTATTGGCATGTTCACTCACCACGCCGCCGTCATTGCCTCAAGACGTGCCGGCACAGGTGTCCAACATCACACATTTAGCGACAGCAACACCAGACCCCATTTCCAACTCCCATACAATGCCCGCCACCTGCACAGTGTCGGCACAGTCCCTGCATCTGCGGGAGTGCGCCGGCTTGGATTGCAACGTGCTTGCCTGGCTGTCGGCGGGGGATGTCCTGGACGTTCTGGATGTGGATCAGGACTGGCTCAACGTCACCACCCCTGCCGGACAAACTGGTTGGGTGCATTCCAAATACTGTGGAGGAACACAATGAAAGCACTCTTCAAGTTCGTGGCGATGGTCGCCTTTCTCGTCATCGGTGGTGGGTTGCTGGTATATGCCGCCTCGCGCTCTTTGGACTTCGTGCAGACCACCCTGCCAGCAAATGATCAGGCGCTTGGGTATTTCGCACTGCTCGCCACTTCGGGTGGCATGATCGGCTGGCTGTTGGTCTTCCTGTATCGTGCCGACGGCATCATCCAGCGCGGCACAGCTCTGCTGATGGTTCTGATCGATTTCCTCGGTGAAGCCGCGCTCTTCACGATGGACACGTTGTATCGCTCCGGAGAGAACGGCTTGGTCGGGCAGATGACCCAGGATGAGATCCGCATGGTCATCCTCGGTATGTCCGCCCTGATCGCCATCAACATCTTTGCCACCATCGTCTTCGAACTCGGACGGATGGAAGTGCTCAAGGAGATCGCTGAAGGCGCAGCACGGGACCTGGTCATGTTCAAAGCCCTGGCACGGATCGAGAAAGATTCAGAGACGGTAGCCGATGAAATGATGGAAGACATCGTCAACCAGTGGCGCGGCAACTTCCGTTCCGCCTTCGGCTCGGCGGACAAACTGGGACTGGGTCAATACCAGACCAAGCAACAACCCACGGAGCCGGCAGCCAAACCGAAGATCAAGTTCTCGCTTCCGTCCCTGATACGCCGCTGGAAGAAACCGCATACACCCATCACCGAACCTGAACTGGTCCCTGTGGAAACGCGCGGTAATGGACATAGCCCGAAGCCACCCGAAGAAAACCCTACTTGAGCCGGTTTGTCGAATGGACCAACCTCCTGAATGCAGCGAAGCGCATTGTCTCGCCCGGGGCAATTCAGGTCGTCAAACGGAGCGCCACCCGCCTGCCCCATTCTGCTGAGGCGTTGGCGCTCACCGTGAGTGCCTTGGGCGCACTGAACCGACATACCGGCGTACACACACTCAATCTGGATCTGGACGGCAAGCCTGTCGCTCTGGCGATCATCCAAGATGCAACCTTCGCGCAGGATGATCAAGGCGTGACAGAACTCGTTCAGATCGAACAAAGGAAACCATCATGAAGACCATCGTTTTTGCAAATCAAAAAGGCGGCACGGGCAAGACCACCACAGTTATCAATACCGGAGATGCATTGGCTCGTGCCGGCAAACGTGTCCTGCTCGTGGATTTCGACCCACAGGGACATGCCGCCGTTTCGCTCAATCTGGATACGGAAGGCGGTGTTGCCAATTGGTTGTTGCACTCCGTATTCAACTCCTCCCCGCTTTCTGCTGCCGACCTCAATCAATGGGTCCGCAAAACGCATCACGAGAATTTGTATGTTTTGCCTGGCAGCCAGATGACCTCCAAAGTGCAACGGTTGTTGGCGATGGAGGAAAAGCCGGTCAATTACATTCGCGAATGTTTGCCGCCATTACGCCAATTAGGTTTCGACTTCCTACTCTTCGATACATCACCCTCGACCGGTGGTCTTCAAGAAATGGCATCCTGGGCGGCGGATCTGGCAGTGATCGTATCAAGCCTGGATTATCTCTCTGCCGATGGTGTCTCCGGATTTCTGGACATGCTCAAAGTCTTGCAGACAGAAAAGCAATGGCGGGGAAAACTGGCTGGCGTCCTGCCAACCTTTTATGACGAACAAACCCGCACCACGCGCGAGCAGATGATGAATTTGCAGTCGGCATTTCCGGATCAAGTCTTCGCACCCATCCATCGTGCAACCTTGATTCGTGAAGCGTCTGCCGAGGGGCTGACCATCTTCCAAAAAGATCCCAGCAGTCGCCCTGCTCTGGAATACGAAAAATTTGCAGCGCAACTTGCGAAGTTGAGCTAGGAGGAAAACATGTCTGGAAGAAATGCATTTGGAACCCTGACTTCCACCAGTACCGTTGCCCATGACCTGAAAGTCGCTCAGGTCCACAAACGCACGCGTGCCTGGGAGAAATCCAATCCTGCCCGTCGCTACTTAATTCCCATCGAAGTGCGCGATGATGTGGCAGCCCTCGCTGAAGCCTTGATGGAAAATGTCGATCCGGTGGCTGGTGTTCTGTTCGATTTCGCCGAGACCTGCCACACACGCGGGACCTTGAAGTTCAAGCCGAGGCTCAATCCCAAGGGACGCAAACATACTTTGGCTTGGGAGGAAGCCGACACGGAACCGATCCAACTGCCGACCCGCCGACCCAGAAAAACAAAGCCTGCCGACACACTCCTATCCCGCTCCCTCAAAGGACAAACCGCAGCCTATCGTTTGGGAGCAGAACGACATGAAAAACTTAAGGCAATTGCCGAAGCATACAACCTGCGTTTGGCGGATGTGCTCGGGGCATTCTTCCGACACAGTCTTGATGCCTATCAAGCCGGCAAATTGAAGATCCGCCGCGAGCCGGTGGTGATGCAAATGCAGGTCAAAGGCTGGTCGGGATGAAGAGCGCCCAAAATCGAACCTGGGGATTTCCGCCAAATGCGCATCAAATTTTGCCTCGAAAAAAAGGCTGTAAGCGTCCAGTTTACAAACCTGCTTACTGCCTGCTTACCTGCGCTTATGTTGGCGCTTACCGTGCCGCTTACCTTCCATTGATAGGAAAGGCGGGGAAGGGCTTGCTAAGGCAAATACGGCTCGTACTCCGTCTGGAAAAAATCGCCTCTCCCAGGGCTTCCTGTTGAGACTGACAAAATCGAATCACAAAAGGTATTTGCTATGAACAAACTACTAACCAATTTCCAACATCACTTGGACGAACAAGATCTTTCGCCGCTCACGATCAAGGGCTATCTCTCGGACCTTCAGCACTTCGAAGGCTGGTTCGAGCGAGTGAATGCGGAGACCCTCAAAGTCCAACGCATCACACCCACGGATGTCAAGAACTACAAACAATTCCTGCTCAACATCGAACGCCGTAAAGCCGGCACGGTCAACCGCAGACTGGCTGCGCTTGCCGCGCTTTGCAAATGGGCACGCCAAACCAAACAGATCACCAGCGATCCCACAGAAAACATCAAGGGCGTTGCCAGTGTCGCACGCAGTCCGAAGTGGTTGGACAAACACGAGCAGCATGCCTTGAAGCGTGCGATAGAAAATGATCTGGAACTGGCAAAGAAGAACTATCCCAAGCGCTGGATCACAAGACGCCGCGATGCCTCCCTGACCCTCTTTCTGTTACACACAGGGCTGCGCCTGAGCGAAGCGATCGGACTGCGCATGGCCGATCTCGAACTTTCCGAACGCAAGGGCAGTATCTCGGTCCAGAACGGCAAGGGCAACAAACAACGCAGCGTGCCATTGAACACGGACGCACGCAAAGCCCTGCAGGACTGGATCGCCGTGCGACCACAGTGCGATCATCTCTGGATGACCATCGAAGGCGAACATGAAAGCCTGAGCGGACGCACGGTGCAGCGCATTTTGCAACGCTATGCCAAAGCTGCGAATATCAAGGAACTCACACCGCACATCTGCCGACACACCTTTGCCAAGAACCTGGTGGATGGCGGTGTTGGCTTGGAAAAAGTGGCAGCGCTGCTCGGGCATTCCAGCCTGAACACTACCCGCATTTACATCGCCCCCAGCGAACGCGATCTTGAACTAGCCGTCGAACATCTCAGCGAAGGATAACAAAGGAGCCCATCATGGAATTAAAACAGAACGCCGCCGGGCGGAAACCGGCGGCATCCCAACAAAGGATTGCGTCCACAGACAAGGCGCATGATACCACAACTTCCAACCGTCTAAATTTACACGTCATCTTATCCAGGGTGAGTCTGGAAGATCTTGCGCAACAAGCGGGCACGAAACTGCATCGAGCCGGAAATGATTGGCGAGGGAAGTGCCCCTTGCACAAGGGCGAAAATCCCACGGCATTCAGTGTGTATGTGGGGGAGGGTGGTTATGAACGTTGGCATTGCCACACCAAGTGCGATGCTGGCGGTGATGCGATTGACTTCGTGCAGCGTTGGCATGGACTGGACTTCATGGGTGCCATGAAATACCTGGTGGAAACCCTTCACCTCGATCTGGCGGATATTGGTTTTGATCCAGGAGCCGTTCAAGTTGAAGCAGAGCGCAGGAAACAAACCGACCTGCTTGATGAGGCGGCAAAGTATTTTGCCGCGCAGTTGTGGAGCAAGGCAAGCGAACCGGCGCGGAAGTACCTGCTCGATCGAGGCTTCACGGAAAAGACTTTGCGTGAAGCCGGCTGGGGATATTGCAAATCGGATCGTGGCTTGCATGTACATTTGCAAAAGGCGAATGCCAACCTGGATATCGCAAAGGAACTCGGAGTGATCCGTGCCGACGGTTTGGACTTTACCGCCAATGGGGATGGCGCCAAAGCATCTCCCGATGGATACATCGTTTTCCCTCATACGTGGAACGGCAAAACCACCTCCTTCTCGGCACGTGCCTTGAAGCCCAAGGATCCCAACGATAAATCCCGTAACCTGCCGGGTGACCGTCAGGTGTATTGGGCATTGGTGCCTGGTGATCCCCATCTCATCATTGTCGAAGGACAATCCGATGCAGAAAGTCTCAGACAGTTGGGTCGTTCTGCCCTGGCGTTGTGTGGGGTAGGGAATCTGTCGGAAGGGGAGATCGAGCGTGTACAGAAGAGACGTGTAGTTTATTTGGCATTAGATAATGACTTGCATAAATCCAAATTATCTTCAGCGGAGCAGGACAAGATCCGCAAGCGCAAGGCAAATACAACTCGTCGATTGTGCGAAACCCTTGGCGCCTTGACCATGATCATGCCCGACCTGCCCGCCAAGGACATCAACGAATGGCTGCAGAATGGCTTGACCCTGCAGGTTCTGGAGAAACATCTTTCCAGTTCCAAACCCTGGTTAGATATCCTGATCGACCAGAGCAGATATCTATCCCCTGTGGAATTGGACGAGACCCTGCAAACCATCACCCGCCACGTTACGGACCTGCCTGACACACTTCGAGCTCGCTATGTCTCCCAGATCGAAAAGAAGCTCGCCATTCCCAAGCGCGATCTCAAGAGCCTGATGAACCAACGCGAAGAGGAAAGTGGATATCTGGATTCCGAGATCCGCGAACGCCGGCTGCATTTCAAGGGCGATCCTTTGGGAAACTTCTGGGCACGCATCAGCCATGAACTGATGGTGGACGATGGTCTCAATCCGCCGACCGTGCGCTACAGCATCGAAGGCGGCTTGGCTTCGGGGCAAGCACTGCAACCGGTCCAGGTGGAGGCGCGTGCTTTTGACAAACTGGATTGGATTCCGGACAGTTGGGGCATGCGTCCGATCATCACCCTGCCACCCGGCAAATCCTATCTCCTGGTACGTGCCATCAAGGAAGTCTCGATGGAGAGCGTCCAGCGTGAGAAGCTGTATACCTTCACCGGCTGGCATGATTGTGATGGACAGCGTGGCTTCCTCACCGCTTCTGGTTGGCTGGGAGAGGATGGCTTGAATGACCAGGTGCGGGTGGATCTTGGGTCAAATAACCTGCGGCATTACGCCTTACCGAAGGAAGAGTGCGATCCGGAGGAATCCGTGCGTGCAACCCTGGAATTCCTGCAGCTCGGTCCGCGGAAGGTCACAGCGCCTTTGTGGGCGGCGATGTATGCTGCGCCACTCACAAGCCTGCGTCCGTTGAATGCAGTGTTATCGGTATATGGCACAACTCAAAGCGGCAAGTCCACACTGGCGCATTTGGCGTTGACCCACTTCGGGACGGGTTTTGTGCAGGGACGTGATTACCATGCACCAATTGATTGGACCTCGACCGTGACCGCCATCGAAGCGGCGATGTTCCTGGCAAAAGATGTCCCTTTGGTGATCGATGATTTTGCGCCGCAATTCTCCAGCCTGGCGGAAGCACGTGCCATGCACAAGAAGGGACATCATGTCGTGCGCTCGGTGGGGAATAGATCTGCACGTGGTCGTTCGCGAGCCGACCTGTCCCAGCAGAACACGCGCTTTCCTCGTGGCTTGGTGATCATGACCGCCGAGAACCCGTTGATCGGGCAGAGCATCGTAGGACGCATGTTGTATGTCGGCGTGGAGCCTGGCGATATCCTGCCGACGCAAGGTTCAGAAAATAATGGTGAAAATAAATTGACGGCTCTTCAAGGGAAGGCACAACAAGGCTTGCTGGCACAGGCGATGAAACTCTATTTGCAGTATTTGACAGAGAATTGGGAACGTATTTCCAAGGAGTTTCCCGCTATGGTGGATAAAGCGGCGCAGTTTGCACGTCAAGCCGGCAGCCTGCAAAATCGTTTGCCGGATGCGTATGGAGTCCTGGCAGCGGCACAGGAGTTGGCATTGCGTTGCTTTGAAGATCTGCAATTGATCTCGTGGAAGGATGTCGATGAGATGATTGCAGAGAATAACCAAGCCTTGTTGGGATTGATCCAAAACCAGGCTGAGCAGGTGGCAGCCGAGTCCCCGGTGCGTAAATTCTTTACAGCGCTTGCCAGTCTGCTGGTGGAGGGCAAAGTGTATCTGGCGCCACGCACCCAGGACGAGGAATACCAACCACCGATCCACGCGAGCCAGATCGGTTATTACGATCCAGGTCCGGAACAAAAGGTGATCTACTTACGCACGGAGACCAGCCTGGCACAAGCCAAGGAATTCTGGCGCGGTCTGGATGAAAACTTGGACATCATGCCCGATGCCTTACGCCGGCAGCTGCGACAGGTGGATGGCTTGCTTGCGCAGGTAGGGGAGCGACAGGTGGAAGCAAGCAGGTCCTGTGGCGGGATTAAGCAACGTGTTCTGGTGGTCGATAAACAGAAAGTCGAGCAACTGTATGGTGTCTCGTTGGAGAGACCGGAGAAGTAGGATTGGATTTCTCAAAAGCCTGGCTTGCGACGGTCAGGCTTTTTTGATTCCCATCGCTTGAACGAGAGCAGAAAAGTTTTTAATTAAAAAAGTGGCATTCTCCTGTAGTTCAGTAGTTCCCTGTAAAAGATAGTGCCTATATATGGGATTGATATATCTATTTTATTCTTATTCTTTCTTTATATGGGGGTATTTTGAGGGAACTACTGTGGGAACTACTCGGGAACTACTTGGGAACTACTGGTACTTGGCAGGGAACTACTTTGAACGTGTGCAGTTCCCGCTGTAGTTCCCTGAAACCACCGCCATATATGCGGTTGTAGGGTTGTTTTGATAGGCGATTCTCCAAATATGGCGGGTCTTGGGAGCGCGGGAACTACGGAACTACAAGAAGAAGAGCACTTGGACTTTAATTAAAATTTCCAGCCTTTTTCTGAAGAAACAGGTCTTACGGCAATAATTTTGCGACACGGTGAAGAGACCCTTGATGCGAAATCATTATCATGTGCATTCAAAGGAGAATATAAAATGACTGATCAATCTCGTTCGACGTTTCATAAAAAACTGGCTGCATATGTCGCTGATGAATGTTTCGATGAAACGCAATTACGCATCTTTGGTACGTTCATCGATGAGAAATATGCATTGTCGCTGGAGGAACTGGTAACTCATGTATTTGGCATTATACCGGACAGCGAACAGGATCCCAAGTATGACAAGAGGAACGAGGAACGACAGATCCTTGAGGGGATAAAGGCTTTGCAAAGACTGGCGATACCGATTCTGATGGAAGAAGATGGAGGTTATTATCTTGGTGATGACGAAGATTCCATTGAAGAAGTGATCGGATACGTCGAGATGGACATGGAACTTCTTCGAGAGCAATATTGTTGGATGAATTTCCACCACGGTCGTATGTTTGAGAGGTATGGTTGGTGAAAAGATCCAAGCCGGTTGATCCTCTCTCCTGCCTGGCGTTGGAATGGACGCCTATCATCGCAAGCAATGGCAAGGTGATCGTCGATGTATTCAAGTGCAGCCTGTCCGCCACGGACGGGCTGCCGCCTTATGCGCAGGCGCGGATCGTTGACTTGATCGCCACCCGTTTGATCAAGTTTCGACCATATGCCTGTCTGTGGGTCTCGGTGGATGCGCGGGGAAGATGGTATTTGCACGAAATAGATCGATTGGTGAAGCGCAAGATGCCGATGGTGATCCTGCCGACTGGAAAAGCGCCAAAAAGCAATTGGGATTTCACTCCACATGGATATCCATCCCTGGTAGAAAATGCGCCGGCGCCGCAAATCCAACCGCCTTTTAACCCAACAGACTTCGGATACAACCCCAATGCCATACGTGTGCTGCGGATTTTGGCACGACTTGGAACCGCGCATAAACCTGAGATTGTTTCGCTTGCTGGGTTGAGCGAGACCTATATCCGTAAACTTCTGAAAAAACTCCAGGCGGCGAACCTGATCGAACGCAAGCGGATTGGCAAGTACGAGGGGTGGTCGATCCGATACGAAGGGTTGAAGTTGGCGCATCGATCCTGGAATATCCCCAAGGGTGTGCATTTTAAGAAACATCGCGGTGAATTTCGATACGCAGCGGAACGCCACCGACGCAAGTCACGGATGTGGCGGGCGTGGCTGGAAGCTGCCTATCACAACATCGAGATCTGGGATTGCTGGACCGAGGTGCCGGTCAAATATGGCATTCCGGATGCCCTGGCTTGGGGCACGCATTGTGGAAAGGAGATTTTATTTTGGCTGGAGGTGGATACCGGACATAGCTCGACCAAGACCATTGAAGCGAACTACAGTAGACGGCTTCTACTGGCGTATGACCATGCGGAGAAGTGGAAAATCCCCATCGTCTTTTGCATCATGGGTCAGCCCTGGATGGTGAAGCGTTTTGCATGGAGCATTCCGCGGATTAGCCCCTGGGTTGCGGTGATCGGGCATGACTGGCGGGATTTTGGGCACTTGCCACCTTATGATTTTGGGTGGTGGCGCGAGGATCTTTCATCAAGCCAACATTACCTGTCTATCCGTTCAAAAGAAGAACTTCCGTTTGATCCAAGCCAATATCCACCTAAGCCGAAAAAGGAAAAGAGTATCAAATTTCCAAAACCGAAGTCCTCAAAACCCAAGTTCTCCACGGGCGAAGAAAACGATGACTGGTGGTCTGGAGACCGCTCGGAAGCAGAGGAGTGATGAACTAATGAAAGTGGCGTGACGGGGGAGCACTGTTTTGGGGAGAAAAATGCTATAAGTTTTCTAAACTTTCTAGGATCTTTTGGGTAATCCAGCCGATTATCAATGCTCCAACGATCACCCCGCCAATGGCAAATATTTTACTGACACCAGGAACGTCATAGGAAAAATAGAGACCAATAACCATGAATATGGACGAAATGATGTGGGAAATTATCTTTCTCAAATTATGTCTCCTTTGAATATGCTGTATTTATGATTTTGTAGGCTGCAAGTAGGTGATTTAAGAAGCCTGAAATCACATTTTCAATCTCAGTTACGTCGGTGCTTAATTTGTCAAGAATATCTTTCGCCTCTGCTTCATACAAATAATTTATTCCCTCTTTGTAGTCGGAATTAAGTTGCTTAACTTTTTTGCTTTGAGATTTAAGTAATTGCAGAAAATACAAGACATCTGAATTGTTGATGTCAATAATATTGGGCAGCTTGCCATGATGCAGGAATTGGTTTCGGGTAGTCTTGTGCCTCCTCACGGCAGCACCAATTTTATCGAGGTCGTTTTGAATTGAAGGGATTCCTGCTTTTGAAGTTACCACCTTATATTTGCATTCTTCATCGCTTAGCCCCAACTGAAGAACCGCATTTGTCAGGATAAGTGCTATATCCAGAATTGAGACGTATGACAAGATATGGGCAGTATAGTGGTATGTCAAAAAATCGAATTTATGTATCCCGTACTTTTCAAGTTTTTTTGGGGAGTGAAATTCTGATATGTAAATATGGGAATATTTTAAGTTCCTATATATGTTTGAGAATGCGATCAATTTAGAAAATACTAAAAACCGATAATTTTCATGCGGTGTAAAGTTGATTTTCTTTGGGACATTTCGCTTCTTGAAAGCCTCTTCAAAACCCCCAAGTTGCGCGTTTATTTTCTCTACAAGAGGGACGTAATTTTTGTCAACTTCGACAAAGAATGGATGATCCTCTAATTTGAACAGATCTTTTTTTGCTATATTGGAAACCATTTATATGTCCTTGTATTTTGACCAAGTCGTTTTAAAGTCTCGAAGACATTGATTAATTATTGGCTCAAGCTCTTTTATGCCAAAATGCTCACATTGCAAAATCAAGATTTCGATTAACATCCTGTGAGAAATCATTAAGACTTGAGATGCAGTTTCTTTAGGGTCCTTTTTATTAACGACCGTGATAATTGAGGGGTGGGCTTTTTCAATTCCAAAGTAATAAGCTGGGACAATAAAATCACCCAACCCAACCTCGTAAGCCATATCTACGGTTCCTTTATCAGACCAGCTGGTTTTTGTTTTCCTTTTGCCTTTGGGAGTTATGTAAGAATATTTTTCTTTTACCTTTTCAAAATTGGCATTAATAGATTCTTCAAGGCTTTGTAACTGAGGTAGACGCTCTGTGCTGTATGTTCGCTTGATTTGGTTGTGAACAGTATGCATTTGCACATGCAGGTAATCTACAAAGGAATTGCTCTTATCTGGATGTAAATGCAAGTAACGGGCGCAAACTAGGTATTCGAACATGCTTCTTAAGATAATGTACGCGCCGTCGCTTTGCTTGTTTGCACAAAGCAACCCAATTTCCGAAAAGCGATTAACTCCCTCTTTGCCCAGGTCGAATACTAGCGCATCGGACATTTCATTCGCTTGATAAGGACGATCAAACGCGATATTGAGAGCATTGACCAAAGATGGTAAGTTCTTAATAAACTGTTTATGTTCTTTTCGGAATTCTTTTTGGGCGTGAAAGTCGCCAATTTTTAATTTTGTTTTTGGCATTTTTGGATGTCCTCACCTTGATTATTATATCTTTTTTGCGACATGTTTTTGGATTTTTCGCTCATCAAACAAGATATAATTAGACCCAGTCGGACATAAATGGAGAATAGGGATGCCCCCTCGAAAAAAGACAGCAGAATACAAAACTGAGACGAATACTAACGGCTCCATCCCTGAGTTGATGAAGGAACTCTGGCAGGCGGCGGTACATTTGCGCGGCTCGATTGAGCCTTCGGATTACAAGCGCTATGTACTGCCGTTGATCTTCCTGCGCTTCCTTTCCATGCGGTATGAAAAACGCCGAGCAGAGTTGGTGAAGATGATCGCTGAACCGCAAAGCGACTACTACCAGATGGAAATGGTCGTCAATGACCCTGACGAGTACCGTAAGGTGGGAGCCTTCGTCGTGCCAGAAGAGGCGCGTTGGGAGAATATCCGCAAGCAAGCCAACGCGGACGATATCAAAGTCCGCCTCGATAACATCCTCGAATTGTTGGAGAAGACATACCCCGATCAGTTGAAGGGACTGCTGCCGCGCATCTATGCTGGCTCGAACCTGGAGCGGGAAAATGTGACAGGGTTGATCAACTTGTTTAGCAAGGACATCTTCGAGCGGGATTTCGGAGGCGAGGATCTTATCGGGCGGGTGTACGAATATTTCATCGGTGAATTCGCCTCATCCGAAGGGAAGCGCGGCGGAGAGTATTTCACTCCGTCGTCTATTGTCCGTTTGTTGGTCGCTATGCTTGAACCCAAAAGTGGACGTGTCTACGATCCTTGTTGTGGGTCGGGTGGTATGTTCGTGCAGTCGGATATTTTCACGAACCACAGCGGACAGCTCTCCTTCTTTGGGCAGGAAAGCAAGGACTTTACCTATCGCCTGGCGCGCATGAACCTGTTCATTCATGGCATCAATGGCAAGATCGGGCTGGGTAATTCGTACACGGATGATAAACATGAATCTTTGCGAGCCGACTACATTCTTGCCAACCCGCCGTTCAATGACGGTTCAAAGAGTGAGAATGGTTGGGGCGCGAATAATATTTCGAATAAAGATCCGCGCTTGATGCTGGGAGGGGAGAAGATGCCCCTTTCTCCCAAGAACGCCAATACCATGTGGATGCTGCACTTCTTATACCACCTTGAAGAAGGCGGTACGGCTGGGTTCGTAATGGCGACGGGTGAACTCTCAAACAGCGAGACAGCCCGTTTGGAAGTTCGTAAGGCGCTGGTGGAAAGCGGCTATGTGGACTGTATCGTTCAGCTCAGCGGACAGTTGTTTGCCAACACGCAAATTCCCTGCACCTTGTGGTTTCTCTCGAAGAACCGCAATGGTGAGAAGGGCTTTAGAAAACGCGCTGATGAAATTCTTTTCATTGATGCCCGCAAACTTGGCGCATTGATTCCTGGTTCGCGCAAGCAGAAACAATTATCTGATGAAGACCTTGAAAAGGTTGCTGTTGTGTATCGTGAATTCAAAACTGTCGGCACACCAAACGCTGTTTCTGGCTTCTGTCGAGTAGCCAGCATTGAAGAAGTACAAAGTCATAAATTTGCAATGTCGCCTGGGCGATATGTTGGTTCAGCAGAAAATGGTGACGAGGAAGAAGAATTTGAAGAACGAATGCCACGATTGGTTTCGCAATTGAAAGATCAATTTGTGAGCTCTTCACAACTAGAAGAAATTATCAAAAGTGAGTTAACCGAACTTGGCTATGACTTCAAATAATGGTGTAGCGATTTTCGAAAATTTTCCTACAAATTGGGAATTAACCGCCCTTGGCGAAGTATGTAAAAGAGGGGGTGGTTTTGTTCAAACTGGACCATTTGGCAGCCAGCTACACGCGTCTGATTATGTTGAAAACGGCGTGCCAACCGTTATGCCTGTCAATATTAGCGAAAACAAAATCTTAATTGATGGGATTGCTCGTATTTCAGAGGAGAATGCAGAAAAGCTGAGCCGCCATCGTTTAGCGCCAGGCGATATTGTTTTTAGTAGACGGGGAGATGTAACACGTAGAGCCTTGATTCGAGAAGAACAACGGGGTTGGCTTTGTGGGACAGGCTGCTTGAAAATTCACCTTGGCAAAGACATTGTTGACCCACTTTTTGCATCGCTGTATTTTGGTCATCCTGATGTAAAAGACTGGATTATCCGCCATGCAGTTGGTTCAACCATGCCAAATTTGAATGGCAAGATTATGGAATCAATTCCATTTCTTTTGCCGCCACTCCCTGAACAACGAGCCATCGCCCGCATCCTCGGCGCATTGGACGACAGGATCGAACTCAACCGCCGTATGAACCACACACTCGAAGAGATGGCGCGTGCCCTCTTCAAATCCTGGTTCGTGGACTTTGACCCCGTCACCGCCAAAGCAGAGGGACGTGTCCCGTTCGGCATGAATGTGGAGACGGCATCCCTGTTCTCTGCGGAGTTTGAAGAAACTTCAAATGAAGATTTCCCTGAAATCCCAAAAGGTTGGAATCTGCAGAATCTTGACGATATTGCAGATTATGAAAACGGTCTCGCATTGCAGAAATTTCCGCCCGAAGGAGATGATTTCCTTCCAGTAATCAAGATTCGGGAATTGCGACAAGGCTTTGCAGATGAAAGCAGCAATCGAGCAAGCCCAAACATAAAAGCCTCTTGCATCTTGGATGATGGAGATGTTGTCTTTTCATGGTCAGGAAGTTTGATGATTGACTTATGGTGTGGAGGCAAAGGCGCACTTAATCAACATCTATTCAAGGTGACTTCTGAGAAGTACCCCAAATGGTTTTACTATTATTGGACTGAATATCACCTGCCTGATTTTCAGGACATTGCCGAAGGTAAAGCCACCACAATGGGGCACATCCAACGTCACCATTTGACTTCCGCGAAAGTGGTTGTTCCTTCGGATGATGTTTTAGTGAGAGCCAATAAAGCAATTGCGCCATTATTGGATTCAATTATCAAAAATCGTGTTCAGAATAAGACACTTATTACCATTCGAGACTCGTTGCTGCCGAAGTTGATGTCGGGTGAGGTGAGTGTAAGGAATGGAGCGTTAGGAGGAGTTGCATGAACCAGACATATAATGTTTATTGCGATGAAAGTTGTCATCTTGAAAATGATCATATTTCGGTAATGGTGTTGGGTGCTGTGTGGTGTCCGTTAGCAGAGACGCAAAAAGTCGCAATTGATATCAGAAACATCAAGGCTGCACATGGTTTATCAACATCGTTTGAAATAAAATGGACAAAAGTTTCAAAAGGACAAATCGATTTTTACTTAAATCTTATTCAATATTTTTTTGATAACCCCAACTTACATTTTCGTGCATTAATTGTTCCAGATAAAACAAAACTTCGCCATGAAGATCATAATCAAAGTCATGATGATTTTTATTACAAAATGTACTTTGATATGCTTAAAATAATTTTGAGTCCGCAAGATCATTATCGCATTTATCTGGATATTAAAGATACGCGAAGTGCCTCAAAAGTAAATAAGTTGCATGAGGTTTTGACTAATAATTTCTATGATTTTTCAAGGGAAATCATAGAACGAGTTCAGACAGTTCGTTCCCATGAAGTAGAACAGATTCAATTGGCTGATTTATTAATAGGAATTGTATCTTATGCAAATCGTGGGCTTGACTCCAGCCATGCAAAGTTGCAATTAGTGGAGCATATGCACAGATTGTCAGGTTATCGTCTTACACAATCAACATTGTTGAGAGAAAACAAGGTGAATCTCTTTCGCTGGCGAGCAAGGGAGGATTAAATTGACCTATGAAGCCTGCATGGTTACCCAATACGATTTCACTTGATGGTGAGTGGGAAAAAACACTAAATAAATTGTATTTGATATTTGTCGAGGATTTTATTAGAGGCAAGCCCAAATTTGGAGATCGATCAGTCTGGTGGGATCAAAATAAATATGATGGGCGATTTGAGGAAGGATTCTGGCATGTTATATCAGCCAAGGATCATGCAACCCAAGAACGAATTCCTGATTTTGAGAGAGCCAAGCGTTTACCCTGGTGCGCACCTGTAGTTTTGAATTACCAAGATCCCCAAATAAAGTGTTGGGATTTTCAAGAAGGAAGAGGGAAAATCCGCACTTATATTTGGTTGGAGCAATGGGATTATTTGGTGATTTTAGTATTACAACGCAAGGTTGGTACCGAAAAAACGAAATAGTCTGTGAAAAGAAGGCA
>ERZ761609.2108-NODE-2108-length-15510-cov-51.604335_pt1 | contig 15510 bp, 16 predicted proteins | sample MGYA00511163_ERZ761609 | MGnify/ENA primary metagenome ERZ761609 (study PRJEB28899, sample SAMN02445070) | bioreactor sludge metagenome | biome: EBPR sludge | place: Australia: Brisbane, Thorneside Wastewater Treatment Plant | collected 2011-12-16 ... | reverse complement strand
GTGTCGGAGTGGAAGGTGGGCGGGTCCTGGGCGGCGAGGGGGAGGGCGAGGAGGAAGAGGAGCAGGGCGGCTTTCATGGCGTGAGGCCTGAGTGCAGTTTAAGACAAGCAGAGGTTGGAAACAAGGAAAATCGGCGGACGAATGATGAGTAACTACGGTGGGTGATTCGTGTGATACCGAGGAATGAATCTGTTCGATTTTCCAATTTTGCGGGTGAAGGGCATGGGGAGTGCGTCCGGCGCGGAGGAGTCAGGAGCGGTGTGAACAGGAGATATCGAAGTGAGCCGCTGGCGGCGATTCATGAGGCGGCGGAGGTGGTGCGTGCGGCGGAGATGCTGGATGAGGTGCCGATGGGGCGGAGATTGGTGCCTCCAGCTTGCGCCTGGGCTCAAGTGGTTTGTTTTGTTAGTTTTGTGGGTGGAGGGCGGCGTAGTCGCAGGCGGCTTTGAAGTCGCCGGGTTCGAGTTCGGGGTAGTCGTCGAGGATCTCGGCTTCGGTGGCGCCGGCGGCGAGCCAGCCGAGAATGTCCCAGACGGTGATGCGGAGGCCGCGGATGCAGGGATGGCCGGAGCGTTTGCCGGGTTCGATGGTGATGCGCTCTGTGACCATGGCTCTCAGTTTTGATCGCACTTCTGATGGGCGGGGGAGGGAGGTGGGCGCTTTCCTCCGGTGGCCCGGGTTCGCAAAAACATCGCACTGAGTGCTATACAATGGAGGACGTGAGGCGGCTCTCGGCAGACCGGTTGCTGGTGTTGAAATCGAGGTGGTTTGAACGATTCTGCCGGAAGGAAGGGATTCCGGATTCCAGTCTGGTTGAGGCTGTTGAGCGAGCGTTGCGTGGTCAGGTGGATGCGGATTTGGGCGGCGGAGTGATCAAGCAACGGGTTGCCCGATCGGGCGGGGGGAAGTCGGGCGGGTACCGGACGATTCTCCTGTTTCGAAAGGGGAGCGTTGCCGCATTCGTCTACGGGTTTGCGAAGAGCGGCCGGTCGAATTTAGGGCGAGATGAATTGCTTATGTACCGCGAGGCGGCAGGCGAATTTCTGCGGCTTTCGGGCGGGGAATGGCGGGAGTTGATTCAACGGGGAGATTTTGTGGAGGTGTCAGGGAAGTGAACAGGAAATATCGTAGTGAACCTTTGGCGGCGATTCACGAGGCGGTGGAGGCGCTGCATTCGGCGGGCATGGTGAACAAGGTAACGATGCGGCGGTTTGATGAGGCGTGCCTGACGCCGGTGGAGCCGATTTCCGGGGAGCAGATCCGTGCGTTGCGGGAGCGGGAAGGGGTGAGCCAGTCGGTGTTTGCAAACTACCTGAATGTGACCGCGAGCCTGGTGAGCAAGTGGGAGCGAGGCGAGAAGAGGCCGTCGGGTCCGGCGCTAAAGTTGCTGACGCTGGTGGAGCAGAGGGGATTGAAGGCGGTGGCTTGAAGGCGCCGCTCAGAAGAGTCAGGCCGAATTCCAGCGGAGGATGGCGGGGTGGCCGTAGTCGTGGCCGAGGATGGAGAGGCGGGCGGTGGAGAGGGCGAAGTGGCGGGCGGCGATGGGGGGGAGGCCGAGCCAGGTGGCGGTGAGGATGCGGAGGAAGTGGCCGTGGGCGAAGATGGCGGTGCGTCCGGGGGGGAGGGAGTCGAGGACGAGTTGGGCGCGTTGGGCGACGTGCTGGAGGGATTCGCCGTTGGGGACGGGGCCGGTCCAGATGGTCCAATCGGGGCCGTGGATCTGTTTGATTTCGTCGCGGGTGAGGCCGTTGAGGTCGCCGTAGTCCCATTCCATGGCGTTGGGTTCGATGTGGGCGCGGGGATCGAAGCCGGCGAGGGCGCAGGTTTCACGGGCGCGGATCAGGGGGCTGACGAGGATGTGATCGAAGGCGGCGCCGTCGAGGAGGCGGGCGGCGGCGCGGGCTTCATCGCGGCCTTTTTCGGTCAAGGGGAGGTCGGTGCGGCCGGTGTGCTGGCCGGTGCGGGACCAGGCGGTTTCGCCGTGGCGGACGAGCCAGAGTTCGGAATTTGTCATTCTTGGATATACTGCCACGGATCACGAAGGAGGCGCAGATGGCGTATTTACTGGCGTTGGATCAGGGGACGACGAGTTCGCGGGCGATCGTGTTCGACGAGAGCGGCGCGGCCGTGGCGACGGCGCAGAAGGAGTTCCGGCAGATCTACCCGCGCGCCGGGTGGGTGGAGCATGACGCGCTGGAGATCTGGTCGTCACAGGTGTCGGTGGCGGCGGAGGCTCTGGCGGAGGCGCGGCAGGCGCGGGGGCAGGTTGCGGCGATCGGGATCACGAACCAGAGGGAGACGGTGGTGGTGTGGGACCGGGCGACGGGCGAACCGGTGATGAACGCGATTGTGTGGCAGGACCGCCGGACGGCAGGTTTCTGCGACCAGTTGAAGCGGGACGGAGCGGAAGGGGTGATCCGGGCGAAGACGGGTCTGGTGATCGATCCGTATTTCAGCGGGACGAAGATCCGCTGGATTCTGGACAACGTGGAAGGTGCGAGGGCGCGGGCGGAGCGGGGCGAACTGGCGTTCGGGACGGTGGATTCGTGGCTGATCTGGAATCTGACGGGCGGGCGGGTGCATGCGACGGACGCGTCGAATGCGTCGCGGACGCTGCTGTTCAACATTCACACGGGGGAGTGGGATGACGAGTTGCTGGCGCTGCTGGGGGTGCCGCGGGCGCTGTTGCCGGCGGTGAAGCCGTCGAGCGGGGTGTTCGCGGAGGTGTCGCATCCGATGCTGCAGGTGGACGTGCCGGTGGCGGGGGTGGCGGGCGACCAGCAGGCGGCGCTGTTCGGGCAGGCGTGCTTTGAGCCGGGGTTGGCGAAGAACACGTACGGGACGGGATGCTTCCTGTTGCAGCAGACGGGCGGGGAGGCGCGCGAGTCGAAGAACAGGTTGTTGACGACGGTGGCGTGGCATGACGGGACGAAGTTGCAGTATGCGCTGGAGGGGAGCGTGTTCATTGGGGGGGCGGTGGTGCAGTGGTTGCGGGACGGGTTGGGATTGATCCGGTCGTCGGGGGAGGTGGAGGCATTGGCGGCGAGCGTGGCGGATGCGGGCGGGGCGTTTCTGGTGCCGGCGTTCGCGGGCCTGGGCGCGCCGCATTGGGATCCGTATGCGCGGGGGGCGCTGGTGGGGCTGACGCGGGGGGTGACGGCGGCGCACGTGGCGCGGGCAGCGCTGGATTCGATCGCGTATCAGGTGGCGGATCTGCTGGAGGCGATGCGGGCGGATTCGGGGATTGAATTGGGCGAGTTGCGGGTGGATGGGGGGGCGTCTGTGAACGGGTTGTTGTTGCAGACGCAGGCGGATTTGTTGCAGAAGCCGGTGGTGCGGGCGGCGCAGGCGGAGACGACGGCACTGGGGGCGGCATACCTGGCAGGACTGGCGGTGGGGGTGTTTAAGAGCGAGGCGGAGATCGCGGCGAAGTGGGGCGTGGGGGCGCGGTTTGAGCCGAAGATGAGCGCGGACGAAGCGGCAGCGCGGCGGCGGCAGTGGACGCGGGCGGTGGAGCGCGCGGCGGCATGGGAGGAGGAGGCGTGAACCGCGGGGAGATGGTCGAAAGACTGAGCGAACGGCGCGAGCCGTGGGACCTGCTGGTGATCGGCGGGGGAGCGACGGGGGTGGCGATCGCGCTGGACGCGGCGGCGCGGGGGTATCAGGTGGCGCTGGTGGAGAAGGGGGATTTCGGGCAGGGGACGTCGAGCCGGAGCACGAAGCTGGTGCATGGCGGGGTGCGGTATCTGGAGCAGGGCAATGTGCCGCTGGTGATGGAGGCGTTAAAAGAGCGGGGGTTATTGAAGGAGAACGCGCCGCATCTGGTGAGTGAACTGGCGTTCGTGGTGCCGAATTATGTGTGGTGGGAGGCGCCGTTTTATGGGGTGGGTTTGCGGCTTTATGATTTACTGGCGGGGAAATATGGATTCGGGGCGTCGAGGAATTTGTCAAAGGAAGAGACGCTGGAGCGGCTGCCGACGATTAAAACGGAGGGGTTGCGGGGCGGGGTGGTGTATTACGACGGGCAATTCGACGATACGCGGCTGTTGACGCAGATGGCGATGACGGCGGTGGAGCAGGGGGCGGTGCTGGTGAATTACTGTCCGGTGGTGGGATTGGTGGTGGAGGGGGGGATGGTGGCGGGTGCGCGGGTGCGGGATGACGAGACGGGGGCCGAGTATGAGTTGCGGGCGCGGGGCGTGATCAACGCGACGGGGGCGTACAGCGACCGGGTGCGGCGAATGGGGGACGCGGAAGCGGCGGGGATGGTGGCGCCGAGCCAGGGGGTGCATCTGGTGTTTGATGCGTCGTTTTTGCCGGGAGAGACGGCGATCATGGTGCCGCACACGAGCGACGGGCGGGTGATGTTCGCGATTCCGTGGCACGGGCACACGCTGGTGGGGACGACGGACACGGCGCTGGAGGAGGTGGAGGACGAACCGAGGGCTTTCGACCACGAGGTGGAGTTCATTCTGGAGACGGCGGGGCAGTACCTGCACCATGCGCCGGGGCGGGAGGATGTGTTGAGCGTGTGGGCCGGGATCCGCCCGCTGGTGAAGGCGCCGGGGGCGGCTTCGACGGCGGCGCTGTCGCGGGATCACAGTATTCATGTGGACCGGAACGGGCTGTTGACGATCGCGGGGGGGAAATGGACGACGGCGCGGAAGATGGCGGAGGATTGCGTGGATCAGGCGGCGCTGCTGGCGGGATTGGAGGAGCGGGATTGCGTGACGAAGCGATTGCGGATTCACGGGTATCACCATCACGCACAGAAGTTCGGGGCGCGGGGGGTGTATGGGAGCGATGCGATCGCGATCGAGGACCTGATCCGGGTGGAGCCGGAACTGGGGCGGCGGTTGGACGGGGATTTGCCATACGTGGAGGCGGAGGTGGTGTGGGCCGCGCGGTGGGAGATGGCGCGGACGGTGGAGGACGTGCTGGCGCGGCGGACGCGGGCTCTGGTGCTGAATGCGCGGGCGGCACGGCGGATGGCGGCGCCGGTGGCGGCGTTGCTGGCCCGGGAGTTGGGGAGGGGAGTGGAGTGGGAACGGGAGCAGGTAGAAATGTTTGACCGGCTCGCGCGGGGGTATCTGCCCTGATAGACTTGGGGGTGGAACCAATGTACAAACAGGCAGGCGTGTTGTGTCTTTTGTTGATTCCAGGGCTGTTAGGGGCCTCCAACTGGCAGCCGGTGGGGCCTTACGGGGGGAGTGCGACCGCGATTGCGATTGATCCGTCGAACCCGAAGACGCTGCTGCTTGGGGCGCGGAATTCGCTTTTGTACCGGAGTGACGATGCGGGAGAGAGTTGGAGGCGGTTGGCGTTTCCGCGGCATTTTCTGGGGACGGTGAGCGCGGTGGCGGTGGATCCGGCGGACTCGCGGCGGTATTACGTGGGGATTTCGGCGGAGCACAGTTACTATGGCGGGGTTTGGGTGAGCGAGGACGCGGGGGCGACGTGGGCGCTGAGCGAGGACATGCAGGGGAAGTCGGTGGAGGCGATTTCGATTTGGGGGAAGGATCCGAAGGTGGTGGTGGCGGGGACGCGCGCGGGTGTCTGGCGGACGCGGGACGGCGGGGGGAAGTGGGAGCGGATTTCGGCGCCTTGGAATCACGAAATGCGGGTGATTACGGCGGTGGCGGTGGATCCGGGCAACGCGGATATCATTTACGCGGGGACGCCGCATTTGCCGTGGAAGACGGTGGACGGGGGGGCGAACTGGAAGATTATTCACACGGGGATGCTGGACGATTCGGACGTGTTCAGCATTTACATTGACCCGCTGCGGCCGCAGACGGTGCTGGCGAGCGCGTGTAGCGGGATTTACCGGAGCGAGACGGCCGGGGAGAAGTGGGCGAAGTTTCCGGGGATTCCGGCGTCGCACCGGCGGACGCACGTGATCCGGCTGCATCCGGAGAAGAAGAACGTGGTGTACGCGGGGACGACGCTGGGGTTATTGAAGTCGGTGAATGGCGGGGCGGTGTTCCGGCAGGTGAACAAGCTGCATATCTTGTCGATGGCGTTTGATCCGGGCAATCCGGAGCGGATTTATTTTGCAACGGAGCGGGCGGGGCTGTGGAGGAGTGAGGATGGCGGGGAGACGGTGAAGGCGTGGAATCAGGGGTTTGTGAACCGGAAGGTGTTGACGATGACCGCGGCGGGTGGGCGTCTGTATGCGAACACGATTCAGGATGGGGAGGCTGGGGGTGTTTACGCGAGCGATGACGGGGGGCGGACGTGGGAACTGGCGGCGAACGGGGCGCGGGTAGGGGACAACCACATTCAATCGGTGGCGGGGCATCCGTCGAAGAAGGAAGTGGTGTTTGCGGCGAATGAGCGGCGGGTGTTGCGGACACTGGACGGGGGGAAGACCTGGAGGGCGCTGGCGCTGCCGGGGCGTCCGGGGGCGACGCGGGTGGGGGCACTGCAAGTCATGGAGGACAAAGAAGCGCTGGTCTTTTTGGGGACGAGCGAAGGTCTGTTCCGGTCTCGGGATCTGGGTGTGACGTGGCAGGCAGCGCCGTTGTCCAAGGCGAAGATTCCGGCGCCGGTGACGGGACTGGTGACGGCGGGGCGGCGGATGCTGGTGCGGACGGCGCACGCGCTCTATCTTTCGGAGGATCTGGGGGTGACATGGCGGCCGTTGAATCTGCTGTTCCCGACGGCGGAAGTGTATGACCTTGCACTGCCGGAGGAGGCTGGGGGACCGATTCTGCTGGCGACGGCGAAGGGGCTATGGCGGTCGGAAGATGACGGGAGGACGTGGTTTCAGAAGGATGAAGGATTGGTGGAGGGGACGGTGAGCGCAGTGCAGTATGAAGGTGGGGGTGGGAGGAGGGTGTGGGCGGTGCAGTTTTCGCGGTTGTTCGAATCTGGCGACGGGGGGCGGAGTTGGCGTATGGTGGAAGGGGGAGAGATTCCCGAGTCCAACATCCGATCTATATGGGCCGGGAGCCAGCACCCGGGCCGGCTCTTTGCTCTGACACCCGATTTGGGTATGTTCTACATGGACTTGCAGAGCTTACAGGTGCATAATAATGAAAGGCAGGTAAGCCCAGAACTATGAGATTCAACACTCTATCTTCACTTTGTCCTCGCACACTCAAATGGACACGGGCTCTGACCGTCGCCACTCTTGGTCTGGCGCTTGGTGGCTTCACGGCTGCACCGGCGCAGCAAGCAGGCGCCGATGAGAGGCCGGACATGGTCGAAATCAACTTGTTTGGAGGCGGCAGTTTCTTCCGTGGCGTCTCCGAGGGCCTGGGCGGCAAGCACGCCAATGGCGGCGCGTTTGGTATCCGGGTGACCGAGAATTTCTGGAAGTACGTGGGTTTGGAGCAAGGGTTCACTTACAGCGTGAACAACATGCAATTCCAGAGCCCGGCGCGCGCGGGAGATCCGCGTTACGCGTTTGGGAGCCGGCTGTTCCAGTATTCGCTGAATCCGGTGTTTCATTTCACTCCGAAGGGTTCGAATGTGCGGCCGTACGTGACGGCGGGCGTTTCGGCGCTCGACTGGCGTCCGACGGACCGTGCGCAGGCGATCAGCAAGCTGCCCGAGAATGCGCGGTTTGCGGCGACGCAGGTGAGGAGCAATCTGCAGGCGGGCATCAATTATGGTGGCGGCGTGAAGATGCACCTGACGGATCACATTGGTCTGCGGTTTGATGCGCGGGCGATCACCTCGCGGTTCCCGACGTACGGTTTACCGGACACGGCGAGCGCGGCGGGCGTTTACATTGTGCCGCGGAAGCTGTTCACGGGCATGCAGACGACGGCCGGGATCAATTTCTATCTGGGCCGGAAGTATGTGCCGCCGCCGCCGACTCCTCCTGCGCCGCAGGCTCTGGGCGAACTGAACGCCGGGCGGCTGGATGCGGGCAGCGGCACGTTGTGCCAGGGCCGGGCGATCACGATCCGGTCGGTGGGCGCGTCGGATCCGGCGGGCCGCCAGATGACCTACAAGTGGAAGGTGAACGGGCAGCCGATGGGCGGCAACAGCCCCGAGTTGCAGTTCACGCCGGACCGCGCAGGTCAGTACATGGTGGAACTGGACGTGGAAGCGCCGAATACGGACGGGATGCCCATCCGGACGGCGAAGGCGAGCACTTTGTCGCTGAACGTGCAGGAATACAAGGCTCCGACGATCGCGGGTTGCACGGCGATTCCGGCGCAGTTGGCGTACGGCCAGCAGGCGAAGCTGAGCGCGCAGGCGACGGGTTCGCCCTGTAGCGAGATCCGCTTCAAGTGGACGGCGACGGAAGGCACGGTAACGAACGACACGATGGCGAACGCGGGCTTCGACACGAAGTCGGTGCGTTTCGAGCAGGGCGGCAAGATCCAGTCCAAGACCGTGACGGTGACTGGCACGGTGACAGACGATCGCGGCGCGACTGCGAGCTGCACGACGTCGGTGAAGGTGGACTACACGCCTGAGTCGATCCGGTTCTCGGATCTGATCTTCAGCAAGGGCAGCGCGCGGGTGAACAACTGTGCGAAGCGCATTCTGCTGGAGGAAGTGGCGGCGAAGGCAGCCGATCCGGATTACGAGATCGTGCTGGTGGGCCACTACGACCAGGATGAAGCGGGCACGGCGCGCCGGGCCTCGACGCTGGACCGGCAGCGCGTGATGAACGCGATTGCGGTGCTGACGGCGGGGACGGGGACGTGCGCACGGGTCGATGCCAGCCGCATCAAGGCGGATTGGGTCGGCACGGAACAGAAGTCGAACTTCCAGCCTGGCGTTTGCGGGACCTCCGCGCGCACGGCGACCGACGAGCGGGCCGGGTCGCGGGTTTCCACCGCCGACCAGAACCGCCGCGTCGAGATCTGGCTGGTGCCGAAGGGCATCAAGACACCGGATGCCTTCGGTTCGGCGAAGGAAGTTCCCGCTTCGGATCTGAAGAAGCTGGGCTGCCCGCGGTAAACGCGGCCGTACCTGGTTAACAAACCAAGGCCCGGTTCCCCGAGAGGGGGGCCGGGCCTTTCCGCGTTAGTGTGGGGAGATTCGAGATTCCCGGAGGATCAGAAGAGGATCTGGCGGAGGAACCGGCCGGTGTGAGAAGCGGGGGCTTGGGCGAGGAGTTCGGGAGGGCCGGCGGCGACGACCTGGCCGCCTTGAGCGCCGCCTTCTGGTCCGAGGTCGATAAGCCAATCGGCATGGCGGATGACTTCGAGGTTGTGTTCGATGATGAGGAGGCTGGCGCCCTTTTTAATGAGTTGTTCGAAGGCGTCGAGGAGGCGGGTGATGTCGTGGAAGTGGAGGCCGGTGGTGGGTTCGTCGAACAGGTAGAGGGCGCCCTTGTGGGAGGCCTGGGTGAGATGGGCGGCGAGTTTGACGCGCTGGGCTTCGCCGCCGGAGAGGGTGGTGGCGGACTGGCCGAGGCGAAGGTAGCCGAGGCCGACGTCGGCCATGGGCTGAAGGCGGGCGAGGAGGCGGGGCGATTCGGTGAAGAATCCGAGGGCTTCGCGGATGGTCAACTGGAGGACTTCGTGGATGTTGAGGCCCTTGTAGCGGATGTCGAGGATGGCGGGTTTGTAGCGGGCGCCGCGGCAGTCTTCGCAGACGAGTTCGACATCGGCGAGGAACTGCATTTCGACGGTGACGGTGCCATCGCCCTGACAGGTTTCGCAGCGGCCGCCGGCGACGTTGAATGAGAAGTGGCCGGGGGTGTAGCCCCGCTTGTCAGCCTCGGGGGTGCGAGCGAAGAGGTCGCGAATGAGGTCGAAGGCTTTGGAGTAGGTGACGGGGTTGGAGCGGGGAGTGCGGCCAATGGGGGACTGGTCGACGAGGATGATTTCGCGGACGAGTTCGGAGCGTTCGACGCGGGCGCAGCGCGCTTTTTGGGGCTCAGCTTCGCGGGGTTCGCCGCCAGCCTGGCGTTTGAGGCGGGTTTCGAGGGCTTTGTGGATGACTTCGTGGACGAGGGTGGACTTGCCTGAGCCGGAGACGCCGGTGACGACGGTCATCATGTCGAGGGGGACTTCGACGTCGATGCCTCGGAGGTTGTTGGCGCGGCAGTTGACGAACTTGAGAGTGCGTTTGGGGTTAACAGGGCGGCGGGAGGACTTGAGGGAGGTGCGGAGTTCGCCCTTGAGATAGCGGCCGGTGAGGGAGCCATTGCGGCCTTTGCCGTTGCCGAGGAGTTTCTTGAGGGAGCCTGCAAAGGTGATCTGGCCGCCGAGTTCACCGGCTCCGGGGCCGAGGTCGATGAGATGGTCGGCGGCGCGGATGACGTCGGCATCGTGTTCAACGACGAGGACGGTGTTTCCGAGGTCGCGGAGGTCGTGGAGGATGCGGATCAGGCGCTCGGTATCACGGGAGTGGAGGCCGATGGAGGGCTCGTCGAGGACGTAGCAGGCGCCGACGAGGCGGGAGCCGAGGCAGGTGGCGAGTTGGATGCGCTGGGCTTCGCCGCCGGAGAGGGTGGCGGAGAGGCGGTCGAGAGTGAGGTATTCGAGGCCGACGCTATTGAGGAATTTGAGGCGCTGTTGGATTTCGACGAGGATCTTGCCGGCGATGGCGGCGGCTTCGGGGGGGAGTTGGAGGGAATCGAAGAAGTGGTGGGCCTGGGCGATGTTGAGGCGGACGATTTGGGCGATGGTCTGGCCGGCGAGGCGGAGGTTGAGGGCTTCGGGGCGCAGGCGGGAGCCTTCACAGGCACGGCAGTCCGTGTAGCCGCGGTATCGGGCGAGGAAGACGCGGACGTGGACTTTGTACTTTTTCTTCTCGACCTGGGCAAAGAAGCGGTGGATGGCTTTGATGACGGTGGATTGATGGTCGGGGGAGAGGTCTTCGAAGGGGGTATCGGGGGGGACGTTGGACACGAGGTCGATGCCCCAGTCGTAGTTGGGCTTGGTCCAGGGGTCGACGGCGCCGTCGTTGAGGGAGCGGGAGGGGTCGGGGATGATGAGAGAAAGGTCGTAATCGACGGAATTGCCGAAGCCCTGGCAGGCGGGGCAGGCGCCCTGAGGGTTATTGAAGGAGAAGAGGGAGGGTTCCGGGACGGGGAATTCGAGGTCGCACTGGCGGCAGGCGAAGCGTTCAGAGAAGCGGAGGCGGAGGGGTTCGGCTTCGCCGGCCTGTTCGAAGAGGATTTCGCCGGCTTCGCGATAGCAGAGTTCGACGGTATCGACGACGCGCTGCATCTGATCGGGGCGGATGACGAGGCGATCGGCAAGGATGAAGACGTCGTGGGAGAAGTCGAGGTCGAGGAGGGATTCAGGGGAGGAGAATTCGAAGGTCCGGCCGTTCTGGAAGAGGCGGGCGAAGCCGCGTTTACGGAGGTCGAAGAGGTGGTCGCGGAGTTCGGCGGGGTCGCCGGGGTGGGTGGTTTTGATGGGGAAGAGGGCGTACCAGCGGGAGCCTTCGGGTTGAGCGAGCATCTGGCGGGCGACGGGATCGACAGTATCGCGTTCGACGCGGACCTGGCAGTTGGGGCACCAGGTTTCGGCGGCGCGGGCGAAGAGGAGGCGGAGGTAGTCGTAGATTTCAGTGGCGGTGGCGACGGTCGAGCGGGGGTTACGGGTGGTGTTCTTCTGGCGGATGGCGATGGGCGGGGCGAGGCCGTCGATGTCGTCGACATCGGGTTTTTCCATGCGGTCGAGGAACTGGCGGGCGTAGGCGGAGAGGGATTCGACGTAGCGGCGCTGGCCTTCGGCGTAGATGGTGTCGAAGACGAGGGAGGACTTGCCTGAGCCTGAAACGCCGGTGATGACGGTCAGCCGGTTGTGGGGCAGGTCGAGATCGACGTTTTTGAGGTTATGGACCCGCGCGCCGCGGATCCGGAGCAGTTCATCCACACGAAGTACCTTTGCCCTTGTCCGATGCGGAGAGGGGGGGGAGGATCAACTAAGATTGTAGCAGCGGGATGCGGAACCTGAAGCAGGCAAGAGCGGCGCTGGCGGAATGGTTTGGCGGGGCGCGGCGGGACCTGCCGTGGCGGCGGACGCGCGACCCGTGGCGGATTCTGGTGAGCGAGGTGATGCTGCAGCAGACGCGGGTGTCGGTGGTGGCGCCGTTCTATGAGAGGTTTCTGGAGCGGTATCCGGACGCGGCGGCGCTGGCGACGGCGCCGGAGCAGGAGTTGTTGGCGCAGTGGAGCGGGTTGGGGTACTACACACGGGCGAGGAATTTGCAAAAGGCGGCGCGGGCGGTGGTGGAAAGAGGCGGGTTTCCAGCAAGTTACGAGGAGATCCGGGAATTGCCGGGGGTGGGCGAGTACACGGCGGCGGCGGTGGCGAGCATTGCGTTCGGGTTGCCGTATGCGGTGCTGGATGGCAATGTGATCCGGGTGCTGGCGCGGGCGTTTGCGGAAACGGGGGACGTGCAGACGCAGGGAGTGCGGGTGCGGCTGAAGGAGGAGGCTCAGCGGTTGCTGGATCCGCGGAAGCCGGGGGACTTCAACCAGGCTTTGATGGAGTTGGGGGCGACGGTCTGTTTGCCGAGGAATCCACAGTGTTTACTCTGTCCGTGGCGGGAGCAGTGCGCGGCGCGGGAGGATGGGATTGAGCAGGAACTACCGGTGAAGGGGCGGAAGCGGGAGGGCGTGAAAGTCCATTTGACGCTGTGTCTGGTGGAGCGGGAGGGGGCAGTGCTGTTGCGGCAGAGGGAGGCGCATTCGACGCGACTGGCCGGCTTCTGGGATTTGCCGGAGGAGCGGGAGTTGCCCTACGCGGAGCTGGGGGCGGTCCTGGGGCGGTTCAAGCACTCGATAACGCGGCATGATTACACGGTGGAGGTGCGCGGGGCGGAGGTGGTTCGGGCGCCGAAGGGGTTTCGTTGGGTGCAGGGGGAGGAACTGGAGGGGTTACCGTTGTCGACGATGGCGCGGAAGGGCTTGGCGGTCGGGCGGGGCGAGGAAGGAGGTATTCCCCGGCTTGCGGGCGGGGAATCGACAGGCGGGGGTGAGGGCGGTTAGGATTGGGTCTGGAAGAGCCCGATGCGGATCCTTTGGTCTGTTATTGTGGCCGGCGCGCTGGTTGGAGTTGCGCAGGGGCAGACGGCATCGCAGATGCCAGAGTATTCGGCAGAGACGGTGGTCTGTCATGCGAGTTTGCGGGCGGGGCCGCTGGCGCCGAACGCGCTGGTCTCGATATTCGGGAAGAATCTGGCTTGGGTGACGCGGCACCGGCGGAACGAGGACGCGGCAGGGGGTGTGTTGCCGCTGATTCTCCCAGGGACGAGCGTGATGGTGATGGTGAACGGGTTGGCAGCGCCGGTGGAGATGGTGTCGCCGGAGCAGGTGATCTTTCTGATGCCACCGAATTTGCGGGCCGGGGAGGCAGAAGTGAGGCTGGTGCACGCCGGGCGGGCGGGTCCGGGGGTGAAAGTGGAGGTGGCAGAAAGCGCCCCGGAATTGTTTCTGTGGGAGGAGGGGGTGGCGCTGGCGCGGGATTTGGAGACGATGGAGTGGGTGGAGCCGGGAGCGCCGGCGGGGGCGGGGCGGCCGGTGGTACTGTACGCGGCGGGATTGGGGGCGACGGAGCCGGTGTTGGGGTACCGGGAGATGCCGATGGAGCCCGCGGAGATTGCGGCGCGGGACGATCTCGTAGTGTGGCTGAACGATGAGGTGGTGGGAGAGATCGGATATGTGGGGGTGATGCCGGGGTTCCCCGGGCTCTACGAGATCTGGCTGAGGCTGCCGGACATGACGCCTTCGAATCCGCGGGTGAGGCTGCAGATGGGCGAACACATGAGCCGGGACGAGATCCGGTTGGCGGTGGATGGCTATCAAGTGCCGGAGGGAGACGGCTAGCCGGGATCGAGCCAGTCCACCGGCTGATCGTACCATTTGAGGGTTGCGCCGAGGAGGGAGCGCAGGTAGATAGCGACCTCGGGGCAGGTGCGGGAAAGCGCCTCGATCTGGCGGATGGTGATCTCGCGGCGCAGGCCGGAGGCGGGGCTGACCCACGATTTTCGGCCATGGGCGAGGTGGTCTCGGATGGAGGACTCGACGAGAGTGCCGGCGAGCCGTTTGGCAGCGGCCGGGTCGAGGCCGGCGGAGCGGAGGCAGGCGAGGGCGGAGTCGACGACGGTGGCCGCGAGGGTATCGGCGGCCATAATGCCGGCGGTGTACACCTGTTTAAGGCCGGGTTTCAATTCGAGGATTTTCGCACCTGAGTTCCTCCAAAGGGGGCGGAGGGAGCGGAGGGCGTGGGAATCGCCCTCGGCGAGGAGGGTCAGTTCTTCGCGGAGAGGGACATGAGTGAGGCTGGCGACGGCGGCGCCGCTGGCGGCGAGGGGGGCGAGGGCGGAGCAATCGAGGTCCGGGTCGAGGAGAACGACGGTCTTGTTCTTCCAGACGAGGCTGGAGCGAAGCAGGGCGAGTTGGAGGTCGCCGAGTTCACGGGCGGGGACCTGGAGCCAGAGGAGGCGGCAGGGCGCGAGGGCATCGACTCCGCCTGCGGGGTGACCGAAGCGGAGGGTGTTGGCGTAGCGGCTGGCGAGGCGCTTGGAGCCAGCTACGATTGGGCCGAAAGCAGGGCCCAGATGGGGGACGCGCAGCAGCGTCGAGTCAATCATCCTTCCCGAGGCCAGGAGGCCCATCGGTTTGAGTGCGTTCATAGGGTTGTGGCGTCTTCAGCGCCTTGATTCGATCACGATACCCGGCTGCTTTCTCGAATTCAAATGCTTTGGCGGCTTCTTTCATGTGCAATTCGAGGTCTTCGATGAGAGCGAGGCGCTGGGGTACGGAGAGGAGGGCGATTTCCTCGTCGCTGTCGAGCGGAGGCGTGACGTAGTCGGCTTCGGCGATGGCGATGGCGATGAGGTTCATGTCGATGGGTTTGATGATGGATTGGGGGGTGATGTTGTTCTGTTCGTTGAAGTCGGCCTGGATGCGGCGGCGGCGGTCGGTTTCCTCGATGGCGCGGCGCATGGAGTCGGTGAGCCGGTCGGCATAGAGGAGGGCGCGGCCGTTGAGGTGGCGGGCGGCACGGCCGATGGTCTGAATGAGGGAGCCGGTGGAGCGGAGGAAGCCCTCCTTGTCGGCGTCGAGGATGGCGACGAGGGAGACTTCGGGAAGGTCGAGGCCCTCGCGAAGAAGGTTAACGCCGATGAGGACGTCGATCTCACCGCGGCGGAGGTTGCGGAGGATCTTGACACGTTCGAGCGTTTCAACTTCGGAGTGCATGTAGGCGCATTTTACTCCCAATTCGGTGTAATACTCTTGTAAGTCCTCGGCCATGCGTTTGGTGAGGGTGGTGATGAGGACGCGTTCATTGAGCTGGACGCGGGCGCGAATTTCGGCGAGGAGGTCGTCGACCTGACCGCGGATGGAGCGAATTTCGACCTGGGGGTCGACGAGTCCGGTGGGGCGGATGATCTGTTCGACGACGGCGCCGCCGGTCTTGTTGAGTTCGTACGGGCCCGGCGTGGCGCTGACGTAAACGGTCTGGTGGACGCGGTTTTCGAATTCCTCGAAGGTCAGGGGGCGGTTATCGAGGGCACTGGGGAGGCGGAAGCCGTAGTTGACGAGGGTTTCCTTGCGGCGGCGGTCGCCGTGGTACA